>Ga0307320_10000110_pt1 | contig 27669 bp, 28 predicted proteins | sample ER_DNA_369_FD_194495 | JGI IMG/M metagenome (GOLD analysis project Ga0307320, IMG submission 194495) | Bulk soil microbial communities from the East River watershed near Crested Butte, Colorado, United States - ER_DNA_369 | ecosystem: Environmental > Terrestrial > Soil > Floodplain | place...
GCACACGATCGAGGGCGAGCGGATGCTGGAGCGCGTGGGCGGCCTCCTCGGCGAGGTCGGCAGGCTGGTTCGTTCCTGCCACGAACGGTGGGACGGCCAGGGATATCCGGACGGGCTCGCCGGCGACGACATCCCACTCGTGGCGCGCATCGTCTGCTGCTGCGACGCCTACAACGCGATGACCACCGACCGGCCGTACCGGGCGGCCCTCCCTGCGGCCGAGGCGCTCGCCGAGGTGGAGCAAAACGCAGGCACGCAGTTCGACCCTCGTGTCGTCCTAGCTCTCCGCGAAGCGGTCTAGCGCAGCAGGCGCGAGAGACGGCGGTCCTTGAGGATCCGCCCATCGGTCTGGCAGCTCGGGCAGTAGTAGATCGTGTGCTCCTCGAAGTCGACGCGCGCAAGCGGCGTGCCGCATTGCGGGCACGGCTCGTCGAGGCGGTTGTGCACGCGGTAGATCTTTTTGTCGGAGGCGCCGCGCTCGCGGAGCTCGAGGCCGCGCGTGAGCTCCTCCTGAATGGCATCGCTGAGCCGTTGCACCTCTTCCTCCGAGAGCTCCGTGGTGAGCGCGTACGGCGAGAGCCGCGCGTGGTTGAGGATCTCGTTCGCCCAGGCCCGGCCGATCCCGGCGATCAGCCGCTGGTCGCGTAGGAACGCGTGCAGGCGGCGCGAGTCGGAGGCGAGGATCTCCGCGAGCTTCTTCGTGCTGAGTCCGTACGCCTCAGGGCCGAGGTGCGCGAGCTCCTCCTCGATCGCCTCGGGGGTGTAGAGACCCACCTTGGCGCGCTTCTTCGCGCCGGCCTCGGTCAGGACGAGAGAGCTCCCGTCTTCGAAGGAAAGCCTGAAAGCCGGCGTCTTCGGCTGCTTGTCGCCGTGGCGCAGGTAGCGGAGCCTGCCCGCGCTCATCAGGTGGACATGAAGGACGAGCTCCCCGTCGTCGGTTGGGAGGAGGATGTTCTTCGCCCGCCGCTCGGCTCCCGCGAAGCGGCGCCCTTGGAGCGCCGAAAGCGGCGGGTCGTACGTCTTGAGCGTGGCGATGTGCGCCGGTCCCGCCTTGGCGACCGGGAAGGCGCGGACCGGGTCGTCCAGCTGGCGCCGCAGCGCCTCGATCTCCGGGAACTCAGGCATCCTCCACCTCGCGGTAGGCGAATCCGTTCGGCCCGGTGTACTCCTCGTACGCCATGACGTCCAGCTCCTTCAGCCGCTCGGGGCGGCCGGCGTAGGAGCGCAGGATCCCCGCGCCCGCATTGGAGAAGTACGCACGCTCCTTCACCGGCTCGTAGGCGAGGGCGCGGGCCTCCTCGTAGAAGACGCCGTCGGCATCGAGCCCGAGCTTGCGGGCGCTCACGTGTAGAAGCGTCAGGAGGACGGTGGTGTCGCGCCAGTCCGGCCAGCCGCCCTCGAGCGCGAGCGCGGCGAGCCCGAAGCGAACCCGCTCGGGATCCTCTTCGCGCACCGCGGCTTCGGCCGCCTCCTGGGCGAGGCCGTCGAGGATGCTCGCTTCGCTCCGCGTCAGGGCCGCGTTCATCGCGGTGCGCTCCTCCGGCTTCGCGTCCCGGAAGGCGAGCACCGCCGCTTCCAGCTCGTTTCTCCTACGCTCCTCGGCCATGGATGCGCTCACAGTAGCCGTCGTCCGAGGCGGGATGGCCGAGTCTCGCCATCGCATTCACGCTGCTCGCGTCGACTCGACTGGATCGCTGGCCGAGGAGCGTGGCGACGCAGGTCTCGTCACGTTCATGCGCTCGGCCGCCAAGCCGATTCAGGCGCTTCTCCTCGTCCGCTCGAACGACGACCTCGCCGAGGAGGACATCGCCATCGCCTCGGCCTCTCACCACGCACGGGCCGAGCAGCTGGCGGCCGTCCGCGAGCTCCTCGCGCGTGCCGGAGCCACCGAGGACGACCTCGAGTGTGGCCCAGTGAACGGCAGCAGGGTCGAGCACAACTGCTCGGGTAAGCACGCCGGCTTCCTCTGCGTCTGCGCCGCACAGGGCTGGCCGTTCGAGGACTACCGCCTCCGTGACCATCCGCTTCAGATTCAGGTGCTCGCCGCGCTCGACGAAGCGGCGGGCCTGGGCGGAAACCAGATCCCAATCGCTGTGGACGGCTGCGGAGTCCCCACCTTCGGTCTCTCCCTCGAGCGCATGGCCGCCTCATTCGGGCGCCTCGCCCGCAACGAGCTCGAGGGCGCCGATCGTGTGACCGCGGCGATGAGGGCGCATCCTGCTCTCGTCGAGGGTCCCGGCTCGGCTGCGACGGACGTCATGCAAGCGGTGCCCGGCTCGGTGGCGAAGGGGGGAGCCGAGGGCGTCCTCTGCATCGGCCTCGGCGACGGGTCGGCGCTCGCGCTCAAGTCGGAGGACGGCTCGAGCCGCGGGCTTCTTCCGGCGGCCGCCGCGCTTCTCGACCTGCGCGACCTGCGGGTCAGCACTATCCGGAACAGCCGCGGGGAAGCGGTCGGGGAGGTAATCGCCGAATCCTGAACTCGCCCTTCCGCTTTTCGAAAACAGTTGTAGAATCCCCGGCCTGATCTGCCTGTGAGCCGGGGGATGCGGGATCTCTCCGGCTCTTTTCGTTCCGTTGGCGTCATGTTGCAGAGGTAACGAGAAGCAGAGGGAGAAACATGCTCACGGTCGACATCTCGCTGCCCGACATCGAAGAGCTGCATAAGCTCGTCACCGAAGGGCAGGAAAAAGGGGTCCTCTCCTACGACGAGATCGTCGCCGGGCTGGAGGAAGTCGAGCTCACGAAGGAGCAGGTCGAGGACTTCTACACGTACCTCATCGACCACGGCATCGAGTTGGTCGAAGGCGTCGAGCACAAGGCGCCGCCGCATGAACAGCCCGCCCTCGCCGAGGAGGAGAAGGCCGGGCCGAAGCTCGACCTGACCGTCGAGCCGTCGCTCGACTCGCTCCGTCTCTACCTCCGCGAGATCGGCAAGGTCCCGCTCCTGACCGCCGACCAGGAGGTCTACCTGGCCAAGCGCATCGAGCGCGGCGACATGAGCGCGAAGACGCAGATGATCGAGGCGAACCTCCGCCTCGTCGTCTCGATCGCCAAGGCCTACCTCGGTCGCGGGCTTTCCTTCCTCGACCTCATCCAGGAGGGGTCGCTCGGGCTCATCCGCGCGGTGGAGAAGTTCGACTACCGCAAGGGCTACAAGTTCTCGACGTACGCCACGTGGTGGATCCGCCAGGCGGTCACGCGCGCGATCGCCGACAAGGCGCGCACCATCCGCATTCCTGTGCACATGGTCGAGAAGCTGAACAAGGTCGTGCACATCGAGCGCCAGCTGGTGCAGCGCCTCGGCCGCGAGCCCAGGCCGGACGAGATCGCGGTCGAGCTCGAGATGACGACCGCCGAAGTGCGGGAGATCCTTCGCATGTCGCAGCTCCCCGTCTCCCTCGAGAAGCCGATCGGCGAGGAAGAGGAGTCGGAGCTCGGCGACTTCGTCCAGGACGACCAGGCGGAATCGCCGTTCGACTCGGCTTCGCTGAACCTCCGCCGGGAGGACATCGACCGTGCACTCGACTCGCTCCCCGAGCGCGAGCGCAAGGTGATCGAGCTCCGCTTCGGCCTCAAGGGGGAGAGCCCGCGGACGCTCGAGGAGGTCGGCCGCGCCTTCGGCGTCACGCGCGAGCGGATCCGCCAGATCGAGAACAACACGCTGAAGAAGCTCGAGTCCCTGCCTGAAGCGCAGGGCCTCAAGGATTGCGTCTAGCTACACGCTGACGGATCTGGCGTGAACGTCGGCTTCGTCATGCGCACCGTGACGAGCCTCTCGCCGAAGTTCGTGCTGACCGGGCCCTCGTAGACGGCCGACCACGGGCCCGAGGAGCAGACGGGGATGCTGACGGGCACGATCTCGCCCGGCTTCAGATCGACCTCCTTGGCGCTCCCGTCCGGAAGCTTGAGGCGCATCTCGGTCTCGATGAGGTCTGGCGGCAGGCTGAGGGCGAGGTCGAGGCGGCCGGCGAGCTTCTCGCCCTGGTCCGGCCAGAGCTTGATGGAGCCCGTCAGGCCGAGCCAGCCGTCGTAAAAGCGGTTGACGACATAGAGCGAGAGGCGCGGGGTGCCCTCCGGCTTCCAGAGCCGGTAGATGCGTGTGCGCGCGACCTGCGCTGCGCCCCGGAGCTCCGCTGTCGCGCCGTAGGAGTCGACGAGGAGCGGGCCCGTGTACGGCTTGCCGTCGATGAGGATTGTGCCGTCGTTGCCGACCGTGGTCTGCTCGAACGCGAACGCATCGGGCGACGACGCATCCGGGAGCACGAGCAGGCGGTCGATCGAGCGGTTCCAGAAGAGCTGCTCGGTGGTGAACCCGCGGTCGTTGGAGGGGGCGGCCAGGAGGGCCACGTCGCCGAGATCGGCGTGGTCGACGTAGGACGCGTCGGGCCAGAGGATCGTGTCGTAGACATTGTCCGCAGCCTGGTGGCCGAAGGTGACGGCACCGAGCGAAGCGACGCAGCTGCCGGCGATTGCAAGCCCGATCAGCAGCGGCATTGCGATTCGCGGGAAGAAGCCGGTCGCCGCGGCGACGATGGAGAGCCCGGCCACGATGATCGCCACGAGGAGGGACGCTAGCCCGACGTCGCCGACCTTTTGCTCGAAGATGCCCACGGCGAGGAGGAGCGGTGAGTTGCTCTTCCCATCCGCCGCCGAGAAGCCCGCGAGCGGTACCCGCGCGGAGAGCGCGAGCGCTGCGCCGGCGATCAGGGCGTGGTGGACGCGATGTGGGAATCCGCGGCGCACGTACAGGGCGAAGAGGAGCCCGATCAGCGGCAGGATCGCGAAGAAGTAGCGCTCCTGGATCCGGTCGGTGCCGTTGGCGGCGTAGAGCGCGGCTTCGAAGACGACGGCGAGGGCGACGAGTGAGCCGAAGACGGCGAACCCGAGCTCCCCGCGCGAGCGCGGCTTCCAGAGCGCGAGGGCGAGGCCCATCAGCGCGCCGGGCACGAGCACCCAGCCCGACGAGTAGAGGAGCAGCATCCCGTCCGCACCCATCCAGCGCAGGATCGGGAGGGGCGAGAGGTCGAGGCTGACGACGCTGTCGTAGTAGCCGAGCACGCTTCTTGGGCCGGCCACGAAAACGGGGACGAGGCCAAGGGCGAGGAGTCCGAGCGCGAGGGTCTGCTCCCGGAGCGCCTGCTTGAACCGGCGCTCGCGGAGGCCGACGATCGCGAGCGCGGCGACGAAGCAGACGGGCAGCACCACGAACTGGACGCGCGCGAACGTCGCGAGTCCGGCGAATGCGACGAAGGCGAACTGCGCTCGCTTTGTCGGGCGGTCGATGGCGGCGGTCGCCGCGGCGACCGCCGCGAGGACGAGCGGGAATGCAAACGGGTCGGCGAGGATCCAGCTCGAATAGAGCATGTCCGGGATGGCGACGGTGAAGGCGCACAACCCAACCGCGACCCACGGTGAAAGCCCGAGGCGGCGCGCAAGCCAGAAGACGGCGACGGCCCCGAGCGACATGACGACCGCGTTCATCAGCTGAATCGTCCGGAACGACGTGGCGACGTCGTCGAAGAACCAGGCCGGGGCGGTCACTAAGGGCTGCAGGAGCGCGGGGAAATGGGCCGAGCCGCCGCGGACGAGGGGGCGCCCGTGCTCTGCGATGGAGCGCCCGACTTCCGAGTAGATGTACTCGTCGGGGAAGTAGATCGGCGTCGCGCGGAGCCAGCCGACGAACGTGCGGGCGATCGCGCTCGCGGCGACCACGGCGACGAGGACCTGGACGGGCGTGACGCTGACCCACGCGAGCGAGAGCGCCCGGGGAGGGGCGAGGTCGGTACGAGCGTCCGCAGCCACGATCCCTCTATCGGGTTACGGACGGAACGGCTTGAGACTAAGGGGCTTCCTGCTCCTCGCCGTCGGCGCCGGACCGCTCGTAGGCAACGAACAACCGGCAGTGCGGGCACTTGAACCCCACGTGCCGGTCGGAGCCGCCCGTCATGAGCTCCGCCTCGAAAGTCTTGCTGCAATGCGGACAGGCGATCTCGTAGGAGCCTTCCGGGGCCGGGGGGTCAGCCATGGCCAAAGGATAGCCACGAGGGGGGCTACGCTCCCCGCATGTCGCCCCAGCGTCGGACCGCTCTCGTCTCGGTGTTCGCGGCGCTCGTGCTCATCGCGCTCAAGCTCGTGGCGGGGATCCACTCGGGCAGCCTCGGCCTTCTCTCGGAGGCGGCCCACTCGGGCACGGACCTCGTCGCCGCCCTCCTGACCTTCTTCGCCATCGGAGTCGCCGGCCGCCCGCCCGACGTCGGCCATCCGTACGGGCACGGCAAGGCGGAGAACCTCGGCGCGCTCACCGAGGCGGCGATCCTCGTCGTCGCCTCGCTCGTGATCGCGGCGAGCGCGGTCTTCCGACTCATCGATGGGACGCACGACGTGCACGTCGACGCCTTCGCGCTGGCGGTGATCGGCATCGTGGTCGGCGTCGACGCGAGCCGTGCTCTCGTCTCTCACCGGGCGGCGCGGCGCTACCACAGCCCGGCCTTCGCAATGAACGTCCTTCATTTCGGCGGCGACCTCGCGGGCTCGTTGGCCGTCCTCGTCGGGCTGCTCGCCGCGCGCGCCGGCTACCCCGAGGGCGACGCGATCGCGGCGCTCTTCGTCAGCGTGCTCGTCCTGACGGCCGCCTCCCGCCTCATCCAGGGGAACGTGGACGTCCTCATGGACCGCACGCCTGCCACAGCTCGGGAGGCCGCGCTCGCCGCGATCGAGGAGCTCGGGCCGGGGGTGCAGCTCCGCCGCCTGCGAATGCGCCGCGCGGCCGGGCGTCACTTCGCAGACGTCGTCATCGGCGTCCCGCACGGGGTCGCAGTCGAGCAAGGGCACGCGGCAGCGGATGCGGTCGAGGAGGCGGTAGAGCGTGCGCTCCCCGGGGCGGACGTGATCGTGCACGTGGAGCCGCTCGAGGCGGATGCGATCCGCGAGCGCGCTTACGCGGCCGCGCTGCGAGAGCCGCGGGTGCGAGAGGTACACAACATGGTGGTGCTCGAGGTCGGCGGCCGCACCGAGGTATCGCTTCACCTGAAGCTCCCCGGAGGGTATTCGCTCGCGGATGCGCACGAGGTCGCGTCTTCCGTCGAGCACGCGATCCTCGATGCGCTACCGGAGGTCGACGCAGTGCAGACGCATCTCGAGCCTCTGGCGGAGCCGACTCCGGCGAGCGCTGTCCCGGAAGGCGAGCGCGCGGCCGAAGAGGAGGCGCTCCGGCAGGTCGTCGTCGAGGTCACGGGCGTCGAGCCGCGCGAGCTTCGCCTCCTGAACACCGAGGTCGGACTGGTCGCCTTCCTCACGCTTGCGATGGACCCGAGCCGTCCTCTTGCCGAGGCGCATGCTCTGGCGAGCGACGTCGAAGAGCGGATCCGGCGGGCGCACCCCGGGTTCGCGGACGTCGTCGTCCACACCGAGCCGTAGCGTGTTTTGCCGCCGGCCGGGTAGTCAACCGGCATGCCGAACAAGAAAGCAAACGTCAAGAACGAGAAGCAGTACGAGGCCCTCAAGGACAAGGGCATGTCCAAGGAACGCGCGGCGAAGATCGCCAACTCACCGGGTGCGTCTGCGCGCGGCGGCAAGAAGTCGGGGCTCGGGCGGGAGCTCGAAGCAGGGCGGCACGACCGCGCAGAAGAAGGCTGCCGGCCGCAAGGGCGGCCGCGCCACAGCCCGCAAGTCCTGAGCCTCGGGTCGCCCGACTGAAAGGCCCCGCCGCGTGCGGGGCCTTTTCGTACGCCGGCATGACGCGCCTGGGGCGCCGTCAGGGCGAGTGCATGGGGGAGAGAGGATTCGAACCTCTGAAGGCGGAGCCAACGGGTTTACAGCCCGTCCCCTTTGGCCACTCGGGAACTCCCCCGCAGCGGGCCGCATTGTAGCGACTGGCTGACATCACCCTTCCTAGCTAAAGAGGGCCCGAGGGCCGGTCGATAGGGGCTGGGCGACCATGGACTTGGACGGCCTTCTCGCACGCCTGATCGAGGTCGGCGGCAGCGATATGCACCTGAAGATCGCTTCGCCGGCGATGGCCCGCGTTGACGGGGCACTGATTCCTATGGAGGAACGCCTCCTGACCGAGTCGGACCTTGAGACCGTGCTGACGGTCGTCACAGAGCGGACGCCCGCCAAGCGAGAGCACTTCTACGTCGCGGGCGAGCTCGACACGGCGTATCTGGCCGAGGGTCTCGGCCGCTTCCGCGTCAACGGCTATCGGCAGCGCAGCTCGATCTCGTTCGCATTCCGCTTTATCCCGAAGGAGATTCCAAGCTTCTCGAAGCTCGGGCTCCCTGAAGGCGTAGCCGTGCTCGCCGATGAGCACCGCGGGCTCGTCCTCGTCACCGGTGCGACCGGCTCGGGAAAGTCGACGACCCTCGCGGCGATCGTCAACGCGATCAACCGCAGCCGGCAGCAGCACATCGTCACGATCGAAGACCCGATCGAGTTCGTGCACGACGACTGGGGCTGCATCGTCAACCAGCGCGAGGTCGGGCTCGACACCGCTTCGTACCTGGAGGCGCTCCGGCGCGTGCTGCGTCAGGACCCCGACGTGATCCTGATCGGAGAGCTCCGCGACGAGGAGTCCGCGACGGCGGCCCTCCAGGCCGCGGAATCGGGCCACTTCGTCCTCTCCACGATGCACACGATCGACGCCGCCGAGACGATCGGCCGGCTCGTCGAGTTCTTCCCGCCCGGCAAGCAGCAGATGACGCGCCAGATCCTCGCCGGGGTCCTGCGTGGCGTCGTCAGCCAGCGCCTGCTCCCGAAGATGGACGGCGGCCGCGTCGCGGCAGTCGAGGTGATGGTCAACACGGCACGAATCGCCGATCTCATCCGCGACGGAGAGACGGACAAGATCATCGAGGCGATCGAGGACGGCGAGTTCCACAAGATGCAGAGCTTCTCGCAGCACCTCGTCGAGCTCGTCCTCGCCGATCTCGTCGAAGAGGACGTTGCCTCCAACGCGGCGAGCAACCGCCACGACTTCGAGATGGCGGTGCAGCAGGCGCTCAAGCGCCGCCGCGCCGACGAGAAGGCCGCCGCCCAGGCCGAAGCAGATGCCGCGGCGGAGGCCGAAGAAGCCAAGGCGGAGGAGACGGAGCCTGTCGCCAACGAAAACGGCATCGGCCTGCGGGTGGCCTCGACCGAGAAATGAGGAAGGCAGTTGCGGCAGCGGCGCTTCTGATCGTGCTCGCGTTCGCGGGCGGGGCATCGGCGCGGAGCTTCACCATCGTGGCCAGCGGGCCCTCGGCGTTCCCGAGCTCGGAAACGCCGAACGGCCCTGGCTCCATCAACGTCCCGTTCCCACTCTCGGTGTCGCCAGAGCAGCCGCCCGTCCGCTCCTACGAAGAGCTCCTCTCGCTCTGGCACCGCGCCGGGGACACGTACGGCGTGCCGTGGCAGGTGCTGGCGGCGATCAACAAGATCGAGTCGGACTTCGGGCGCAATATGGGCCCGAGCTCGGCCGGCGCGGTGGGGTGGATGCAGTTCATGCCCGACACCTGGCTTCGCTGGGGGACGGACGCGAACGGTGACGGCCTTGCCGACCCGTGGAACCCAGACGATGCCGTCTTCGCCGCGGCGCGCTATCTCGCGGCTGCCGGGGCGCACGACGACATCTCCCGCGCCGTCTTCGCCTACAACCACGCCCAGTGGTACGTGGACGAGGTACTGGGCCTCGCGGCCGATTTCGGCTCCGGCGGCTCAATCGACTTCACCGGCTCACAGACGGTCTTCCGGCTCGACGAATTGCAGCAGCAGATCGCCAAAGCACGTCGCGACGTCGCGCGGGCCCGCGAGGCCGTCCCGCGGATCGAGCGGCGCGTCAGCGAGACCACCGACGACCAGCTCCGTCTGGAGCTCAAGGCCGGCAACCCGAATATCTCAACTTCGGCGTTCCGTGGGCTGGAGGCACGCATCGACCACCTCCAGCGCTCGCAGGCGCGTGACCGCCGGCAGATCGAGGCGCGGCAGGCGGATCTCGCCACGGCGCTCGCCCGGCTCCAGTCCCTGAAGAGCGACCTCACATCCGCTTCGGTGGCCGCTCCCACCGCCGCCTCGTTCGGCGGGGCGATGTCGAGCGGCGACTACGTCTTCCCGGTAGGCGGAGGCCCTGACGCAGTGTCGGTCGCGCACACCCATCACGACTACCCGGCGGCCGACATCGCCGCCCCGGAGGGCTCGCCGCTCTTCGCCCTCACCGATTCGGTGGTCGTCGACGCCTACACGGACAGCAACGGACGCTGCGGGATCGGCTTCAAGATCCAGCTCGACAGCGGCGCCGAGTACGTCTACTGCCACCTCAGCTATCTGGAGCCGAGCGTTGCCCCCGGCGCCGCGCTCGCCGCGGGCGCTCCGGTCGGCCTCGTGGGCTCCACAGGTCACGCGACGGGCCCGCACCTCCATCTCCAGTTCTCCCCTGCGGTCTCCTATCCGCAGGACGAGCCGTGGTTCCAGTCCTTCGCCGGCGTGGCGTTCAGCTGGCAGGACGCACCGACCCCCACGCCCAAGCGCGTCGCGCCCACAAAAGCCCGACATTTCACGGTCGTGGGGATCACTCCCGGGTCCTCGGGGAGCCCCATCGTGGGCTTTACCCGTTAGGGGCTTGACTTTTCACAGTCCCCTGCCGATTGGGGAGGCATGGCGGCCCGTCTGACGGCACTTCTGCCGCGTTTCCTCGCGCTCACCGTGATCTGGCTTCTCGGTGCGGCGACGTACACCCTTGCAGCGGACACGGTGCCGATCGCGAAGCACGAGAAGCAGACGGAGGCAGCCGGAAAGCCGCATGTGCTCACGGTTCCGGACGTGCGCAAGAAGGCGTACGTCTTCGCCAAGGGCATCCTCCAGGACGCCGGCTTCGCGTGGCGAGTCGACGGCACTGTCAAGGGCTTCTCCGCGAACACGGTGACCGTGCAGCGGCCGGCCCCGGGCACGAAGGTGATCGACAACGGTGCCCCCCTCGTCGTCCTCAGCCTCTCGAGGAACGCGACATACGGCGAGAGCGGCTTGCCCGAGAACTCGGCTCCCTACAAGGCCACGCGCGTCGTGCTCGTGAGCGACTGGGCCCGGGACCAGATCGAGCCCACGACTTCGGGCGAGACCGAGACGACGAGCACGGAGACCGCCACGACCAGCACTGCGCCCGCCGCCACGACCACCGCGCCCGTTGCGACGACCACGGAGCCCGCCGGCACGACGACCGAACCTGAACAGCCCCAGGAGAAGACCCGCAACCCGGACTTCGAGGTTGCCGGCGCGCCCGTCGAGCCGGCCGACGAGATGCCGCTCCCCGACCGCGCCCGCGCGCTCGAACGCCGCCTTGCTGGGAACAGCAAGCCCCGCCAGCAGCTCATCAACTTTTGGCTGTACCAGCACTCCTGGATCGTCACGGGCGCCCGCTTCGGCTGGCATGACGGCGCCCAGGCGCTTCGCATCTTGATCAAGGTCGACCAGAGCCTCGAGCGCCGCTTCGGATTCGGCGCGAGGAGCGAGGTCGTCGCCCGCCGCGCGCTCGCCTACGTCGAGGCGCAGGCGAAGTGATCTGGAAGCGGCTCCGGCGATTCCGCGGCGAACGCGGCTACACCCTGGTCGAGCTCCTCGTCGTCCTCGCGATCTTCACGACAGTCGTGACGGCTCTGGTCTCGCTCTTCACCTCGGGCGCGAAAGCCGAGCTCGATATGAACCGCCGCTTCGAGGCGCAGCAGAACGCCAGGCTTGCGCTCGACCGGATGCGGCGTGAGCTGCACTGCGCCAGCGGCATCACGGCGACTCCGAACACCGCGGTCTCGTCCATCACCGTCACGCTGCCGTCGCAGTGTCCGTCGGCCGGCGGCGCCACGCTCTCGGTCGTCTACGACACGAGCCTCGTCTCGGCCAACCGGTACCGCGTACGGCGCACGGCGAATAGCACGACGGTCGTGATTGCCGACTACATCACCACCGCGAACGGCAACGCATTCACCTATGCGCCCAACAGTGCGACAACGCGGGCGCTCCTGCACGTCAACTTCCAGGTGAACATAAACCCGAACGAGGGATGGAAGACCTGGCGTCTTACTGACGACATCGTTCTGAGGAACACCCTGCGCGAGTAAACCCCCTCCCCGGGACGGTTTCGATGAGCTTCTTGCGGCGACTTCTCCGAAGACAGGACGGAATCACGCTTGTGATGGCAGTGGGCATCCTGGGTGTCCTCACTGTTTCCGGAACGACGCTCATCTACTACTCGTCGACGAACGCGCGCAGTGTCTCCTACTCGACCGCGAACGCGAGCGCCTACGACCTGGCCGAGTCCGGAATCAACGAGATGATGTCCATCCTCTCGAAGCCGGACAACAACGCGCTGAACAAGTACTTGCTCGGCGAGCAGACGAACGGGACGGTCACCCACACCACGCATACGTACCAAGGTGGGACGGTCGAGTGGTACGGGACGCTCACCCAGTCGGTCAACGGGTCATCGATGTGGAGTCTTACTTCGATCGGGAAGGTTGCGAACCCGACGGGCGCGTCCGTGAGCCAGGTGACGCGCACCTTGACCGCGAAGGTTCCCGTCGTTCCGACCTACACGCAGCCGCTGAACAACCCGGCCTGGAACTTCATCTATTCACGCGGTACAGGTCAGACGTGCGACATGACGATCCAGCAGAGCGTGGTCGTCCAGTCGCCACTGTACGTGGCCGGAAACCTCTGCCTGACGAACACCGCGTCGATCACGTCCGGGCCGCTCGTCGTGCAGGGGTCGCTCACGATGTCCCAGAGTGCCAACTTTGCGGGCACGTCAACTACCCCCCTGAACCAGCTGAACGTCCGGAACGGCTGCAAATGGAAGAACAACGCGCTTCACAACCCCTGCCAGCAGGGCGCGGGTGCGAGCGGCTTCGACAATATCTGGGCGACCTTCATCGGGAACAGCCCGCCGATCAGTCCGGCCCCTACCGCTGACTTCGACGCTTGGTACCTGAACTCGAACCCGGGCCCGTACTACCCCTGCTTGACGTCGTCCGGGACGCCACCACTATTCGACAACGACCAGGGCTCGGCGGCCGCCCCGAGCGCCCTCAAGCGCAACAACAGCCTCCCGACCGTTCAGGACCTGACGCCCTCGACGTCTTACACATGCAGGAGCTCGAACGGCGAGCTTTCGTGGAATGCCTCGACCAAGGTCCTCACGGCGAACGGCACGATCTTCATTGACGGCAGCGCCCAGATCCAGAACGGCGCGGTCAACACGTACACCGGTTCGGCGACGATCTACATCTCAGGGACGCTGCTCATCAAGAACTCGAGCATGTGCCAGGCCAAGAGCGGCTCGACCTGCACCACGAGCGGCTGGGATCCGGCTCAGAGGATGCTCGTCTTCGTGGTCAACGGGAACGGGTCCGCTGGATCGCCGCAAAGCCAGGTGTCGGGCGGAGACAGCGTCCAGCTCGTCAGTGCCTACGCCCAGGGGGCGCTTTATGCGACAAATGCGATCGACCTCGGGACGACGTCGCAGTTCGATGGGCCCCTCGACGGCTCGACGGTGATGCTCGGCCAGAGCACGAGCTCCTTCTTCCCGGGTTTCACGTTCGTCCCGGCCGGCATGCCCGGGAACCCCGAGGTCTACGCCCAGCCTCAACCTCCCCAGCTTTACGCGGGCTGATCTAACGCCGCGGAGCCTCTGAGCCGATAGAGGCTGGGATGGACGCCGCCCTCGCCCTCGTCGTCTTCGCGCCCGCGCTCGCGCTCGGGAGCTTTCTGAACGTCGTCGCGGCGCGGCTGCCCGACGGCCGCTCGCTCGTCCGCCCACGCTCCGCGTGCGGCTCCTGCGAGGCGGAGATCGCGTGGTACGACAACATCCCCGTCGTCTCGTACTTCGTCCTCCGCGGCCATTGCAGGTCGTGCGGAGCCTGCTTCAGCGCCCGCTATCCGGCCGTCGAGATCGCCACGGCGCTTCTCGTGGCCGCGTGCTTCTGGCACTTCGGGCTCACGGGCGAGGCCGTGGTCGGCGCGTACTTCTGCGCCGCGCTCGTCGTCCTCTCCGCGATCGACGCAGAGAGGCGCATCCTGCCGGATCTCATCGTCCTGCCGTCCTTCCTGATCGTCCTCACGGCGAACATGATCCTTGCGCCTGACCGGTGGAAGGAATGGCTCGGCGCATCCCTCGGCGCCTCGCTCTTCCTCTTTCTGGCCCTCGTCGCCTATCCGCGGGGGATGGGCATGGGCGACGTCAAGCTCGCCCTGCTCCTCGGCGCCGGCCTGGGTTGGCCGGTTGGCGTCGGGCTGATGATCGGCATGGTCACTGCGCTGGTAGCGTCGTCCGTCCTCTTCGCCCGCTACGGGCTGGCAGCGCGCAAGATGGCGATTCCCTTCGGCCCCTTCCTTGCGTTCGGGGCGATCGTGGCGCTGTTCGTCGGGCAACAGCTGCTCGACGCCTATCTGAGCCGCTTCTAGGCCCCCGCTCGTCTATCCCCCTCCTCAGGGATTCGGCGTGGAAAGCCGATATTCCGTACAGGAGAATTAGGTGGAATTCGACGACCTCCAAAACCTGCCGGGTGCAGGGACAAATGCCGAGGAAGGCTCCTCGGTCGAGCCCGAGCACCCTCCGGGCGCCATTGCCCCGAACGCCGTCACCGAGCTCGTCGCCGACCTGCTCGAGACCACAGGGCTGATCTCTCCCGACCGGCTCGCCGGCGTGCGCTCGGCCGCCGTCGGCGGCTCGATCGCCCAGGCGATCGTGGATGAGGGCCTGGCCGCCCCAGGAGTTGACACGCCGCCGCCGTCGCCGATCGGCGCGCGCGGCCTCCGCCAGGTCGCCACCGACCACTCGCACCTGCCGCAGATCGACCTCAACGCGGAGGGCGTGGACAAGAACGCCGCAGGTCAGATCCCCACGCACGTGCTCGAGCGCGCGATGGCGATCCCCTACAAGCTCGAGGACGACCGCCTCTTCGTCGCCGTTGCGGACCCCACCAACGTCCAGGCCGTGGACGAGCTACGCATCGCCACGCGCTACACCCTGGAGATCGGTGTCGCCCCGGCCGAGGACATCGAGGTCGAGCTCAAGCGCCTCGTCCGCGCTACGGAGGCCTGGGAGCGCGCCGCGCTCGTCGAGGACGAGCTCGACGAGGATACGCTCGAGGACGAGGACGATCTCGAGGCCGACGACGGCGTTTCCGATGCGCCGCTCGTCCGCCTCGTGAACTCGATCATCCTCCAGGCCGCCGAAGACGGCGCCTCCGACCTCCACTTCGACCCTGCCGAGGACGCGCTCGTCGTCCGCCTCCGCGTCGACGGCGTCCTCCACGAGGTGCAGCGCATCCCCAAGCGCCTCGCACCTGGTGTGACGACGCGTCTGAAGGTCCTCGCGAAGCTCGACATCGCCGAGCGCCGCAAGCCGCAGGACGGCCGTATCTCCCTCAACGCGAAGGCCGCGGGCCGCATGCTCGACATCCGAGTCGCCGTGCTCCCGACCGTCGAGGGCGAGGGCGTCGTCATGCGTCTCCTCGACAAGTCGAAGCGCCCACCGACCCTCGAAGAGCTCGGTCTCTCCGACGAGATGCGCGCGATGTTCGCGGAGATCATCCAGAAGCCGACCGGCGCGCTTCTCGTCACCGGGCCGACCGGCTCCGGTAAGTCGACGACTCTGTACGCGTCGCTCGCCGAGATCAGCCGGCCCGAGATCAATGTCATCACCGTCGAGGATCCGGTCGAGTACCGCCTCGCAGGCCTGAACCAGGTGCAGGTGAACAACAAGGCCGGCCTCACCTTCGCCAACGCCCTGCGCTCGATCCTGCGTTCCGACCCCGACGTGGTGATGGTGGGTGAGATCCGCGATGCAGAGACCGCAAAGATCTCCATCGAAGCCGCCCTCACGGGCCACTTCGTGCTCTCGACACTGCACACGAACGACGCGCCGAGCGCTCTGACGCGTCTCAACGAGATGGGCGTCGAGCCGTTCCTGACCGGATCGGCAGTGACGGCCGTGCTCGCCCAGCGCCTCGTCCGCAAGCTCTGCACGCACTGCTGCGAGATGTACATGGCCACGCAGGAGGAGATGCTGGAGGCACGGTTCACGCCCGAGCAGGCCGCCGCCGCGGACGGCGTCGGCCTCTACCGCAAGAAGGGCTGCCCGCGCTGCAACCAGACCGGCTACAAGGGCCGCGTGGGCGTCTACCAGCTCATGACCATGAGCGAGACGCTCTCACGCCTCGCAGCACAGCACGCGAGCCGTGAGGAGATCGAGCGCGCCGGCATGGAGACCGGGATGAAGACCCTCTGGGACGACGGCCTCCAGAAGGTCGCCTCCGGCCTGACCTCGATCGAAGAGCTCGCGAGAGTCCTGGTCTAGGCCGGGTCTAGAGTTCGCAGCCCAAGTACGTCAGAGCCTTCGCAGCCTCGTCCATGAAGGCGTTCGCCTGGGCGCGCGTAGCGAAGGTGTACGGCCCCGGGCGGAGCGGCTCGACGCGCACCGCGTCGACGGGATAGACGTCGCACTCGACGACGAAGCCGTTCATGCCCGTATCCACGCAGCGGAGTGCAACGACCTCACGGCCGTCCTTCCGCGCGGAGCGGCGGTCGACCTCGACCCCCTGGAAATCGACGGCGTGCTGGGCGGCCATCAGGCGTTCTTGACGGCCTGAACGATCGCCGTGCGATCGTAGAAGCCTTCGATGCGGGCCTTCAGGTTGTGGCCCCGCGTGAAGATCAGCACCGTGGGCGACTGCAGCACGTTGTACTGCGAGGCGAGCTGCCCGGCTTCGCGGTTCTTGGAGACGTTCACCGACACGAAGCCGGCATGCGCGAGTAGAGCTCCTGCGCGCGCCTCGCGGGTCTGAATCGAGTCGTAGCTTGCGCCGGGCTCGTAGAAGAGCACGACGACCTTGCCGTAACGCTCGAGCTGGGAGTTGATCAGAAGCGGCGCCCGCTGAATGGCGAGGTGTGCGACACCCTTGTTCTTCTCGTCGAGGCACGTGCCCGCGCCGAGTCGGCGGAGCAGCGCGACGCGCTCCGTGTCGAGCGCGTCCAGCTCGTCGAGCTGGTTCTGGATCGCCGCGACGTCCAGCGCCTGAAACCGGTTGAACACCCAGCGCATCTTGGACGCCGTCTCGTCGATGTTTCTGCGCAGGGCGAGGGCAGTGGCCCGCTTCTGTGGGGGAAGGCCGAGCTTGATGAAAGTGGGCTGGACGGCGTCCCAGAGCTCGACATACTCGCCGACGACCGACTCGTAGTCGGCGAGCGCCTGCGGCTCGTCGATCTTCAGGTATTGGGCCTGGAAGCCGCCGCACCAGGCCTCGAGACCGTTGACCCAGTCGTCGGTCGCCTGCGGTGCGGGCTTGGGCTTCGTCTTGTCCGGGTGCGTCGTGATGAGCGGGACGCCGGCGTCGTTGCCTCCCCCGGGCGCCTTGCCCATGGTGTAGACGCCGAAGGCGGCGCCGATCAGGCCGAGGAAGGCGAGCGGCAGGAGAACGTGCAAGCGAAGCTGAGACGCCATGCGGTTCCTATCGGCACTTCTGGCTCAAGGCTTAAAGGAGAGAGGGCGCCTTTCGGCGCCCTCTCGAGACATCGGATCGTTTCCTGCCTAGCAGGCGTTGACCGTGATGTCGGCCGACGGGCCGCCCTTCTTCCAGGTGGCCTGGCCGACCGTGCTCTGGACGCAGTACGAAGCGGCGGTCGAGCGGACGACGGAGATGTTCTTGATCCCCGCGTCGTACGACAGCTGCAGCTTCGTGAGGTGCAGGCCGGAGTACGTGTTGTGGTCGGCGTAGAACGCCTCCACGCCCGGGATCGACGCCCGCACGTTCGCCTTCGCAGCCGACACTTCAGCGCGGCTCCGGAAGGAGAGGTACGACGGGATGGCGATCGCGAGCAGGATGCCGATGATGATGATCACGACGAGAAGCTCGATGAGGGTGAAGCCCCCCTGGCGATCCTTCTGTGTGACCCGCTTGCTGAGCCTCTGAATCATTTGGTGACTCCTCCTTGATCGAGCATGGGCGTGCGGTGGCTCACGCGGAGATATCGGCCTCTCGTGCATGGAACGCGTCCCCTCGAATGGGGGATTTTCCCTTGACCCTTCAGACAAGGCGCTTCTCTGCCGATAGCACCGGGCGGAGGGAGCCCCAATGGATGGTCCTGGCACCGAATCTGCTGCGACATACACGATCGACGACCTGCTCGAGACGATGGTCGCTCTCGGCGCGTCCGACCTGCACCTCGCGGTCGGATCGCACCCGGTCATCCGGCTGAACGGCAGCCTCGATCGACTGGACCAGTTCCCGCGCCTCTCGGCTGACGACACCCAGCGGCTGCTGTACCGCATCCTCTCGACCGAGCAGCAAAAGCACCTGGAGATCAACCGCCAGATCGACGTTTCGTACTCGATCCCGGGCCTCGCGCGCTTTCGCGTCAACGTCTATTTCCAGCGCGAGAGCCTCGGCGGTGCGTTCCGCATGATTCCCGCCGAGCTGAAGACGCTCGAGGATCTCGGGCTTCCGACGCAGCTGCACGAGCTTTCGAAGAAGCCGCGTGGCCTCGTCCTCGTCACGGGCCCTACGGGCTCCGGGAAGTCGACGACGCTCGCAGCCGTGGTCGACGAGATCAACCGGACGCGCGACGACCACATCATGACCATCGAGGACCCGATCGAGTTCCTGCACCGCCACAAGCGCTGCATCGTCAACCAGCGCGAGATCGGGCCCGACGCCGTCAGCTTCGCCGACGCGTTGCGCGGCGCGCTTCGCCAGGACCCCGACGTGATCCTCCTCGGCGAGATGCGCGACCTCGAGACGATCTCGACTGCGATTACCGCAGCCGAGACCGGCCACCTCGTCTTCGCGACGCTCCACACGCAGGATGCGCCCTCCACGATCGACCGCTTGATCGACGTTTTCCCGGCCGCGCAGCAGGAACAGATCCGCGTCCAGCTGGCAGCCACGCTCCAGGGAATCGTCACGCAGACGCTCGTTCCGACCGTGGATGGCAAGGGGCGCGTGGCCGCCCTCGAGATCCTGCTCCCCGACGACGCCGTCCGGAACCTCATCCGCCAGGCGAAGGTCGAGCAGATCTACTCGGTCATGCAGACCAACACCAGCCGCGGCATGCAGACCCTCGAGCAGGCGTTCGTCGACCTCGTCACGCGCGGGATCATCACGCAAGAGGTCGCCATGTCCCGCTCGAGCCGGCCCGACCAGCTGCTCGGCCTCCTTCAGCGCAACGGACTCGCAACCCCCGACTCTGCGGCGGGAGGCCTGCGGGTGGCAGGGAGCTAGTCAGCCATGGCCAAAGAAACTGTCGGCCTCAAGATCGGCGCCTCGTACCTCTCGGCGGCCGCCGTCGAGGTGAACGGCTCCGCGCGGCTCGTCCAGGTCGCCCGTGAGCCGATTCCGCGCGGGATCGTTGCCGGCGGCGAGGTCAAGGATGTCGTCGCGCTCACCGAGGCGCTCAAGTTCTTCTTCAAACGGCACGGCCTGTCGAAGCGCAACGTCCGGATCGGCATCGCGAACAACCGCATCGGTGTCCGGACGATCGAGCTCATGGGGATCGAAGACCCCAAGCAGGTCGCGAACGCCGTCCGCTTCCGCGCCCAGGAGGCGTTGCCGATCCCGGTCGACCAGGCGCTGCTCGACTACCAGGTGCTCGGCGATACCGTCGAGGGAGGCCAGTCCAAGAAACGTGTTCTCCTCGTCGTCGCGTATCGCGAGCTCGTAGACGCGTACTCGACGGCGTGCCGCGCCGCAGGTATCAAGCTGGCCGGCGTCGACCTCGAGGCCTTTGCGCTGCTCCGCGCGCTCATGCCTCCGGAGGAGCCGTCGGGCGAGAAGAGCGCGCTCGTGGCTGTCACGATGGGATCCGAGCGCAGCACGCTCGGGGTCTCCGACGGCCAGTCCTGCGAGTTCGCTCGCGTGATCGAGTGGGGCGGGATGTCTCTGACGATCGCCCTCTCGCGGGCGCTCGACCTGGACATCGAAGCCGCCGAGATCCTCAAGACGGGCATCTCGCTCGATGGCGCCGAGGTCCCCGAGGGGCTCACGCCCGAGCAGGCCGCGCTCGCGCGCGAGGCACTCAACGGTGCGCTCCAGGGCTTCTCCCGCGAGCTCGTGTCCTCGCTCCAGTTCTACCAGGGCCAGTCCGACTCGCTCGGCATCCGCGAAGTTGTCCTCGCAGGCGGCACCGCGCGCCTTGCCGGCCTCGCACCCGCTCTTCAGCGCCTTGTCGGCGTGAACGTCCGCGTCGGGGATCCGCTCGTCGGAATCTCTGTCGGGAAGAAGGTCAAGGGCGGCATGCCGGACCCGTCGCTCGCGGTCCCCATCGGCCTCGGAATGGCGCTCTAGGAGACGCGATGGGCATCGACATGAAAAAGGAGATCAAGATCTCCGATCTCTGGAAGCGCGGGCCTAAGGAGGCCAAGGCAGAGAAGCCGCCGAAGGAGCCCAAGCAGGCCAAGGAACCGAAGCCGCCCAGGGAGAAGAAGGAGCGTCGGCTCGGCCGCGGCACCAAGGAGAAGGTCGCCGCCATCGAGGCGAAGAGCGGGCCGCCCGTACGCGACATTCCGCTCATGCACGCCTTCAACCTCCTCCCGAAGGAGGAGGTGCGGACCGAGAAAGAGTCGAAGCAGAGCGCGATCCCGCACGTCATCGTTGCGCTGGCAGGCGTGCTCGTCTTCGCGGCGCTCGCCGCGTTCTACCTCTCCTCCAGCGCGGCTGTCACGAAGAAGTCCGGCGAGCTCGACGATCTCCGCGGAGACCTCGCGAGCCTGCAGGTGCCCGAGAAGCAGCCGCAGGCGCCGAGCGAGGGGCCGAACCTCGATTCCGAGCGCTCGGCGCGGACGGCCGCCCTGTCCACGGCGCTGGCCGATCGCCTCGCCTGGGACCGTGTCTTGCGCGAGCTCGCGCTCGTCCTTCCGGCTGACGTCACGCTGGCCACGCTCGACGCAACCGCGCCTTCGCCGGGCTCGGCGGGTGCCGCGACGAGCGGGGCTGTGAGCTCCTTCAGGGTGACCGGGACCTCGGTCAGCCAGGCGAGCGTCGCGCGGCTCCTTTCGCGCCTCCAGGTCATCCCCGAGCTCCAGAACGTTCAGCTCGAGTTCGCGACCGCGTCCGAAGACCCGGCCGTACCGGGCGTCAACTTCGCCATCACCGCATCGGTGCGCCAGGGAGCCGTTTCGTGAAGAAGCAGATCCCGATCTGGCCCGTGATCGGCGTCGCGATCGTGATCGTGGCCGCGGCCGCGTACATGGTCGTAGTCCGGCCCAAGCGCGCAGAGTCCGGACGGCTCGACGAGCAGATCGCCGAGATGCAGATGAAGGTGAGCGCTGCGCAGCTCGCTTCGCGCCCTCAACAGCAGGCGACGACGATCAAGGTCGCCGACGTCTTCGAGGTCTCGAAGGCGATGCCCGACACCGACGACATGCCGGGGATCATCCTCGACCTCAACTCGGTCGCCGAGGCGACGGGGATCAAGTTCCTCTCGATCCAGCCGAGCGCGCCGACGCCCAAGACAGGCTACAGCGCGATCGAGATCACGCTCACCTTCGAGGGCAACTACTTCGATCTCACCGATTTCCTCTTCCGTCTCCGGAATCTCGTCACGGTGCGCGACGGACGCCTGTCCTCGGCGGGCCGGCTCTTCACCCTCGACACGATGAGCATGAAAGAGGGGAAGGACGGGTTCCCGAGCATCAACGCCGGGCTGACGGTCTCCGCGTACGTCTACGGTGCGCCCGACCCGACGGCCGCGGTTGTTCCGCCGCCGAGCACGGAGGCGCCCCCGCCCCCGCCCGCCGACGCATCCGCAGGAGGTCTTGGCTAATGGCATCCAAGAAGGTTCAGGCTGCTCTCCTCAAGCAGAAGGAGGCCAAGCAGAAGAAGGTTCTGTTCCTGCTCGTGCCGGTCTTTCTCGGGCTGATGGTGTGGCAGGGCCCGAAGACGTTCAAGGCGATCACCGGCGGCAACGCGCCGCCGCCCACCACGGCTGCACCTTCGACGACCGCGCCGACGCCGGGCTCGGCTCCCTCGACGCCCGGCGCTGGGGCGGTCGTCCCTCCGAGTCAGCTCGTCGACACCGACGCGCCTCCGTCCCTCATGGACGGGCAGATGTCGAATCTCGGCGTCTTCCCGGGGCGGGATCCGTTCTCGGGCGGCGCCATCGCCCCGAGCCTGGGAGACGTCAGCACGGGCGGGACTGGCACCGGGACTGGCACGACCTCCACCACGACTCCCACGAATGCGCGCGTCGAGGTGAACGGTGCCCCAGAGGACGTTTCGATCGGCGATACGTTCCCCGAGTCTGACCCCGCGTTCAAGCTTGTCTCCGTCACTGGGAGCGCGGCGATGATCTCCCTCGCGTCAGGCGGCACCTTCACGAACGGCGATCAGAGCGAGCAGATCAAGGTCGGCGAGACACTGACGGTCGTTGGAGACGACGGCTCGACCTTCAGCATCAAGCTCGTCAGCACGAGCTAGCCGGCCTTCGGCGCGGCCGCAGTTTTCTCTAGGAGCCTGTGCCCTCGTCGAACGAGGCGCTGACGCGGGCCCACACGCGGTACGGGGAGGCGTTGTCGCGGACGACGACGCTCACCAGCTTGACGAGTCGGCCCGCTGTGGTGCCCGAGTTCGTGATCTGCCTCCAGGTGATGTAGGTGTCCACCTTGTACGAACGCCCGTCGGCGCCGGTGACCGTCTTCGTGGCGACGGCATTCGTGCAGGGCGTCGCGCCGCATGCTTTGACGTCGACTCTCTGGACCCACGACACAGTCGCGCCGGCAGAGTGCGCGGCCGCAGCGCCGTAGTACGAGGAATCCTTGTCGTTCAGGTAGCCGCGCTCTCCGACCACCCGCACGGTCCACGGCGTTGTCGTTCGGTCGTTCACGAGGATGAGCTCGCTGTCGATCTTGACCAGGAAGGGGCCGGTAGAGGGAAAGCCCGTCCCGCTGGCAACGGGAATCGTCAGCTGGGACGCCGTCATTGCGGCAGTCAGTGTGGTCGTCGCGGCGCTGTCCGTCTTGTAGAACGCTGTCTGATCCGTGTAGGTCGAGCCATAGCTGCCCCCGACCACCGACGTGACGTTCGAACTCGCAAGTCCGATCGCCTCGTACTTGATCGCCCTGAAGTTCTCCATCTCCGAGTCTGCGATCGCGCCTGCGGTCGTGACCGTGCTTGCGCGGCGGATCTGCACGATGCCGGCCTGAAAGACGCTGAAGACGGCGAAAATGCCGATGAGCATCACGGTCATCGCCGCGAGCAGCTCGATCATGCCGAAGCCGCCCTCGCTCCGGGCACGCCGCCGCAGGTGTGGGCGCGCAGAAAGCACGGACCAAACATCGGCAAACCACCGATGACCCTCAAGGCGTGACCGGGTGATGCCGATTTCCCGCTTGGAATGGCTTCGTACGCCTACACGGCGATCAACTCCGCGGGCCTCGAGCTCGACGGCCAGGTCAACGCCCCCGACGCCAACGCTGCGCGCGAAGCGCTGCGGGTGCGCGGGCTCGTCGCGCTGACGCTGGACGAGCAGGCATCGAGCTCCGCCGGCTTCGCGATGGCCGTGAAGAAGGTGAAGCCGAAGTCGCTGCAGGTCTTCTCACGGCAGTTCGCGACGATGATCGAGGCCGGGCTCAACGTGGTCACCGCGCTCGTGATCCTCGAGGAGCAGACGGAGGACAAAAAGCTCGCGAGCGTCGTCTCCGAGCTCCGCGCCGATGTCGAAGGCGGACTCCTGCTCTCGGAGGCGATGTCACGCCATCCGCGGATCTTCTCTCGCCTCTTCATCTCGATGGTCGAGGCGGGCGAGGCCGCCGGAATCCTCGACGTGGTGCTCGACCGGGTCGCCTTCCAGATCGAGAAGGAGACTCAGATCAGACGCCGCGTGAAGGGCGCGATGATGTATCCGCTGATGGTCATGGCCTTCGCCACGCTCGTCCTCATTGGCATGCTCATGTTCCTCGTCCCGATCTTCGTCGGGATCTTCGACGATCTCGGCGGCAACCTGCCGATGCTCACGCAGATCGTCGTCAAGGGTTCGAACATCTTGCGCAGCTACTGGTACATCGTCTTCCCGATCTGGGCAGGGATCATCTTCGGCTTCTTCCGCTTCAAGAAGACCGAGTCCGGGCGGCGGATCTGGGACCGCTTCCGCATGAAGATGCCGTTCGGGATCGGCGCGATCATCGTCAAGGTCGGCATGGCACGGTTCTCGCGGACGCTCTCGACCCTCGTCGCGGCCGGCGTGGACATCATCCGCTCGCTCGAGATCACCGGGGCGACTTCGGGGAACAGCCTGATCGAGGACGCGACCGCGGTTGTCCGCGAGCGCGTGCACCAGGGTGTCCCGATCGCAGTGCCGATCGAGGCCGAGAAGATCTTCCCGCCGATGGTGTCGCAGATGGTGCGCGTCGGCGAGGAGACCGGCGAGCTCGAGAAGATGCTTGGGAAGATCGCCGACTTCTACGAGGACGAGGTCGACAGCTCGATCGCGACCCTGACCTCGATCCTCGAGCCGCTCATGATGATCGGCGTGGGACTGATGGTCGGCGTGATCATCATCTCCATGTACCTGCCGATGTTCAAGCTGCTCACGCTGATCCAGTAGTCGACACGCTCAGCGATAGCCGTGCCTCGCCGCGTACTCCTCGGCGACCGACTTCGGCACGCAGAAGGCCCACGCGTCCTCGACGAGGTCGCGCATCTCGTCCTCGTCGATCGCGGCGAGATCGACGTGCACCCAGTGGTAGCGCATGTCGTGTGCGCTAGGAAGCGAGAACTTCTCGGGCTCGGAGTCGACGAGCGCCTGCCGCCACTCCCTCGGGAAGGCAAAGCCCATGGTCGACCCGTCCTTCGAGAAGGCGAGCCAGACGATCCGCCCGATTCGGAACTTCACCCGGCCGCGGACGAAGGCCTCGCTCGAGCGGGGCAACGTGGCCGCGAACGCCCGGACTTCGTCCATCGTCACCACGCCGCTCACGTTACTGTCATCTCGCACGCGAACAAAGGAGCCAGGTGGGCTACAGCGTCGTGAACGTCGAAGAGATCGAGGGCGAAGGCCCTGGCGGTGCCGTCCGCTTCGTCCGGCGCAAGCTCGGCGTGCAGGCGTTCGGCATCAACTGGTTCGAGCTCGGGCCCAACGTGCGCGGACGCGAGCACAACGAGGTCGAGACCGGACAGGAAGAGGTCAATGTGATCATCGAAGGCTCGGGCGTCTACGAGGTCGACGGCGAGACGATTCCCGTGCGCGCCGGCTCCTTCCTGCGCTTCGATCCCGGGACGACACGCTGTCCGGTCGCCGGTCCCGAGGGCATGGCCATGATCGCAGTAGGCGTGCGCCCGGGGAGCTACGAGCCCCATGGGAACTTCTGACGAAAGCCTCGTCCAGCTGACGCGAGTCCTCCGGGCGCCGCCCGGCGAGGTCTTTGTGGCGTGGACCGATCCCGCTCTTCTCGAACGCTGGTGGATCGGCGTGGGAGGTTGGGTGGATGCAAAGGCCGACGTCGATCTCCGCGTCGGCGGTCGCTATCACCTCTCCATGCGGGACGAGCGCGGCACGCTGCACGGCGTGGTCGGCGTCTACACGGAGGTCGCGCCGGCCGAGCGGCTCGGCTTCACCTGGACCTGGGAGAACGAGCCGAGCGTGATGCGCGGGAGCGAGGGGAGCCTTGTCGACGTCGTCCTGCGGGACGCGGGCGACGGGACTCAGCTGTCGCTCACCCACACCGGCCTCCGAGGCAAGCTGGTCAAGGACATGCACGAAGAGGGCTGGAACGCGCTCCTGACGAGCCTCTATGGCCTCTTCTCCGCCTAGGTTTCCGACCGCCGATAGCATCGAAGGGGATGGCAGAGCCTCGTAGCGCGCGTCTCGACGAAGTCGCCTCGGTGGAGGAGATCGCGCGACTCCCGTATTCGCTTCGGGTGCTCCTCGAGAACGTTGTCCGCGCCGGACTCACTGGCGAGGGCGACGCCGAGGAGGCGCGGGCGATTCTCGAATGGCAGCCGAGCGATGACCCGCACCGGGAGATCTCCTTCCGCCCGGCCCGGGTTCTCCTCCAGGACTTCACCGGCGTACCCGCGATCGTCGACCTCGCCGCCATGCGCGATGCGATGCGCGACCTGGGCGGCGAGCCGGCGCGGATCAACCCGCTTCTCCCGTCCGAGCTCGTCATCGACCACTCCGTCCAGGTGGACGTGTTCGGCTCGAAGATCGCGATCTTCAAGAACACGGAGCTCGAGTTCGAGCGGAACCGCGAGAGGTACGCGTTCCTGCGCTGGGGCCAAGAAGCCTTCGACGACCTCCGTGTCGTCCCGCCGAACACGGGCATCGTCCACCAGGTCAACCTGGAGTACCTCGCGCGCGTCGTCGAGGAGCGGGACGGCTGGGCCTTCCCCGACACGCTCGTCGGCACCGACTCACACACGACCATGGTCAACAGCCTCGGTGTCCTCGGCTGGGGAGTCGGCGGAATCGAGGCGGAGGCGGCGATGCTCGGCGAGCCGCTCTCGATGCTCGTGCCCCAGGTCGTCGGCTTCCGGCTCTCCGGTCGCCTGCCGGAGGGCTCGACCGCGACCGACCTCGTTCTCACAGTGACCGAGACGCTCCGGGAGCTCGGCGTCGTCGGCAAGTTCGTCGAGTTCTTCGGCCGCGGGCTCTCCGGGCTCACGCTCGCCGACCGCGCCACCATCGCGAACATGTCGCCCGAGTACGGCGCGACGTGCGGCTTCTTCCCGGTGGACGAGGAGACGCTCGCGTACCTGCGCATGACGGGCCGAAGCGAGGATCACGTCGCGCGCGTCGAGAGCTACTGCCGCGCCCAGCACCTCTTCCACGACGAGAACGCCGAGCCCTCCTACAGCGAGGTCGTGGACCTCGATCTCGGCTCCGTCGAGCCGAGTCTCGCCGGGCCGCGCCGTCCGCAGGACCGCGTTCCGCTCCGCGAGGCCCGCGACTCCTTCCTCGGAGCTCTTCAGACCTTCGGCGTCGAGTACGGAAACCACGACAACGCAGTCGCGGAGACCTTCCCGGCCAGCGACCCGACCACCGAGCAGGTGCCGGGCGGCGATCGCGCGCATGCTCCGGCGCCCGAGCCGGGTCTCGTCGCGGTCGCCGAGGTCGAGCCGGCGTCGGTCGAGGTCGAGCTGGACGGTGCGCAGTTCGAGCTGGGGCACGGAAGCGTCGTCATCGCGGCGATCACGAGCTGCACGAATACCTCGAATCCGACCGTCATGGTCGCGGCGGGCCTGCTCGCGAGGAACGCCGTCGAGCGCGGCCTCAAGCGCCGGCCCTGGGTGAAGTCGAGCCTGGCGCCCGGCTCCAAGGTCGTGACCGAGTACTACGACCGCGCCGGCCTCAGCCAGTACCTCGACGAGCTCGGCTTCGACGTCGTCGGCTACGGCTGCACGACCTGCATCGGGAACTCGGGGCCGCTCCCGGAGGAGATCTCGGCCGCGGTGGACGAGGGCGGGCTCGTCGTCTGCTCGGTACTCTCCGGCAACCGCAACTTCGAGGCGCGCATCCATCCGGAGGTCAAGGCCAACTACCTCGCTTCGCCGCCGCTCGTGGTCGCATATGCCCTCGCCGGGCGGATGGACATCGATCTCACGAACGACCCGCTCGGCCAGGACCAGGACGGCAACGACGTCTTCCTCACCGATGTGTGGCCGAGCCCCGAGGAGGTGCAGGAGACGATCGCCTCGGCGCTCGAGCAGGAGATGTTCA
>Ga0307320_10000114_pt1 | contig 27113 bp, 23 predicted proteins | sample ER_DNA_369_FD_194495 | JGI IMG/M metagenome (GOLD analysis project Ga0307320, IMG submission 194495) | Bulk soil microbial communities from the East River watershed near Crested Butte, Colorado, United States - ER_DNA_369 | ecosystem: Environmental > Terrestrial > Soil > Floodplain | place...
GTGATCGCCCACGTCGGCGAACCCCTGCTCGACCGCGCCCAGGACCTCGCGGTCCGCCCCGGTCAGCTCGCCAGGCTCCGGCACCGCACCGAAGTTCCGGTGCGCGTTCATGAGCGTCCGGTTCACGAGATTTCCCCACGTCGCGACGAGCTCGTCGTTGTTTCGGCGCACGAACTCCGCCCACGTGAAATCCGTGTCCTGCGACTCGGGTCCGGCGGCGGTGAGGAAGTAGCGGAGCGAGTCCGGGTCGTACCGCGACAGGAAATCCTGCACGTAGATGACGACGTTCCGGCTCGAGCTGAACTTCTTGCCCTCCATGGTGAGGAACTCGCTCGCGACAACGTTCCAGGGGAGTTGGAGGTCACCGCGGCCCGCCCCCACCTCGCCGCCGGAGCCGTAGCCCATGAGCATGCTCGGCCAGATGATCGTGTGGAAGACGATGTTGTCCTTGCCCATGAAGTAGAAGTGGCGGGCGTCCGTGTTCTGCCACCAGGCTCGCCACGCATCGGGTTCGCCCCGGTTCGCGGCCCACTCCACGCTCGCGGAGAGGTAGCCAATCACCGCATCGAACCAGACGTAGATCCGCTTGTCCTCGCGCTCCGCGTAGCCAGGAACCGGTATCGGGACGCCCCAGTCGAGATCGCGCGTGATCGGCCGGGGCTTCAGTTGCCCGAGAAGATTCAGCGAGAACTGGCGCACGTTGGGGCGCCAGTGCTCCTGCTTCCCGATCCACTCGGCAAGGCGCTCAGCGAACGCGGGCAGGTCGAGGAAGAGGTGCTCCGTCTCGCGAAAGACCGGAGGCTGCCCATCTGTCCGGGAGCGCGGATCGATCAGGTCCGTCGGGTCGAGCTGGTTTCCGCAGTTGTCGCACTGGTCGCCGCGCGCCTCCTTGTAGCCGCAGATCGGGCACGTGCCCTCGATGTAGCGGTCGGGCAGGGTGTGCCCCGTCGTCGCGGAGAACGCGCCCATCGCCGTCTGCTCGATCACGTAGCCCTTCTCGTAGAGCGCCTTGAACATGTCCTGGACGACGTGGTAGTGGTTTTCCGTTGTCGTCCGCGTGAAGAGGTCGTACGAGAGGCCCAGGTTCCGGAGGTCGTTGCGGATCACCTCGTTGAACCGGTCGGCGAGTTCCCGTGGCGAGACACCCTCCTTGTCGGCCTCAACCATGACCGGCGTGCCGTGCTCATCCGTCCCGCTCACCATGAGGACGTCGTTTCCCTTGAGACGGTGGTAACGGGCGAAGGTGTCGGCCGGCACGCCGAAACCGGCCACATGGCCGATGTGCCGTGGCCCGCTTGCGTAGGGCCAGGCAACCGCGACGAGGATTCGTTCGGGAGCGTCCGGCATCGAGCAAGAATCTTACGGGCCGGCCTGCTTGGCTCCGGGGCCGTTTCCGAACGGATGGTGCGGGGCAGGTGGACGATGTGGGCAGCCTCGCGGAGCTGGGAGGAACGAGAACCACAGGCATCGTCAGGCACATCGATGAGCTGGGTCGCATCGTGATTCCGATCGAGATCCGGAAGCGACTCGGCATCGGTGAGAAGGATCCGGTGGAGATCTCGGTGCACGGCGACACGATCCTGCTCGAGAAGCCACACTCGGCCTGCGTCTTCTGCGGGAGCGAGCAGAAACTTGGAGAGCATCGCGGCCGGTCCGTCTGCCGCTCCTGCATCCGCGAGCTGGCCGCGGCTTGAGCAATCCCTCCTAGAGCGAGTCGCGGTAGAGCCAGTTCTTCGAGAGCCCGGTCAGCCGGGCCACGATGTCCGCGGCGCGGCGGCGCGGGATTCCCCCCTCGACGAGTTCCGAGACTATGGTGGAGGCTTCGAGCTCGTCCGCCTTCGGTTGCGGCGCACCCGGGCCGATCACAAGCGTGATTTCGCCCTTCGGCGCCTCCGTGAAGCGGGCCGCGACGTCGGCGGCCGAGCCTCGCACGACCTCCTCGAAGCGCTTCGTCAGCTCGCGGCACACCGCAACGGGGCGCGAGGGCTCTGCGGCGGCGAGGCTGGCCAAGCTCGCCGGCAGCCGCCGGGGCGACTCGAAGGCGACCGTCGTCCCCTCCGGCAGCTCGGCCCAGAGCCGCGTGAGCGCCTCCTTGGCCCGCGGCAGGTAGCCGACGAAGGTGTACCGCTCGCCGACGAGACCGCTTGCCACGAGCGCCGTCTCGACGGCCGAGGGACCGGGGAGGACGGTGACGGGAACCCCGTGGTCGATCGCGGCCGCGATCAGGCGGGCGCCGGGATCGTTGACGCCGGGAAGGCCGGCGTCGCTCGCAAGGGCGACCGTCTCGCCAGCTTGGAGGCGCGGCACGATCTCGGCCGTGCGCGCGGCCTCGTTATGGCGGTGATAGCTCACCAGTCGAGCGGAAACGCCGTGCCGGTCGAGGAGGACCCGGGTCCGTCGGGTGTCCTCGCAAAGGACGACGTCCGCTTCGCCGAGCGCCCTGAGCGCTCGAAGCGTCACGTCCTCGAGGTTCCCGATCGGCGTCGGGCAGACGACAAGCATCAACCATCTTGGCGGCTGGAAGGGGCTTCGGCCGCCTGGAACCCGACCAAGCCTGCACCGATCAGCCCCGCCTCGACGCCAAGCACGGCGAGCTCGATCCGGACCTGGTCTCGGGCGGGCGCGAGGGCGGTCTCGGCAACAACCTTCCGCGCCGGGTCGAGCAGGAATCGGCCCGCGCGCGCGAAGCCACCGCCGACGACGACGACCTCCGGGTTGAAGATGTTCACGTAGCTTGCGATCCCGACGCCGAGGCGCGAGCCGACGCGCTCGATCACCTCGCGGGCGTCCCCCGCCGCCGCCGCCGCAAGCTCCACCGCGAGCTTTGCGTCGATGTCCTTGCCCGCGGCTGCGGCACGTCCGAGGTCTCCGTCTGGTCGCTCGGACGCTGTCTCCCGCGCGAGCAGCTCAGCGGCCGTGCCGGAGGCGTAGGCCTCCAGGTGGCCTGTGCCGGGGCACGTGCCCTGACAGGGTGGCCCATCGAAGTTGATGGTCATGTTGCCGAGCTCGCCGGCGCCCCCTGTGAAACCGCGATAAAGCTTTCCGTTCAGGATGAGCCCACCGCCGACGCCGGTTCCGAGCGTCAGCATCAGCATGTGGTCGCTCCCCCGCCCCGCCCCGAGCGCGTGCTCGGCCACGGCAGCGGCGTTCGCGTCGTTCTCGATCGTCACCGGCAGCCCGACCCGCTCGGCGATCCGGTCGCGGAGGTCGACCCCTTCGAGCGGGATGTTCACCGAGGACTCCGCGCGGCCCGTGCGCTGGTCGATCAGCGACGGGACTCCCAAAGCGATGCCGACCACGTCGTCGTTCACGAGCTCCTCGACGGCGACTTCGATCTGGGCCAGCACCGCGTCCTCGTTCGAGGTGTCAGTGGCCCGGACCTTCCGTTCGACGACTACGCCCTCGCGGTCGACCAGCCCGGCGAGGAGCTTCGTCCCGCCGAGGTCCATCCCGATGACGTACTCGTCTGCCACTTGGTGAACCGGATAGGGGCTCCAGGCCCGCGGCTACCATAACCCGTCGCGTGCCCAGCAAAGACAAGCCGTACAAGGTCTACCGAGGCGGGCGCACCAAAGGCCCGATCAAGCCGATTCCGAAGGAGTCGCCGCGCCGCGACCCCGCGCCTGCTCGGGACGGGGACGGCTACGACGGCGCCTACGCGCCCGCGCCCAAGAAACGCCGGCGTTGGGGCCGCAAGGTCGCCGCCTTGCTCGTCCTCGTACTCGTGCTCGCGATCGTGTGGGGAATCCTTGGCTTCCTTGCATTCCGAAGCGGCGTCAAGGACGCCAACGCGCGCCTCGACCCGCAGGCGAGGGCTGCACTGGCGCCGCAGGAAGGCTCGCTTCTCTCGAACCCGACCAATGTGCTCCTGCTCGGCGCCGACGTCGGGAGCAAGAGCCGCGCGGGATCAGGGAACGGCCGCTCCGACTCGATCATGCTCATCCACACCGATCCCGACGAGCACCGGCTGGCGCTCCTCTCGATCCCGCGCGATCTCCGCGTCACGATCCCGGGCCGCGGCGAGGACAAGGTGAACTCGGCCTATTCGAACGGTGGCCCTGCCCTCGCGATCAAGACGATTGCGAACCTGACTGGGCTGCCCGTCAACCACGTCATGATCGTCGACTTCAAGTCCTTTGGCGAAGTCGTCGACGCGATCGGCGGTGTCACGATCAACGTGAAGAAACCGATCCTCTCGAGGTTTGAGTGCCCGTACCCGGCGGAGCGCTGCGCCAGCTGGAAGGGTTATCGCTTCCGCAAGGGGGAGCAGGAGATGAACGGCCACCGGGCGCTCGTCTATGCCCGCGTCCGCAAGAACGAGCTGAATCCCGCCGAGAACGACTTCAGCCGCGCCGAGCGCCAGCAGCAGGTCGTCCAGGCGATTTCAGACAAGACCGTGGGCTTCTGGGGGTATCTGCACATGCCGCTAGTCGGGGACGATCTCGTCAAGCCGCTCGCGACCGACCTTTCAGCCTGGGAGTTCGTTCAGCTCGGGTGGGTGAAGTTCCGCGCGCCCTCCAGTCAGACTCTGAAGTGCCACCTCGGCGGGACGCCGTCGATCGTGGGTGGTGCGTCCGTGATCCTGGGGAGCGAGGACAACGCCGGCGTTCTGTCGATGGTGACGGGCGAGAGCGCCCCGCAGCCGCCCCCGCCGGGTAGCCCCTTCAACCCAGGCTGCCGCGTCGGCGGCTAGGCCTCGGCCGCCTTCTTCTCGGGCTTGTCGGGCTTCTTCTTCTCGTCCGACTTGCTTTCGGAGGGCGAGCTCTCCGCGGAAGAGCTGTCCCCGTCCTTGCCGGTGTCGCGCTTACGCCCGCCGCGGCCGTAGTCCGTCGAGTAGAAGCCCGACCCCTTGAAGTGGATCGCGGCTGGATACAGGACCTTGACCAGGGGCGCCTCGCCGCAGATCTGACACTCTTCCGGGGGCGGGTCGCTCATCCGCTGGAAGAGCTCGAAGGTGTGACCGTTGGGGCAGCGGTACTCGTAAGTCGGCATAAACAGGAAGGGAAAAAGGGCCGGGTTTGCGGGAAAAGATGCTACCAGGCGGCCCTGCCGTCATCGGCACTCCGGACTCGAAAGTGCCAGCGCCTGTGAAGCGTCGCCACCGCCTCGCCGAGCGGGTCTCGCTCGACCTTCATCACGCTTCCGTCGCGGCCCTCACCGGCGCACTCGCAGGCTTCCTGGTCGCTCGAATCCACGCCTGGCCCCCCAACGAAGACGAGGCGCTCGCGTTCTTCGTCTCGGGACGGCCGCTTGGCGAGCTGCTGCACACGGTTCTCCAGGAGCGCGGCGGGGCGCCGCTTCACTTCCTGCTTGCCCATCTCGCAGGCCTCGTGTCCCCCGGGCTCACGAGCCTCCGCCTCGTGTCGGTCGCTTGCGCGGTCGCTTCCATCCCTGCGATCGCCGCTTTGATCGGCCGCCTCGCAGGCAGGCGAGTTGCGCTCGTCGCGACGATCCTGGTGACGACGAGTTGGATGCTGCTCTTCCACGGCGTCTTCGGGCGCATGTACGCGCTCTTCCTGCTGACGTCAACGCTCTCGTTCCTCGCGCTCCTGGCCGCCCTCGACCGTGGAGACCGCCTGCGCTGGGCCGTGTGGGTGATCGCCACGCTGGCGGTCGTCGCCTCCCACCCCTTCGGCGCCTTCGTCCTCGCGACGCAGGCAGGCTTCGTGCTCATTCGGTGGCGCCGGGAGCGGATCTCACCGCTCGCTGCCGGCATGTCGTTCCTCGCCGTCGCCGTCCTTGCGACGCCGCTCTGGCTTGGCTATGCGCGACTCTCCGAGCGCTATCGGTCGGCGCCGGACGAGGATCGGGGCGGGCTGGGACCGACGGAACTGGCGAGATACGTCCGCCGAGTCCTCGGCGATTTCTCGGTCGGCTGGACTCCCGGCTTCCTGCTCGTCCTGTTCGCAGCTGTGCTCGGCCTCGCCGTGCTCGCCCGGACGAGACCCCGCGCCGCCGTGCTCGCCGCGATCGTGGTGCCTCTGGCCGCGCTCGACCTCAGCGTCGGACGGGTCTTCGGCACCACCCAGGCGGGGACGCGGCACCTCATCTTCGCTCTCCCCTTCTTCGCGATGCTCGTGGCGGCGGGGCTCCTGCGGGCCGTTCCCCCGAGGGCTTTCGCCGTCGCCTTGGCGGCGTTGGTCTCCGCTCAGCTTGCCTGGGCATGGGCGGTCACGCCGGCGCTCTTCGCCGGGGAGGACCCCGTTCGGGTCGCCGCTCGCGCTCGGGCCGCCGATTGGCTCGCCGCCCGGGCACGCTCCGACGACCTCCTCTTTGCGTTCGACCCCCTCTATCTCGGCGCGTGGGAGCGCGGCGCTCCCTACGGGGACGCGACGCTCGTACCCCGCATCGACCCCGGCCTCATGAGCTCGACGCTCGAGGATGAAGGCGAGGCGCTCGGGCGCGGCGTCTGGGTTCTCGACGCGAGCAGCCCTGACGACTCGTCGGAGAGGCTCTCGATCGCTGGACACTCACCCGGCCCGGAGTTCGAGGCTCGTGCCTTCGGGCCGTTCCTGGTCGTCAGGACGATCGCGCCGGTCGGGAGCCCGGCGGAGTTCCTCGATTACACGATCCGCGTCGAGCGGCTCGGTGAAGAGCTGGGCGTCGCGAGCGCGCACGACACGCGCCTCGCGGTCGAGGCTGCGCTCGCCCGGGTCAGGGGGACCTGAGCGCTCCGCGGAGGCCCTTGATGTTCGAGCGAAGGTAGTACTCCACTTCGGTCCCGGCCGGAGGACGAGCGGTCGCGAGGGTGGTCTCGAGCACGTGGGCCGCTTCGCTCAACACGGTTCGGGGGCTGCTGAACGGCCCGCCGACGCGTATGACAAGCCATCCTCCCGGGTAGGTGCGCACGTCGACACCGGGGCCGAGCGCCTTCGAAACCCGCCGCCCGTCGATGAAGTAATCGCTCGGCACCGCCACGAAGAGCACACCTGGGTCTCGCGGCACGCGGTCGATTGAACGGCGTATGACCGACGCCTCGACGGGCGGAAGCGTCGTCGCCCGCGCCGCCTCGGGCAGCGCGGCGAGAAAGAGAGGCGAATAGGGAAACAGGACGTCGCCCTGCCGCACCCTCCGACGGACGAATTCTGCCGGCGCGACAACACGGTCGCCACCCAGCGCCACGTCCCTGGGTCCTCCGCCGAGGATGATGTTGGGACGGTCGCGCGGGTCCGAGACGCCGCCGGGGGGCGCTACCAGCGCCAGGGCTGCGAGGACGACGAGAGCGGCCCCCGAGATCAGAACGCCGCGCTCTCCCAACATCGCGACGGCGACGCCGACGAGTGCCGCCCAGAGCGGCAAGAGGAACACGAGGTGCCGTGGAGAGAGCGCCGGGTCCGTTTCGGTCGTCGCGACTACGAGCAGGATCGGCGGCGTGACAAGGACGATCGCCGTCAGGAGGCCCAGGGACGGCTCCCTCCGGGCGACGAGAGTGAGACCGGCGGCCGCAAGGAGGACGAAGACGACGACGAGAGGACCGTGACCGCCCGCGAACGATCCGAGCGCACGCGTGAGCTGCGACCACGCCCGTTCCGGGGAGGCGAGCCGCTCCCCCTCGCCGACCCCGACCGAGTAGCGCTCGGCGAGGCGCAGGTTCGCGACCACGAAGGGGACGCCAAGGAGCCCGACCGCGATGACGGGCGCGGCGCGCCGGATCCCGCGGCCGTGCCAGAGAACGGCCGCGACCAGGCCCTCGGCAGCCAGGAGGATCGCTCCGTAGGGATGGACCGCCGGCAATAGTGCGGCAGCCGCTGCAGCTGCCAGCGCCGACCCGACGGTTTGCCGTCGTAGTGCGACCACGAACAGGTCGAGGGCAAGCACGGCTACAGCTGCGAAGAGGGCATACATGCGCCCGAAGCTTCCGTAGACGCCGAGCACGGTCGAGGTTGCGACGACGATCGCCGCCGCCCCACCGGCAACCGGCCCGGCGAGCCGGCGAGCAAGGTCGTAGGTGAGGAGCGTGGTCGCGAGTGCGAAGACCACGGAGAGCCACCGAAGCGCGTCCGGCGACGTGTCCGCGACGAGGGCGAAGTGGGCAAGAACGAAGTGGAGCGGCGATCCGCCACGCTCCGTGAGGACTGTGTCGACGACCTCGCCGAGCGGGCGAACCGACACGAGGCCGGCCACCGCCTCGTCTTCGACCAGCGGCTTCGATCCGACGGCGGGGGCGAGCCTTGCTAGCAGGAACCCGGCGGCGCCGGCCAGAGCGGCGAGCCCGAGGGCGGTCTCAGCGCGGCCGGTCGGCCTGACGCTCACGCTCGACGAGCTCCTCGTAGCAGGGGGCCTGCTCGAAAGCCGCGAGCCCGGCGGGAGTCGGCCGCTTGCCCGGCGCCCGTGTCATCCTCATCCGGCCCGCGGCGGCCAGGCCGGCGGCGCTGCCGACGAGCCCGCCGAGCAGGAACGACCGGAACGTGCCTCGGCGTCGATCCCCGTCCACGGCGCAAGTGTAGGTTCCCGCGATGATCTGCACCCTCGGCGACGTCCTCCTCGATGTCATCGTGGCACTCGACGGCCCGGTGCAAGAGGACACGGATACGTACGGCAAGACCCACGTCGGCACCGGCGGCCAGGCCGCGAACGTTGCCGCGTGGACTGTCGCTCTGGGCGGTGCCGCACGACTCGTGGCGCGCCGGGCCACAGACCCTGTGGGGGAGCTCCTCGCGCGAGACCTCGAACGGCGCGGCGTCGAGATGTGCGGGCCCGTCAGCGAGGGCGCCACCGGCACGGTGATCTCGATCGCAGCACCGGACGGGCGGCGTTCGATGCTGACCGACCGCGGTGTCTCCCTCGGCTTCGAGCCGGACGCCTTCGATCCGGCCTGGCTGAACGGCTGCGATTGGCTCCATGTGTCGGCGTACTCGCTCGTCGCCTCGCCCCTGCGTGAGACGGCCCTCCTCGCGGCCCAGACCGCCCGGGCGTCTGGAGCCGAGATCAGCCTCGATCTCGCCTCGACCGGCGCCTTTCGCCGGGCCGGCATCGAGCAGCTCCGTGGCGTCGCTCGAACGCTCTTGCCCCGCCTCGTTTTCGCGAACGAGGCCGAAGCGGAAGAGTTCGGTGAGATTGGCGCGCGCACGTTCGTGATCAAGCGGGGCGAGCGTGGGTGCACGATCCGTGAGGGCGGCGAAAGCCGCGACTACGACGCGGCGCAGGCCGAGCTCGTCGATTCGACAGGCGCGGGCGACGCGTTCGCTGCCGGCCTCCTGCTCGGCGGCCCCGAGCTCGCGGTGAGCGCGGCGGGACGCTGCGTGGCGACAATGGGGGCCATGCCATGAGCGATCTGGTTCGCATTCATCCCGATGTGGCAGCCGCCCTCGAAGCGCGCGAGCCCGTGGTTGCGCTCGAGACGGCGCTCGTCTCGCATGGATTCCCGGCTCCCGAGGGCGCCGAGGTCGCGATGGAGTGCGAGGAGCGCATCCGGGCCGCGGGAGCGGTTCCGGCCACCGTCGGCGTTCTGGACGGCGCCGTCCGGGTCGGCTTGGAGCCGGCCGAGCTCGAGCGGTTCGCTGTCGCCGACGACGCCCGCAAGGTCGGTCCGAGGGATCTGGCTGCCGCGGCCGTCCAGGGGGTCGTCGGCGCGACCACCGTCGGTGGAACGCTCTCGGCGTGCCGGTTCGCCGGAATCGGGTTCCTCGGCACCGGCGGGCTCGGCGGCGTGCACCGGGGATTCGCCGGGACACTCGACATCTCCGCCGACCTCGGTGAGCTCTCCCGCACAGAGGCGCTTGTGGTCGCTTCGGGGGCCAAGTCCATTCTGGACGTGGCCGCAACTGCGGAAGCGCTCGAGACCCTGGGGGTGCCCGTGCTCGGCTGGCGCACGGACACCGTTCCGCGCTTCTACGACGCGCAGGGAGGCCCGCCCGTGTCGGCGCGGGTCGAGTCGACCGAGGAGGCCGCGTCGATCGCCGACGCTCACTGGCGCCTCGGCCGCCACTCGGCGCTCGTGCTTGCCCGCCCGCCCGACGAGAGCCTGGACGTCGAGCCCCTCATCCAGGCCGGGGTCGAGGAAGCCGAACGGCAGGGCGTGAAGGGCCAGGCGCTGACGCCCTTCCTCCTCGCCTACCTCCACCGGGAAAGCGGCGGCGCCACGATCCGGGTCAACCGCCAATTGATCGTCGAAAACGCGTCGCTGGCCGCCGAGGTGGCGGTGGCATACACGCGCCTCGACAGTTAGCGGCTCCTCGCGATCGTAAGGACGGCCCTGACGTGGCGGGACGCCAGGCCGGCGGTGAGGGACCCGGACGCGAGCTCGACCACGTAGGAGGCGCAGCCCGGAAACTGGTGGCTCTGCCAGTTCGGCGCGCTGCCCGGCGGCCAGCGGATCGCGTGAAAGCGAACGCCTGCGAGCCGCGCGTAGCGGCGCCCGGCGGCGATGCTCCCACCCCACGCCCGGACGGTCGCCTGGGGCTGGTGGTACCAGATGGTCACGTCGGGCCGGATACGACGGACCAGCGCGCGGGCCGCCCTGGACTCCGGCTCGGAGAAGGGTGCCGGTCCCGGGTATTCGGCATCCCACGGCTCTCCCGCGGCGCGCCAGCCTGAGCGGAAATTCCGGTTCAGGTCGACGCCACGGGCGTTCTGACGCGTGCGAGCCGCTCGTCCGTCCGGATTCAGGAGGTGCACGATCCAGATCTCGGCGCCAGCCGGCACGGTCGCGCGGGCGAGCCGTTGAGTGATGGCGGTCCCCGCGCATTCGTCGCCGTGGATGCAGCCGACGACGAGGATCGTCCGGGTGGCACCGGGTTGACCGCGCTCGAGAGCTCGGATCGGCCTGCCGAGCACGGAGACGCCGATCGTCTCGGCGCGCGCGAAGACCGCGGGTGGCGTGGGAGCGTCAGCACTAAGCACGGGTCCATTCTCCGGTACGGAGGACTCGACGTCGCGGGTCCCGCGTAGACGAGACGTGAGCAAGATCGTGACCGTGCTCGTCCTCGCGATGCTCGCTTTAGGGCCACCTAAGCCGTCCCGTGAGCCGCCGGCGCCAAAGCCCGTCTTCCCGAAGGTGCACTGGCACGTCTCGCACGCCCTCGGCTCCCCTTCCGGCGGACGGCTCGTCGGAGGCGTGCGGCTGCCCGCTGAGGGGCGCCACTTCTTCACGTGGGATCCCCTCGGGCACCGCTCGCCCAGCCCAGGCTGGCGGAGGGTCGGAACGGACGGCCTGGTGCGGGTGACGCTACGCGTGATCGGGGAGTACGCAGCGGACCACCCCGGTGCGCCGCGCGTCGGCATCGGCGATCTGAGCCGTCCGCGCGGGGGCGACTTCGGCCCCCAGTTCGGCGGGCCCGGCCATGTCTCGCACCAGAACGGCCTCGACGTGGACGTCTACTACCCGCGCAAGGACCGGCGAGAGCGTCCCCCGCTCGAGGCGGGCCAGGCAAACCTGCGACTTGCGCAGGACCTGGTCGACCGCTTCGTGGCCGCCGGAGCCGAAGTGGTCTTCGTCGGGCCGAGCACGGGGCTCGTCGGGCCGACGGGCGTTGTCCGGGTGCTCGCCCACCACGACAACCACCTGCACGTGCGGCTCCCGCCCTGGCTCGCCTGAGAATAGGGTGCTACGGGTACCTCGGCTCGCTCTGCTGCTAGCAGTCGCCGGACTCGCGGCGTGCGGTGGGTCGAGCGGCGACGAGGCACCGCCCGTCGCAGATTCGGCGCCCACCACGACCGCCGTCGAGCCCGAGCCGACCACCACGCAGGCGGAGCCAGAGCCAGAGGTCGTCTTGGGCGACACCCGGCCGTAGTCAGTCGTCGATCCGCTCGATCGCCACCACGTCGTCGGAGCGGAAGTCGACATGCCCCGCCGACCCCCAGCCGACCACGTCGCCGCTCGGGAGGATCGCCACCGGCGCGATCACGCTTCCATCACGGAGCAGGAGCCTGGCTTGGTGGGCGCCGAAGGCATCCTGTGGCCATTCCGCCACCTCGGCGGCCAACCAGTCCGGCAGCCGCGATGGCATCTACTACTCGTTCAGGAGGCGCAGGAGGTCGTCGACCTCGAGCATCTCGTACGACTGCGTATGGACGCTACCCCGCGCTCCCAGGGCGATCGACACCTTCGCAATCACCGAGGCATCCGGCGCTTCGACGATGTTCACGAAGTCGTACGGGCCGAGCACGAACCACTGGTGCAAGATCTTGGCCCCGAGCTCCGCGACGTCCTGGTTCACCTGCTTGACTCGCTCCGGGTTCGCCCTGAGCGTCTGGAGGCCCTGCTCGCTCAGCGTGGACAGCATGATGTAGCTCGGCATCGCTCCTCCGTTCTCTCAGCCTCGGCCGGGCGAGGATACAGCGCGCGCCTTCTGCTCGAAGTAGAGGACGCTCAGGCCGAGGAAGAAGAAGGGGGCCAACACGATCTGGACGAGCGCCGTGGCCGCCAGCCCGCCGTTGTCGGCGAAGCCACGGAGCAGCGCTACCAGCAGCTGTCCGAAGAAGACATAGATCATGACGAGAGTGGCCGCGACGCCCAGCGCGTGCAGGTATTCGGCCCGCGAAAGGTGCAGCGAGCGCTGCAGGGAGAAGCCGAGCCGCTGAAACCAACTGTCGCCTCCCGGCGACCGCTCCAGCATGGCCACGGGAATGGAGAAGCCGGAGACGGCAAGCCAGGCGACGGCGAAGAGAAGCAGCAGGGGATCGATGCGCCCGAGGGTGAACGGAAGCGCCACGACGACCGTGAGTGGCAGGAGGACAGGGCTCCGGACGATTGTCTGCGCCCAGGCCTCGCGAAAGCCGTCGCCCGACACGAGGCGGGCCGACACGCCGAAGGCGAGGGTGAAAGCGACCGAGATCGCGGCGACGAATCCCACGATATGCCCCGTCAGGGCGCCCAGGAGAAGCATCGCACCGACGAATGCTCCCACCCCCAGCGCGGCCCAAGGGCGGGCACCGTAGATCCGGATTGCCTCGGCCAGGACCTCCCCGAGGCGGAGCGGTCGATCGAGGTGGGCCGACACGAGGAGAACCGTACCCGGCGGCCCAGAGGACGCTGAATCGGCGCAAGCAGCGCGGCCAGACGGCACAGCGCCTACGTTCGCCAAGCTTCCTGGACGCCTAAACGGCCACCGGTTCGCTCGCGGTCACCTTCTCGAAGACGAGCTCGCCGTCCCGCGCATCAACCAGCACCGTGTCGCCGGCTTCGAAGTCGGCCTCCAGGAGCCGGACGGCCAGGGGGTTCTCGATGAGCCGTTGAATCGCCCGTTTGAGCGGCCGCGCGCCATATGTCGGATCCCAGCCCGCTTCCGCCACCACCTCTTTTCCGGCGTCCGTGATCTCGAGACTCAGTCCGCGCTCGGCGAGCCGCTCCCTCAGTCGCTGGAGCTGCAGTTCGACAATGTCGGCGATCTGCTCTCGCGTGAGCGGCTCGAACTCCACGATCTCGTCGATCCGGTTCAGGAACTCCGGACGGAAGCGGTCGCGGAGACCTTCGGCCGACCGGACGTTCGAGGTCATGATGATCACGGTGTTCCGGAAGTCGACCGTGCGGCCCTGGCCGTCGGTCAGGCGCCCGTCGTCCAGGATCTGGAGCAGCACGTCGAAAACCTCGGGATGCGCCTTCTCGATCTCGTCGAGGAGGATGACCGAATAGGGGCGCCGCCGGACTGCCTCCGTCAGCTGGCCCCCCTCCTCGTAGCCGACATAACCGGGAGGAGCACCCACCAGCCGGGAGACCGTGTGGCGCTCCTGATACTCGGACATGTCGAGCCTGACCATGGCCCTGTCGTCGTCGAACATGAACTCCGCGAGCGCCCGCGCCAGCTCGGTCTTTCCGACTCCGGTCGGGCCGAGGAAGACGAACGAGCCGATGGGACGGTTGGGATCCTGGAGGCCGGTACGCGACCGCCTGAGGGCGTTCGCGACCGCCGCGATCGCTTCGTCTTGCCCCACGACCCGCTGGTGGAGGCGATCCTCCATGTGGATCAGCTTCTCGGTCTCTCCCTCGAGGAGCCGTTCGACCGGCACGCCCGTCCAGCGCGCGACGACCGCCGCGATGTCGTCTTCGTCGACCTCCTCCTTCACCATCCGTGTCTCTGCCTGCTCGCGCTCGGCGAACTCCCGCTCGAGCTCCGGCAGCTCGCCGTAGCGAATCTCTGCGACCCGCTGGAGGTCCCCCTGGCGCTCGGCGCGCTCTGCCTCCATCCGCAGATCGTCGATCCGCTGCGTGATCTCCTTAACCCGGTCGAGGGACTCCTTCTCCTTGGCCCAGCGACCTGCGAGCTCGTCACGCGCCTCCTTCGCCTCGGCGAGGGCCCGCTCCACGGGAGCCCGAACCTCGGGCTTCTCCTTCGACATCGCCGCCTGCTCGATCTCGAGCTGGCGCACGCGGCGGTCCGCCTCGTCCAATTCGATCGGCGAGGAGTCGATCTCCATCCGAAGGCGCGAGGCGGCTTCGTCGATCAGGTCGATCGCCTTGTCGGGCAGCTGGCGGTCCGAGATGTAGCGATCCGACAGCACAGCGGCTGCCACGAGGGCGGCATCGGTGATGCGAACGCCGTGGTGAGCCTCGTAGCGCTCCTTGAGACCGCGGAGGATCGCGATCGTGTCCGGCACCGACGGCTCGCCGACGAAGATCGGCTGGAAGCGCCGCTCGAGCGCGGCGTCCTTCTCAATGTGCTTGCGGTACTCGTCGAGCGTCGTCGCGCCGACCAGCCGAAGCTCGCCACGGGCAAGCATCGGCTTCAGCATGTTCGCGGCGTCGACCGCACCCTCGGACGCCCCGGCCCCGACGATCGTGTGGAGCTCGTCGATGAAGAGGATGATCTGCCCCTCGGCAGCCTTGATCTCGTTCAGGACAGCCTTGAGCCGCTCCTCGAACTCACCCCGGTACTTCGCGCCTGCGAGAAGTGCGCCGATGTCGAGAGCCCACACACGCTTGCCTTTCAGTCCCTCGGGAACATCGCCCGCGACGATGCGCTGAGCGAGACCCTCGACGATGGCTGTCTTGCCGACCCCGGGCTCGCCGATCAGGACCGGGTTGTTCTTCGTCCGGCGCGAGAGCACCTGGATGACGCGGCGCACCTCCTCGTCGCGGCCGATTACGGGATCGAGCTTGCCCTGCTCCGCCTCGGAGGTCAGGTCACGGCCGAACTTCTCGAGGGACTGGTACGTGCCCTCGGGATCCTGCGAAGTCACGCGCTGGCTGCCGCGAACTTCCTTCAGCGCCTGCTCGAGGCGATCGCGCGGGAGGAGGTCCAGCGCCAGCAGCACATGCTCGGTCGAGACGAAGTCGTCTTGGAGCTTCCGCATCTCCTGTTCGGCCTCGTCGAGGACGCGCGAGAAGGCCGCCGACGCACGCGGCTGCTGGGCTGCGGTCCCCTGGACCGCCGGCTTCGCGGCCAGCGCCGCCTCGGCCTTTGCCCGCAGGTCCGCGACCGAACCTCCCGCCCGCTCGACGAGCGTCTGCGGCAGCTCCTGGTCGAGCAGCGCGAGAATCAGGTGCTCCGGGTACACCTCCGGGTTGCCCTGACGTCTCGCCAGGTCCATCGCCGCGGCCACGGCTTCCTGCGCCTTGAGTGTCAGCTTGTTGAAGTCCATCTCGCCTTTCTGTCAGGCATTGTTTCGCTGGCGCGGTAGGGCACGAGGTCGCGCCGATAGTGCTTGTGGACGTTGCGAACTTCCTCGTGCATCTGGCGCTCGAGGCGCTCCAGTCGCCTTTGAACCTTACGAAGCTCGTCCTCGAGCCGAAGCACGATCTCCACGCCGGCCAGGTTGATCCCGAGCTCGGCTTTGAGCGTCTGGATGAGACGGAGCCGCGCGACGTCCGCCTCCGAATACAGCCGCGTGTTTCCGGGCGTCCGCTGCGGCCGCACGAGTCCCTTCGCCTCGTACATCCGAAGCGTCTGGGGATGCATGCCGACGAGCTCGGCCGCCACGGAGATGATGTAGCGCGGGTGGTTCGTCATCTCAGACCTCCAGCCTCTCGCGCGGGTTCTCGCGCGAGACCTTCTGGAGGTTCTCGACCGCTTCGCGCTCCGCCTTCGAAAGCTTTGTCGGGACGACCACGCGCACGCGCGCGAGCAGGTCACCGCGCCCCGAGCCCTTCAGCCTCGGAGCGCCCTTGCCCCGGACTCGCAGCATCCTGCCGTCCTGCGTTCCGGGTGGGATCTTTAGTGAGATCTTTCCGTCCGGGGTCGGAACCTCGACCTCGGCTCCGAGGGCTGCTTCCGCGTACGTGACGGGAACCTCGATGATGAGGTCCGAGCCGCGTCGCTCATACAGCGGGGAGGGTGTGACGCGGGTGATTACGTGCAGGTCGCCGGGCGGGCCGCCGTTCCGGCCTGGCTCCCCTTTTCCCTTCAGCTTGATCCGGGTTCCGTCCTTGACCCCGGGCGGAATCTTCACCGTGTAGCGCTTGGTCCGGACCTCGCGGCCAGAGCCGCGGCACGTATGGCACGGCGTCTCGACGACGGTGCCGTTGCCGCCGCAGCGTGGACACGGCTGCGAGAGCGCGAAGACGCCCTGGTTCTCGGACACGACGCCGCGCCCGCGGCACACCGGGCAAAGCGTCGGGGTCGTGCCCGGCTCCGCCCCGGAGCCCCCGCACGTGTGGCACGGCACCTCGAGCTGAACCGGAATCCTGGTCTCGAGCCCGCGCAGGGAGTCCTCGAAGGACACGTTCACCTCGACCTCCACGTCGCGGCCACGCTCGCCCTGCTGGCTTCGCGCGCGGGTGGTCCGCCTTCCGCCGGCGTTCCCGAAGAGGCCGCCGAGGATGTCCCCGAAGTCGCCAAAATTTCCGAGGTCGCCGAGGTCGCCGAAGTTCCCGTCGTAGTTGACGTTCCAGCCGCCTTCCCGGTTTCCGGCGCCGGCGCCGGCGAACATGCGGCTCCCGAGCTGGTCGTACTGCTTACGCTTCTCCGGGTCGCGCAGGACGTCGTAGGCACCCTGAACTTCCTTGAAGCGCTCCTCCGCCTCGCTGTCACCCGGGTTCGCGTCCGGATGATGCTTTCGAACGAGCTTGCGGTGGGCCTTCTTGATGTCGCTGGCGGATGCGGTCTTCGGGACGCCGAGGACCTCGTAGAGATCCCTCATCCGCTCCCCTGCGAGATCACGACCCGGGCAGGCCTGAGAACGCGGTCACCGAGGCGGTATCCCTTCTGGAGCACTTCGATGACCGAGCCCTCTTCCGCCTCGGACGGCTGCGTCAGCAGCGCCTCGTGGACGTGCGGGTCGAACTTCCCGTCAGTCTCGATCTCGACGAGGCCCTCCCGCTCGAGCGCCTCGCGAAGCTCCCGCGCGACGAGGGCGACGCCCTCGGCGAGCTTTGCCTCCTCGGTCTGCTCGCCCGCCTCGAGCGCACGCTCGAGGTTGTCCAGTACCGGGAGCAACTCCTTCACGAGCCGCTCGTGCGCCCGCGCGACCAGGCTTGCCTGGTCGCGCGCAGCACGCTTGCGGTAGTTGTCGAAGTCCGCCGCCACCCGCTTCAGGTGGTCGACAGCTTCGTCCCGTTCGGACTCGAGGAGCGCGACGCGCTCCTCGAGTCCCGGGCCCGTCTCGGAGGTCTGCTCCTAGTCTGGACCGCTGGTCTTCTCCTCGAAAGAGGCCATTACGAGTGCTTGGCCCCTTCCTCTTCGTCAATGACCTCGTAATCGGCGTCCTCGACGACCTCGTCGTCGCTTGCGCCGGCACCGTTCCCGTCGCCGGGTGTCGAAGCCGAAGCTGCCTGCTCCGTCTGAACCTTCTCGTAGACGGCCTGGGCAAGCTTGTGCGAGGCCTCCATGAGCTGCTCGGTCTTCGCCTTGATCTCGGAGACATCCGAGCCGTCGAGGACCTGGCGCAGCTCTTCGAGCCGGGACTCGATCGTCGAGATCGTCTCTTCGTCGAGCGAGTCGCGATGCTCCTGGAGGCTCTTCTCGGTCGAGTACGCAAGCGACTCAGCCTGGTTCTTGGCGTCGGCCAACTCGCGCAGGCGACGGGCCTCGTCAGCGTGCGACTCGGCCTCGTGGATCAGCTGCTGAACCTCTTCCTCCTTGAGGCCCGAGCCGCCCTCGATCCGGATCTGCTGCTGGTTCCCGGATCCGAGGTCCTTCGCCGACACGTTGATGATCCCGTTCGCGTCGATGTCGAACGTGACCTCCACCTGAGGCATGCCCCGAGGTGCCGGCGGGATGCCGACGAGCTGGAACTTGCCGAGCGTCTTGTTGAATGAAGCCATCTCGGACTCGCCCTGAAGGACGTGGACCTCGACCGAGGGCTGGTTGTCCTCGGCCGTCGTGAAGGTCTCCGACTTCTTCGTCGGGATGGTCGTGTTGCGATCGATCAGCTTCGTGAACACGCCGCCCTTCGTCTCGATCCCGAGCGAGAGCGGGGTCACGTCGAGCAGGAGAACGTCCTTGACCTCGCCCTTCAGAACCCCCGCCTGGATAGCCGCGCCGATGGCGACGACCTCGTCCGGGTTGACGCCCTTGTGCGGGTCCTTGCCGATCAGCTCCTTGACCTTGTCCTGGACGGCAGGCATGCGCGTCATGCCGCCGACGAGGATCACGTGATCGATCGCGTTCGCCTCGAGGCCGGCGTCCTTGAGCGCCTGCTTCGTCGGGCCGACGGTCCGTTCGACCAGGTCGGCGGTCAGCTCGTTGAGCTTCGCACGCGTGAGCTGGAGATCGAGGTGCTTCGGGCCCTCCTGGGTCGCCGTGATGAACGGCAGATTGATCTGCGTCGACATGGTCGACGAGAGCTCGATCTTTGCCTTCTCGGCAGCCTCGTAGAGCCGCTGCAGCGCCATCTTGTCCTGCGCCAGGTCTATGCCCTGCTCGCGCTTGAACTCGGCCACCATCCAGTCGACGATCGCCTTGTCGAAGTTGTCGCCGCCCAGGTGGTTGTCGCCGTTGGTCGCTTTTACCTCGAAGACGCCGTCACCGAGCTCGAGGACGGACACGTCGAAGGTGCCGCCGCCGAGGTCGAACACGAGAATCGTCTGGTCTGACTCCTTGTCGAGCCCGTAGGCCAGGGCCGCCGCGGTCGGCTCGTTGATGATGCGAATGACGTTCAGCCCGGCGATCTTGCCGGCGTCCTTCGTTGCCTCCCGCTGCGCGTTGTTGAAGTACGCGGGCACGGTGACGACCGCGTCCGTGACCGAGTCGCCCAGGTAGGCCTCGGCGTCGGTCTTGAGCTTCTGGAGGATCATCGCGGCGATCTCCGGCGGCGAGTAGTCCTTCCCGTCCACTCTGACCCTTGCGTCTCCGTTCGAGCCGCCGACGACCTCGTACGGGACGATCTTCTGCTCCTCGGCGACCTCCGAGATCTTCCGGCCCATGAAGCGCTTGATCGAGAAGATCGTGTTCTGCGGGTTGGTCACCGACTGGCGCTTCGCCGGCGCTCCGACGAGACGCTGGCCGTCCTTCGTGAACGCGACGACGGAAGGCGTTGTGCGCCCACCCTCTGCGTTCGGGATGACCGTCGGCTCGCCGCCCTCGAGCACGGCCATGCATGAGTTCGTCGTGCCGAGGTCGATTCCAATTGTTTTTGCCATGTGGTCCTTCCTTCGTGGGTTGTTGAAAGAAAATCTAAGTCGGATTGTATCAATGCGAGACCTAGCTAAACCTCGTAGCGCGAGCCCGACCGCGGGCTAGCTCGCGATGACCTGGATCGTTCCGAGCGAGGGATCCGAGCAGTACGCGAGGCGGGTTCCCGCCGCTGCCGCCTCGCGGAGCGCGTCCAGGAGTGGGGCCGTCACGACCTCGCCGGGAGCGAGTGCCGGGATACCCGGCGGGTAGGGCGCCACGGTCTCCGCTGCGAGCCGTCCTACCGCACGGTCGACCGGCACGGTCTCGCGTGGTGCGAAGAACGCCTCTCGTGGACTCATTCCCACCTCGGGCTCGATGCTCCAGACGACGCTCGCCCCTCCAGGCTCGCGTGGTGTCCCGCGGCGACGCTCGAGGGCGCGATGAAGGGCTCCGGTGAGGCGTTCGACGGTCTCCCGCGTGTCTGCGATCGTGAGGAGCGGGATGAGCGTGTCGCGGTTCGCCAGCTCGAGGCGAATCCCCTCGCTCACAAGGTCGTCCTCGACCTCGAGGCCGTCAGCCCCGGTCGCGGCGAGCGCCAGGACGAGCTTCGTCGGGTCGTCGGAGTCGACGACGGTGAGCCCTTCGACGCCAGCCATTCGCTCGCGGAAGCCGGCGGCCAGCTCGAGCGTCGTGCCGAGCAGTTCCTCGCCGCGCGTCGCCATGAGGTGGCGGGCCCGGTCGAGACTCGCGAGGATGGCCGCTGAAGGGCTCGTCGTGTGCAGGAGATCGAAGGCCTCGCTGACACGGGCAACGTCGAGCCGGCCGCCTTTCGCAAAGAGGTAGGCGCCCTGCGTGAAGGAGGTCAGCGTCTTGTGAGCAGACACAACCATCGCGTCTGCGCCGAGGGCGAGGCTGTGTGCCGGGAGCCCCGGGTGAAAGCCGAAGTGCGCCCCCCAGGCCTGGTCGACGATGAGCGGGACGCCCGCTTCGTGACTCAGCTTCGCGAGCCCGGCCACGTCGCTCACAACGCCTACGAATGAGGGCTCGACGAGGACGACTGCCTGCGCATCCGGCGCGACGGCCAACGCCGCGGCCAGCGCCTCGGTCCGGATCCCGTGCGCGACCCCGGTGCGCTGATCGATCTCGGGCCGGATCCAGACGGGCTCGAGCCCGGCCAGGACAAGTCCGGCGAAGACCGACTTGTGGAGGTTCCGCGAGACGATCGCACGCTGCCCGGGCCTCGCTGCCGCGAGCGCAAGGGCCTGGTTTCCCTGCGTGGAGCCGTTCAGGCAGAAGCGACAGAGATCCGCCCCCCAGAGCTCCGCCGCGAGACCTTCTGCGGCAGCGAGGTAACCGCCGCGCGCGTGGAGGTCGTCGGCCCCCGATGACAGCGGGAGATCGTGGCGCAGGAAGTCGTCGGTCAGGTGAGGCGCGCGCTTATGGCCAGGAGTGGTGAACGGCGTAATCCGTGCGTCGGCGAGAAATGCCTCGGCGGCGTCCGCGAGCGGGGTCTCAGCCTGATCCATGGCCACGTGTTTCTACCGCATGGCGCCCGGATCGTCCGCACTCACGGTGGGGGCCGGAGCTCGGATACCGGTTTGGTCGTACTCCGCCTGAGGCCCCGCCCCGGCTCCGTCACGCGATTCGAGGTCGCGACGATAAGCGCGACCGAGACGACGATGGCCGCGCCGGCCGCCAGCACCTGGAGGGTGATCTTCTCCCCCAGCAGCGCCCAGCCGAGGAACACGGCCACGATCGGGTTCACGTACGCGTAAGTCGCGACGAGCGAGGTCGGCGCCGCACGCAGGAGCCAGACGTAGGCGCTGAAACCGAGCAACGTCCCGAAGACGACGAGATAGGCGACGGCTGCGAGAGCTTCCGGCGTGAAGCGCGCCTCGCCGAGCTCGCCGCTCACCGTCGCCGTCGCGGTGAGGAGGACGCCGCCGCAGAGGGCGGCGAGCCCGGCAGCCACGATCGGTCGCTGCGGGAGCGGCGCACCGCGCGAGTAGAGCGACCCCGCCGCCCAGGCGAACCCGGCGAAGAGCGCGACTGCCGCGCCGCTTCGGTCGATGTGCCCCTCGCCAAAAGGATCGAGCAGCAAGGCGAGTCCCAGGAAGCCGGTCACGAGCCCGACTGCGGCCAGGAGGTGGAGCCGCTTCCCGAAAACCACCCGGTCGAGCAAGGCAACCCAGAGCGGGATGCTGCCCATCAGCAGCGCCGAGACGCCCGAGGGGACCGTCTGCTGCGCCCACGCCAGGCCGCCGTGACCGCCGAGGAAGAGCGCGCCCCCGAAGATCGCCGCCGCGCCGAGCTGGCGCGGGCCGATCCTGTCACCCGCCCTGTCGCCGCGGGGCAATGCCCAAGCGAGCAGGAGCGAGCCTGCTATCAGGTGACGTATCCCCATGGACAAAAACGGTGGCAGGTCGCGAACCGCAACGGTGACTGCCATGAAGGTCGAGCCCCACACGAGGTAGATCGTCGCGAGGGCGAGCCAGACCTTTGTCTCGAGGCGTGCCACGCGAAAAGCATGACCATCCTGGGTAGGCTGAACACGTGGAGCAGTTGACAGACAGCTTTGGCCGTGCGATCAAGAGCGTTCGCGTCTCGGTCACGGACAAGTGCAACTTCCGCTGCACGTACTGCATGCCCGCGGAGGGGCTCGAATGGCTCCGCCGCGACGAGATCCTCTCCTTCGAGGAGATCCACCGCCTCGTGGGGATCATGGCCGGGATGGGCGTGGACGAGGTTCGCCTCACCGGCGGCGAGCCACTCGTACGGCGCGACCTGCCCACGCTCGTCGAGATGCTCGCGAAGACGCCCGGGGTGGCAGATCTCTCACTGACCACGAACGGCGTCCTCCTCGACCGGCTTGCAGGGCCGCTCGTCGAGGCCGGACTGCGGCGGCTCAACGTCTCGCTCGACTCGCTCTCACACGTTCGCTTCGCTGAGATCACGCGTCGCGACGCCCTCGACAAGGTTCTTCGGGGGCTCGAGGAAGCCGAGCGCCACCCGGAACTACGCCCGATCAAGGTGAACTGCGTCGCCATCAAGGGGTTCACGGAGCAGGAGGTACCGGCTCTGGCGGAGCTCGCCCGCCGAAAGCCCTACGTCGTCCGCTTCATCGAGTTCATGCCGCTCGACGCGGACGAGCGCTGGGATGCCGACCAGGTGCTCGCCGGCGAGGAGATTCGCGCCCTGATCGAGGAGCGCTGGCCGCTCGTCGAGATCCCAGCGAAGCCCTCCTCCACCGCGAGGCGGTTCCGCTTCGCGGACGGCGCCGGCGAGATCGGTTTCGTGAACCCCGTCTCGGAGCCGTTCTGCTCGACCTGCGACCGGATCCGGATGACCGCCGAGGGTCAGCTCCGCACGTGTCTCTTTTCGCGCGAGGAGTGGGACCTGAAGACGCCGGTGCGCGCAGGCGCGACGGACGCTGAGCTCGAAGCGTTGATCCGCCGGGCCGTGAATCACAAGGAGCTCAAACACAAGATCAACGAGCCCGGGTTCGTGCGCGCGAGCCGCTCGATGAGCCAGATCGGCGGCTAAGACTCCGCGAGGCAGAGCGCGGCGAGATCGACGCCGTAGCCGAACGGCGGGAAGACCCGGCAGCCGAGGCGGGGCGAGAAAAGCTCCCCGAGCACCGAATAGCCGATGGCTGCGATCGGCACGTCGACGCGCGCGAGGCGGGCTGCGCTCGCGGCAGCCGCAGCCTGGCGGCGGGCGCCGGAGAGCGTCGTCCCGGGCTCGAACGCCCGAACGGAGGGAGGTAGCCAGCTCGGCGGCACGTCACCGCCGAGCATCGTCGTCAGGAAGCTCATCGAGTCTGCGTAGTCCAGGGTCGTACCGGAGTCCCAGAGATCGATCTCCGTTCCAGGCTCACGCACCGCCAAGCCGATGTCCTCGACTTCCCGGAGCTCCACGTCGATCCCGATCGGCGCGAGCGCGCTCTTCACGGCCTCGAACGACTGCCGACACTGAGGGCAGCCGGCCGGCACGCCCATGACCGCCGGGCGGCGGGCTTTGGGGGCGAGCGCAGCACGGTCTAGATCGGCGTCGAGCCGGTAGAAGCCTCGGCTCCGGAACCCTTCAAACGGCGGCGGCAGGTACTGGTCGGACGGCACCTGGCTGAAGACGTCGGCGATCGCCCTCCGGCTGAGGGCGAAGGCCGCCGCCTGGCGAGTCCGCCGGTCGGCGAACAGCGGGCGCCCCGCGTTGAACGCGATGTACCCAATGTGCGGCAACGGCGTCGCGTAGAAGCGGACCGAGTCACCTCCGCCCGCATGCTCGCGGGCGACCTGACTTCCAGGCCCGAGCAGGGGATCGCTATACGCGGCGTAATCCCAGGTCCCGTCCTGGACCCGCCCGACAGCCTCAGCCGGGTCGACGCCCTCTCGGAGCGCGATCGCATCGAGAGCGTGCGGGCGAGGCCCTGTGTAGTTGGGGTTCCGCTCGAGGATGATGTACTCGCCGTTCAGATGCTCAGTCATGTAGTACGGCCCCGCGGAGGGCGGCGCGACCTCACCGAGGTTCGGGACTGCCGGCGTACCGGCCGGGACGGGACAGAAGAACGGCAACGCGAGGCGGTGGAGGAAATCGGGCGACGGGCCCGCGAGCGTGATCGAGAGCTTGTTACCCGTCGCGCGCAGCCCGGAGATACGGCTCGCCTTGCCCTCGTGGAACGCCCTCGCCCCTGCAACGTCCCCGAGGAAAAAGATCCCGGGAGCGTCCGAACCGAGCTTCGCCGACAGCGCCCGCTCGATCGAGTAGCGGAAGGTTTCGGCAGTCACCGGCGAACCCGACGGGGGCGAGAAGCGATAGCCCGACTTGACCGTGAACGTGTAGGTGCGGCCGTCGGCCGACAGCTGCGGAGGCCCAGCCGCGATCTCGGGCCGCAGCTCGCGGCCGGCGGACCCGGAAGCGTCGCCGTAGGCCAGAAGCTTCGCGCAGGTCGCATACTCGATCTGGAAAGCGACCGCGCCTCCGGCGAGCGCAGGGTCGGCGTTCTCCAGCTCGTAGCCGGGGATGAGGAGCCGGCCGACGGCACCTTCAAGCGCGCTGATCGCGTCCTCGAACGTCTGGGTAGAGGAAACGGCGACAGAGGCGAGACCGCCGCCTGCGGCGACCACGTCGACGACGTGGCCGAACACGTAGCTTCGCTGCTCCCCTGTCGAGGCATCGATTCCCGTGACGCTGCCGACGTCCTGGTTGGCGACCCAGAGCGTCCCGTCACTGTAGGAGACGGAGCGTGCGCCCTCACCGGTCTCGTAAGAGCCCACGATGCTGCCGGTCTGGTCGACCTTGTAGACCGTGCCGCTCGACTCGTTCGCCGTCCAGGCGAAGCCCCCACCGGCTGCGACGTAGACGATCGGCTGTGGTACCTGTGCGGTCGCGACGACCGTGTTCGTCACGGCATCGATCCGCTCGAGCCCCCGAAAGGACGTGATCCAAACGTCCCCATCGGCAAACGCGATCGAGTATGAGGCGAAGCGCCCGGTGAAGCGGTGCTCGACCTCACCGGTGCGAGGGTTGAGGCGAAGGATCTCGCCGACGTCAGGCCGGGTGACCCATACGGATCCGGCTCCGACGACCACACCGACGGTCGGCGACGTGTCGCGACGGTCGCTGGACAAGCGGAATCGATCGACCTCGCGCCCGAGTCTGACATCCACCTTGACAAGCGTCGGCCCGGCGTAGTCGGTGACCCACATATCGTTACCGTCGACCGCGAAGTACCCCACGTTCGAGACGGGAGACGCGATCTTCTTGACGACGGTGCGGCTCTCGGCGTCGATCTGGGTGAACGAGATCGGCTCCAGCTCGAGGATCCAGAAAGAGCCGTCGGCATAGATCGCCTCACGTCCTTCGTTGACCGGAATCTCCGCCACGACGTCACCGCTCTCGGCGTCGAGGATGGCGACGCCGGGCTCGACGGCGCCCTGCCCCTCGGAGCCGGTGAGGGCGAACACAAGAGCCCCGACGGCCGGTACGAGGGCGAGAAGTCCTAAGAGTGCAAGTAGCCGCGGCCGGGCGCCGAACCGGCGGCGGGCACGGCGCAGCCGCCGCCGCAGTGGCGCCCGCTCGACGTGTTCCGCGGGCACGACCTCGATCGCCGGCACGGGTCGGTCGAACCCCTTCAGGCGCTCGAGGCGGCGCTCGCCATAGCGGATGCCCTCGACCGCCCGGGCCAGGTGGACAGCGCCCTCGCTCGCGAGCACCTCACCCGGTCCGGCCAGGGCGCAGAGCCGCGCGGCGAGGTTGAGCGCACCCCCGCGGAAGCCGCCCTGCACCGGCACCGCCTCGCCGGCGTCCAGGCCCATGCCGACGCCGAGCTCGAATCCTTCTTCGGTGAAGCGCCGCTGCAGGGCCATTGCACAGCGAAGCGCGGCGCGCGCCGAGTCAAAGACCATCAGCGCCTCGTCGCCCCGCAGCTCCTGGAGCACGCCGCCGTGCTCGCGAACCACCTTGTCCACGAGTTCGGCAAAAGCCGCCGCAAGCTGCCCGGCGGCCTCGTCCCCCCGCTCCTGCGTGAAGCGGGTATAGCCACGTACGTCGGCAAAGAGAAAGGTCCGGACCGTCGGCTCGGCCGCCCGGGCGCCAGGCGGGAGCCCTGGCTCGAGTCCGGCGACGGCAGCACGCGCAGCGGCGGCGAACTCGCCGGCGCTCGGGTAGCGCTCATCCGCCTTCTTCGCCAAGGCACCGGCGATGACGTCGTCGAGTTGCTCCGGTAGCTCGGGCTGCCTGTCCGCGAGGCGCGGTGGCGGTACAGCGAGATGAGCATGGATCACCGCAAGCTCGTTCTCTCGCTCGAACGGCGGCGCCCCGGCGAGGGACTCGTACAGCACGCAGCCGAGCGAGTAGACGTCCGCGCGCCCATCAACCGGGCCGCCCTCGACCTGCTCGGGAGCGATGTAGTCGATCGTGCCGACGATCGCGCGCTCGCCGGTCAGGCTCATTGCGGTGGAGGCATGCTTGGCCAGCCCGAAGTCCGCCAGATACGCATGCTCAGCACCGCCGACGGTCGCGAGCAAGATATTGCCGGGCTTGACGTCGCGGTGGACGAGGCCCCTGGCGTGGGCGGCGTCGAGGGCCGCTGCGACCTGCGAGGTGATCGCCACCGCGCGCTCGGGGGCGAGTCGTCCGACGCGCACGAGCAACTGACGCAGGTCGCGACCCTCGACGAACCGCATCGCGATGTAGAGAGCCCCATTCGCCTCGCCGGCCGCGTGGATCGGGACGATGTTCGGGTGCTCGAGCGAAGCTGCGAGCCGCGACTCGCGCAGGAAGCGCTCGCGGAACCGTTCGTCGCGCACGAACTCGGCCCCAAGGACCTTGAGCGCGACGCGCCGCTCGAGCATCACGTCCTCGGCGAGGTAGACCGCACCCGACGAGCCGGTTCCGAGAAGCTCGAGCACTCGAAAACCGCCGAACTCGGTTCCGGTCGGAACGTTCGAGCTCATGCGTTGGTCATCTCATCTCCGAGGCCGATGTTCACAAGACGGGCGACCTAGGTCAACGCTTGCAAAGTCCGCGCGACCTCCAAAAACGGCGGATAGCCGTACCGCAGGACGCCGTACCCAATCTCTACAATTGATGGGTGGCCGCTCCTTTCGAACGCCGGCTTCCCAAGGGCTGGGGTGATCTCTTCCTCCAGCTCGGCATCTGGTTCGGCTTCTTCGGGATCTACCA
>Ga0307320_10000117_pt1 | contig 26799 bp, 24 predicted proteins | sample ER_DNA_369_FD_194495 | JGI IMG/M metagenome (GOLD analysis project Ga0307320, IMG submission 194495) | Bulk soil microbial communities from the East River watershed near Crested Butte, Colorado, United States - ER_DNA_369 | ecosystem: Environmental > Terrestrial > Soil > Floodplain | place...
CGCCGACCGATAACTGTCGTGCCCCATGCAGGCCGAAGCGGTGGCCCGCTGACAATCGCCTGGGTCATACCCCCGTGGACGGTTGGCTCCGGCGGCCATATGACGATCTTCCGGCTCGTTCGGGAGATGGAGCGCCGAGGGCACTCCTGCGCGCTCTTCCTCTTTGATCCGGGGGGCCCGGCTCGCGACCCGGCACGTCTTCACCGTCAGATCCGCGACAAGTTCATCCCGGTAGAGGCCCGAGTCTTCGTCGGCCTTGACGACTTCGTGCCCGTCGACGTCGCCATCGCGACCAACTGGTGGACGGCCTACCCTGTCCGCGATCTGCCCGGCTGTCGCGAGAAGGTGTACCTGGTCCAAGACGACGAGCCGCAATTCCATGCCACCTCCGCGGAACGTATCTGGGCGGAAGAGACGTACCGCATGGGCTACCGCTGCATCGCATGTGGAAAATGGATGGCTGACGTCCTCAGCGAACGGGACGGTCTCGAGGCCCGCTTCTTCGAGTGCGGAACGGACACCGAGACGTATTCGTTTGCAGGAACCGAAGGCCGAGAGCCGGAGCTCGTCGTCGTCTACGGGCGCAGCGAGACAGGGCGGCGCGCAGTCCAGCTCGCACTCGCTGCGCTGGCCACGCTGAGAGAACGCCGCCCGACGCTTCGCGTGGCCTTGTTCGGCTCCTACCTCGATCCCGTGGTGCCGTTCCCCTGCACCGACCTCGGCGTCGTGCCTCCGGCTGAGCTCGCCATCCTCTATCGGAAGGCGCGAGCCGGGATCGCATTTTCGCTAACAAACCGCTCGCTCGTCGGCCAGGAGATGATGGCCAGCGGACTTCCGCTCATCGAGCTCGACGGTGAGAACGTGTCATCTGCGCTCGGCGAATCTGGCCATCTGGCAATGCTTGCGAAGCCCGACCCAATCTCGATCGCTGACGCCGTTGAGGAGGTCTTGGATCGGCCGGAAGATGCCGCAGCAATGGCATGCCGCGCTCGTGCTTTCGTCCAGGAACACTCTTGGGAGCGTGCGGGAGACCAGGTCGAGCACGCTCTGCACGAGTTCCTCGCGAACCCGTCAATCTCCGCTTCGCGCGCGTCCGCCCAAATGTCCGTTGCAATGGACACAGCGATCCCTCTCCGCGGAGGTGAGCGAGGCAGCGAGCAGGAGCGGAACGACGAAGATGAGCGCTCCACCCAGGACCCAGAGGGTCCAGGCGCCGACCCAGCCCGGGTGGAAAAGGGCGGCTCGGCCGGCCAGGTCGGGAAATAGAGCCAGGAGCGACGACGGCCGCTGGCGTCGAAAGACGAGCGTCAGGTCCGCATCTACCGGATGACCGTCGACCCGCGCCTCGCTGCCTCGGGCGGCGATGGCGATGCCGCCATAGAGTGCGGCCCGACGCCCGCCATCGTTCCGCACGCAGACGGCGATGCGCCGTCCGGCGGAGACCGGATCGACAGGCACTGACTGCGTCGAGTTGTCGAGGTATCCAGCCGGCAGCAGACCTGATGCGAGGATCGCGCCCGTCGCGGCGTCGCGCACGTCGACGGCAAGCTTCGGCCCGGGAAGGACGTACGTCCCGATCATCATCTCGACCGCGTCGAACTGAGCCGGCACGTCGATCGGCTCCTGGCAAGCCTCCTGCCCAGGCTCGAGTGCAACTGCCAATTGTGTGGGTGCGACGCCGATGGTGAAGGCGAGCGAGCGCGAGTCGGACGCGGCGACGGCAGTGGCGCCAGCGATCCCCGCGCCCGCAAGCACAAGGAACACGTACAGAGCCCTACGCATAAAACCGTGCAGCCACGAGCCCGAGCGAAAACAGTTGTAGCGTGAACAAACTGCCCAGAACGACCGCGAGTCCGACGCCACGCCACCTCGGAGCAAGGAGCGTCAGAGCTGCCGCCAAGCAGAGGCCGGCGACGGGAAGCAACGGCAGTACGTAACGGCCTTGATTGAAGGGCGCGCCAGTCTGGACGATCTGCCCATACTCGACCCAGTGGAGGCCGCCGATGAGACCCACCGCGGCTAGCCCGCAGAAGGCGATTACCGCAAGAGGAGCGCGCCTGCCCTTCTTGAAGACCGCGACTGCCGCCGCCGCGGCGACGAGCGCAGAGGCGGCCGCGAGCAACGCATAGACCCACTCAGGGAAGCGGACCTCAAGCCAGCCGAACGCAGCCCAGCCGGTCTTGAGCCAGACGTCATACGCCGGGATGCTCGAGGCCGCGGGGAACGCCATCTGAAATGGGAGCTTGGGAAGGTAGTACTGCCAGACGTAGCTTCCGAACTGGCGAAGATCGACGCCCTCCGCGCCAAGCTCCGTGGCGGCGGCCTGGTTCACGACCGGCCGATCCAGGGCTCTGGCGGCCACGAGCCAGCCGCCGATGGGGATCGCGAGCGTCAACGCAGCGATGGCCGCCAGGGCGGCCGCACGGCGCCGGGCGGGATATGCGCGGCGGAGCGCGACGGCGAGAACCAGCAGAACGGCCGGGACGAGTGCGTAACTCGTTGCCTTGACGAGCACGGCAAGGCCGGTGGCGCCGAAGAGCGCGGCTGCCAGGCCGGGACTTAGACCTCGCCTCAGCGCTCGCGCACCCAGCCAGAAGACGAGTGCCCAGAGCGCGAACAGCATCGCGTCGGGATTGACGGAGGCCGACAGAAACGTCGCCATCGGTTGGAAACCGACAAGCGCCGCTCCGGCTAGCTGTAGTCGGCGGTCGCCGGGCACGACCTCGCCCACGAGGAGCCAGGTCGCCGCGGTCGTGACGAGCAGGAGCAACCCGGACCAGAGGCGCATCGCATAGAGACGGTCGAAGACATCCCCGTTCCACGACACCCAGTATGCAAGCGAGGCGTAGGCGTAATAGAGCGGCGGATTCCCGCCAGCCGGGTTCTGCCCGCCTCCGTCGCCCCGTGCGTCTTGCGCAAGTGCTCGGTCATCCAGCTTCCACCGCTCGTAGGCTGAGCGGCTCCATTCCGGCTTCGTGGCGAGAACCTGGGCCGTCTGATCGGCATTGGAGCGGTCCGCCGCAAGGCGTTGCTCGCTCGACTGCGGCTCGCCCGATCCCGTCGGGAGCTCGAAGTTCTCCGCCAGCGATTGCACATATGCAAAGTGGTAGTTCTCGTCGGGCACCTGCCAGGGCGGCAGCAGGAGGGCCCAGGACACGGTGACCACCCCGACCGCGAGCAGAAGGCCGAGCAGCGGTCCTGGGAGCGACCTCGGGAGGCGTCCAGGTCGCATCCAGCCGATTCTAGGCTAGGGTCTGGCGGGTGGTCGGGATCAGCCTGCTCACGCTCGTTCCGGGGGTCGTCGGCGGGTCGGAGACATACGCACGTGAGCTGATTCGGGCCCTTGCCCGGGTGGGCGAGCTCGACTACCGGGTCTTCGTGCCCGAGATTGCCGCAGACGCCGCCGACGGGCTCCCCCAGACGACGGTGACGGCGTACCGTGCGCGCCGTTCGCTCCCCGGAAGACTCACGGCAATGACGCTTGCCGCCGCTCATCCCGGCCCCGTACGCCGCCAGCTCGACCTCGACCACCTGAGCGGCCTCCACTTCCCCCTCACGGTCATGGTGCCGTCCGTGCGCCGGCCTCCTGCGGCGACGACCATCCTGGACCTCCAGCACGAGCTCTTCCCGCGCTTCTTTTCGCGCCCCGAGCTCGCGTACCGACGGCTTGCCTACCGGCGCAGTGTCCGCGCCAGTCGCTTGATCGTCGCAATCAGCGCACATGTGAAGGAGACGATTGTCGAGCGGCTGGGCGTCGAGCCGGAGCGCGTTCGCGTCATCCACCTCGGCGTCGACCTGGCGCGCTTTCGCCCCGTGGAGCGCGAAAGGAAGCCGTTCCTCCTCTACCCGGCCAACCGCTGGCCACACAAGAACCACGAGCGCCTGTTCGAAGCCTTCGCGCTCATACGCGGCGAGCGGCCGGATCTCACGCTCGTCCTCACGGGAGCCGGGCACGACGGGCGGCCCGTGCCTTCGGGTGTGGTCGTTCGCGGCCACGTGCCGTCGGACGACCTGCTCGAGCTTTATCGAAGCGCGTCGGCCCTCGTCTTTCCGAGTCTGTACGAGGGGTTCGGTCAGCCCCCGATCGAGGCGATGGCTTGCGGCTGCCCGGTCGCCGCCTCGCACGCGGGAGCCCTCCCCGAGGTCTGCGGTGACGCCGCTCGCTACTTCGACCCGACGTCTCCAAGAGCCATTGCCGACGCTGTCCTCGACGTCCTGGCTCAGCCCGACGAGTGGACGGCGCGGGGAATCGCAAGAGCGGCGCTCTTCACATGGGACGAGTGCGCCCGCAAGCACGACGAGCTCTATCGCGAGCTCGGAGGCGACTAGCCACCAGGGCGCTCCTCTGGCGGCCGCAGGGCGCCGGCAAAGAAGGGCAGCGCGACCGCGGCCTGAAACGCCAGATCGCGCGGCCCATACCGTTCGCGCGGCAGCGGCTCGGAGCGGCCCGCGACCCTCGTCTCCCGACCGGCCGCGTACGCACGGCGCCACATCCACCGCCAGGTCGCGCGGCTCGGGGGGATGCGGTGGAAGACGCGGGATGCGGGCTCGTACACGACGCGCCAGCCGTGGTCGCGGACCCAGTCACAGAGAACGTTCTCCTCCATCGCCAAGGGCCAGCCGGGACGGCGGCCGATCGATTCGTCGAACGGAGGATCTGGCGCACGCTTTCGGTGGATCGCGTAGCTCGAGCCGATGACGCGCGGGACGTCGAGCGCTCGATCGCCGAGGTCGAAGAGCGAGAGCCAGTCGGCGGCGGGCATCGTCGTCAGGAGGCGCGGCGGACGTTTCTCCCAGGCCGGCAGAGCCCGCGCGCCCACGACTGCCACGTTCTCCTCCTCGAGGCGTGCCACGAGCGGCTCGAACCAGCCCGGCTCCGGGAAGACGTCGGAGTCGAGGAACGTGACGGTCGCGGTGTCAGCCAGCTCCACGCACCGGTTGCGTGAGTGGGAGACACCTCCCGATTCCGGGAAGGGCTCGTAGCGCACAGCGGCTCCGCGGGACCCGCAGACGCGGCGCACGTCGTCGTTGGTCGACATGTCGACGACGATCACGGGCGGCCCGGGAGGGCGATCGAGCACACCGTCGAGGACCCGCGTGAAGACGGCGGGGTCGTCGTTCATCGTTGGGATCGCGACGGTCGTGGGTGGCACGCGGCGATCGTACTTCGCGGCCGCCAGCGGCGGACGGGGCGGCCACCGGCCCCGCTAAGGTGACTGCCGATGGCAGAGGAGGGCACTGCCGCCCGAGTCGTGCAGGGCACGCTGGCGAACGGGTTGGGCACGCTCGCCGGCGTCGCGATCTCCCTTGTTCTCACGCCCTTCCTGATTCGGGATCTCGGGCTGGAGGCCTACGGCGTCTGGACGCTTGCGCTCTCGCTCACCTTCGTGGGCGGGTACATGGCCCTGTCGGATCTCGGCGTCGAGGTTGCCGCGGTGCGCTACATCGCCGAGGCGCGTTCTTCCGGGGACGTGCTGCTGGCGAACAAGGTGCTTTCGAGCGCCTTCTTCTTCTTTCTCGCCGTCGCGGCCGTCCTCACCCCCATCCTCGTTCTCGCGGCCGGGGGGCTGACTAGCCTGTTCTCGATCGAGGGCGACCTCCGCTCGGACGCGACCCTGACGTTCTCACTCATCGCGGGCCAGCTCGTGTTCGAGCTCCCGGCACGGGCCTTCGTCGCGGTGCTCGCCGGCGCCCAGCGGTTCGGGCTCGTCCAGGCGATCGAGCTCACTCGGGTCTCGCTGCAGGCTGGGCTCTTCGTCGTCGTCCTCGTCACGGATGCTGGCATTGTCGGGCTCGGAGCTGCGACGATGGCGAGCTCCGCTTTCGTGCTCGTCCTCGCTGCGGCTGCGGCGCTCGTGACCGACCGCCGCCTCCGTGTCTCACCTCGCAACGTCTCGAGGAAGGTGCTCAGGAGCCTCCTCTCATTCGGAGGCGAGCTCCTCGCGCTGCGGCTCGTGGGCACCTTCTACCGGCAGATGGACAAGCTGATCGTCGGAATCCCGCTCGGGCCAACCGCCGTCACCTTCTACGAGGTCGCGAACAAGCTGCACACCGCGGCGCTCATGTTCCAGTCGATCTCCGCCTCCGCGCTCACCCCTGCCACCGCCTTCGTCCGAACGCGCAAGGAGATCCTCAAAGACATGTACCTCCGCGGCAGCGCCTACACGGTCGCGGCCTCGCTGCCGATCGCGATCGCAGGGCTGATCCTGGCCGAGCCCCTGATCCGGACCTGGCTCGGGGAGGAGCTCACGGAGGCCACGACCGCGAGTCGAATCTTCCTCGCCTACCTGACCTTCGTGGTCTTTCACATCGTCGGGACGACCATGTGCGTCGCGCTCGGACGCGTGCGTTTCATCCTCTACGTCGCGACGGCCAACCTCGCCCTGAACCTCGCGATCTCCGTTGCCCTCGTGGGTCCGCTCGAGGTCAATGGAGTCGTCCTCGGAACGCTCGTGGCCGAGGCGATCGCCTGGCCGCCGCTGCTCTGGTTCTTCCTGCGCGAGTTCGACGTCTCACTCGGCGAGTGGTTCCGCCGCACGGTCGTGCCGAATCTGCCCGGGCTCGCGGCGCAGCTGGCGACCGCGCCGCTGATCTTCTACGCCGGCCGCCGGGCGGACAACCTCGCCGAGGTCGGGGCTCTCGGACTCCTTTCCGTGGCAATCTCGCTTGCGGTCTTCCTTTGGGTGGGGCTCCCGGGGCCAGATCGGCGCCTGCTCTTTGCTACGCTCGGCTCCGCCATCGGGAGACACCCCGTCGGGACTCCTGCGCCGGCGACCGACCCTCCGCCCCCAGACCAGAACCCAACAGGTCGCCCCACCTCCAAACGGTGAAGCTGCTCGTTCTCGACCACTTCTTCGCGCAGGACATCGAGAGCCTGCGCAAAGCTGCGGGCCCCGACGTCGACCTGCACATCGTCGACTACGACCTGTTCCGCTCCGAGGCGCTGCGCATCTTTCCGCCCGACGTCACCGGACCCCTCGAGGTCTTCGCCCGACCCGAGTACGCGGATCACCGGCGCAGGTTCGAGACGAAGTTCGGCGAGCTCCTCGAAGATCTCTTCACCGGACGCCAGTTCGATGCCTTCGTCGCGCCCTCGGACGTCTTCTTTTACCTCCGCCCCGCCGCGCGCGCCTGCCACCGGCTCGGAATCCCCTTCTTCGTGGCGCAAAAGGAGACGACGATCTCGGAGCTGACTATGACAGCGGACGCTGAGCGCGTACGGGCCTTCGCGCCACCGATTGCCGACCACATGACCGTGTGCAGCGAGCGGCACCGACAGTTCCAGCTGCGGGCAGGGGCTGTCCCGGACCGCGTGACGGTCACCGGGCAGCCGCGGTTCGACTACTACGCCCGGCCCGAGGAATGGCCCACCCGGAACGCCGACGGCCGGCCGACGGTGCTTTTCTTCTCCTACCTCATCGACGCCTACCACCCGGCGGAAGGGACCGGGCGCCAGGTGTGGGCCGACCTCCATCGCCGGACCGAGCTCGGCCTCTGGGAGCTAGCCCGAAACGGCTGGCGCGTGCTCATAAAACCGCACCCGCAGCAGAACTTCCGCAGCGAGCGCACGCGGATCGCAAAGGAGGTCGGCGAGCTCATCGACCGCGACGTATTCCTCGTCCGCGCCGACGAGGACGCACGCCGCCTGATTGTCACGTCGGATGTCGTCGTCGGCTTCCAGTCGACCGCGCTTCTCGAGGGCATGCTGGTCGGCCGGCCCGTCGTCTACACCGGGTGGGACACGGAGTCGTCACGGCTCGCGGCCGAGTTGATTCCGTTCCCCGAGTGGGCTGACGCGATCAGTGTCGTCACGCGGCCGGAGGCACTGGCCGAGACGGTCGAAGCCGCTCTCGAACAGGACGAGGCAGATGAGAGGCGAGCCCGCCGCGAGGGGATCGTGACCGAGTACCTGGGGCCCTTCGACGGTCTGGCATCGTGTCGAACGCTCGACCAAATCCAAGCGTGCGTCGAATCGTTCGAGGGCCGCCGGGATGCGGCGACCCTGGCACGTCGCGCAGAGCTCGCGGCGCGGCGGCCGCCCGTCCGCGTCCGCCGCAGTACCCGGCGGGCCTTCGTGCGCCTGCGTCGGGCGGTCGGCGAGGCTCTCGGCCGGTGAGCGGCTCCTGGGGCACAGGGATTCGGGAACGGCTAGGCGCGCTCGGCAACACCCACAGCAGGGGGGACGGCGGGCCACTCGACGACGTCCTCGCTCGGATCCGGAGACCGCTCGATCGTGCCTACCTGCGGCGTAACGGCAGGCTTCCGAGCCTCTACGAGCTCGGCCGGAGCCGGCAGAACCTCCTCCCGGCGCCCGCCAGGGCGCGAGAGCGGGTGCTTGTCCTGACGCTCCGCGGCTGGCCGAACCATGCCGCGTACGAGAGCGTGATCGCACACGCGCTCGCCTTGCGCGGTGCCGAAGTCGGCCTGCTCGCCTGCGGGGGCGGCCAGCCGCTCTGCGAGCTCGGGTGGTCGAGGCGGGCGTATCCGAGGCCCTGCGACCGGTGTGCCCACTACTCGAGCCGGATCCTCGAGGCCTCGCGCCTGCCGAGCTTCCGCTTGGCCGACGCTTTCGACTGGGGCGACGACGGTCGCGGCGCACCGGCTTCGGCCGAGGCAGTGGACGCGCCGGGCCTGGTTGACCCACGGGAGGCGACGACGATCAGCGCCCCCTGGTTCCTGCGGACGACCAATCCCGGCACGAGCGCCGAGGCGCGCGCTGTCGCAGCCGACTTCGACGTTTCGGCGGCCGGCGTCGAACAGGCCGCGGCGCGCGTGCTCGACCGCTTCCAGCCTACGGTCGTCTTCATGGTCAACGGCCTCTTCGCGGCCGAGCACGTCGTCCGGGAGCTCGCGCTCGCTCGAGGCGCGAGAGCGCCGACTTACGAGATCGCGCCGCGCGAGAACGCACTCGTCTTCGGTCAGGAGGTCGTCGCGCCCGCCTTCGACACGAACGCGGTCTGGGAGCGGGTTGCGGACCAGCCGCTCGCGACTGCGCAGGCGGCGGCCCTCGACCGCCTCCTCACCGACCGCGCTCGCGGCATCGGGGCACACGAGAGCTACTACGACGACCCCGAGGAGGATCTCGACGCCATCAGGCGCGAGCTCGGGATCGGGGCGAACCAGCGCGTCGTCAGCCTCTATACGAATCTCTCCTGGGACAGCGCGGCGCTCTACCAGGACGCGGCCTATGGCTCGATGCTCGACTGGGTCGAGGCGGCCGTCCGATCCGTCTCCGGGCTGCCCGAGACGGTGCTCGTCGTTCGCATCCATCCAGCGGAGGCCCGTTGGGGGACGCGCGAACACGTGCGGGAGACCGTCGAACGGCGCATCGACCACCTGCCGGCGAATGTGCGGTTCATCGAGGCCGAGCAGGCGATCAGCTCATACACGCTGCTCGATCTGAGCGACCTGGTGCTCGCCTATACCTCGACGATCGGCCTCGAGGGCGCGACCAGGGGTCTGCCGGTCGCCGTCGCAGGGCTGACCCACTACCGGGGGCGCGGCTTCACCCTCGACGTGTCGTCGCACTCCGAGCTGGAAGCCGCGCTCGCCGAGCCGCCGCCCGTGTCTCCGGAAACGGTGGAACGAGCCCGCCGCTACGCGTTCACCTTCTTCTTCCGCGCCATGATTCCGTTCCCTGTGATTCAGATGGTCAACGGCAGGCCGGTAACGGTTCCGTCGACGATCGAAGACCTGATGCCGGGTCGCGACCCGTACCTGGACTTCGTCTGTGAGCGGATTCTCGACGGCGGAGACTTCACTCTTCCTGACGAGCTCGCCGTTCCTGCCTGAAGGCTAGTTCGCCAACCGACCCGGCTACGGGCGCGCGACGAAGGTCCAGATGCGGTTTCGATCGTAGATCTCGGCCAGCGAGCGCTTGCTGAGCGGACCGGCACCGTCGATGTCGTAGAGGCGGAGCCCCGCCTGGGCACAGAGGAGATCGAAGACGTCGTCCGGCGTGGTCCCGTACGCATCCGCCGCCCCCTTTCCGTGCTCGAAGACGACGATCGGCTTCGTGCGGCGAATCGTCTCGAGGCCACCGGCGATAACCTCGGCCTCAGCCCCTTCGGCGTCGATCTTGATGAACGCCGGCGCATACCCTGGTGGTAGATCCGCGTCGAGGGCCTCGACGCGGACGGTGATGCTTTCCAGCTCCTGCGGCCCCGGGTATTTCCTCGGGAGGAAGCCGCTGTGCGTCGGAAGCGAGCGGACGTACGTGAAACTCCGCTCCCCGGACTCGGTGGACAGCGCGGCGTTCCGCACGTCCACGGTCGGGAACCGCGGAACGAGCTGCCTGTGGAAGTCGGGAAGAGGCTCGTAGGCGATGTGGTGGCCGCCGGGAGCGGACCGGACCATCTCCGCCAGGACGGCTCCCTCCGCAGCACCGACGTCGATGCAGTTGGCGTCGGGAGCCAGGGTGGCCAGGAGCCGGCGGATCTGGGCTCCGTCCTTGCGGTCGCGAAGGAGCGCGCGTCCCGATCTGAGGAGAGACAGGTAGTAGCGGCCGCTACGCAGGATGGTCTCAGCCTACGTGTTCAGTGTTGCGAGCTCCGGGTGCTCCCGCACATAGGCGACGACTTCCCGGTAGGAGCGCGGCTTCCGCGCCAGATCGAGCTCGTCGTAGAGCCACCGAACGAGCTCGAGATCCCGTGGGTGGTCGACGGTCCAGCGAAGGTCGGAGTTGTCCACGTCATCCGTGACAGACCCGATCCGGAAAAGGTCAGGGCGTTCGCGGAGCAGAAACCAGGTCACATGCTCGCGCGCTTCCGGCGAACGCCCGAGACGGAAGACTTGCGCAAGCGCTTCTGCGGTCAGCGCCTCGGCATCGAGCCCGGCAGGGTAGGTGCGCTCGACGACGTTCGAGGCGTAGTCGAGTAAGCCATCCTGGGCCGCGAGCGTGGAGAGCACGAGTCCCGCCACCTCGGGATCGAGCAGCGGGCAGTCTGCCGTCACGCGCAGAACGACCTCCGCCGAGGCCTCCTCCGTTGCCCTGAAGTAGCGGTCGAGGACGTCGTCCTCGCTGCCCCGGAACCAGCGGGCACCCTCAGCCTCCGCGACGGCCACGACGGGGTCGTCTGCCGGGTCGACGGTCGTCGCCACGACGACGTCGTCCAGCTCCTCGACTCGCTGCAGTCGCCGGATCTGGTGTGCGAGCATCGGCTCGCCCGCGACCTCGAGCAGAACCTTGCCCGGCAGGCGCGACGACCCCGTCCGCGCCTGCATGATCGCGACTGCTTTCACCTACGCTCGAAGAGCCACCACGTGACATCGTCCCAACCCTCGTCCCGGCCGAGGAAGCCCTGCTCCACGAGCGCCAGCTCGGGAAAGAGCTCGAGGTAGTACGCCCCGAAGTCGCGCTTGAAGAGGGCGCCGGTCTCGCCCCGGTACGGCACCTCGACCGGCTCGGCCGAGTAGTACTCACCGCAAAGGACGTAGCGTCGCGAGCAGCGTACGAGCTCGGCCATCGCAACCGGGAGTCCAGCCGGGGGGAGGTGAATGAGCACGCCGGTGGTGAAGGTGAGGTCGAAGAGCCGATCCCGGAACGGCAGCTCACGGGCGGATGCGTAGACCGCATTCACTCCGCTGAGAGTGCGCCGGACGCCGGCCAGGGCTCCCTCGTTCACATCCACGCCGAAGACGTCCCGCGGCGCGAGGATCTCGGCAAGCCAGCGCAGGTTGGCGCCCACGTTGCACCCGACCTCGAGCGCTGTGGTGACCTCGAGGCCGGCCAGGAGCTCGCGCCAGAACGTCTCTCGTCCTGCACCGGCCTCCTCGTTGCGCTCCGTGTACGCATCCCCGAAGCCGCCAGACCAGAGCTCCTCGAGCCGGCGCGGCTGGGACCCGTGCTCGGAGCTCGTCAACGAGTCACCCCACTCATGACCGCACCGGAATCCCGTGCGCACCGAGGAACCGCTTCGCTTCGAGCGGAGTCTGCTCGGTGAAGTGGAACATGCTCGCGGCCGCTAAGGCCGCCGTCTTTGCCTGAATGAGTGCGGTAAGCATGTCCTGGTAGCTGCCGGCGCCGCCGGAAGCGATCACCGGGATCGACACCGCTTCCGCCACGCTTCTGGTCAGCTCGAGATCGTAGCCGGACATCGTTCCGTCCCGGTCGATCGAGGTGATGAGGATCTCGCCGGCCCCCCGGGCCTCGGCTGCCTGGGCGAGGGACACTGGATCCTCTTCGGTGGTGACGGTCCCCGCGTGCGTCGCCACGGTCCAGCCGCCTTCGGGACGCACCCGAGCGTCGATCGAAGCCACGACGCATTGGCTGCCGAACTCGGCCGCCACCGCGCCGATCAGGTCCGGGTTCTCGACGGCGGCAGTGTTGATCGCGACCTTGTCCGCCCCGACCTGGAGGAGATGCCTGACATCCTCGACCGATCGCACACCGCCCCCAACCGTGAGGGGCATGAAGCACTCGTCCGCAATCTCGTCCACCGTTTCGAAATCGGGCTCACGCCCCTCGATCGAGGCCGAGATGTCAAGGAAGACCAGCTCGTCCACCTCGCGCATGTTGTAGACCTTGACGGCCTGCATGACGCTTCCGACGCGGCGCCAGCTATCAAAGCGAATGCCCTTGACGAGGCCGAGATCCTTGAAGAGGAGGGTCGGCATGATCCGGACCTTCAGCATGCGCGCCGGTCCGCGACCTAGAGCCCGATGAAGTTTCTGAGCACCTGGAAGCCGGCGCGCTGGCTCTTCTCAGGATGGAACTGGAGCCCGCGCACGTGCCCTCGCTCGACCGCCGAGGTGAATCCGCCGCCGTATGGCGTCGTCGCGAGCACATCCACCTCGTCTTCGCACGCCAGCGTGTAGCTGTGCACGAAGTAGAAGTCACGCCGCCCGTCTAGGCCGGCGAAGAGCGGCGACTCGCGCTCACAGACGACTTCGTTCCAGCCGACGTGCGGAATGCGCTCGTCCTCGCCCTGGGGGCGAAGGCGCGCGACCTCACCGCTGATCCATCCGAGCCCGGCCTCGCCGCCGCCCTCTTCCCCCCTCGTCGCGAGCAACTGCATCCCGAGGCAGAGGCCGAGGAACGGCATCCCGCGCTCCACCACGTACTCCTGGAGGGCGTCGGCCATGCCGGAGACGCGAAGGTTGCGCATCCCCTGCGTGAACGAGCCGACGCCGGGCAGGATGACGGAGCCTGCCTGCCCGAGCTCGGATGCTGTGCGCACGAGGAGCGGCGCGCCGCCGCATTCCTCGACCGCCCGGCCAACCGAGTCCAGGTTGCCCATGCCGTAGTCGACGATCGCGACGGTCTTCATCGTGGCCCGGCGGCCCAGGACCTAGGCGGAGGCCGGAAGCGTGCCCTCCCCGGCTCCCACAGCGGAGGCGGTGAGCTCCGTATCTCGCCCCGCGTCGACGTTGTCGTAATTCAGCTTCGTCAGGTTCCCGAACCGGTCTTTTTCGAGCCGGCCCTGCGAGTCCGTGACGAAGAGCTTCTTGTTCGTAAACCGGTCACAGATAGCAACGAACTCGTCCACGCTCAGGTCGATCTCGTCGAGGATCTCCTCGAGCCGGCAGCCGAGATATTCCCAGGGGAACTTGCCGTCGTGCCGCTGAACGAGGGGGATGGCGCTCTCGCGCGTGAGGCGTCCGCGGCGGATGTGCAGACACGCGAGATCGGTCGCCCGACCGAAGCCGTACTTCAGGAACTTGAAGTAGTCGTGGATCCCCGTGTGCTGGTTATCGAGGTTCTCGTAGTTGACGAGCGAGCCCTCGACGACCTTGGGGTACGTCTCGAACCCGTGCGCCTGGGCGACCAGCGCGTTCTGGTAGCCATCCCACGGCAGGTAGTAGCCCAGGAAGAGGCCGGTCACGCCGACGCGGGCAAGGTCCTCGTCCGCGGGGTAGCTGTACTGGACGAGATCCTTGCTCTCGATCCCGTCGCGCCCGACCAGGTCGGAGACGCGGAGGCCGAGCAGGCCGCCGAACTCCTCGAGCCAGCGGCGTGTGAGCACCTGCTCGTCAGCGGCGGCGGCGGGGCCGCCGTACTCATTCTGCGAATTCTCGCCCCACACGAGCAGAGGGACGCCGAACTGAACCGCAATCCGGACCGGCACCGTGAAGATGGCCACGTGCTCGGGCCACGAGATGTCGCCGACCTCGGTCAGCGCAAGGCGGTTGATCCTCCGGCGGACGACCGGATTCGGCGTCACCTCGATGTAGTCGACGCCAAGGTGCTTCAGGTTCTCGATGTTTCGACGGCCGATCGGCGAGAGCTTGTCGGTCGTCGCGGTCACGCAAAGCGGGTTCATGCCCAGCTCGAGGAGCCGGATCGTCTGGAGGTGGCTGTCCTTCCCGCCGCTGACGGGAACGATGCAGTCATAGCTCGAGCCGTCCTCGGAGCGATACCGGTCCAGCACCTCCACCAGCTCGGCCCGGCGCGCAGCCCAGTCGACCTCGCCGCGCAGCTCGAAGGAGCGGCAGGCGTTGCAGACGCCTTCCTCGTCGATGAAGAGGTCCGGCTTCGTCTCGGGCATGACGCAGCGCGCGCAGTAGCGGATGTACCTCGGCGCTGCCGGGGTCGTCATATTTTGTCCCACGTAATCACCTCGTCGGCCTCGATGTCCACGCGCGCGAGCCGGCCGACGATCACATCGATGTGCTTCGGCATGACGCCGTAGCCTGGGCGCTTGACGGTAATCATGTTGCGAGTGATGGTTGTCCCGGCCGGGATGTCCGTCGCCGCGACGACGCTGCTTCGCGCGAGAGGATACATCTCCACGGCCTCAGCTTCGGACGGGCCCTCGAGGCGCCCGGTGCCGAGCGCGGCCTCGACGTCTCTGATCGCAGTGACCAGGGCCTTCAGCTCGTCAGGCTCGATCGCGAAGGCGTGGTCCGGCCCGGTCATGCTTCGGTCGAGCGTGAAATGCTTCTCGATGAGCTCGGCACCGAGGGCCACTGCCCCCGTCGGGACCGCGATCCCTTCCGTGTGGTCGGAGAGCCCGACGGGAACGCCGAACGCCTCCCGGAGGGTCGCCATCGACCGGAGGTTCATGATCTCCGCCGGAGCCGGGTAGAGGGAGGCGCAACGGAGCAACGCGACCTGACAATTGCCCGTGCTTCGGACCGCGCGCAGCGCGTCGTCGATCTCCCCGTAGGTCGCCATGCCCGTGGAGAGGATCATCGGGACGCCCACGGACGCGGCGGCCTCGATGAGTGGTAGGTCGACGATCTCGAACGACGCGATTTTCATCGCAGGAACGCCGACCGCGGCCAGGGACTCGACGGCCTCGTGATCGAACGGCGTCGAGAAGAAGGCGATCCCCAGGCCCCGAGCGTGCTCGGCGAGCTCCGGCTGCCACTCCCGTGGGAGGGCGATCGCGTCGAGGAGCTCCTTCGGGCTTCGCTCATCCTTCAAATACGTGAACTGCGGTGTCTTCGAGGAATAGAGGGCGCCGGTGTACGTCTGGAACTTGACCGCGTCGGCGCCGGTGGCCGCGGCGACTTCGATCAGCTCCTTCGCGATCCCGAGGTCGCGGTTGTGATTCGCGCCCGCCTCGGCGATGACGTAGGCGGGAGCGCCCCCGCCGACCCGACGCCCGTCGATGGCGAAGGACGTCTCGAACCGTTCGCTAGCGAGATCCGACGACATCGAGAGCCTGGCCGAGCGTCGTAACTACGCGTTCGACGTCGGCGACGTTCATGGCAGGGAAGACCGGGATGGTGAGAGCGCGCTCGTAATAAGCCTGCGCCGCCGGGCACTCATCCTGCGGATGCCCAAGGACGTCGCGGTAATAGGGCAGGCGGTAGATCGGGATGTAGTGCACCTGGACGCCGATCCCGGCCGCCCGCATTGCGTCGAAGACGGCGAGCCGCGCCTCAGCACCCGCGAGGATCTGCACGGGAAAGAGGTGATAGCCGTGGAGCCAGCCTGCGGGCGCGACGGGCGGCAGCGCGACCCGCTCCTCGCTCCCGAGGAGCTCTCGGTACTGCTCGGCAATGGCGTTCCGCGCCGCGACCCACTCTTCCAGCTTCGCGAGCTGACTCAGACCGAGTGCGCACTGGAAGTCCGTGATCCGATAGTTGTAGCCGAGCGCTTGCATCTCGTAATACCATTCGCCTTCGGTCGGCGAGGGGTCGATGCTCTCCTTCGTAATTCCGTGTGTCCTGAACAGTCGAAGCCGACGGGCGAACTCGTCGTCCTCCGTCGCGACCGCGCCGCCCTCGCCCGTGGTCATGGCCTTGACCGGGTGAAAAGAGAACGTCGTCAGGTCGGCCCCGCCGGGACCTCCCACCGGCGCGCCGGCGCGCCGAGCGCCGAGCGCGTGGGACGCGTCCTCGATCACGACGACGCGCTCGCGAACCGGCGCGAACGGCTCGAGATCGGCCGGCAGGCCTGCAAAGCTGACCGTGACGACCGCGCGCGTGCGATCTCCGATCTCGCGGACCACGCGCTCGCCGTCGAGGTTAAGCGTGGACGGGGAGATGTCGACGAAGCGCGGGCGCGCACCCTGGTAGAGCACGCAGTTGGCTGAACCGGCGAAGGAAAGAGGCGTGGTCAGGACCTCGTCGCCCTCTTCGAGCCCAGCGGCGAAGGCGGCTCCGTGGAGAGCCGCCGTGCCGTTCGCGAACGCGACGACGTGCTTGGCGCCGAGGGTGCCGGCAAGCGCCGCCTCGAATTGGGCGATCGCCGGTCCCTGGGTGATGAGCGCGCCCCGGAGGGCGGCGGTGACGGCGTTGATGTCCTCTTCAGAGATCGTCTGGCGGCCGTACGGCAGGAAGCCGCTCGTCATCGCACGGTCTCGACCTCGAACGCCACTTCCCTGATCTCTTCCACGCTGAGCCAGCGATCGTTCCGATCGCTCGAGTAGCGGAAACCCGCTGCCAGCGGACGGCCCTCCTCAACCTCGCGGAGCGGCCACGAGATGTACTCAGGGAAGATGACGTAGCGATCGTCCAGCTCGTAGGAGTGGCGCGACTCGTCCTCGGTGACCAGTACCTCGTGGAACTTCTCCCCGGGGCGAACGCCGATCACACGATGGTCTGCGTCTGGAGCGATCGCACGAGCAATGTCGACCACGCGCGCGCTCGGAATCTTCGGGACGAAGCTCTCGCCGCCGCCCATTCGGCCCAGGCAATCGAGCACGAACTGGACGGCCTGATCAAGGGTGATCAAAAAGCGCGTCATCGTCTCGTCGGTGATCGTGAGGACACCGGACTCCGCCTGCGCCTTGAAGAGCGGGATTACGCTGCCGCGGCTACCGACAACGTTGCCGTACCGCACACTCGCGAAGCGGGAAGGCGAGTCGGCAGCGTAGGCGTTGGCCTGCGCGATGATCTTCTCGGCGCAGAGCTTGGATGCGCCGTAGAGATTCACCGGGTTGACGGCCTTGTCGGTGCTGAGTGCGAGCGTGAGCGGAACCTCGTTCTGGATCGCGGCCGAGACGACGTTCTCAGCGCCGATCACGTTGGTCTGCACCGCTTCGAACGGGTTGTATTCGCAGGCGGGCACCTGCTTCAGTGCTGCGGCGTGAATGATGACGTCGACGCCGCGGGTCGCCCGGACCAGCCGCGGGAGGTCGCGAACATCGCCTAACAGAAACCGGAGACGTTCGTCATTCGCGTGGCGGCGCTGGAGCTCGGATTGCTTCAGCTCGTCGCGACTAAACACACGGATGGCGTGGGGGTCGTGGTGCGCGAGCACAGCCTCGAGGAACTTCGTCCCGAACGAGCCGGTCGCTCCCGTGACGAGGATCGTCTTGCCGTTCAGGGTCAAACCGTCTCCCACATCGTTGTCTACGCGCTTCCGGCCACAGGTTACGGCCGCGTCTCGATCAGCCGGCGACTGTCTAGGCGGAGCACGGTCCAGCCCTCCTCCGCCGGGATCGGGGAACCATACCCGGCTCGTTCGAAAGCGCGGCGCGACCCGGTGTTGGCAAGTCTGATCTCCGCAAGTATCTCCTCGGTCTCCGGGAGCGCGGCCAGAACGAGCTCGCCGACCTCCCGAACCGCCTGCGAGCCAAGGCCGGCACTCCGCCGGTTATCTGTCACCGTCACGCTGATCTCGGCCTGCCTGCCCTCCCGGTCGATCCGCACGGTTCCGGCCGGGTCGCCGTCCTGCTCAACGACAAAGAGGAGCCGGTTCGGATTGGCCAGGCTCGCGGACAGCCAGCTCGCGTGCTCCTCCGGGGTGACGGGATCCGTCACCCGAGACGCCGCGCGCACATCGGGCTCGTTGCGCCAGGCGAGCAACAAGTCGGAATCTTCGTTACGGGCAGGGCGGTAGCCTAAGACCCGCGGGGGCGGGCGCCCCGCAAAGGCGGCCTCGAGGGCGTCCCGGGCCCGATAGGAGCCATAGCCGTCGACGGTGGTCGGACCCTGGGCGGCGATGCGCGCGCGCTCGGCCTCGTGCGAAAGCAGGGCGAGTCCCTCGTCCAGCAGCTGACCGTCGCCTGCCGAGACCGCGAGACCCGCTGCGGCGAAGTCCGCTGCGACCACCTGCTGATTCTCCGCGAGAGCGACGAGGATCGCCGGGACCCCCGCGCAGGCGAGCTCGTACGGCGTCACGCCGGCTCCGCTCACTGCGAAATCCGCCTGTCTGACACGCTCGCGGAACCCCGCACTTCCTGGCCCGGCATCGACCTCGAAGGGCCCCGCGCGCTCCAGAGCCGCCGTGACGGCAGCCAGGAGCGGCGCGTCCGCCGGCCTTCCACCGAAGGTGACCAGCGCACGCGTGAAGCCGCGGGACCGGCGCACCGTGACGAACGCCGGGTCGACGGGCGCGTAGTCGGGACCTTGAACAGTCCTGGTTTCTTCGGGTGCCCGGAGGCGACGAGAGGTTCCGGGGTGATAGCTCAGGACTGCGGTTGCTCGCGGGGCCCCCGCGCCGTCGACGAGCGCGGCCGTCGGAACCTCAGCGCTCAGGGCTTCGATGTCGGGAAATGGGATCTCATAGGAGTCGAGAACGGCTGCGTCCGCCTCGGGCGTGATTCCGCCCGGCCCGGGCCACGGAGAAACGGGAGTTACACCCGCAGAGTCGAGTAGCCGTGCGGCCGTGCCCGCAAAGCGCCCGACGAAGACCGTGCCGGTGCCGGCGGCCTCGAAGGCGCGGGCGAGCTGGAGGCAACGGGAGACGTGCCCCGCGCCGATCCGGTCATCCCCGTCGCAGCGAAAGGCGACAAGGCGGGTCAATCTCGAGCTCCTGCGAGTAGATCTCGCAGCTCGCTCTCGAGAAGCGCCATACCCGGGAAAGTACGCGACGGGCGGGCTCGAGCGCCCGTAACCGGTTCAGAATTGACGTGGCAGCCCAGTTTGTCACTCGCCTGAAGCCATCGGCTACGCTTGAAGCAATGCGAGTTCTCGTCACAGGGGGCGGCGGCTTCCTCGGCTCGCACCTGGTCGAGCGGCTCCGGGCCGAAGGCCTCGACCCCATCATCGCCAGGCGGGATGACTTCGACCTCACCGACGCTACGGACGCCGAGCGTCTCTTTGCGGAGACGCGACCGGAGCTGGCCTTCCACCTCGCCGCCGAAGTCGGCGGCATCGGCGCGAACCGCGACAACCCGGGTCGGTACTGGTACGCGAACCTGATGATGGGCGCACACGTGCTCGAGCAAAGCCGGAAGCACAGGGTAGAGAAGCTCGTCCTCGTCGGCACCATCTGCTCGTATCCGAAGCTGGCGCCGATTCCATTTCACGAAGATGACCTCTGGAACGGGTATCCGGAGGCAACGAACGCGCCCTACGGAGTCGCGAAGAAGGCGCTCCTGGTGGGAGCACAGTCCTACCGGAACCAGTACGAGATGAACGTCATCTACCTGCTCCCGGTCAACCTCTTCGGCCCACGGGACAACTTCGATCCGAGCACCTCACATGTGATTCCCGCACTGATCCGCAAGATGGTGGAAGCACGCGATAGCGGTACGGGCCAGGTCGTCCTCTGGGGGGACGGCTCGCCGACCCGCGAGTTTCTCTATGTCGACGACTGCGCGGAAGCCCTACGGCTCGCCGCCGAACGCTACAACGGCTCTGAACCCGTCAACCTCGGGACGGGTGAGGAGATCTCGATTCGCGAGCTTGCCGAGCTGATCGCAGAGCTGACCGGCTACGAAGGAGAGATCGTCTGGGACGCAACGAAGCCCAACGGTCAGCCCCGGCGCCGCCTCGACGTCTCGCGGGCGCAGGAGCACTTCGGCTTCCGTGCCGTCACCCCCCTGCGGGAGGGTCTCGAGCGAACCGTGGCCTGGTATCTAGAGGCCGCGCCCGAGTACGCGGCTTCCTAGGGCTCGATCTCGGAACGCTTCTCCCCCAGCCTCGCCTCGAGCAATGCGATTCGCTGGGCCAGTCTGATGTTCTGCTCCGAGAGCTTCGAGATCACCGTCGAGTAGTGGAGAAGCACGACGAGAATGAAGAACGCACCCAGGACGAAGAGCGCCGAAGGCGGGTAGGCAATTCCGACCAGGTCCGCAATGCGGCCGAGGGCGTCGCGCCAGAGCGCGAGCACGAGCATGACGATTCCAGTCAGCAACCAGAGGAGTGCGTAGCGCTCCTGTAGTCGCCGGCTGCGCATCAGCTCGAAGATCACGAGCAGAAGCCCGCACGAGGCGATCGCAGCGACGATGGAAACGCGAAGCGGCGTCAACGTTCCTCCTCCACATGTGGCGCCGTTCGCCGGAAGAGGCCGACGAAGAGCGCGACCAGCACCTTGAACGCGTAGAAGGTCGACATCGAGGTCGTAAGCGTCGAGCGGCCGGCCGCCCGCATGCGCATCGCTACAGGGACCTCGTGCAGACAGAGCCCGTACTTCGCGGCCATGACGGTCGCCTCGACCGTCTCCAGGTAGCCATGCGGGTAGTCGGCGGCGAACACAGCGATGCCGCGGCGATTGACGGCCCGGAACGAGGAGCTGGTGTCCGTGAGGCGCTGTCCGACGATCGCGGAGACGACCCGGGCAAAGAGCCGGATCCCGAAGCGGCGCGTCAACTCAGCGCGGTACACGCCGGCTCCGGCGAATCGCGATCCGATCACAACGTCCGCGAGACCGTCGAGGACCGGACCGAGGATCGCCGGCAGCTCACTGGGATCGTGCTGGCAGTCGCCGTCGATCTGGACGGCGACGTCGTAATCGTTCTCGTATGCGTACTGGTAGCCGGTCTGGACCGCGCTGCCGATGCCGAGATTGAACGGAAGCCGAACGACGTAGGCTCCCTTGCCCTCGGCGACCTGGGCGGTCCGGTCGGTTGAGCCGTCGTCGACGACGACGATCTGGAAGCCGGGATCGAATCTACGGATCTCGTCGATGACGCGACCGAGGCTGCCTTCTTCGTTCAGCGCAGGCACGATCGCGACCCGGCGCAGCGTTGCGAGCCGATCGTCCAGCGGACGAGGGAGAGTCTGGAGGACCTCGGTCATGTCCGCACGGGCTCTTCCTGCCGCACGGAGACGCCGACGAGCTTGAGCAGCTGGCGCGCCCGGTGCACGTACGTGTGCTCGTCCAAGACCCGCTCGCGGGCCCGGCGGCCGAGCTCCTCCGCAGCACCCGGATCGCCGAGCAGCTCGCGGTAGGAGGCAACCGCCTCCGCAGCGTCGTTTGCGACGACGAGCTCGCGGCCCGGCTCGAACCAGCGCTCGATCCCGGCGTGTGGATTCGAGACGATCGCAGCACCTGCCGCCGCGAGCTCGAAGGGGCGGCTCGTGGACGAGCCCGGTACCGTCGCGTGTGAGCGGCGCGTGATGTTGAGGTTGATCCTGCTGGCCGAGATCGCGTGCGGAAAGACGTTGAAGGGGACCGCGCCGATCCGGCGGGCGCGGCCCATGTCACCGCGGAAGTCGCTTCCCCCGAGGACGAAATCCACGTCGGGGAGGGCACGGCTCGGGGCTCCGAGCAGCTCCTCCATCCACTCGCGTCGAAACTTGTCGCCGAGACCGTAGAAGAAGACGTCTTGCTCCTTCTCGACGTCGTGAGGAAAGAAGAACTGAGGGTCGGCACCCCAGAAGATCGCCTCCGCCCGCCTCGCCCCGAGCTCCCGAAGGCGCTCGAGCCCGCCTTCGGAGTTCGAAAGGACGAGGTCATACTCGGCCGGGTCGGCGCCGTGGTAGATGTTGAACCCGGTGTCTGCGCCGCCGAACTCGGGGAGGCTCAGGGGCACATCACCGTCGTAATAGACGATCGGGACTCCGAATCGCTCCCCGAGAGCCGTCGGAATTCCTCGTAGGTGGCTCATGGGAACGGTGAAGACGATCACCGCCTCGATCGAGCGCTCCCGCTCGAGCAGCCGCTCCAGATGGCGCTGCCAGCGCGGCGTCACCCAGCGCCAAACAACCTCCCGAATCGCGCGGTCGCTCATCGTGTCGCGAGGGCTGTCCTCGGCTCGGCGAAGCTGCGCGTCGCCCTTCAGACGGGCTGCCGCGCTGCGAGTCCGCGCAAAGAGCTCGCCCTCGCGATAACAGGGATTGGGAGCGGTCCGCCACCAGGGCGACTCGACCGCACGCCCGCGATAGGGCGTCACGACGAGGTCGACGCCGACTTCGTAGAGCCCTTTCCAGAGCTGCCACCAGGCCGGGGTGCACCCGTATCGGAAATCTAGGTCTGTCGCCGAGGCGACCGCAAGGATCTTTGGTGCTGCCATTGCGACCTAGTATGTATCTGCTCCGCGGATGGCGGCCAGTCCGGGGCTAGTACGCGCCGCGCCTCATTAGCACGGCGGGGATCGTCTTCAGGAGGATCGAGATGTCGAGCCAGACCGACCACGTCTCGAGGTAGTAGAAGTCGAGCCGGACGAGGTCGTCGAAGGCAAGATTCGACCGGCCGGAGATCTGCCAGAGGCCGGTCATACCCGGCAGCACGAGGTAGCGCTTACGGTGCCACTCCTCCAGCCGGGCGTAGTCACGCAGAGGCAACGGTCGTGGGCCGACGAGGCTCATCTCCCGGCGGAGGACATTCAACACCTGCGGGATCTCGTCCAGCGAGAACCGCCTCAAGAGCGCACCTACCGCGGTCACACGGGGATCGTCGCGGAGCTTGAAGAGCGGCCCGTCCGCCTCGTTGGCCTCCTCGAGCCGGCTCTGCTGCGCGGATGCGTCCGCGTACATGGTGCGGAACTTGAGCATCGCGAAGGGCTGCTCGTCGACGCCGATCCGCCGGTCTCGGTAGAAGACGGGCCCCGCCGACGTCGCCTTGACGAGCCCAGCGATGACGAGCCAGAGCGGCAGCCCGGCAACGAGGACGGTTGCGCTAACGACCACGTCGAACAGGCGCTTGACGGCCCAGTCGGCCCCCGCGAGCGTCGGTGGCCGAAGCTCGAAGAGCGGGAGGCCCTGCCCCGGGATGTATTCGGCCCGATGGGCGAGGAGATCCGTCGTCTTCGGAGCGACGCGCACGCGAACGCCGTGGCGGTGCGCCTCCTCGACGATCTCCAGTAGCTGCGACTCGCTGAGGTCGACGTCGGCGACGATGGCCTCGTCCACCCGACGTTGCCTGAGCACGCGCGCCAGGTCCTGGAGGCCTCCGAGACGAGCCAGACCACCCGAGAGCGGCTGCTCGGAGACGGCGCCTGCGAAGGCGTATTCGATACCGCCACGCGAGGAGCCGAGCGCGCCGCGGAGCCGCTCCAACTCGGGCCCCTGGCCGATGAGGACGACGCTGCGCCGAGCGCCGGCGGCGTGGAGGAGAGCGGCCGCCACAGCCTCGTAGCTCGCCCGGAAGAGGCCGATGCAGACCGCGCTCAGGACAACCGCGGTCGGGATCAGCCCGAAGGTGCTGAAGTCGTGCCCGGTGCCGACGGCGAACGCGAGAGTCAGAAGGGCCACCAGGACGAGCGACGGGAGCACGCGGCTCGAGCCCGCCCGCCGCTCACGTGGTGCGTAGAGCCCCTGCCGCCCGAAGACGAGAGCGGTGATCAGCGCCAGGAACGGAAGCCAGTTCTCCTCCGCCTCCCAGAGGACGCCCCAGAGCGGTTGCGAGTGACCGACATAGAACTCGCGCAAGGTGAGCGCTCCGTAGAGACCCAGAGCGAGCCCACTCAGGTCTAGTACAAGGAGAGCGGCCACGCTCCCCAAACGCCGAGCGAATGCGACCATAGGGCCGCGCTGAAGGAAGTAAAGCCGTCCGGACCGGATGTCCCCGCGAGGGAACCGCTCGTGGTCGGAGGATGGGGTCGCTTCATCCTCATTCCGGGCAGGGGGCGGCGCGGTCTGGGTGATCTGACGCGTCATCGGGCGGACGATACGACCATCACGCGAGTCGCGAACGCGCGAGCCCAGCCGCGCTGCCTTCCAGCCGCGCCAGGTCCGCGTCGACCATCATCGCGACGAGCTCCCGGAACGGGACGCGCGGCTCCCAGCCGAGCTCGTCTTGCGCCCGGGCGGCGTCGCCGACCAGGTGGTCGACCTCGGCCGGCCGGAGCAGCATCGGATCCGTGACGACGTGCCGCTCGGGATCGAGCCCCGCGTGAGCGAAGGCCAGCTCGACGAACTCCCGCACCGAGTGGGCCTGACCCGTCGCGATCACGTAGTCGCGTGCCTCATCCCTCTGAAGCATGAGCCAGATCGCCCGGACGTAGTCGCCGGCGAACCCCCAGTCGCGCTGAGCCTCCAGGTTCCCCAACCGAAGCTCCTCGGCGAGCCCCAGCTTGATCCGCGCCACGCCGTCCGTGATCTTTCGTGTCACGAACTCGAGCCCTCGCCGCGGAGATTCGTGGTTGAAGAGGATTCCCGAAACGGCGAAGAGGCCGTAGGACTCGCGGTAGTTGACAGTGATGAAGTGTCCGTAGGCCTTGGCTACGCCATACGGCGACCGTGGGTAGAACGGGGTCAGCTCGTTCTGCGGAACCTCTCGCACCTTGCCGAACATCTCCGAGGAAGAAGCCTGGTAAAAACGGATCTCGGGGTTGATTGCACGAATGGCCTCGAGGATCCGTGTCACTCCGACCGCCGTGAACTCGGCCGTCAGGACCGGCTGGCTCCACGAGGTAGGGACGAAGCTCTGCGCCGCCAGGTTGTAGACCTCGGTCGGCTCGGTGTCCTTGAGAGCGCTCATGAGCGAGAGCTCGTCGAGCAGGTCCGCTTGGACGAGTGTGATCCGGTCGACCAGGTGAGAGATCCGCTCGAAGTTCTCGGTCGACGCTCGCCGCACCATGCCGGCGACTTCGTAACCCTCGTCCAGCAGGAGCTCGGCCAGGTAGGAGCCGTCCTGGCCCGTGATGCCGGTGATGAGTGCGCGGCGGCTCATACGCCGGCTGTCTCCGCCGTCCGAACCGCGCGCCTCGCCTCGTCGAGCGCGTCGGCGAGAGTTTGCTCGAGCGGAATCTCGGGCGACCAACCGGTGGCCTCCGCGAGCCGCGAGGCGTCGCCGCAGACGATCGGGATGTCGGCCGAGCGCAGGCGGGCCGGGTCCTGCGACACGTGGATGGTGCAGGCCGCCAGCTCGACGAGCAGCTCCACCACCTCATGGAGCTCCCGGGCGCGCCCTGAAGCGACGTTGTATGTCCCCACCGGGACACCGGGGTCGAGCAGCGCCTCGTAGGCGCGCACGACATCGCGAACGTCGAGGAGATCCCGGCGCACGGTCAGATCGCCCACCTGAAGCACCCCTCTTCCGGCGAGCTCGGCGCGTGCGACCTGGAGCACCCAGGAGCCCACGGCAAACCGCTCGTCCTGACCCGGGCCGAGGTGAGGAAACGAGCGCGTGACGACAACGGCTAGCCCATCGGCGCGTCGCGATCTATCGCAGGCTAACTCCGCCGCCGCCTTCGAGGCACCGTAGGGAGAAAGCGGCGCTAAAGGAGCGTCTTCCGGGGTCGGCACCACCTCGGCTGCGCCGTAGACATCGGCGGTCGAGACGGCGAGCACGCGCGCCTCCCGCGCCTCGGCGGCGACGGCGTCGAGCAGGTTGACCGTCCCGACTGCGTTCACGTGCCATGCCTCCGCCCCCCGGTTCCAGGACTGCGAGACGGAGGCGGCCGCGGCGAGATGCACAACGGCGCGGGGGCGCTCGGCCCTAATGGCTTCGCGAACGCCATCCGCATCAAGGACGTCGACATCGCCCGGGACCGCGCGCTCGCCCAGCCGCCTCATGAGATGGCTGCCCGCGAATCCGCTGGCGCCTGTGACGAGAATCCTTCCGCTCAAAGCTAGGGCCGGCTCGACGCTCTCGGCCGGGGCCACGCTACCACGGTTGATCGATGCAGCCCCGGGAGCGGGTCAGCCGCGCAGCGCCTTGAAGGCGGCGTAGGACGGCTTCTTGACTCCGTCCCTCGCGGGGAAGGTCCAGATGAGACCCGACTGCCATCGGCCCACCTCGAGCTCGTCTTTCAGGAGGAACCACACGAACATATCGACGCGCCGGTTCCTCTTCGCGATCGCATAGGACTGCCTCAAGTAGGCGGCCTGTTTCGTCGGCATGACGCCGAAGTTCCCGTCCGGAGGCTTCGTCTGATAGCCGTACTCGGTCAGCCAGACGCGCTTGGACCCCCAGCCCAGCCGGTTCAGCTCCCGGATGAGGACGCCGAGGTTCGCGAGCGTGATCCGCGTCCCCGAGCTCGGCAGGGTGGTAGGGGTCTCAAGCGGGTGGCTCGCATACGGGTGGTGTGCGAAGGCGTCGAACTTCGGCTTGCCGGCCTTCATGGCGCGGATGAATGGCAGCGGGGTCGGAGCACTGCGCTTCCCGCGGACATGGTTGTTCCCGCCCGGGTTGGTGACACCGCAGGCGACCTTGCCGCGGGAGACTTCGCCGGCGTGAATCCCACGGAAGACGGCAGTGCACATCTTCGCGTATCGGCGCGCGCTCCAGATCACCCATCTCCCGTTGACCCGCTTGTACTGCGGCCTCAGGAAGTTCGGTGAATTCGGCTC
>Ga0307320_10000119_pt1 | contig 26758 bp, 26 predicted proteins | sample ER_DNA_369_FD_194495 | JGI IMG/M metagenome (GOLD analysis project Ga0307320, IMG submission 194495) | Bulk soil microbial communities from the East River watershed near Crested Butte, Colorado, United States - ER_DNA_369 | ecosystem: Environmental > Terrestrial > Soil > Floodplain | place...
CCCCACGGCCAGCACCGGCCCCGGCCGGGGAGCGCTCACCGGCCGACCCGGGCTGCGGCCACGGCCAGCCGGGCCCGCTCGGCCAGCCCGTCCAGGTCGCCGCCCGGGTCGCCGGCGTCCCCGAGCAGCGGCGACCCGATCCCGACGGCCAGCGCCCCGGCGGCCAGGTACGCCCCGATGTCGCCGATCCCGACCCCGCCGGTGGGCACCAGCGGCACCTCGGGCAGCGGCGCCCGGACCGCCTTGAGGTAGGCCGGGCCGCCCACGGCCGACACCGGGAACACCTTGACCGCCGTCGCCCCGGCCGCCCAGGCGGCCGCCACCTCGGTCGGCGTCAACGCCCCCGGCACCACCGGCACCCCGCGCTCCACCGCCCAGGCGACCACCTCCGGCCGGAAGTCCGGCGCCACCAGGTAGGTCGCCCCCGCCTCCACCGCCAGCTCGGCATCCCGCGCCGACCGCACCGTCCCCACCCCGAGCACCGCATCCCCCGCCAGCTCCCCCCGCAGCCGCCCGAACGCCTCCAGCGCCCCCCTGGAGGTGAGGGTCATCTCGATCGCCCGCACCCCAGCCTCGTACAGCACCCGCCCCACCTCGAGGAACCGCCCGGCGTCGGCCGCCCGCAGAATGGCCAGCACCGGCACCGCGGCCAGCCGTTCTAGGAACCGGCCGGGGCCGGGGTGAGGACCGGAGCCGGGGGTTGGCGCGGGCATGGAACCGGCGGCCGGGGTCCGCCGGGGAGGGGTCACGGGCGGGCCGCCGGCTGGTTGACCGGGGAGCGGGGCCGGCCGCCCTCCAGGACCCGGAGGGCCTCACGGGCGACCTCGGTCTTCAGCGTGTGGAAGGCCTCCTCGGAGTACCAGGCGGCGTGCGGGGTGACCACGACCCGGGGGTGGCGGGCCAGCCGCCGGCCGAGCTCGTCCGGCGGCTCTCCCTCCAGCACGTCCAGGGCGGCCCCGGCCAGCGCCCCGGCGTCGAGGGCGGCCAGCAGGGCGGCGCTGTCGACCAGCCCACCCCGGGCGGTGTTGACCAGCCAGGCGGTCGGCCGCATCCGGGCCAGGGCCGACGCCCCGACCAGGTGGTGGGAGTCGGGGGTGAGGACGGCGTGCAGCGACACCAGGTCGGCGGCCTCCAGCAGCTCCTCCAGCGGCACCCGCTCGATCGGCGGCTCGGACCGCACCTGGGGGACGTCGTGGCCGAGGACCCGCATGCCCAGCCCGGCCGCCCGCCCGGCCACGGCGGTGCCGATGGCCCCGCAGCCGATCACCCCCCAGGTGAGGGTGGCGAGCCGGCGCAGCGGGCGGGCCGCCTCCAGGTCCCAGGCGCCGTCGCGGACCGAGCGGTCCAGCACCACCACCCCGCGGAGCACGGCCAGGGCCAGCGCCAGGGTGTGGTCGGCGACCTCGTCGCGGCCGTAGTCGGGCACGTTGGCCACCCAGACGCCGCGCCCGGCGGCCGCCTCCACGTCGACGTTGTCGACCCCGACCCCGTAGCGGACGACCAGCCGGCAGCCGGGCAGCGCGTCCAGCACCGCGGCGGTGATCGGGACGTACTGGTTGATGAGGACGTCGGCGTCGCCGGCCTGGTCGGCCACCTCCCCCGGGGTCCGGCACTGGAGCCGCCGCAGCTCGACGTCGTGGCCGTCGAGCACCCGGCGCTCGGGGTCGACCGTGTCGTGGTCGCAGTCGGTGATCACCACCACGCCCGGCACCGCTCACTCCCCGGTGACGCCGTCGAGGTCGTCGGTGGTCACGGGCCTCCGGTGCGCTCGAAGTGGTCGCGGCAGCCGACCGAGCAGAAGTACCAGGTGACCCCGTCCCGGACCGCCGTCGGGGCGCCGGCCACGGCCACCGTCATGCCGCACACCGGGTCGACCGCCTCGGCCGGAGCCGCCCCGGCCGCGGCCGCCCCGGCCGGCGCGGCCGAGGCCAGCCCGTGGCGCCAGTCGACCAGCTCGGCCAGGATGGCCACGGCGATCTCCTCCTGGGTCGAGGGGCCGAGGTCGCGGCCGGCCGGGCTGCGCACCCGGGCCAGGTCCGCCTCGCCGATCCCCTGCTCGCGCAGGGCCTCCAGGACCACCGCGGCCCGGCGGGCGCTGGCCACCAGCCCGACGTAGCCGACGCCGGCCTTGAGGGCCGAGGCCAGCGCGTCCTCGTCGCCGTGGCCCATGGTGGCCACCACCACCGCGTCCGGGGCGGTGTCGGGGTCGAGCTGGTCGGTGACCCGCCAGCCGACGATGCGGGCCAGCTGGACAAGCGTGCGGCCCGCGACCCCCTCGCCGAGCACGGCCAGCAGCGGCCCCGGCAGCTCCGGCTCGATCAGCACCTCGACCACCCCCTCGGAGGCGCAACGGCTCTCGGCCACGACCACGTCGTCGGGCGCCCCCACCCCCGACCCGGCCGGCCCGACCCGGACGAGGCGGGGCTCGCCGTCGGCCAGGGCCCGCAGGGCCTCGCGGACCACGATCGGCTCCGAGCAGGCCCCGCCGACCCACCCGGCCAGGGCCCCGTCGGGGGTGACCAGCGCCCGGTCGCCCCGCCGGGTCGAGGCCGGCCGGACCACCCTGACCACGGTGGCCAGGGCGTACGGCTTGCCCTGGCTGGCCAACCGCCCCGCCTCGACCAGCACCTCGGAACGGGTCATGTCACTCCGCGAGGCCGGCCTCGACCAGCGCCTCCCAGACCTTGTCGGGACCGATGGGCATCTCCAGCTCGCGCACCCCGGCGTGGGCCAGGGCGTCCACGACCGCGTTGACGAACGCCGCCGGGGAGCCGACCGTGGCCGACTCGCCCACCCCCTTGGCCCCGATGGGGTGGTGCGGCGAGGGGGTGACGGTCTCGCCCAGCTCGAACTTGGGTGTCTCCCAGGAGGTCGGGAGCAGGTAGTCGGAGAAGGTCGACCCGATGCAGTTGCCCAGCTCGTCGAAGGTGATGAGCTCCATGGCGGCCATGGCGAACCCCTCGGTGAGCCCGCCCATGATCTGGCCCTCGACGATCATCGGGTTGATCCGGACCCCGCAGTCGTCGACCGCCACCATCCGCCTGACCTTCCACTGCCCGGTGCCCCGGTCGACCTCGACCGCGACCGCGTAGGTCCCGAACGGGTAGGTCATGTTGGGCGGGTCGTAGTAGGTGACGCCCTCCAGGCCCGCCTCCATCCCCTGGGGATGGTTGGTGTAGGCGGCGAAGGCGATGTCCTGGATGGTGCTCTGCCGGTCGGGGGCGCCCCGGACCTGGAACCGGTCGCCGGCCCACTCCAGGTCCTCGGGGGCGACCTCCAGCAGGTGGGCGGCCAGCTCCCTGGCCTTGTCGCGCAGCTTGCGCGACACCATGGCCGTGGCCGCCCCGGCCGTGGGGGTGCTCCGGGAGGCGTAGGTGCCCAGGCCGTAGGGGGTGTTGTCGGTGTCGCCGTGCTGGACCAGGATGTCCTGCGGCGGGATGCCGAGCTCGCTGGCCACGATCTGGGCGAAGGTCGTCTCGTGGCCCTGGCCCTGGGTCTGGACGCCGATCTTGAGGATCGCCTTGCCGGTCGGGTGGACCCGCAGCTCGGCCGAGTCGAACATCTTGAGGCCGAGGATGTCGTAGTCCTTGCTCGGCCCGGCCCCGACGACCTCGGTGAAGCTGGCCAGCCCGATGCCGAGCAGCTTGCCCTCGCCGCGGGCCCGCTCCCGCTCGGCCTTGAGGTCCTCGTAGCCGAGCATCTCCAGGGCCTTGTCCATCGCCGCCTCGTAGTTGCCCGAGTCGTACACGAACCCGGTGGCCGAGGTGTAGGGGAACTGCTCGGGCCTGATGAAGTTCTGGCGGCGCAGCTCGGCCGGGTCCATCCCCAGCTCGTAGGCGGCCGTCTGGACCAGCCGCTCGATGAAGAACGAGGCCTCGGTGACCCGGAACGAGCAGCGGTAGGCGACCCCGCCGGGGGCCTTGTTGGTGTAGGCCCCGTCGGTGACCACATGCGCCGCCGGGATGTCGTAGGAGCCGGTGACGATGTGGAACAGGCCCGCCCTGAGCTTGCTCGGCTGGGCGTCGGCGTAGGCGTAGCCCTGGTCGGACAGCATGTTGACCCGCAGGCCGAGCATCTTGCCGTCGTCGCGCAGGGCCAGCTCGCCCTTCATGTAGAAGTCGCGGGCGAACCCGGTGGAGATGAGGTTGCCGGTGCGGTCCTCGATCCACTTGACCGGCCGCCCGATCAGCAGCGAGGCCGCGGTGGCGACCACGTAGCCCGGGTAGATGGGGACCTTGTTGCCGAAGCCGCCGCCGATGTCGGGCGAGATGATCTGGATCTGGTGCTCGGGCAGGCCGGTGACCAGCGCGAACACGGTCCGGTGGGCGTGCGGGGCCTGGGAGGTCATGTAGATGGTGACCTTGCCGGTGACCGGGTCGACGTCGGCCACGCAGCCGCAGGTCTCCATCGGGGCCGGGTGGCAGCGGGGGTAGAAGGTGTCGAGGCTGACCACCCGGTCGGCCTCGGTGAAGGCCCGTTCGGTGGCCTCGGGGTCGCCGGCCTCCCAGTGGTAGACGCGGTTGTCGTGCTTGTCTTCCTTGTCGTCCCGGATCACCGGGGCGCCCGGCTCCAGGCTCTGCTGGGGGGTGACGACCACCGGCAGCGGGTCGTAGTCGACCTCGATCAGCTCGAGGGCGTCGTGGGCGACATAGGGGTCCTCGGCGATCACGCAGGCGACCTCCTGGCCCTGCATGCGCACCTTGTCGGTGGCCAGCACGGCCTGGGTGTCGCCGGACAGGGTCGGCATCCAGGCCAGGTTGTGCTGGGCCAGCAGGTCGCCGGTGACCACCGCCACCACCCCGGGCAGGGCCTCGGCGGCCGAGGTGTCGATGGAGTTGATCCGGGCGTGGGCCACCGGGCTGCGCAGGATCGACATGTGCAGCATGCCCGGCAGGTTGATGTCGTCGACGTAGTGGCCCCGGCCCTGGAGGAAGCGGTCGTCCTCCTTGCGCTTGACGCTCCTGCCCAGCCAGTGCTCGGCCGTGTGCTCGGTGGTCATGGTCGGCCTCCTAGCTGGCGCCGGTGGTGGCGCTGTCGGACTGGAGCTTCCTCGCCGTCCACTGCACGGCGTTGACGATGTTCTGGTAGCCGGTGCAGCGGCACAGGTTGCCGGACAGGGCCCAGCGGATGTCCTCCTCGCTCGGGTCGGGGTTCTCCTCCAGCAGGGCCTTGGAGGCCAGCAGCATCCCCGGGGTGCAGAAGCCGCACTGGAGGCCGTGCTCCTCCTTGAACCCCTCCTGGATGGGATCCAGCTTCCCGCCGGTGGCCAGGCCCTCGACCGTGGTCAGCTCGCGGCCGTCGGCCTGGACGGCGAACATCGTGCACGACTTGACCGGGGTGCCGTCCAGCAGCACCGTGCAGGCCCCGCAGCTGGTGGTGTCGCAGCCGATGTGGGTGCCGGTGAGGCCGAGCTTGTCCCGCAGGAAGTGCACCAGCAGCAGCCTGGGCTCGACCTCGGCCGAGCGTTCCTGCCCGTTGACCGTCATGGTGACCTTCACCGCTCACCCCCGTCTGGTCCGCCTGGCTTGTCCCTGAGCTCGTCCATCACGCCGCCCACGGTCTCCTCGCCGCTGAAGTAGTCGTGGCGCTCGGTGGCCTCCAGCGACGCCTCGGTGGTGACCGGCTCGCCCTCGGCCGACCCCGGCCGCGCCGAGCCGACCGTCGCCCCGACCGAGCCGGCGGCCGTCCGCAGCCCCCGCTCGGTGAACACCCGCACCACCGTCCGCTTGTAGTCGGCGCTGCCTCGGGTGTCGCTGTACGGCTGGGCGGCCTCGGCGGCCAGCCGGGCCGCCTCGGCGATCGCCTCGTCGGTCAGCTCGGCGCCGGCCAGCGCCTCCTCGGCCGCGGTCGCCCGGAGGTTGGTCGGGCCGACCGCGGTCAGGGCGATCCCGGCCCTGCCGACCTTGCCGTCGTCCATGGACAGGTGGACGGCGACCCCGACGGTGGCGAAGTCGCCGACCTTGCGCTCGAGCTTGAGGTAGGTGCCGCCGGCGTTCGGGCCCGGGTCGGGCACCCGGACCTCGGTGATGATCTCGGTCGGTCCGAGCGAGGTCTCGAACGGCCCCTCGAACAGCTCGCCCAGGGGGATGGTGCGGGTGCCGTCGGGGCTCCGGACGACCACCTCGGCGTCCATGGCCAGCAGGGCCGAGCCCCAGTCGCCCTGGGGGTCGGCGTGGGCCAGCGACCCGCAGACGGTGCCCAGGTTGCGGATGATCGGGTCCGAGATCAGCGGGGCCGCGGCCCCCAGGGTGCCCCAGCGGCCGCCGAGCAGGTCGGACCGCTCGCAGGTCTTGGTGCGGACCAGGGCGCCGATGCGCAGCCCGCCGTCCTCGGCGGCCAGGGTGTCCAGGCCGGGCAGGCGGTTGATGTCGACCAGCACCCGGGGGGCGGCCAGCCGCAGCTTCATCAGCGGGATCAGGCTCATCCCGCCGGCGAGGACCTTGGCGTCGTCCTCGTACCGGCCGAGGGTGTCGAGTGCCTCCTCCAATGTCGCCGGTACGACGTACTCGAAGCTGGCCGGATACATAGGCGACCGCCTTTCCGTTCCCCGACGGTGGGTTCCCCAGCTCAAGGAGCATAGCTGACCAGGCGAGGTCAGGAGGGCCGTGTCGTGGCCGGCCGGTCCGGGCGGGCCGGCCGGAGGGCCAGGGCGGCCAGCATCAGCGCGGCCGTGAGCGCGAACGCCGGCGGGTAGCCGGTGCGGGCCGCGACCAGCCCGAAGCCGAAGGCGCCGACTCCGATCCCGGCGTCGTAGGCCAGGTTCCAGATAGCGCTCACCGTCCCGTAGGCCGAGGGCGCCACCCGGTTCAGCATCAGGGTCATGCTGGCGTTCTGGGTGGCCCCGAAGCCGGACCCGAACAGGGCCATGGCGAACAGGACGGCCACCGGGCGGTCGACCAGGACCAGGGCCAGGATGCCGGCGGCGGAGGTGCACACCGCGGGGACGAGCAGGACCGCCGGACCGTGCCGGTCGCCGTACCGCCCGGCGCACCAGCGCGACAGGGTGGAGCCGACCGCCTGGACGAACAGGGCCAGCGCGGCCAGGCCGCCCGACCCCTGGGTCACGGCCAGGGGCAGGAAGGTGACCACCACCCCGGCCGCCATGGCCGTGGCCGAGAAGGTCAGCGCCGGCCGGTGAAGTGCCGGGGTGCGCAGCCCGGCCAGGACGCCGACGGCCTGCTCGGCGGCCGGCCGCCGGCCGGGCAGCCCGGGCACCACGGCCAGCCCGGCCAGGGCGGCCACGGCCCCGGCCACGAACACCGGCGGGTAGCCGGCCCGCCCCACCAACCAGACGCCGAGCGGCAGGGCCGCCAACCCCGGCACCCCGACCACGATGCCGAACAGGCCCAGCCCCTCCCCGCGGCGCTCGGGCGGGACCAGCGCGGCGACCAGCGCCCCGCCGACGACCACGCAGATCGCGAAGCCTAGGCCCCGGACGGCGCTGACGGCCACGATGGCGGCCATGGTGGAGGAGACAGGCAGGGCCAGGGCCGGCGCCCCCAGCAGCACCAGCCCGGCGGCCAGCAGCGCCCGGTGCCCGAACCTGGCCAGCAGCCGCGGGATGGCCAACTCGCCGGCCACCGTGGTCGCCATCAGGACCCCGGTGACCAGCCCGGCCCCGACCCCGCCGGCCCCGACCGACTCGGCGTACAGCGGGACCACCGACAGCAGCAGGTAGAAGCCGGTCATGGCCCCGACCGAGGCCGCGAAGACCAGCAGCAGGTCGCGGGTGAGGATCGGTGGCCGGGCCGCCGGCGCCGTCATCGCGCGGGCGCCGCGGCCACGCCGGCGGCGTGGCCGAGGCCGGCCAGCAGCTGGCCGACGATGTCCAGGGCCACGTCGAGGTCAATCGCAGCCGAGGGTGGTGACGGCGCGCGATCATGCACGCCCCCTTCGCCGGCCCGGGCCGCGACGAGCTGCACCGGCTGCTGGTCGACGCCGGGTTCGACAAGGTCCAGGTCCGCATCGCCACCGTGGCGGCGCGGTTCCCCTCCCCAGGGGAGCTCCTGCGCCGCCAGGCGGCCAGCTCCCCCCTGGCGGCGCCGCTGGCCGCCCTCGACCCGGAGGCCTGGCGGGCCCTGGCCCGCGATCTGGACCAGGCCCTGGCCGGCTGGGTCGACGACGACGGCCTCGCCTTCCCCCTTCAGACCTGGCTGGCCGCCGCCCACGCCGCGCCGCGCTAGGGGCTCACCGCCGCCCGCTGGTCGTTGACCCAGGCGCCGAGCAGCCCCCGGTAGTGGGCGATGAACTGCTCGTGCTCATGGGGCGGGAAGGCCCGCTGGATGGTGGCCACCAGGTGGTCGTCGAACTCGCCGCTGGCGATGTAGTCGGCCATGCACTCCTCGGCGTTGGCCAGGTGCCGGTCGCAGAACTCGGCGAAGCGGTCGGCCTCGTAGTAGTCGTCGACCAGCCCCCGGTAGGCGGCCAGCTTCTCCTCCCAGCCCAGGCCGGGGTCGTCGGCCACCGCGTACCAGCGGCCGATCTCGGTGTCCAGGCGCATCGCCCGGCCGGTCACCGCGCAGTACAGCGACCACTTGGCCAGGGCGCAAAGCGCCCACGGGAAGTAGTAGTGCAGCGAGATGATCGCCATGTCCGGGGTGGCGTTGGCGAAGTCGATCGGGTAGCACGCTCCGTCGCGCACGATCACCTCGAAGGAGTTGAACTCCCAGCGGAAGAACGCCCCCACCGAGAGGCCGAAGGTGACGATCTCGTTGCCCAGCTCGGGGGTGAGGAAGTCGTGGTCGACCTGGTAGCGCAGGTGCAGCGGCTTGGTCGGGTCGTAGTGGGTGACCATCGTCTGAGGGCCGATGGCCAGGCCCCGGGTGAAGATGTCGTAGCCCTCGACCCCGGCCTGGACGTGCATCAGCTCCCGCCCGGAGGCGTCGTAGGCCGCCTGCAGCCCGGCCGGGTCGCCGATCCGGTAGACATTGACCCAGCCGCCGCCGTGGAACGGCTTCATGTACATCGGGTAGCCGACCTGCTCCCCCACCGCAGCCAGGTCGAAGGCGCGGTTGTAGCGCGAGGCGGTGGGGGCGAAGCGCTCGTTCTCGGGCGGGACCTTGTGGGGCAGCAGCCAGGTCGCGGGCACCTCGAAGCCCAGCCGGATGGCCGCGCAGTAGCCGGCGTGCTTCTCCATCGCCTGGAAGGTGAACGGGTTGTTGAGCAGATACGCCCGGTCCATCAGGGCGATCTTCTTGAGCCACTCCCGGGGGTGGTCGTACCAGTAGGCCAGGCGGTCGATGACCAGGGCGTGGCGGACCGGCTGGCGCAGGTCGAAGGGCTCGATGGTGACCCGCTCGGTGGCCACCTCGTGGGTCTCGCCGTCGAGCTCGATCCGGGGGGCCAGGCGGGCCAGGTACTGCTCGAAGGCGGTCGGCCAGTCGTCCTCGGTTCCGAGCAGCAGGCCGATCAGGTGGGTGGCCAAGGCGCGCCTCCGTTCCGGGTGTCGAGAACCTGAGGTCGACGGTGTCGTCGTAGGCGAGGATTGTCCTCGACGGCGAGGGAGGAAGGCGAGGAGCCGATGGAGTTCCTGCCACCCGAGCCTGCCCCGCGACGCCCAGGTGGCCCTGACGCTCCGGCTGGTGGGCGAGTCTCACCGTCCGCGAGGTCGCCAACGCCTTCGTCCGGTCGGGTGCGCGACCTACCGCAGCTCGACGAAGCCGGCGGCAGCGAAGTCGCCGTCGTAGGCCAGGGCACGGTCGATGCCCATCGCGCCCATGACCGCGAAGCTGGTCGCGTCCACGAACGAGTACTCCCGCTCGTCGTGAGATCGAAGCCACGTCAGCGCCGTTGCCTCCTGGCTCTCCGTGACCTGGACGACACGCAGGCGCGGCGAGGCGGCCACGGCGTCGAGGAACCGCACCGCGGCCGTGTGGCCCTCGCGGCGGTTGACCAGGGTCCAGGTCTCGCCGCGGACATGGTTCGTGGTCAGCAGGCGCTCGTCGTGGTGTCGTTCGAACAGCGACCGCGCCGAGTGGTGGTCCGGATCACGAAGCCTACGCAGGGCGAACCAGAACGACGTGTCGACGAAGATCAGCGCGACCCACCGCCGTAGACGACCTCGTCGATGTCGACGGGGGCGCCGTCGTCGTCGGCGTGGTTGTCGACGCCCACCAGCTGCCACAGCGGGTCCTCACGCAGGTCCGGCAGGGGGCTCAGCCGCTCACGCGCGTAGCGGCGTAGCAACTCCGCCTTGGACACGCCCTCGGCATCGGCGCGCCGCTCGAGCGCCGCGTCCAGCTCGGGGTCGAGCATCATCTGGAACCGTCGCATGGCCATGCTCGGGATCATACACCAACTATGGGTGTTGGTGTATCCCCATCTCTTCTAGACGAGCCGCGGCAGGTGGTGGGCGAGCTGGGCCCGCCAGGAGGGCCAGTCGTGGGGGACGTCGTGGCCCCACAGGTCGGTCTCGTGGGGGAGGCCCTTCTCCCCGAGCAGGCGGTCGAAGTCCCTGGTCGACTCGAGGGCTCCGGTGGTGTCCTCCCACTGGCCCTGGCCGCAGACCAGCAGCAGCCACAGGCGGCCCCGCAGCCACTCGAGGTGGTCGCCGTGGAGGTTGGCCACGTAGTCCATCGGGTTGTTGAAGTAGACGGCGTCGCCGCGCTCGCCCCAGCCCAGCCGGCCGGCGTCGTACACCCCGCTCTGGCAGATGGCCAGGGGGAACAGGTCGGCCCGGCGGAAGGCGAAGTTGGCCGCGTGGAAGGCCCCGAAGCTGGACCCGGTGACCATGATGTCAAGCGGGCCCTGGCAGTCGTCGTGGATGAAGGGGACCACCTGGTTGAGGACCCAGTCCTCGAACCTGCCGTGCTGGACGGCCCGGTCCTCCAGGGGCAGGTCGGGGTCGCACCAGCTGTCCGCGTCGTAGCTGTCGACCGAGTAGACCTTGACCCGGCCGGCCTCGATCAGGTCGGCGATGGCGTCGATCATGCCGCGGTCCTCGTAGTCGGAGCAGCGGCCCTGCTCGGACTGGAAGGCGAGCAGGGGGCGCCCGTGGTGGCCGTAGGCGAGCAGCCCGCCCTCGGCCCCGATCGCGGGCGACCACAGCCCGACGTAGTCGCGTCTCACCACAGCTCCTGGAGCAGTCCGACCAGCCAGGGGTCAAAGGTATCGCGCCAGGCCACCCAGTTGTGGGCGTCGCGGTGCTCGTGGAGGGCGACCTGCCAGCCCCGGGCGGCCAGGGCGTCGCGCACGACCCGGTTGCCGGGCAGGTTCTCCTCGACCGTGCCGCAGGTCAGGGCGGCCGAGGCCGGCTCGGCCGGCCCGGTCCCGGCGGCCAGGTCGTCCACGAAGCGGGTGATGCGCCGGAACCGGAGGAAGCCGCGCTCGTGGTCGTCGACCAGCGGCCGGAAGAAGCTGCCCGACTGGAGGAACAGGCCGCCGAAGCTGGCCGGGGCGGTGCTGGCCGCGGCCAGGGCGGCCAGGGCGCCCAGGCTGGCCCCCATCCCGGCCAGCCAGCGGCGCCCGGGCGGGGTCGGGGCCAGCGCCTGGAGGGCGGGCAGGACCTCGCTGACCAGGGCCCGGGACCAGGCCGGGGAGGCCGAGTAGTGCTCGTTGCGGTCGACGGGGGCGAGCAGGGCGGCCCGCATCGGCGGCAGGCGGCCGTCGGCGGTGGCCGCGGTCAGGAAGTCGAGCAGGGCGGCGTAGCCGGCGTACTCGGGCCCGTCGTGGACGACCAGCATGGGCAGGGGCTGGGCGCGCCGGCGGCGGCCGCCCGGGCTGCGCCACAGCTCGACCGGGACCCGGGCCCCCAGCACCCGGCTGGGCACGGCCAGGCCGGTGGTCCGCGGGGTGGGCGGCCGGCCGGTCCGGGCCAGCCAGGCCGGGGGCCGGTAGCCGGGGAACTCGATCACCGACTTGTCCCCGAACGGCCCCTGGGCCCGCCGCGGGTTGGCCGGGTCGGGCAGCAGGACCGGGCCGGCGGCCGGGTAGCGCAGCTGCAGCTGGTACTCCATCCGGTCCACCGCCGGCCGCGGGAAGTCCAGCTCCCAGCGGCCCGACCCCTCGGCCCTGGCGAACGCCGGCCCGACCCGGGGCCGCTGCACCTCCTGGTAGAGCCGCACCTCCTGAAGGGCGGCGTCCGGGTCGGACACGCGGAAGATCACCCGGGCCGCCCCGACCTCCGGGCCGGCGCCGGCCGTCGCGGGCTGGGTCATCTGCGGAGCATAGCGCCGGGGTCGTCGGGGCTCGTGGCCGGTGCATACCGCCCGCGACGCCTGTGAGATTCGTTGTCTTTGCCGGTTCGTGCTGGCAAGATACCAACCAGCCGGGCCGCGAACCGGGGGGAAGGTGGGCCCGTGACAGAGGCGGTCCTGCTCATCTCCAGCGATTCGTTCCTCGGGGCGAGCCTCGAGGCCGTGGCCCCTGGCCGCGTCCAGGTGGCGCGCCTCGACCCGGCGCGGCGGCCGGTGGCCTGGCCGGCCGAGCCGGCGGCCACGGTGGTCCTGGACGTCACCGCCCGCCAGCGCGAGGCCTTCCACCTCTGGGTCCGCCGCCACCACGCCGGCCCGTTGGTGGTCGTGCTCAAGCCCGGCGAGCGCCGCCCGGTCCTGCCCCCGGACCCGGACCTGGTGGTCCTCGGCCGCCCGTTCCGCCTGGTCGACCTGGTCACGATCCTCGAGCATCCTCCGGCCCCCACGGACCCCGACATGCCGGAATGGCCGACCGCCGCCGCCCCGGACCCGGCCCCGCCCCCCCGCCCCGGCCGCCGGGTCATGGTCCCGGTGCTGCTCGGCCTGGCCTTCCTGCTCGTCCTGGCCGCCGTCCTCGTCGGCGCCACCCTCAACCTGCACGGTTGACAGACCTCGGAGCGCCTTCGCTACGGTGGTCGGGAACGACCGCTCCTGCCTCCCCAAAGGTGATCCTCTGCTCGACTACGCCATGAAACCGGCCACGGCCCTGCTCATCCTGGCCGTCGCCTGGGTCGCCAACCGGCTGGTCCGGCGGTCCATCCGGCGGCTGGTGGCCTCGATGAGCGAGGACCGCGGGCTGGCCGCCCTGCGCGCCCCCGACGCCCTGGCCCGGACCGGGGAGATCCCCAGCCTGCGCCGGGTCCAGCGGGCCGAGACGGTGGGCGCCCTGCTGGCCAGTGTGGCCTCCTTCGGCATCTGGACCCTGGCCGGGCTGATGGCCCTTGGCACCCTCGGCCTCGACCTGGGGCCGCTGATCGCCGGGGCCGGGATCGTCGGTGTGGCCATCGGGTTCGGCTCCCAGAACCTGGTCCGCGACTTCATCTCCGGCGTCTTCATGCTCATGGAGGACCAGTACGGGGTCGGGGACGTGGTCGACGCCGGCCCGGCCACCGGCACCGTCGAAGGGGTCGGGCTGCGCACCACCCGGCTGCGCGACGTCAACGGCACCCTGTGGCACATCCCCAACGGGGAGATCCGGCGGGTCGGCAACCGCTCCCAGGGCTGGGCCCGGGCGCTGGTCGACGTCGAGGTCGCCTACTCGACCGACCTCGACGACGCCACCCGGACCATCGAGCGGGTCGCCCACGAGCTGTATGTCGACGAGCTCTGGGCGCCCAGGCTCCTGGAGCAGCCGGAGGTCTGGGGGGTCGAGGAGCTCGGCCCCGACGGCATCCGGGTCCGCCTGGTGGCCAAGACCCGCCCACTCGAGCAGTGGAAGGTGGCTCGGGAGCTCCGGGCCCGCCTCAAGGTCGCCTTCGACCAGGCCGGCATCGAGGTCTCGGCCCAGAAGGTCCTCACCGCCGGCGACGGCCAGGGGCAGCCGGCGGCCTAGCCGCTCCTTCCGGCGGGCGGCCGTCCTCTATAGTCGGGCACGTGACTGTCCAGGCGCTGGGCGCGACGGAAGCAGGTGGAGCCATGGCCAACCCCGATGTGTTCACCATGGTCCTCGCCGGGGGCGAGGGGAAGCGGCTGGCCCCGCTGACCGCCGACCGGGCCAAGCCGGCGGTGCCGTTCGGGGGAGACTACCGGCTGGTCGACTTCGTGCTGTCGAACCTGGTCAACGGCGGCTACACGCGGATCGCGGTGCTGACCCAGTACAAGAGCCACAGCCTCGACCGGCACGTGACCACCACCTGGCGGCTGTCGCCGCTGCTGGGCGGCTACGTGACCCCGGTCCCGGCGCAGATGCGGCGGGGGCCGCACTGGTTCGCCGGGTCGGCCGACGCCATCTTCCAGAGCCTCAACCTGGTCTACGACGAGCGGCCCGACTACGTCATCGTGTTCGGGGCCGACCACGTCTACCGGATGGACCCGCGCCAGATGGTCGCCCAGCACGCCGACTCCGGGGCCGGGGTGACGGTGGCCGGGATCCGGGTGCCGATCGGCGACGCCGACCAGTTCGGGGTCATCGAGACCGCCCCCGACGGCCGCCGCATCAGCGCCTTCCGGGAGAAGCCGAGCGACCCCCAGGGCCTGCCCGACGCCCCCGACCAGGTGTTCGCGTCCATGGGCAACTACGTGTTCCGCGCCGACACCCTCGTCGAGGCGGTGTCGCTGGACGCCAAGGACGAGGACTCCAACCACGACCTGGGCGGCAACATCATCCCCATGCTGGTGGGGTCCCAGGAGGCCGAGGTGTACGACTTCGCCGACAACGACGTCCCCGGAGCGACCGACCGCGACCGCGGCTACTGGCGCGACGTCGGCACCCTGGACGCCTACTACGAGGCCCACATGGACCTGATCTCGGTCCACCCGGTGTTCAACCTCTACAACCGCAGGTGGCCGATCCTGACCTGGCACCAGCCGCTGCCCCCGGCCAAGTTCGTGTTCGAGGACGGCGACGGGCGGACCGGGCACGCGCTCGACTCGATGGTCTCGGCCGGGGTGGTGGTGTCGGGCGGCACGGTGCGGCGCTCGATCCTGTCCCCGGGGATCCGGGTCCACGACGGCGCCCTGGTCGAGGGGTCGGTGCTGATGCACGACGTCGACATCGGCCGGGGCGCGGTGGTCCGCAACGCCATCATCGACAAGAACGTGGCCGTCCCCGAGGGCGCTCAGATCGGGGTCGACCTGGACCGGGACCGCGAGCGGTTCCTGGTCTCCGAGGGTGGCGTGGTCGTCATCGGGAAGGGCCAGAAGATCGACGCCTGACCGCGGCGTCCGGCTGCGGCTGCTCCTCCGGCCGGCCGGCCGTCGGGGTGGCGACCCGGCGGGCCAGCTCGTCCCAGAGGCCGCGGTCCTCGCCCAGCTCCTCGCGGGTCGTGCGGGTGAGGGCGGAGGAGGTGGTGGCGGCCAGGGCGGCGGCCAGGGGCTCGGGGCCGAAGGCGTCGACGGCCCCGGCCAGGGCCCGGTCGGGGCCGAAGCGCACGGTCAGGCTGAGCAGCAGCTCGACCAGGTCGGCCTGGCGTAGCCGCTCGGGGGCGACCGCGGTGGCGTGGTCGAAGTCGACCAGCCAGGGCCGCCGGTCCTCGTCCACCAGCACGCTGTGCCGGCCCAGGTCGCCGTGGGCGATGCCGGCCCGGTGGAGGCGGGCCACCTCCTCCCAGGCGGCGTCGAGGGTGGCGTCGTCGACCGCCGCCGGGTCGAGCTCCTCGAGGGAGCGGCCGGGGATCATCCGTTGCACCAGCAGCCCCGAGCCGTTGCCGTACGGCCCGGCCAGCACCACCCGGGGGGTGCGGACCCCGGCCGTGGCGGCGAGCAGGCCCAGGTAGGCCTCGCGCTCGACCTGCTGGGCGGGCGGGCCGCTGCCCGGCCGGCCGGGCTCGGCGCGGCGCCGCACCAGCCTCCGCCAGGCCCGGTACAGGAGGTCCTCGTCGCGCCGCTCGCGGGGGATGAGCTTGGCGAACAGCCGCTGGCCGTCGGGCCCGAGGGCCTCGAAGCGGGCCGAGCGGCGGGCGTCGCGGCCGCCCAGCGGCGTCACCTCGCCCACCTCGAGCCCCTGCTCGCGCAGGGCCTTGGCCGCCCGCTCGGCCGACGGCCGGCCCCCGGGGGCGCCGAGCAGGAGGTGGATCAGCGACCCGGCGGCCCAGCCCAGGGCGGCCCCGCCGATCACGTCCAGGGGCAGGTGGGCGCCCACGTACAGCCGTGAGATGCAGACAAGCACGGCCACCAGCACCGCCACCCAGCGGGCCCGCCGGCCCAGGTAGGGGGCGATCATGGTGGCGATGGCCACGGCCACGGCGGCGTGCCCGGACACGAACCCGAGGCCGTTGTCGTGACTGCCGCGCAGGTGCACCTCGGGCAGCAGGTCGACCGGCCGGCCGCGGCCCACCCGGGCCTTGATGGCCTTGGCCAGCAGCCACACCCCGATGCCGGTGATGGCCAGGTTGGCGGCCAGCCAGAACCGCCGGGTGGCCGCCACCACCGCCGCCGCCACCCCGACGGCGAGCACGTTGCCGGCCTGCATGACCACGAAGAACGCCGGGAACAGGGCGTCGGGGAGGTCGTTGGCCAGCCGGAACACGTCGGTCTCGAGCGTGCCGACGTCGTTGGGGCGGACCGTGGCCGTGCAGACGAGCAGGATGGCCAGCCCGGCCACCAGCCGCAGGACGTCGCCGGGGTGCCGGGGCAGCGTCCAGAGCTTGCTCACGACGCCGGCTCCGGGGGCGGGTCCAGGGGGACCTTGCCGTCGGTGAAGTCGCTGAGCGTCTGGCGCAGGGCGTCCCTGGTCACGAAGCCGAGGGCCAGGCTGACCTCGCCCAGCGGCCGGGCCTGCTCGTCGCTGCGGAAGTCGAGCCGGTAGGTGACGCAGCCGCCGGGGAACAGGTAGTAGATCGCGCCCTGGTAGCGCCGGCCCGGCTCGATGGAGATGACCTCCTGGTAGCGGCGGGTGCCGGGGTGGTCCGAGGGCACCCTGGTGACCCGGCCGAAGGTGCAGAACCGCTCCAGCACCACCCGGACGGCGTTCGTGCCGACCCGGTCGGAGTCGAGCGTGAACCGCACCCGGCCGTTGCGCACGAAGATGTCGCTGACGCTCCAGCCGGCCGGCAGCAGGTCGATACAGGGAAGCTGGCTGGCCGTGGGCACCGCCTGGGCCATGAGGATGACCAGGGCCGTCCCCTGGCGCCCCTGGTAGCGGCAGGCCGGGACGCGGGCCTGGGAGAACTCGGTGCTGGCCGGCCGGACGCAGCCGGCGGCCAGCAGGCAGACCACCGCCGCCAGCAGCAGGCGCCTCACAGCAGCCCCGCCGACTCGAAGCTGCTCAGCGCCGTGAGCAGGGCCAGCAGGGCCAGCATGGCGACCCCGAACATCAGCCCGACCCGGCGGATGCTCCAGCGCTGGATGGCGATCGGGCGCGGCCACTCGGGCAGCAGCCGCAGGAACTCCTTGTGCAGGTCGCGGCCCTCGTCGCGCATGGCCTTGCGCAGCTGGGAGGGCATGGTGATGCCGCTGGTGGCGGCGAACGCCTCGGCGATCTCGTCGTCGTTGAACTGGAGCCGGGCCCGCCGGTAGACCTGCTCGGGGCTGGAGCGGGTGGCCAGGACCAGCATCATGTTGGCCAGGTCGACCGCCTGGCGCCAGGGCGAGGGGCGGACCTCGGCGAAGAACACGTCGATCAGGTGGACCCGGCCGTCGCGGACCAGCAGGTTGGCCGGCTTGATGTCGCGGTGGGCCAGGCCGGCATCCCACAGCCGGCGGATGATGCGCAGCCCGTCGTCGATGATCCGGTCGTCGACCTCGACCTGGGGCTCGCCGAGCTCCTGGGCGTCGGTGAAGAACTCGGTGACCACCAGGTACTCGCGTTCGGGGGTGATCTCCACGATCCCGAACGGCTCGGGGCTGCGCACCCCGGCCCCGTGCATCAGCCGCAGGGCGTAGTCCTCCTGCTGGACCAGCCGGCGCACGGTGTTGAACGGCTTCTCGTCCTCCAGCCGGCCGTACAGCAGGGTCCGGCCCAGCTTGTACCAGCGGTCCGAGCGCAGGTGGCTGCCGGCGTACAGCTTGGCGAACAGCCAGGTCTCGGGGTCGCCCTTGACCGTGACCCGCAGCGGGGTCGAGCCGGCCGACCCCGAGAGCCCGAATGGCTTGATCTCCGCCACCTGGATGCCCAGCTGGTCCTCGAGGGCCTGGTGGATGGCCTGGCCGCGGCGGCCGCCGACGTCCAGGTGGGCCGAGCTGCCGTGGTGGTAGGTGACCGGGAAGACCTCGTTGGGGGTGATCATGCGGAAGGCCACCAGCGGGATGGTCACCCCGATGATCGCGCCGATCAGCACGTCGCTGGGCGAGTTCACGGCCAGGTACACCAGCGAGAACGACAGGGCCGTGACCAGCACGGTGATGACCGGCTTGCCGGCGCGGCGCAGCCGCCCGGACGGGGTCAGCGAGTAGAGCATGCCGACCACGGTGGCGGTGAACACTGCGACCGAGCGCGAGGGGTTGGCGTAGCCGCTCCAGTCGCCGAGGATCTCGACCCCGAGCGGGCGGGGCCACACGAACAGGTAGGCGAGGAAGCCGGTGAAGGCGGTCACGGCCAGGGTGGCGCCGAGGAACACGAACAGGTGCCGGAAGCGGCGCAGGGCGACCAGGGCCACCACCGTCGCCCAGAACAGGACCCGGATCGTCCAGCGCGAGCCGAGCGCGTGGACCGTCTGCATGAGGTTGGTGAGCAGGGTGGTGCGCATGCCGGCGACCCACTCGACCACCGCGTGGTCGGCCTCCAGCACCCAGACGGCCGTGCGCTGGTTGGACACGACCCCCGCCCACAGCAGCAGCACGGCCGCGGCCGCGGTCAGCCACAGCCGCCCGCTGCGGTTCAGGGTCCGCGGCAGCGGCGGGGCCTCCCCGGACGGTCGCCGGCGCTGGCCCGCCCGCGACACCCGCTGGGGCCGGTTGGCCACCGCCGGCTCGCCGAGGTTGCGCGGCGGCCGACCTGCCGTCGGTTCCATGGAGACGAGGGTAACCTGAGCCAACAGCCTGTGACAGGACAGATGACGATGCTCGGGATCGGCCTGCGGCCGATGATCAACAGACTCCGACCGGCAGATTCGCCGGTCGGACTGATCCTGCTCGCGGTGGTCCTGCTGGTCGCCGGGTGCGACCGGGGCCAGGCGCCGCCGGCGCCGGAGGACCCGCGGCGGCCGACCATCCAGCTCGCCTCCTTCGACTTCCCCGAGAGCGAGCTCCTCGGCCAGCTGTACGGCCAGGCCCTGGCCCAGCACGGCTTCCCGGTCGAGCAGGTCGTCCAGCTGGGCGCCCGCGAGGTGGTCGAGCCCGCCCTCGAGCAGGGCAAGGTCGACATGGTGCCCGAGTACCTGGGGTCGGCGCTCAACTTCCTCAACGACCGCGACCGGGTGGCCACCGCCGACCCCGCCCTGACCCATGCCCGGCTCGAGCAGGCCTTCGCGCCCCGGGGGGTCAGCGTGCTCGCCTACGCCCCGGCCCAGGACCGCAACGGCTTCGTGGTCGCCGGTGACATGGCCCGCCGCCACGGCCTCGAGAAGCTCAGCGACCTGACCCCCATGGCCAGCAGGCTGTCGTTCGGGGGGCCGGCCGAGTGCGCCCAGCGGGTCCTGTGCCTCAAGGGCCTCGAGGAGGTCTACAAGCTCCAGTTCAAGCGGTTCGAGGCGATGCCGACGCGGACGGTGACAGCCGACGCGTTGGGGACCGGCGAGATCGACGTCGGCATGATCGACACCACCGACCCCAACATGGCCAGGCCCGACCTGGTCCAGCTGGCCGACGACAAGCGGCTGCAGCCGGCCGACAACGTGGTCCCGGTGGTCCGCCGCGAGGTCCTGGACGCCTACGGGCCGCCGCTGGTGCGGCTCCTCAACGCGATCAGCGCCCAGCTCACCACGCCCGAGCTGATCAAGCTCAACCTCCAGGTCTACCAGGGCCGGCCGGCCGCCGACGCCGCCTCGGGCTGGCTGCGCGCCCACACGATCATCTAGGAAGGGCGCCGGCGATCGAGGTCTCGAACGGGGGCCGCAGCACCCCGGCGTCGGTGACGAAGGCGGTGATCAGGGCCGCCGGGGTGACGTCGAAGGCCGGGTTCCAGACGGCGGCCGCCTCGGGGGCCACCCGGGCGCCGGCGAGGGTGGCGACCTCGGCCGCCGGCCGCTGCTCGATCTCGATGCCGGCGCCGTCGGCGGCCTCGGGGTCGAAGGACGACAGCGGCCCGACCACGTAGAAGGGGATGCGGTTGGCGGCGGCCAGCACGGCCAGGCTGTAGGTGCCGACCTTGTTGGCGGTGTCGCCGTTGCGGGCCACCCGGTCGCAGCCGACCAGCACGGCGTCGACCAGGCCGCCGGCCATGGCCGCCCCGGCGGCGGTGTCGGCCATCACGGTGACCGGGATGCCGGCCGAGACCAGCTCCCAGGCGGTGAGGCGGGCGCCCTGGAGCAGCGGCCGGGTCTCGGAGGCGAGCACCTGGACCGGCTCCCCCGCCGCCGCCTTGGCGTAGACCACCCCCAGGGCGGTGCCCAGCCCGGCGGTGGCCAGCCGCCCGGTGTTGCAGTGGGTGAGCAGCCGGTGCCGGGAGGCCAGCTCGGCCCGGCCGGCCTCGGCCATCCGGGCGCACGCCGCCCGGTCCTCCTCCAGCACCGCCACGGCCTCCTCGAGGGCCAGCCGGCGCAGCTCGGCGGCGTCGGCGGCCCCGGCCGCGGCGGCCGCGACCCGCCGCACCGCCCAGCCCAGGTTGACCGCGGTGGGTCGGGCCGCCGCCAGGGCGTCGGCGGCCCGCCGCAGGTCGGCCCGGGCCGCGGCCAGCCCCTCGGGGCCCGGGCGGGGCGGGCCGGCCTCGGCCAGCCCCAGCACCACCCCGAACGCGCCCGCGACCCCGATGGCCGGCGCCCCGCGCACGGCCAGCCGGCGCAGGGCGTCCACCACCTCGGCGACGGTCGTCGGCCGGAGCACGACCAGCCGCCCGGGGAGCAGCGTCTGGTCGACCATCTCCAGCCGGCCGTCCCGCCAGTCGACGGCGCTGCGTAGCAGGTCAAGGTCCATGCGGCGATGCTACCGCCCAGGCTCGCGCCGCTGCGGCCTTGGTGGGATCATGCGTGCAACCACCAGTTGCCCCCGACTGGGAGGGACACGGTTGACCATGCCCGTGCGGTCGAGCTGGGCTCGACTGCTGCTGACCGCCCTGGCCGTGCTCGCGGTGGCCTGCTCCCAACGGGGCGCCTCCCTGCCCAACCCGCCCGGCACCACCGTGGGGACGACGGCCGCGGGGGCGCTGCCCGACGGCTGCGCCGGCTCGGCCCCCTCCCCCACCAGCGCCCCGGTGGCGTTCGTGGCCGGCGGCCGGGCCTGGGCGACCACCGCCGACGGCCGCCGCGTGTGGTGCCTGTTCGAGGTGCACCGGCCGGGCCCGTTCCTGTGGGGGCCGCGGGGCGACCGGGTGGTGCTGGACGGGCTGGAGGTGCGCGGGGTCGGGGCCCCGGTGTGGCGGCCGCCCCGCGGCATCGAGACGGTGTCGCTGACCTGGCTGGGGGCCAGCGGCAACGCCCTCGCCTTCGTCACCCCGGGCCGCCTCAACCTGGCCTCGGCCGCCCTCGGCTCGATCGACCTGCGCGAGCTCACCCCGTTCCGGGGTGGCTCCACCTACCAGGCAGTGGCCAACCACCCGTCCGGGCAGGGGCTGGCCTTCGTGATCCGGCGCGACGGCGCCTCCGCGATCTGGATGACCAGCAACACCGGCGGCGGCGGGGTCCGGCTGGTCGCCCCGACCCAGGCCCACCTGGGGCCGCTGGCCTTCTCGGCCAACGGCAAGGCCCTCTACTACGGCAGCCGGCGCCCCGACGGCGCCCGCACCCTGGAGGTCTTCTCCCTGACCGAGCGCCGGAGCCTGGCCCCGGCCTGGACGGGCAAACGCGACATCCTGGCCATCGTCGGCCGGCGCGACCCGGCCGCGACCCAGCTCGCCATCGACACCGGCAGCGGCTGCGGCGACCGCCGGGCCGACCTGTCGGGGCTGGACGGCGGGCCGGGCCGGCCCCTGCTGCCCTCGGCGACCCGGCCGACCAGCGCCGTCGGCTGGCTCGACACCCGCCGGGTCCTGGTGGTCGAGGGCGGCTGCGAGGGGCCGTTCGACCTGTGGCTGGTGGACGTGAGCGCCAGCGGGCCGCAGCCGGTGGCCCGCGGGATCGACCGGGCGGCGGTGCGCTGGCCCGAGTCCCGGCCGCTCCCGGCCCCGCCCGACCTGGCCGCGCTCGCCCGGCCGGGCGGGTAGGAAATCCCCCGGGCGAGGGAGGCCGCCCGGCCCGCGCTGGGGCATCCTGACGCCATGGCGGATCGTCGGACGAGGGGTCCGGGGGGCTCGAGCCCAGCCCCCCGGCCGGTGCGCTGGCTGCGGGCGCGGCCACTGGCCGCCGACGCGCTGCTGGCCGCCCTGCTGGCCGCGTTCTCGCTGGTCGCGCTGTGGTACGGCAACCGCGACTGCAGCGGCGGCTGCCAGCCCGGGGGCGGCGCCGCGGTCGCCCTGGTGCTGGCCCAGACGCTGCCGCTGACCTGGCGCCGCCGCCACCCGCTGGCCGTCAGCCTGGTCACCGGCCTGGCCACCGCCGCCTACGGGCTCGCCCCCTATCCCGATCTGGCCATGCCGATCCCGATCGGCGGCGTGGTCGGCCTGTACTCGGTGGCCGCCTGGGGGGGCCGGCGGGCCGCCCTGGGCTCCGGCGCGGTCGCGGCCGTGGCGGTGGTGGTCACCCTGAGCCTGCCCCGGACCGACGCCGACCTGGTCGACGCCGCCTTCGTCGCGCTCGCCCTGGCCGGGGCCTGGCTGCTGGGCGACCGGGCCCGGGTGCAGCGCGTCCTGGCCGCCGAGCTCCAGGAGCGGGCGGCGCGGCTGGAGCGCGAGCGGGCCGATGAGGCCCGCCGGGCGGTCGCCTCCGAGCGGGCCCGCATCGCCCGCGAGCTGCACGACGTGGTCGCCCACCACGTCACCATGATGGTGGTCCAGGCCGAGGCCGGCCCGGTGGCGGTGGAGCGCGACCCGGCCCGGGCGGCCGGCGCCTTCGAGGCGATCGCGGCCACCGGCCGTCAGGCCCTGGTCGAGATGCGCCGGCTGCTGGGCATGCTGCGCGGCGAGGAGGAGCAGGCCCCCAGCCTCGCCCCCCAGCCCGGCCTGGCCGAGGTGCCGTCCCTGGTCGAGCAGGTCGGCCGGGCCGGGCTCCAGGTCGAGCTGGTGGTCGAAGGAGCCCAGGTCCCCCTGCCGGCCGGGGTCGACCTGTCCGCCTACCGGATCGTCCAGGAGGCGTTGACCAACGCCTTGCGGCATGGAGGGGCTGACCATGCCAGGGTCCTGGTCCGTTACGGCGAGCGCGACCTGGAGCTGCAGATCGACAACGGCGTGGCGTGGGCCTCCGGCCGACGCCAAGGAGACTCCGACCGGCAAGATCGCCGGTCGGGCCGCGGCCTGCTGGGCATGCGGGAGCGGGTCAACCTGTTCGGCGGTGAGCTGCACGCCGGGCTGGGACCTGACGGCGGGTTCACCGTGGCCGCGCGGCTGCCCATCGGGACGGCGGGCCGGTGAGCGACAGGATCCGGGTCCTGGTGGTGGACGACCAGGGGCTGGTGCGGGCCGGGTTCCGGATGATCCTGGAGGCCCAGCCGGGCATCGAGGTGGTCGGCGAGGCCGCCGACGGCCTGGACGCGGTCGAGGCGGCCAGGCGGCTGCGGCCCGACGTGGTCCTGATGGACATCCGCATGCCCCGGCTGGACGGGCTGGAGGCGACCCGCCGGCTGGCCGGCCCCGGGGCCGCCGACCCGGTCCGGGTGCTGATCCTGACCACCTTCGACCTCGACGAGTACGTGTTCGAGGCCCTGCGCGCCGGGGCCAGCGGGTTCCTGCTCAAGGACCTGCCCCGCGAGGACCTGGTCGCGGCCGTTCGGGTGGTCGCGGCCGGCGAGGCGCTGCTCGCCCCCACCGTCACCCGCCGGCTGATCGAGGAGTTCGCCCGCCGTCCGGCCGGGACCGAGCCCGACCCGGCCGCCCTGGCCTCCCTCACCGCCCGCGAGCGGGAGGCCCTGGAGCTGATGGCCCGGGGCCTGTCCAACGCGGAGATGGCCGCGTCCCTGTACGTCAGCGAGCACACCGTCAAGACCCACGTCGGCAACGTGCTGGCCAAGCTCGGCCTGCGCGACCGCATCCAGGCGGTGATCCTGGCCTACGAGGTCGGCCTGGTGCAGCCCGGGCGGGGCTGAGCCGTCACTCCGAGGCCGGGCCGGTGAAGCCGGGCGGCCGCTTGTCGCGGAACGCCGCCACCCCCTCGCGCACGTCCGGGCCGCCGAAGCCGAGGAACTCGAGCGCCAGGGAGGTGTCGAAGGTCGGGCCGGCCATGCGCAGCCAGTTGTTGAGGGCGTACTTGGTCCAGCGGATGGCGCTCTGGGAGCCGCCGGCCAGCCGCACGGCCACGTCCAGGGCGACCTCGTGCAGCTCGGCGTCGTCCACGCAGCGCGACACCAGCCCGATCCGCTCGGCCTCCTCCCCCGACACCGGCTCGCACAGCAGCAGGTGGTACTTGGCCTTGGCCATGCCGCAGAGCAGCGGCCAGACGATCGCCGCGTGGTCGCCGGCGGCCAGCCCCAGGCGGGTGTGGCCGTCGATGATCCGGGCCGAGCGGGCCGCGATCGAGATGTCGGCCAGCAGGCCGATGACCAGCCCGGCCCCGACCGCCGGGCCGGCCATGGCCGAGACCACCGGCTTGGAGCAGTTGAGCAGGTTGTAGACCAGGTCGCGGGCCTCGCGGAGGACGTGGATGCGGACCTCGAAGTCGTCGGCCATGTCGGCGACGAGGTCGATGTCGCCGCCGGCCGAGAACGCCTCCCCGGCCCCGCGGACGACCACCGCGCGCACCTCGGGGTCGCGGTCGATCTCGGTCCAGATGCCGGCCAGGTCGCGGTGCATCTGGTGGCCGGCCGCGTTCAGCCGTCCGGGGGCGGACATCACCACCCGCAGGACCCCCTCGGCGGGCCGTTCCAGCTCCAGGCTCGGGTAGGCGGCGTAGCGGTCGGGCATCGGTGCTCCTCGGGTCGTCGGCGGGCCGGGTCCATGGTGGCAGCCGGGCGCCGTGAACGGCTTGTTACCGGCCGGTCACAACTCGGCCCCGGCCCTGGACGCGGCGGCCGGGCGGCCCGATACTCGCGGTGAAGGCATCGGACACGCTGGCAGGGATGACCAGCGCGCTGGCGGGGATGACCAGCGGAGCGGCCAGGAGGTCGCCGGTATGAGCACATGGGGCATCAGCGGTCCCCAGTTCCTTCTCCTGTACCTGGTGTTGTTCGCCGTCACGGTGCTGGGCGTGGCCCTGGCCAGGCGGCGGGCGCTGGCCTCGGACGGGGCGGCCGTCCCGGCCCGCCTCGACCCCTATGAGGCGGCCGAGCTCAACGGCGGCGACGACCTGGTCGTCGTCGCCGCCGCGTCCAACCTGCTCCGCAGCGGCAGCCTGGTCAGCGCCGGCCGCCGGCGCGGCCAGCCGGCGCGGCTGGTCACCGGGCCCGCCCCGGATCCCGCCGCCCACCCGGTCGAGTGGGCCGTCTACCAGGAGGTCGCGGCCAGCCCCAACCGTCGGCTCAAGGACCTGCGGGCCGAGCTGGAGCAGACGTCGGCGCTGGCCGCGCTGCGCGAGCGGCTGCGCCTGCGCGGGCTGGCCCCGACCCCCGAGCAGCGGGCCAGGTGCCGGGCCGCCGCCCTGTGGTTCCTGCCCCTGCTGGCCCTGGGGGCGGCCCGGGTGGTCGCCGGGTCGGCCAACGGGCGGCCGGTCGGCTTCCTGGTCGTGTTGCTGCTCGTCACCGTGGTGGTCGCGGCCGCGCTGGCCCGGCGGGTCCCCAACGCCACGAAGCTGGGCCGGCGCACCCTGCAGGCGCTGCGGGCCGAGCACCCGCGGCCGGGCTCCGGGGCCTCCCCGGCCCAGCTGAGCATGGCCACGGCCCTGTTCGGGGCCGGGGTCCTGTGGGCGGCCGACACCGACATCGCCATGATGCTGCGGGTCCCGCGCGAGCAAGGGTTCTCCGCCGGGTTCGGCGGAGACGGTGGCGGCGGTGGTGGTGGCTGCGGCGGCGGCGGGGGCGGCGGCTGCGGTGGGGGCGGGTGCGGCGGATGAGCCTGGCCGGGGTGGGGATCGGCTGGCGGGAGGAGCTGGCCGGGTTCGTGGCCCAGCGCGAGCGGCTGGGGTTCGTCGAGGTGGTGGCCGAGAGCCTGGCCGCCGACCGGCCGCTGCCGGCCGGGCTGGAGGCGCTGCGCCGCCGCGGGGTCCCGGTCGTCCCCCACGGGGTCAGGCTGTCGCTGGGCTCGGCCGGCGAGCCCGACCCGGCCCGGGTCGGGCACCTGGCCCGGCTGGCCGAGCGGCTGGGGGCGCCGCTGGTCAGCGAGCACGTGGCCTTCGTCCGGGGCGGCGGGCTGGAGGCCGGCCACCTGCTGCCGGTGCCCCGGACCCGCGACGCCCTCGACGTGCTGGCCGCCAACGTGCGCCTGGCCCAGGCCGAGCTGGGGGTGCCCCTGGCCCTGGAGCACGTGGCCGCCCTGCTCGAGTGGCCGGCCCCCGAGCTGGACGAGGCCGCCTTCCTGACCGAGCTGCTGGACCGGACCGGCGCGCTGCTGCTGCTGGACGTGGCCAACCTGTACGCCAACGCCCGCAACCACGGCGGCGACCCGCTGGCCTTCCTGGACCGCCTGCCCCTGGAGCGGATCGCCTACGCGCACGTGGCCGGCGGGGTCGAGCGCGACGGCCTGTACCACGACACCCACGCCCACCCGACCCCGCCCGGCGTCCTCGACCTGGTCGCCGAGCTGTGCGCCCGGCGCGACCCGCCCGGGGTCATGCTCGAGCGCGACGACGACTACCCGCCCGAGCCGGAGCTGACGGCCGAGCTCGACGCCATCGCCGCCGCCACGGGGCACCCCGGTG
>Ga0307320_10000126_pt1 | contig 26215 bp, 30 predicted proteins | sample ER_DNA_369_FD_194495 | JGI IMG/M metagenome (GOLD analysis project Ga0307320, IMG submission 194495) | Bulk soil microbial communities from the East River watershed near Crested Butte, Colorado, United States - ER_DNA_369 | ecosystem: Environmental > Terrestrial > Soil > Floodplain | place...
CGCGCGCGTTGACGGGTTCGTTTCGCTCGGCGTTATTGCGAGCGCTGCGTTCGTAGCACTCGGCGCGCCGATCGCCGACCCCCTCGTCGGCCTGGCGATTACCTTCGTGATCCTCCGTATCACGTGGGATTCGTTGCGGACAGTTCGCGCTGGGTGATCGGCCTAGGGCCGTCGTCCCGACCGGTTAGAGTCGCTTCGTGGCCCGGTTCGGACGGAAGAGCGAGCTCGACGCACCGGCCGGTGAGCACGCCCGCACGCGCGCGGTGGAGCGCTTCACCGTTCGCGTCGCCATGACCCTCGGGATCATCGGGATCGGAACCGCGCTCGCGGCGATCCTCGGCACGCAGGAGGTCGACGCGTGGATCGTCGGGCTCGTCGTCTCGACCGTGACCGTTGTCCTCGCCGCCGTGCTCTGGACACGGCGAACCCCCTAGAACGACGCAAGGGCGGCCGAAGCCGCCCTTGCGTCGTTGCCGCTCGTACTCGGACTAGGACTGCCTGGAGATCTCCTCGACGACCTGTCCGGTCTCCGAATCGTCCCCTTGGCGGGCCACGTCGGCCTGCGCGACGATGCCGACGAGCTGGTCGCCCTCGACGACCGGAAGTCGACGGACCTTTCTCGACGCCATCTTCCTGAGTGCCGCGTCGAGGTCGTCGTCCGGGGAGACGGTCTCGAGGTCGCTGGAGGCGATTTCCCCGACCGTCGTCGAGTTCGGGTCGCGGCCCTCGGCCAGCACACGAACGACGAGGTCGCGGTCGGTGACGACGCCGACGAGCCGGCCGCCCTTGACGAGCGGAACCGAGCCAACGTCCTTGGAGGCCATCACCTTCGCGGCCTCGACAGCCGTGGCTGCAGGATCGCAGCTCGTCGGGTTCTGTGTCATGACGTTTCTGACCTGTTCCATGTCTGCTCCTTTGTCGCCTGGATTTCCACTACCCAGCGTCCGATCGGCAAAACAGGGGAGCCGCGCTGGAACACGTGCGGCCGAGCCCAGCGGTCAGGCCGGCTTCGCCCCAAGCTGGCGAAAGCGCTCCCAGCGCGGCAGGGGACGATCCCCCAGCTGGGAGAGATTCATCGCGGTGTTGACGAGCTCGACGTGAGTGAAGGCCTGCGGGAAGTTTCCGACGAGGAGCTCGTTCTGGGCGTCGTACTCCTCCGAGATGAGGCCGAGGTCGTTGCGGAGTCCGAGCAGCCGCTCGAAGAGCTCCAGCGCGTCGTCGTGGCGTCCGATCAGGTTCAGGTTGTCGGCCAGCCAGAACGTGCACGGAAGAAAAGCTCCTTCGCCCGGCGGCAGCCCGTCGACGCTCTCCGTCTCCTCGTCGTGCCGGTACCGCATCACGAAGCCGTCCTCGTAAAGATCCCGCTCGATCGCCTCGACCGTACCCCGCACACGCTCGTCGGACGCGGGCAGGAACCCGACCAGGGACATGAGCAGGAGGCTCGCGTCAAGCTTCTTGGCGCCGTAGAACTGGACGAAAGAGTTCAGCTCCGGGTCGAACCCCTTCTCCAGGACCTCGTCGTGGATCTCGGTCCGGAGGCGCCGCCAGCGGTCGACGGACCCGTCGGCGTGGCTGTGCACGGCACGCGCCGCCCGGTCGGCGGCTAGCCAGGCCATCACCTTCGAGTGCGTGAAATGGCGCCGCGGGCCGCGTACCTCCCAGATCCCGTTGTCGGGCTCTCGCCACTGCGACTCCAGGTGGTCGAGCAGCTTCTTCTGGATCGCCCACGCTCTTGATTCGGCCTCGAGACCGAGTTCCTCAGCGTGGTAGAGCGCGTCCATGACCTCGCCGTAGACGTCGAGCTGCTTCTGGTCGGACGCGGCGTTCCCGATCCGAACCGGTTTCGAGCCCAGGTAGCCGGGGAGCCACGTCATCTCGAACTCGGTTAGGCGCCGCTCGCCCGCGACCCCGTACATGATCTGGAGGTCTGCCGGATCCCCGGCGATCGCTCGCAGGAGCCAGTCACGCCAAGCCCGCGCCTCTCCTGTGAAACCCGCTTCGAGGAGCGCGTCGAGGGTAAAGGCGGCGTCTCTGAGCCAGCAATAGCGGTAGTCCCAGTTGCGCACGCCCCCGAGAAACTCCGGCAGCGAGGTCGTCGGGGCCGCCACGATGCCGCCCGTCGGCTCGTACGTAAGCGCCTTCAGGACGATCAGGGAGCGCATGACCTCGTCGCGCCAGGGGCCTTCGTAACTGCACCCGTGGGCCCAGCGCCGCCACCAGGCCTGCGTCTCGGCGAGGGCTCGACCCGGCTCGATTTCTCGCGGCGGCGGCTCATTCGACGGGTACCACGTCAGAGCGAAAGGCACCTGCTCCCCCTCCGACACGGCGAAGTCTGAAACGGTCGAGAGATCTTTTCCCCGCGTCTCCACAGGGGTCCGCAGGCAGAGGCCGTCGGGTCCTGCGATGAACGCCGTCGCGTCGTCGATCCGGCGCACCCAGGGGACGATGGCGCCGTAGTCGAAGCGGACGATGAGCTCCATTCGCATCTCGACGCGACCGTTCAGTCCTTCCACGATCCGAACGACGTCAGGGTCGCGCCCGCGCGGCGGCATGAAGTCGATGACGCGGACGGAGCCCTCGTCCGTCTCGAAGTCGGTCTCGAGGATGAGCGTGTTGTCCCGGTAGCGCCTTCCCGCCGGCCGCGCCTCCCCTTTCGGTGCCACGAGCCAACGACCATGTTTCGGCGTCCCGAGGAGCGCCGCAAAAAACGCTCCCGAGTCGAACCGGGGCATACAGAGCCAGTCGATCGACCCATCGCGGCCGACCAGGGCCGCAGTCTGCGTGTCGCCGATCAGCCCGTAATCTTCAATCGGGAGGGCCACGTGGCCATTGTGGCTTGTGCGGCCGCTCGCTACACGACGAGGGCGAGCTGGCGTTCGGCGCGCGAGCCTGGCTGCGACCTCGTTGCGAGCGTTCGGGTCGAGCCCAGGCCATGCCTGAGCCGTAGGCGGGCGAAGCGCTCGGAGACCTCTTGCTGGTACGTCTTCGGCGCATACGCCCGCCGTCCGTACAGCTCCACGTAGCGCGGGTAGAGCCACGGATACGTGCGCTCCATCCATGGCATGAAGTGCTCCCGGATCGAGGGGCGTACGTGCAGGACGATGGGCGTCGCCCACTGGACCCCCGCCGCCGCACACCCGGCGATTACCTCATCCAGATGCTCTTCGTCGTCGGTCAGCCCCGGCAGGATCGGCGCGACGAGAACCCCGGTGCGGATGCCCGCGTCGGCGAAGCGCCCGAGGATCTCGAGCCGTTTACGCCCCGGAGGCGTTCCCGGCTCCACCACGCGCCGCACCGCCTCGTCGAGCATGCCTACGCTCATCGAGACGCTGAGACCTGCGACCTCGTTCAGCCGTCGGTAGACGTCGAGGTCACGAAGGATGAGCGTGGACTTCGTGAGCATGGAGAGCGGGTTCTGAAAGTCGGCCAGCGCCTCGAGGACGCCGCGCGTCAGCCTGTACCGGCCCTCGCAGTGCTGGTACGGATCGGTGGCCGTGCCCATCGCGATCGTCTCGCCCTCCCAGCGGGGCGATGCCAGGTTGCGACGGAGAGCCTCGACGACGTTGACCTTCACGACGATCTTGGAAGAGAAGTCCTCGCCGACCCCGAGGTCGAGGTAGGCGTGGTACGCACGTGCGAAGCAGTAGTGGCAGCTGTGCGTACAGCCCCGGTACGGGTTCACAGTCCACCGGAAAGGAACGCGGCTCGACTCGTGCACGCGGTTCAGCGCGTTCTTGCAATCCTCCTCGAGGTACTGCGCCCTCGCCATCCGGACACTATAGAACATATGTTCGATGACGGTAGGTGGGCGGGGTCTATGCCGCTTCGCGCAGCGACTCGAGCTCCCGGAGCTCGGACAGGCGCTCCAGCGCCCGCGCCTCGATCTGCCGCACGCGCTCGCGGGTAACACCGAGCCTGCGCCCGATCTCCTCGAGCGACACCGGCCCGGCGTCGCCGTTCATGCCGTAGCGGAGCTTGATCACCTCGCGCTCCTTCTCCGGAAGCTCTCCCACGGCGTGCCGGAGCGCCTGTTCTCCGAGGCTCACGTGCACCTCCTCCGACGGCTCGGGCGACTCACCCGCGACCAGGTCGCCAAACGATGTGTCTTTCCCCTCGCCCACCGGCTTGTCGAGGCTCGCGACGACCCGAGCCGCCTCCCGCGCCTCGCGCACCTGCTTCTGCGGCAGCTTCGTCGCCTTCGCGATCTCCTTGTCGGTCGGCTCGCGTTCCAACTTCGCCCACAGCTCCCGCTCGGCCCGCGAGATCTTCTGCTCCCGCTCGACGATGTGCACGGGGATCCGGATCGTGCGCGCCTTGTTCGCAACGCCGCGCTGCACGGCCTGGCGGATCCACCAGGTCGCGTAGGTGGAGAACTTGTAGCCCCGCCGCCAGTCGAACTTCTCGACGGCCCTGATCAGGCCGATGATGCCTTCCTGGATCAGGTCGAGCAGCGACAGGCCGTGCCCCTGGTACTTCTTGGCGATCGAGACCACCAGCCGCAGGTTGGAGTTGATCATCCGGTCCTTCGCTGCCTTGTCGCCGCGCTCGATCCGCTTCGCGAGCTCCACCTCCTCCAGCGCGGTCAAAAGCGGATGACGGCCGACCTCGTTCAGGAAGAGCTGGAGCGCGTCGGTCGTCGCCATTGCGAGCTCACCGTTCAGGTACGCCGCCGGGACGCTTTCCTCGCGTGCACAGTCGTCTGTGACCTCGAAACCGCGCGACTCGATGAGGTCGTAGAGCTCCTCCACCCCCGCCTCGTCGAGCTCGTGGAGTTGCACGAACTGGTGAAGCTCGGAGATGTGCAGGCATCCTTGGTCTTCACCCCGGTCCAGGAGCGCGTCGATCTGCGCTTTCAGAGATTGCTCGGTTGCCATAGTCCTTTCGTGCCCAGACGCAGGTTAGGCTAATCAGGCGGGTGGGGGCACTCCGGCCGCGCGCCGGTTGGCCCCGACGGACGCGACGATCACGAGGACGACGGCCACCGACTCGAGCAGAGTGAGCCGCTGCGAGAGGATCAGAGCGCCCGCGAGCGCAGCGGCTGCAGGCTCGAGGCTCATCAGGATCCCGAAGGCGGAGACGCGGATGCGGCGCAGGGCGCTCAGCTCCAGGAGGTACGGAACGACCGAGGCCAGGAGCGCAACGGCGACCCCGACCCCGAGCAGCGACGGATCCAGAAGCTCACGTCCTGCCGACGCAACCCCGAGAGGCGCCATCAGGACGGCCGCAACCAGCATCGCGACGGTCAGCCCGTCCAGGAGTGGCCAGGTCGACGTCAGCCGCTTGCCGACCACGATGTACAGGGCCCAGCACCCGCCCGCGCCGAGCGCGAGCAGGAGTCCGATGTGGTCGACGTCGACGGTCGGGCTCCCCAGGAGCGCCACGCCTGCACCCGCGAGCAGGACCCAGAGAACGTCCTCGACGCGACGCGATCCGATCGCCGCGACGAGGAGCGGGCCCAGGAACTCGGCGGTGACGGCGACCCCGAGCGGAACCCGGTCGATCGACTCGTAGAAGAGCGCGTTCATGACGGCGAGGATCGCGCCGAGCGCGAGAACGGGCATAAGCGGCCGCCCCCGCAGACGTCGCAGAGCGCCCCGGCTCAGTGCGACGAGGATCACCGCACCGAAGGCCTGTCTCAACCAGACGGCGCCGAGCGCGCCCGCCTCCTCGAAGAGCGTCGTCGCGAGCGCAGCTCCGCACTGGACGGAAAGGGCGGCGCCGATCACGAGCAGCGGCGCGGGTGTTCGGCCGAGCAGCCGGCGTGGAAGGCTGGTTGACGCTGCAGGCGGTGTCACGACTGCCATCTGACGATCGTAGGCCGGTTCAGAGGCCGCCGCGCGTCCACCCTTTCGGGACGTTCCTCGGGCATTTCTGGCGGAATTGCGAGACCTGGCGGAGCCGCGCCAATCACCATTTAGAGGGATGCCAGGGTGTCCCGGCCGGATGCAATACTTCCTTTGCTCTAGATAAATGCCCGGGAGCGGCCCCCGGCCGGACAAGGGGGTAACGACATGCTCCACGGGAAGCGAACACGCATTCTCATAGTGACGCTCGTCGTGTTGATCGCGGTCGTGGGCGGACAGCTCGACGGCTGGACCTGGACGTAGGGGCGAAGCCGGCCGACCCATGCCCCTGAGGCCACTCCTTCGCGGAGTTCCCCGGGAGACGATCTGGCTTCTGCCGATCATCGCCCCGGTCGCACTTGCGGGGGCCGCCGTCGCGCTCGCGGCAACGGTGGTGTTCGCCCGCTCCGCGCCTGACCCCGCGGAGCTTCTCGGCCTGCTCGCACTCTTTGCAGCCGCGGCTTTCGTCGAGGCGTTTCCGGTCCCGATCGAGGACGCGTACCAGGACAAGAGTGAGACGTCCCTTGCCAACGTCTTCATCGTCGGGACGGCGGTCATCTACGACTGGTCCGCCGCGACGGTGCTCGCTTTCACGACGATGCTGCTCGTCGAGTGCATCAGGCGCCGTCAGCTTCCCAGCCGCGTCGTCTACAACACAGCCCTCTACGCGCTCGCTGCGGCCGCCGCGGGCGGCGCGACCGCGGTCGTGCCGTTTGACGGCTTGCAGGGTCTCATCCTGGAAGCGGCTCTTGGCTCGCTCGCCTTCTACGTCGTGAACGTCGGGCTCCTGGCGGCGGTGGTCGCGAGGAGCGGCCGCGAGCGCTACGAGCGGGTCGCGTACGGCTACGTGCGCTGGACCGTAATTCCCTTCGTGATCATGGCGTCGGTCACGCTCATGCTGGCGGTGATCTGGCAGCGTTCGCCTTTCCTCGCCGGGGCCCTGGCCGGACCCCTGATCGCCATCGCGCTCTACCAGCGCTCGGTCCACCGCGCCGTCGAGGCGATGCGGCTCGCATCGATCGACCCCCTGACGGGCGTAGGGAACCACGGTCATTTCCACGACCGGCTCGACGCGGTGCTCGCCGAGGCAGACGAGACCGGGAGCGCCGTGAGCCTCTGTCTTCTTGACATCGACGACTTCAAGCAGATCAACGACATTCGCGGCCACCCGGTCGGAGACCGCGTGCTCGCACGCCTGGCGGGCGAGCTCCGACAGAGCGAGGAGGCGTTCCGGATCGGCGGCGACGAGTTCGCCCTGGTCATGACGGGAACCAAGGAGAGAGACGCCATAGCGGCGGCCGAGAAGATCGTAGCCCGGGTGGCGGGAACGAAGCTCGAGCCCGGTCTGGAGACGAGCGTGTCGGCCGGGATCGCGACCTACCCGCGCCATGCCTCCGACCGAGGGGAGCTCGTCCAGGCGGCGGACAAAGCTCTCTACGAGGCGAAACGTGCCGGCAAGGGCAGGGCGCGCCTCTTCCAGCCCGACTCGGTCGACATCGCAGAGCTCCACAAGCTCGCCGAGGGGCCCGACCGGGAAGCTCGCCTCCGCGCTGCGGCGACGCTTGCGTACGCCGTCGACGCGCGGGACGCCTATACGGGCAGCCACTCGCACGCGGTCGGTGAGCTTGCCGCGGAGATCGCCGCCCGCCTCGGGCTCTCCTCCGAGGACATCCAGCTCGTCCGTCTCGCCGGCCGGCTGCATGATCTCGGCAAGCTCGCGATCCCCGAGGAGATCCTCCGTAAGCCGGGCGCGCTCTCGGACTCAGAGCGCCTCGTCCTCGAGCGGCACCCCCAGATCGGCTTCCGCATGCTGCAATCCCTCGGAGTCGAGCCGATTACGACCTGGGTCCTGCACCACCACGAGCGCTGGGACGGGCAGGGCTACCCCGAAGGCCTGGCGGGCGAGACGATCCCCCTCGGAGCCCGGATCATCTTCGTGGCGGATGCCTACGACGCAATGACGACCGAACGCGTCTACGGCACACGGCTCTCCCCCGCTCAGGCACTTGCGGAGCTCGGCCGGTGCGCGGGGACCCAGTTCGATCCGACTATCGTCGCTGCGGTCCTCACCGAGGAGCACGGCAGCGCGCCGATCGCCGTCCAGAGCGCCTAGTCGGGCTCGGCGTCGATCTCGACCTCGGCCCCCTCGTTCAGAGCGAGCCAGCTCGCCACGTAGATGCGAAGCTCGCGCTCGGCTTGCTCGCGTGTCGGCGCCTGGGCCTGGACGAGGAGCACACCCTCACCCCCGTCCTGCGCGAGGCAGCCGGCGCGGCCGAGCGCGTCTCCGAGCTCGGGCGCGAGCCGGGAGGGGCTGACCAGGATGCGAAAGGCGCCGAGGGAGACTGGACCCGTAGTTTTCCGCATTTCGGACCGCTCAGCGTCACCCGGCCGAGGAGTCTGAGCTCGCAAGCGACGGGCGGCAACTCCTTGGGCACGGAGGCGTGGTAGCGACCGAGGCGGGGGCGCAAGTCGACCGGGGTCGAGACATATACTTGTTCGATGCGCGCCGAGGACACTAGCCCGCCTGCTTTCTGGGAACGCCAGCTCGATCGGCACAGCTTTGTCCCCTTGTACTATCAGCTTCAGGAGTCCCTGAAACAGCAAATTGAGTCCGGCGTCTGGAGTGCCGGCGTCCAGCTGCCCTCCGAGCCCGAGCTCGCACGCCGCTTCCGCGTCAGCCGGGTCGTCGTCCGGCAGGCGCTGGCGATCCTCGAGGACGATCGGCAGATTATCCGCGTCCGCGGGCGCGGCACCTTCGTCGCACATCCCAAGCTCGACTATCGCGCGGGTGGGCTCTCCCGGCTCCTCGCCACGCCGCGTGGCGCCGACGTCGCCGTGCAGGTGCTCGACAAACGGACGATCAAGGTCGAGCGCAGCATCTCGGAAGCTCTCGAGGCCGAACCCGACGAGGACGTGGCACGCCTGACGACGCTCCTCTCACTCCGCGAAGTCCCGCTCGCAATCAGTTACTCGTTCTTCCACCGCCATGAGGCCTCGTGGCTCGTCGACGCGGCTCACGTAGGCCGAAGCCTCCCCTCGGACCTCACGCTGGCTCAGCACGGTATCGAGCTCGAACGCTCCCGCCTCGCGATCGAGACGAGCCAGTGCGGCCAGTTCGAAGCTGATCGCTTCGCGATCCCGCACCGCTCCGCCGTCTTCCTCGTCTTCTGTACGGAGTACCGGCGAACTCTCGATGGCACGGCGCCCTTCGAGGTGGCCCGCGTCGAGTATCGCGGCGACATCATGCAATTCCGCCTAGAGGTATCCCCAACCGACACCGACGCCCTGTCGGCCACCTGGACGTTCAACGAAGGGGTCGAGGCGCTCGTGGGCGCCCTGCCGTAGTCGCGCGTGCCCGTGCACGACGCCCCAGTCTGTGTGGAAGACCTGACCTGGCCGGCGCTCGCCAGGATCGTTGAGGGAGGCGAGACCCTGTGCGTGCTCCCGGTGGCCGCCGTCGAGCAGCACGGGCCTCACCTTCCCGCCTCAACCGACTCAGAGATCGCGACAGCCGTCTCTCGGGCGGCCTCGGCGCGGACGGGCGTACCCCTCCTCCCCACGCTCTGGGCCGGCTCCTCTGAGGCGCATACGACAGCCTGGCCGGGAACCTTCTCGCTGCCGCCCCGTCTTCTCATCGAGGTTGTCGTCGAGCTCGCGCGCTGGGTAAGGACAAGCGGGTTCAGCCGCCTTCTGCTCGTAAACGCTCACGTGGGAAACGCGGCGCCGCTTCGGGTGGCGGTCGATGAGATCCGCGCCGCGGGCGAGCTCCGCGCCGGGCTCGTCAGCTGGTACGAGCTCACACCCGAGATCGCCGGCGAGGTGACGTCGGATGCGGACGACTGGCATGCACACGCCGCCGAGACGTCGCTAATGCTGTTTCTGCGCCCCGACCTGGTCGACCGGGAGGCAATCCGCGACGATGAGGACCGCACCGGCGAGCTGGTGTTGAGCTACACCGTCGCCGAGACGAGCCGCGAAGGGCTGACAGGAGCACCCAGCCGTGCGAGCGAAGACAAGGGCGCCGCTCTCTTCGACGCCGTCGTGACGGCGCTCGCCGAGCGCTTCGAACGCGCGCGGGTCGAGGTGCCGCCCGAGCTCTAGCCGTCCCGCTAGTCGAGCGGGTGAAACTCCTTCGTCTCGAGGAGGGCGCGGCCCTGATCCGTGTCGCGGAGGTTCCAGGCGCTGACGCGCTCCGGCACCAGCCGGATCGTGACGTTGTCGGTAGCCAGATACCGGTCGACGGGCTCGAGCTCGCGTCCAGGCTCGGTCACGTACTTGAGATGGATCCGTCGGTTCGTGGCGACTGCTTCCTCGCCCTCGCGGAGCTCCGCACGGCCGATGAGCGTGATCCCGCGCAGGTCGAAGCCGCCGCGAGAGTCGTCGATCATGACCGTCACCCGGGGATCCCTGGCGATGTTTCTCGCCTTGCGGGTCGTGCGGCTCGTGGGTAGGAGCAGCGCCTCACCGTCCCAGAGAAACCACATGCCGACTAAATGGACGGCGCCGTCGCGGTCGATCGTCGCGAGGTTGGCGACCAGGCGGGCGTCGAGCAGCTCGCGCGCGAGCGCGCCGTCTAGAACGTCTCGCTCTTCTCTGCGACTTCCTGATACCACCGCTTGCGGGCTCCGATGCGGGCTCTCAGCTTCCATTTGCTCGTCTTCGGCTCCTCCTCGATCGCGCGCTCGAGACCGTCGATCCGCTCCTCGACGATGCGCGCCTGCTGAGCGGAGAGCTCTCCGTCGCCAAGGCGGCGGCGGAGTCTGGCGAGGTTCGTCGTGACCGTGTAGTAGAAGCCCCAGTCGGCTCCGAGCAGCTTGGCGACGTAGGTGTGGTCGATGGCGTCCTCGCCGCTCGCATCGAGCGGATGCTCGAGCAGGAGGACGAGCGAGTCCTTGATGTCCTTCGGGTTGATTTCGACGATCTGCGTCTTTTCAAGCAGGAGGTCAGTCGGGGTGATCGTCGGGTAGTCGAGCTTCAGGCGATCGCGGAGTGGGATTGGATGGCAGAAGTAGAGCTCGTCGAAAAAGATGTCCACGAAGAGGCTGGACTGCGGGTCGCCGAAGCAGTAGCGCTTGCCCTCGGTGGCGACCAGGAGGTCCTGGTCGACTACGAAGCCCAGGCTTTCGAGCCATGCGCGCACGTCCCGTCGCTGGTCGCTCCGCGCGGCCAGGTCCACGTCCGTCAGATCCCGCTGCATCTGCTCGAAGAGCTCGATGTTCGCGGGGCAGTGGAGACGGTAGGCGAGCGAGCCGAGGATACGAAGCTCGAGCCCGCGCTCGCGCGCTTGCTCCACAAGGCTCAGGGCCCGCTCGACGTATTCCAGATTCTCGACAGGCACTACGGATACCTCCGCCTGTGCTCGGTTACAGCTTCCTCGAAGCACGCTAGCGGCGCACGGAGGACTCCGGCGCCGATCTGCCCGCCGCCGCGCCCCGCGACGCCGATGTCCATGGCCGGCGCGATGCCGGTGTCGACCACCCGATAGACGTCGATGCCGGTCGGCACTCCCCGGAAGCCCAGGAACGGGATCTTGAACTCGGGGTGCTCGCCGGCCGTGATCTCGTACATCTCGAGGTTCGTCTCGACCATACGCTCTGCAGAGCCGCCCTGGTACTCCTGGAGCGGAAACGCCGCGGCCTGCGCGAACCCGCCCAGCCCGACCGTCTCGTTGATGATGCTCTCGCCCCCCATGTACTCGATGTCGTCGCCGGTGTAGCCATCGAAGAGCTTCGGCTCCATCGGCGGCATCGGCGCTTCGAACCAGGTGTCCCCGAGCCCACTCACGCGGATGGCGAAGGTCCGGCAGCTGAAGGTCATCGCGCTCACGATGCTCGAGCCCTCGACGCCATGGGCTGCGTCAGCGGTCGCCTTCGACGAGGCCATCGACAGACGGAGGAAGAAGTAGTCGCTCGAGCCCAGGTACTCGAGCGTCTGCTGCACTTCGTCGCGCCGCTCGTCCGCGAGTTCGAGCAGGGTTGGAAAGAGCTCGCGCGTGAAGAGGAGGGTCGCGGCGGTGTTGCGGCTGTGGAGCTCGTCGCCCATATGGAGCGCGCGGCGGACGATCGGCCGCAGGGGGACACCGCCTGCGCGCCGCACGGCCTCGCCCAGAACCGGCCCGATGACCGCGCCGATGAACCCGAGGCTCGTGCGCACGGTCTCGTTGTAGACGCCGTAGTTGAGCCGCGCGGGGGAGGGGCCCTCGAAGAGGTTGCAGAAAGCGCGGTTTCCGCCTTTGGCGTTCTCGACGACGAACACCGGCATCGAGGCCGTATAGATCCCGGCGAGCGAGCCGACGCACCCGTGCTCGCTGCACGTTGCGATGCGTATCTTCCCGGCGCGGATGAGGGCGTCCGCTTCCTCCGCGTCCACGGCGAGTCCCTCGTAGAGCGCGCCGCCGATGAGCCCGGAGCGCTGGCCGCCGTAGTAGCCGTCCCACGCGAGTGGGGCCCCCGAGGTGAGCACCGTCTCCGGCGTCATGCCGGGAACCACGTCGAGAGCCGGCCGCACGTCCACGAGCACCGGCTCGGAAGCCCAGAGGCGCTCGAGGACCTCGGCATTCGCACGCTCGCACAGGCTGGGCGGCGAGGCGACAGCGTCACGGGAGCGGCTTGTCATAGCCCTCCTTCACGAGCTGGAGCTCCTGCCATTCGCGGTCGACCACCGGCCAGAAGTGCTCGGGGTGCTCGGCCGCCCAGATCTGCGAGCGGATAACGAAGTTGTCCGGGTCGAGCTCGAGCGCGGCGCGCCAGACTGCGATCGCCTGGTTTTCCCGGCCGGCGGCGTAGAGCTGGACGCCCTCGGCGAAACGCTCGAGGGCGGCAGAGTCCATGCGCCCGTCCTCGCCGGATGGCTCGGTCGGTTTGCCGGCGAGAAAGTTCTCGAGATTCCAGCGCACGCGGGGGTCGGCGACGTCGAAGTCGTCCACCTGCCGGTAGCGAACGGTCGCCTCGGCGTCGACGAAGAACCCGCTCGGCACGATGCGGAAGCCGAGCAGGCGGCCGAGATCGCTCGCACGGTCGACGAGCACCGGGAAGCGCACCCCGTGCGCCTCGCAAAGGGGGCGCACGCGCTCCTCACCCTGGACGTCCTGGGCCACGGCGAGCAGGTGGAACGCTCTCTTCCGATCCTCCCACGCCCGCTGCCACCCGGGCAGCTGCTCGCGGCACGTTCACCAGGTGGCGAAGCAGAAGAGGACCGAGGGCGAGCCGAGGAGATCCGCCCGCGTCCAGATCCTGCCGTCGAGGTCGGGCAGGGCAAAGTCCGGAAGCGGATCTCCGAGACCGGCGCTCGTGCTCATTCGATCGGGATCTCCTTGAACGCGAGGTTGACGTTGACGCCCTGCCTGCGCCGGATGAACCACATGATCCAGTAGATGCAGAACGACCCGACGAACCACCCGATTAGAACGGACATGCTGTGGCGCGAATGCCCGGCGGCGAAGTCGTCGAAGAAGAGGTTGAAGAAGTAGAAGAAAGCCGCTGCCGCTCCGAGCAAGCACGCCACGCTCATGATCGGGAACCCGGCGATCTTGAGGTTGGCCAGCGCGCTCTTCTGGTAGATGTCGGGCCGCCGGTAGGGGAAGAAGACGCCCGCAAGCAGGACGATTGCCCAGGCGAGGACCGCGATCTCGATGAAGATGACGAGCTGGAAATAGGTCGTGAAGGCGAGCATTCCGACGAAGGTGATCGCGCCCGCCAGGCAGAGCACGATGGCGGGGATCGGGGTATGCGTTCGCTCGCTCACCCTGCCGAGCGCGTCGGGGGCGACGCGGTCGAGCGACCACGCCACGATCGCGCGCGTCGGATAGAGAATCTGCGTCGGGACCCACAGCCAAATCCAGCCGATGAAGCCGAGTGCGATCAGGATCGTGAGGGCGACGGAGCTGGTCCCGAGTCCGGTCAAAAGCGTCGGGAATGGGGTCACGGGGGTCACCGCGCCCTCGACGCCGTTCAGGTTCGAGTAGGTGACGGCTCCGAGAAAGTCGGAGCCCATCGTCCTGAAGACCAGCGCGATCGAGATCAGCCAGACGACGACCGAACCGACGATCGCTCCGATGATCCCGAGCGTTTGCCCGCGGCCGACCTGCTTGATCTCGCCGCCGATCGAGATCGAGAAGGCAGCGCCGATCAGCGGCAGGAAGACCCAGTTCGAAAGGAAGAGCGTCTGCTTCCAGTCGAAGCCCGGATCCGACCAGCCGGCCTTCGTGGCCGCGTCGATGACGCCGTTGTAGGCGTCGTCGCCGACATTGAGCCGGTCTCCCATGACGCTGTTCCAGTTCGAGACGAAGTCAGCCCGGGACGTGAACAGGAGCGCGGCGAGGAAGACGAGCGTCCCGAGCACAGCGATGGTGAACATCACCTTCTGGGTGAAGAAGAACCGCCGCATCCCGCTCGCGAGGATGATCGCGCCGATGATCAGCGCCGCCGACGCGATCAGGAACGTCCCCCACTTGCCCGCGAGGTCGGTGCCGAAGCTCTCGATCCCGGGCTTGTCGGTGATGATGCCGATCGCGGTCACGGAGGGCGCGATCCCGAGTTGTGCGAGATAGACCGCGCCGAATGAGCCGTAGAAGAGCCAGGCGGTCACTTCGACGAAGCTGAGTGTGAACGCGAGCGGCGGCCACATGCTCCGCGTCCCAAAGTTGTAGATCCCGCCCGAGCGCGGGATCGTGATCGTCCACGCGAGCATCCCGAACCCGACCAGCAGCATGGCCGCGCCCGCGATCAGCGTGCCGACGTAGAGGTTGCCGCCCAGGTACGCGGCCGGGCCGTAGAAGAGCAGGAACCCGAGCCCAAGACCGATCGAGACGAGCCCTAGGTCGTAGATCAGGACATCTGTGTTCGACGCCGACTTGATGAGGCCCGACGCCTTCCTGAGAAAGACTCGTTCACCTTCTGCTGTCGCCATGATCCCTCCTCGTTAGCCCTGCGTGAGGTGCACGTCGCGCACCTCCCCTTCCTTGAGCCGGATCAGCGAGCCGTTGAGCACGCCCTCGCTGTAGTTGGAGCCGGGGTTCACGCACACCGTTCGATCGATGCGCGCGATCCCGCGGCCTTCGTGGATATGCCCGTGCAGCCCGAGTAGAGGTTGGTAGGTCTCGATCAGCTCGCGCACCGCAGTCGAGCCTGCCGAGGTCATCACGGGGTTGCCGCCGCTCGAGACCGGCCTGAGGTCCTCGTCGAGCTTCGGGCACTGGTCGAGCGCAGTCCCGTGCGGCGGAACGTGGATGTTGAAGATCGCGTTCTCCGGCCGCTCCAGCTGGTCGATCATCTGCTTGATCATCGCCCGAAGCTCGGTCTCGGAGGTCTCGCGCTCGGTCTTCCACGGCGTCTCGTTCGACCAGCCGGTCGTGAGCATCTCGACACCGTCCACGTTGACGACACGCCCCTCCAGCAGCTCGATCGCCCCCGAGTCGGCGAGCAGTTCGTCGATGAAGAACGCGTCGTCGTTGCCGGGCGCCGCGTAGCACTTGACGCCCTGCTCGGCGAGCCGGGGACGGGCGTACTCGATCCACTCCTCGAGCCGCTCCCGGATGAGCTCGTGGAAGAGCGCCTCCTGCCCCTCGGGATCGTCACGGAGCTCCTGGAATTCCTCCTCGGACATGACCTTCGGGTAGAAGCCCATGTCCGACACCTGCTGCTCGAGCGCTACCGCTTCCTCGCCCGCCTTCAGCCTCAGATCCTTGCCCGCGAATGACGTCAGATAGGAGTCGTCTTCCTGCTGCGCGATCGGCACCATCATCTTCCCCGTCACGTCCCCGCCGAGGATGAGGACGCTCGCGCCGTAGAACTTCCCCGCGTTGACGAACTTCTTGAAGCAGACGTTCGAGCCGTGGAGGTCGGTGGCGAAGAAGATCGCAAGCTCGCCGCTTGAGTCGCGCTTGCGGAACATCTAGACAACCATCTAAAAGAAGGTGAGGTACCGATCGATCTCCCAGGGGGAGATGTCGTTGTGGTAGTCCCACCACTCGTCGCTCTTCAAGTCAACGTACGAGCGGTGGAGGTCGTCCCCGAAGACCTGGGCCATCAGCGGATCGCTCTCGAAAGCCTCGACCGCCTCCAGAAGCGTTCGGGGCAGGGTGCCGACGCCGAGCTCGCGTAGCTCGTCCTCGCTCAGGAGATACATGTTCTGTGGTAGTGGATCGCCCGGGTCGAGCTCCTGCTCGATGCCCTCGAGCCCCGCCTGGAGGTACGCGGCCGCGGCCAGGTAGGTGTTGCACGTGGCGTCGACCGCGCGACTCTCGACCCGCGGGCTCGTGAGCGGGATGCGCAGCATGTGCGTGCGATTGTTGCGCCCGTAGGAGCGGAAGATCGGCGCCCACGTGAAGCCCGTCATCGAGCCCGTCTTCACGAGGCGCTTGTACGAGTTGACGGTCGGACAAGCGATCGCCGTGAGCGCGGGGGCATGGCGCAGGACGCCGGCGATGAACTGGTACGCGAGCGTCGAGACGCCGGCTCCGCGGGAATCATCGCGATCCGCGAACGCATTCTCACCCGAGCTGTCCGCGAGAGACATGTTGAAGTGGGCACCCGTCCCGGTCCGGTTCGCGTACGGCTTCGGCATGAAGGTCACGTCGAAGCCGTGCTTGCGTGCGATCTCCTTCATCATCATCCGCCAGAGGGTCTGCCGGTCGGCCATGCTCATGACGTCCGTGTACGAGAAGTCGAACTCGAACTGCGAGTTGGAGTCCTCGTGGTCGAAGGAATGGACGTCCCAGCCGAGGACGTTCATGTAGCCGATCATCTCGTCGAGGAAGGGCAGGTTGTCGAGCAGGTCGACGATGTCGTAGGCCGCCTTGGCGAGCACGTCCCGCTCGTTCGCCGGAACCACGGAGCCGTTCTCGCGACGCACGAGATAGAACTCGGTCTCGATCCCGAGGTTGAAGGTGAAGCCGAGCGCCTGGGCGCGGTCGACCGCGCGCTGGAGGACGACCCGGCTGCACATCGGCCACGGCTCGCTGTGGTAGTAGAGCGATCCTGGCGCCCACGCGACGCCGGGACGCCACGGGAGCTCGAGCACGCGATCGAGATCGGGACGTACGGAGAGTTCATCGTCGCTCGGCTCCTGGCCGAGCCCGTCGAGCGCCGCGCCCGTGAAAAGCTCCGAGCCGCGCATCATCGAAGTGAAGTGGTCGATCGGGACGGCCTTCGCCTTCCCCACCCCGTGCACGTCCGTGTACGCCGCGAGGACGTAGCGGATGCCCGCAGCGCGAAGCTCTTCGCGCTTCGCCTCGTACTCGGGCCTGTCCTCCGCCAGCACGGGAATGCTTGTCTCTACAGCCATTCGTTGAAGCTCCTCTCCTCGCACTGCCGCGCACCCGGGCGAAAGGTCGGAGCAACGATACGACAGACTCAGCGGGGAAATCAAGAGCGCTGCGAAGGTCCCCCAAAAAGAATTTGCCCTGGACCCTTGAGTCTCGTGTGTCGACTTGTTATGACAACACCCGGACCCCATCAGGAGGCGCCTCATGGCCGACGACAAACCGCACGACGGGCAGTTCCGGGGCACGCGCAACCTGCGCAGGCTGGCGGACATTTCGGACCGGAAGCAGCGGGAGGCGATCGAGCGCGGGCTCGAGCTCGGCCTCGAGGCCGCCCCCTCGGTCAACGACCGGACGATCTCCACCTTCGCCCGCGGACAGCAGCCGGCATTCGCCGGGATCAACACGTTTCGGAAGGCTCCCTACCTCGAGGACGTCCACGACGTGGGCAAGCACGAGGTGGCGATTCTCGGCGCGCCCTTCGACATGGGTACGACCTATCGCGCCGGGTGCCGCTTCGGGCCGCAAGCGATTCGACGCATCTCGGCTCTCTACGATTCGTATTCGGTCGACATGGCCGTCGACCTCGAGGAGGAGCTCGACCTCGTCGACCTCGGCGACGTCTTCGTTATCCCTTCCAACCTCGAGAAGAGCTTCGACCAGATCGATCGGGCTGTTTCGTGGGTCGTCAGCGAGGGGGTCTTCCCGGTCGTCCTGGGCGGCGACCACTCGATCGGCTACCCCGACGTCCGCGCGATCGCACCTCACATCGACGGCCGTGTCGGGATCATCCACCTCGACCGTCACCTGGACATCCAGGAGCGCGATATGGACGAGCGGATGCACACGACGCCGTGGTTCCACGCGACGAACATCGAGAACGCCCCGCCGGCCAACCTCGTCCAGATGGGCATCGGCGGCTGGTACGGATCACGACCGGGCGTCAAGGTTGCACGCGACCGCCGGACGACCGTGCTCACGATCACCGATATCGAGGAGGTCGGCGTCGAGCGGGCGGCGGAGGTCGCACTCGAGGTCGCCTGGAAGGACGCGGACGCAGTCTTCCTCTCCTTTGACATCGACAGTGTCGATGCCGGCTTCGTTCCCGGCACCGGCTCTCCCGAGCCTGGCGGCCTCCTGCCGCGCGAAGCGCTCAAGCTCTTGCGGCTCATCGCGCGGGAGGGCATCTGCGGCATGGAGGTCGTCGAGGTCGCGCCGCCCTACGACGTGAGCGACATGACGGCCCAGCTCGCCTGCCGGGCGGTCATGGACGTGCTCGGCACGCTCGTCGCCGAGGGCAAGCTCGGCGCCCGGCGCGGCAAGGAGGACACGGAAAAGCAGGAACAGGAGCCGCCCGAGTCGGCGTCGGTCTGAGCGATGGGCGGCGTCGATGGTCTCCTCGCCGGTCTCTCCGACGGCGCGACCCTGCCACTCGTCCTGCTCGTCGCGGTTCTGCTCGGCTTGCGTCACGCCACCGACCCGGATCACATCGCCGCCGTCACCGCTTTCGTCGCCGGCGGGGAAGAGGGAAACGCGCGGGTCGGCGCACGCCTGGGCTTCGCCTGGGGTGTCGGGCACGGACTGACGCTCATCGCACTCGGGACTCCGCTCATCCTGTTCGGGAACGCGTTGCCCGCCAGGGCCGAGCAAATCGCCGAGGTGCTCGTTGGCCTCGTCATCATCGCGCTCGCCGTGCGCCTGCTCTGGCGCTGCCGGGCGGGCGCCTTTCACATGCACAAGCACACGCACGAGGGACGCGGGCGCCATGCCCATCTGCATTCGCATGGCGGCAATGAGGACCACCTCCACCCGCACCACCGGAAGTCGGCCCTCGGCGTCCTCTGCATCGGAATCGCACACGGTGCCGGAGGAAGCGCGGGTGTCGGCATTCTCCTCGTGGCCTCGATCCACTCACAGCCCGTCGCCGTTGCCGCGCTCGTCTTGCTCGCCGCAGGCACGGCGGCGGCGATGACCGCCCTCTCCGGTGTGCTCGGCCTCACGCTGTTCCGGTGGCGCAGTTCGTTCCCTGCGGCCCCCCTCGGAGCGGCAAGCCTCGCCTTCGGGGTGTGGTATTCCCTGGGCGCGCTTAGCCTCGTCCCCTACGTGTAGGGGACGGACAGCGAGGCGAGCGAGCGTTACTCCAGTCGCGTCGCGGAGTTCTTGAGCCTCGCCGTGAGCCGGCTAGCCGCTACCAGGAAGCCAGCCCTCGCGGTACCGCGTCGGCTCGCGGTTCGGGACCTTCGCGTATGCCTCCTCCGCCTCGGTCGTCTCCCGATCGACGCCGGCACCGTGGCGGAGCGCAGCCTCGTCAACGGTGTAGCCGCCCCACTCGCCGGTGTCCTGATGCTCCCGCGCGCCGAGGGCGAGCACCGCGCAAGGCCCGTCCCCGGCGCCGAGAATGATGTGCTTCGTCCCGGGGGGACAGTGGACGAAGTCCCACTGGCGTAAGCGCCGCTCGCCGCCTTCGATGAGCAGAAGCGCCTCGCCCGAGAGCACGAGAAAGTCCTCCTGGTCGGCTTCCCAGTGGTACATCCCAATCGGCTCACCGGGCCCGAGCACGAAGAGAGCGATTCCGACCTGCGGGAAATACCCATCCGGCCACCCATCGAAGGAGACCTGCGCCCCTCGTCCGTCGGCGCGTCGCCAGCGAGCCTCCCGCGCGTTCACGACGAACCACCCCTCGCCGCGGGGCACGAGCCCGCCCTCTTTCTGCTCGAGCGAGGCCTCGGAAACCATTTGGCGATCCTAACAAGGTCTCTGAGGCGGCTCCCGGGAGACAGCCGGGAGCTCCCTGCGGCTCCAGCCCGCTCCAGCTAAGCGCAGATCGGAATCCTCGCTACCAGGTGAACCGCGGCTGTGTCGGCCGCGGCGACCTTGACGAAGGGCGTCGGGCTAAACGCGGCCCAGGCCCTAGCCGGACTTCTCGACAGTCGGACGCTCTTGCCCCGAGCTGAGTGCTGGTGCGGTGGCGGAAGGTCGAGCCTACCGTTCTGATCTCAGCAGCTCACCTGGCTACGCCTCGCAGTTCAGGACCGTCTCGGCAAAATCACAGAGGTCAGCGCCACGCCCGCCGTCGAGGAAATCGGTGCCCAGGCCGCCGTACAGCAGATCATTGCCGCCTCTGCCTTCGATGTGGTCGTCGCCTCCGCTGCCTTCAAGAGTGTTGCCGACGCCGTTTCCGATCAATGTGTCGTCACCAAGCGATCCGAAAGCATTTTCGATCGAGCTGATGGTCTTGGCTCCGGGGGCTCCGCGTATGCGACCCGAGGTCAGATTGATCGAGACGGAGCCACGGCTGACCCATCCGATCGTATCTCGACCGCGGCCGCCCGAAAAGAAATCGTGGCCTCCGGGGCGGAAAAAACCCATCTCGAACACGTCGAAGCCGGGGCCGCCGAGGTAGACGTCTTGCCCGATCGTGTCATCCGCATAGTCATCGCCGGCACCGAGGTAATAGACGTCAGCGCCCGGGCCCGGTCCGAAGATCTGATCTGCTCCTGCACCGGCAAAGACGACGTCAGCGCCTCCACCGTCAAGTACGTTGTCTTCACCTCGGCCGCCGTGAATGACGTCCGAACCGCGGCCGCCGTAGATGAAATCACGCGGTCCGGGCCCCGCATAGATGATGTCGCCTCCGTCGCCGCCGCAGATGTGATCGGTCCCTTCCAACCCGCGGATGACGTCGTCTCCTTCGAGCGCCTGGATGACGTCGGGCCCCGCAGTCCCAACGATCCGGTCGTTTCCCGGCGTCCCGACGATCTGTGCCGGGCTGCCACCGCACGTCGCCGCGGCCGCAGATGCCGCCCCACCTCCGAGCAGGATCACGGTGCAGACGAGGGCGAGGAAGCAAGCTCGCACGGAGCCCTTCATGGAACGGACACTTTCACACCCCGCTCTTCGGAGTGCATCGCCGGAGTATATGAACCATCTGGCGTCTGCTGAGGGACGCCTACCTCGCCCTCGGCAGGTGTTAGAAATCGATCGCCTCGACCCGCAGATCCTCCTCAGCACGGGCTCTGCTGCCTCCCGCTCGAGGAAGAACTCCAGGACCTTCTCAGTCTGGGCGCTGACCACGCCCAAGAAGAGCACACGGCGAGAACAAGAGCTCCCCGGATTACGGGTGCTGGAGTCGGGGTAGACCGAGCATCCTCCGAGGAAAGGAGCAGAACGGTGGGACTCTTTACGGTCAGCTTTGAGCTTGGCGAGAAGACACGCGAGATGTTGATGGAAATCGCCAGTACGAATGTTATTCGCTTTGAAATAGGACCAGAGACGCGCTCAATGATCGAGCGCCTCGCGTCATCCGGGGAGGGCGGCGGTCGTGTCGTTGGCGGACTCGTGAAAAAAGGTGCGGACGCCCTTCGCCCCACCTAGCTCGATCCTTAGCCCCGCGCCGCGAGGTTTGCATAGCGCGTTGAAGGGAAGGCAGGTGTGCGGTTCGGTGTTTGGTTTCGTTGTCTCTGCGTCCTAAAAGGGGTTGATTTTGTTGTTGGAGCGAACGCGAACTGGTCTTCGAGAGTTGCCGTCCAACGCTGCTTGGCTACTGTCCGGAGCCCTCAAACCAGCGGAGGCGATCAGAACTGTGGCCGATTCCGCTACGGCAGGCGCTCTCGACCGAGGGCGGAAAGTAGGGGCAGCCGTGATCGACGCCGCCCCCGTCGGCGGGGACTCAGTCGAAATCCGGATGAGGCGTGCGCAGGACGCCACGGAGCAGGCTCGGGAGGCGGAAGACCGGGCTGTGGAGGCCGCGCGGGAGTCAAAGGCTTTAGCCGACCGCGCTCGACAGGTGGACGAGCGTGGGCGCGCCCGCGTGAAGGACCTGGACCGCGAGATAAGTCGGCACGTCCAACAGCGCGTCGCCGAGGCTCAGAAGGCCGCCGAGGAGTTCGTGAAGCGCGAACGCCAAGCCGCCGAGGCGGATGCTGAAGAGCAGCGACAAGAAGTCCAGGAAGAAGTCAACACCGAGAGCGAGGAAGCTCAGCGTGATGCCGAGGCGTCCCGAGAGCGAGCCGAGGAGCTCGTCGAAGATGCGACGGAGGCACTGGCGGAGGCCAGGCGACTAGCGGACGAGGCCGCTGAGGCCGCGCGCTCCGCCGCCGAGGAAGCCAAACGCCAGGCGCAGCAGCTCGCCAGCGAAGCAGAGCAGCAAGCACGTGACGCAGAGGCACGCGTCAAAGCAACCGAGAAAATACGCGAACACTCCGTTGCCGCCGCGAAGCAGACCGCGCGTCAGCTCGACCGAGATACAACGAACGGTGGTCTGAAGTCCTACAAGAAGCCGGAGCTAGTCGAGCTCGCGGCCAGCGTCGGTATCAAGCAACCGACGAGCATGACCAAGGGCGAGCTCGTCGACGCCCTCACGAAGGCCGCTCGTAAGCGATGAAAGGAGGCGACGCACGATGAAAGTCTTTACCAGGAAAAGCGAACCTGAGGAGCTTCTCGAAACGGTCAACGAATCGCTTCATGCGCTGAGCGGAAGCTCCACAAAGGGCAAGGTCATGAAGGTCGGCTTGATCGCCGTCAGCCTCGCTGGCCTCACGGCGGGAAGCGCCGCCATCTCATCACTCCGGCGCCGAACGGAGGGGGCGAAAGCCAAGCTGTGAAGCCTACGGTCGTGGTGGATTTTCGCAGCTGGGCGCGTGATCGGTTTGGAGGCCGGGCATGAACGCTAAGCGCAGATCGACTACAGGGTGGAGACTCAACCACTCGAAGACTTCATTCCCCGTCGCCCCCCGGGCCGTGAGGGCCACGGCTCCGGTCGCGCTGACAGCGGCTCCAGATCGCAGCGGACGCCTATCAGACGGAGCCATTGTCGAGGCGTCTATCCGTGCGCGCGTTCTGGGAATCCCGCTCTTGAGGCTTGACGCTGCCGTCGTGCTCGTGCCGGCCGGAATAACAGCGCAGTCCTCTGCGCCTTACGAGCCGCCGGCGCGCGCGTCCGCGCGATCCTCGGGCGTTCCGACGACGCGTTCGGGCGCCGCCCCCGGACACGGCTTGGCCGACGCTGTTCGAAGCATCAATGAGGGAGCAGAACTCCTCGCCGAGGTGCGGCGCAACGGCTCTTACCAGAGTACGGAGACGCCGTAGAGAGCACGCGGCCTATGCGACGAGCTCACATCGGCCTGCGCGGGCCCCTCGGGAGTCTGCGAGCGGCCGGCCGAGGCGATGTCGGCCGCTCACCATCCGCCCAGCAGACGTTAGTTTCCGCGTACTGCTCGTCATAGGCGGACCACCAACCCGGGCGAGCGCGCCTCGCGCACCCGCGGCGTCTTCGCCGAAGGCCTAGGGCTCTCCCGGCTGGAGGCCGGCGGCGCGCAGCCGCTTCGACATGGCCACGACTTCTTCCTGCAGATCGGTCAGCGGCGGGGAAGCCACGTCTGCCTCCGCCGCCGCGGCCTTCCCGAGCGTACTCTCCCGGTAGGTCGCGCGCCTCCAGGCCGCGACTTTCTCGACGAGCGCTGCGAGCTGCTGGTCGGTCGCGCGTCCGCGCGGGCGGTTGGCAGGGCGGATGAGTAGTGAGCCGAGGTGGTTCGCGGCGGCGGTGCGGGCTCCCATGGACCGCACGGCCGTGTCAGAGCGCGTGCAGAAGCGGAGCAGGATCGTTTTGATGATCGAGGTGTGGTCGAAGACGACGTTTGAGACGCCCCGCTCGACGTACGGCGAAACGACGAGCGCCGGGACCCGCACGCCGTAACGGCGCAGCGCCGGCCGGTCATCCGCGACCAGGAACTGCCGCGGGTCGACGTGGTCGTAGAAGCCGCCGTGTTCGTCGTATGCGATCACGAGGAGTGACTTCTTCCAGGCCGGCGACTTCATGACCGCCTCGACCAGCGTGAGCACGAGCTCTTGCCCGGCCATCATCGGCGAAGGCGGGTGGTCATCGTTCGAGCCGGGCGGTCCGAAGAGGCGGAAGTCGACAAAGTTCGGGTCGATCCAAGAAACGGCCGGGAGCTTGCCTTCACGCGCGTCGTCGAGGAACGTCCGGTGTTCGAACAGCGTCTTACGGCTGAAGTAGGCGAACTCGTTGTCGTGCTCGAGCCGGTAGCGCCTGTCGATCGCTCTCAGCGTGCCCGGGTCGTGGGAGTACCAGCGCCAGGAGACGTCCTCGGCGTCGAGCCTGCGGACGAAAGCTGCAAGCTCGTAGATGGGCGGCCTCCGGTTCGCCGTCGTGCCGCCCGAGCCGCCCGTCACGGCGTAGAGGCGGTTCGGCCAGGTCGGGCCGGGGACGGAGCTGAACCAGCGATCGCAGACCTGGAACGAGCGGGCGAGGTAGTCGTAGACCGGGACGTCGTCGGCTCGCAGGTAGGAGAGGACGAGCGTCGGGTCGAACTTGAAGTCCGACGGCGGCGGACTGTCCTTCGAGTTTCGCTCGAAGGCCTTGACGTAGTTCCTGAGGAAGCCCGCCATCCCGCCACCGATCTGCTCGCGGACGTCGGCGGGCCCGTGACCAGGATCGAGCGCCTTGAGGTCGATCTTCCGCCGCCCCAGCGGCCGCACCCTGTGAAACGTCCCGGTGGCGTCCTCGTTCCCCATGCCTGCCTCGAGGCCGTCCACGTCCGGACGGACACCCTCGAGCTTCAGGTATCCGAGCACATGGTCGAACGAGCGGTTCTCCATCATGAGCACGATCACGTGGTCGATCTTCGACAGGTTCCTGCGTGCCGCGTCCTCCGAGACTTCCGGGCTCATGACCCCCTCCTTTTCTCCCGAAGATCTGCGCGCCCGGAAGCTCGCCCCCTGAACTCGCATGGCTTCCTCCCTAAGTAACGAGTGCAGCCCAACCTAGCCCGCAAGGCGAATGGGCGTCCGGCTGCGCCTCAGCAAGCGTGATCTCCTCGAGGATCTGCTCCTGTTCCTGGAGCGGCGAGTCTGCCCTGCATGGCAACTCGGATGTCGACCTGATCGAAGTGGAAGTCCCCCACGCGATCCACCCCGAGCAGGCGCGTAAGGAACTCGACCTCTACCTCAACGTCTGGAAGAAGCTGCGGGCCGCGAGTCTGTTTGAAATAGAAGCGTGAAGCCCACAGGGGTCCTCGAGCGTGGGCAAAGCAACCAGGCGGAAGCACCGTTCTGCTCCTAGCTGGACTCTGAGGCAAGCGGCCCGAACTCCCGCCGCGCGCAGCCGGGGCAATAAATGACGATCTCCTCATCGTCGTCCACGTCTGGGTCGCCTGTGATGTAAGCGTGCCAGCCGGCCGCATCCTCATAACTCAGCCTCTTATGGCACTCGACGCACTCGAGAGGGCTCAGTTGCCGCATGATCTTGCCTTACCCGCGGTAAGCCCTGGCTAACTCGCGTCCTTTCCAACATCTCTCCCACCGCAGTAGCGGGGTAGTCCCCTCGCCCCCGCTCTCCTTCGAGAAGATGGGTGGCCCCTCGTGGTCTTGCAAGCTCGGCCTGACTCGACCACACTCAGACAGAGTTCTCGGTGTCGGGAGCTCCATAACTGCGGCTACATGCACGTCCATCTCAGCGACCCGTCGCTCGTCGACGACCTGCTCGCGTTCCTGCGGACACGGCAGTGCGTTGCCGTTGTCGATCCTTCGGGCAAGATCGATGTCTCGATTCCCGACTCGACCCGCGAGGATGCCGCTCGTCTCGAACTCGGTCTGTACCTCCAGGTCTGGTTGGGCAGCCATCCCGACGTAGATGTCGTCCTGCTTAAGTGACCCCGATGCCTAAGAGCTCGATCGCCTCGACCCGCAAGATCCCCCGGCGAGCACCAGCTCGGGCCTACTGAGTACACGTGTGTGGTAGGGGAGCCCGAGCAACCCGGTCACTGCGGCACAACAGGGATGCGTTCCCCCACGGGACGGAGAGGGACGGGCTCCCCCTCCCCAGGTATCGCCTCTCTAGCCGATCCCTGACCCCCCGCACGGGGGAGGCCCGACGTGGAGACCTAGCCGCCAAGGAGGGACCCCCGCGTCCTCTGGCTGCTTGTGCGGAGTGGCGAACCCGTCTTCGTCAAGCTGCTGGCGTTCCTTGCATCCGGCGCATATGCCCGAGGTGAGGATCCAGTGCCAGCCGGAAGCGACGTGTCTGCCCGGACGTATCGCTGCAGGAACTGCGGCAATCAGATCGACGTGGGCTGGGTTGAGCTTGGCCCCCGTG
>Ga0307320_10000127_pt1 | contig 26161 bp, 23 predicted proteins | sample ER_DNA_369_FD_194495 | JGI IMG/M metagenome (GOLD analysis project Ga0307320, IMG submission 194495) | Bulk soil microbial communities from the East River watershed near Crested Butte, Colorado, United States - ER_DNA_369 | ecosystem: Environmental > Terrestrial > Soil > Floodplain | place...
TGCCGATTCGCTTTCCGATCCAGACAGCCAGATTGACTATTCGGCCGATGCAGCTGGACGACGCTGAAGCCTTGCTCGCTGTCTACGGCGACGTCGAGACGATGCAGCATCTGAACTCTGAGCTTCCCTCCACCGTCGCCGAGGCCCGCGAATGGGTCCAGACCAAGATCGATCTCTTCGGTCTCGATGATCAGCTGAGCCTCTGGACGGTGCTTCATACCGAGTCCGGGCAGATCGTCGGAGATGTCGGCCTGCAGCATGAGGATTATGGCTCCGGTCCCGTGGTCGGTCTCGGCGGACGGGGCAACCGGCAGTTCTGGCGTCAGGGGCTGGGTTTCGAAGCTGCGAGTGCCACTATCGACACCGGATTCCGGCAACTGGAGCTTGGGGTTATCGGTGCCGAAACACGGCCAGAGAACCTGCCAGCCCAGGCATTGCTCACCAAGTTGGGCATGCAACCAGCCGGGACGAACCCCCAGGGCTGGCCGGTCTATGTGATCACTCGCGAGCAGTGGCTGACCCCCACTAGTCAGAACCCAGTCGAGCTATAGCACAACTGGATTCTGACAACTCGGATCGCGCGCCGCCGCGCTGAGGAGGAAGGAGCCGACATGCTTTTCGTCGGCGAGTGACGACGAAGTAGGCGGCCATTAAAGCGCGATCCGCGCGGAGCGAGCCTTGGCGAGCGGAGCAATCAAACTCGCGCGTTACTCGACCACCAGGGCGCGTGCCTCCCAGCGGCCCTCACCCAGCAGCGTGAGCTCGTTGCTGTGCAGATTCTCCAGACTGCTCCGATGGCCCACGCTGACGATCGTGCAGTCGGGCATACGTTCCCGTACCAGTCCGTAGATGGCGTGTTCCATACCCTCGTCCAGCGCAGAGGTGGTTTCGTCGAAAAATGCCAGCGCCGGCCGCGCGATCAGGATGCGGCCGAACGCAAGCCGCTGCTGCTCGCCAGGTGACAGTGTCCTCGACCAGTCAGTCTCCACGTCCAGCCGGTCTGCCAAATGCCCGAGTTGGACCGCTCGCAGTATGTCGGCAGCCACGTCGTCGCTGAGAGTTTCGGCAGGCGATGGGTAGGCCAGCCCGGTGCGCAGCGTGCCGAGCGGCAGGTAGGGAGCCTGCCCGCAGAACATCGCCTGCCCATCCATCGGCCGGTCGATTGTTCCGTCGACGTACGGCCAGAGGCCAGCCAGGCTACGGAGCAGCGTTGTCTTGCCGCTTCCGGACGCGCCCTTGACCAGCAGTGACTCCCCGCCGCGGATATCGAGATCGAGGTCGGTCAATATCGGCGTGCCATCGGGCAAACGCACGTCGAGGTCACGGACACCCAACCCATCGGGCCGCTCCTCTGTCACCGCCACCGGGAGAGCGCGAGCCTCGTCGTTGGCGTCGAGCAGCTGGGTGAGCCGGTTCAGTGAGGCTTTATAGCTGGCGAAGTCGTCATAGGCCAGCCGGAAGAACGACAGCGAGCCCTCAACTTGACTGAACGCCCCTGCGGTCTGGGTGACATCGCCAAGGGTGATCTGCTGGCTGAAGAATCGCTGAGCCTGAATGACCCATGGGAAGATCACCGCAATTTGGCTGATCGCCAGGTTGAATCCCTGAAACTTCAAGCTGCGATACACGATGGCCCAGGTATTGGCGATGACAGCGACAAAGCGACCCATGAGCCCGGTGTTCTCCACCTGCTCACCGCGATAGAACGCAATGTTCTCGGAGTTGTCCCGGATTCGCACCAGGTTGTAGCGGTACGAGGCGGTCAGCAGTTCATTGAGGAAGTTCAACCGGATCAGCGGCCGGCCGATCCGGAATGCCAGGACCGTCGCAATGATCACGTAGACGTAGGCAAGAAACACCATGGCGCGCGGGATCTGGAGGCCGAAGACGGTGAGCGGACCGGATAGCGACCACAAGATGATGGTGAAGGAGACCAGCGACACGGAGGAGGACACCGCTCCCAAAGCCAAGGACTGCGAGTCGTCGGCATAGGACGTAATGTCTTGCTGAATGCGCTGATCGGGGTTGTCCACCGGAGCGCTGACAAACTTCATCCGGTGGTATGCCGTGCCACCCAGCCAATCACCAACCATGCGCTGATTCAGCCAGAGCCGCCAGTGAATGATCTGTGCCTGGCCGACCCAGAAGCTAAAAAGCACCAAGATCACATAGATTGTGGCGAGCACCCCGAAGATCGCAATGAACTTCCAGAACATGGGCGCGTCGAGGTTCTGTAGTGCCGTGTAAAGGCCATTGCTCTGGTACGTCAGCAAGACATCGATCCGAACCGACACGACGGTCAAGAGCAGCAGCAAAGCCACGGTCAGAACCGGTCGCCAGGCGATCCAGCTGCGAGTGCGTGGAATGAAGTAGAGACTCGACAACCGCCAGAACTGCCGACCCCAGCGCGTACGCCGGATCAGAAACCATCCAATGAGTGCGAAGCCGATGACGACGAAAAGAAAAACTCTTGCGATCCACAACAGACTCGTCAGCCATTCGGTTGACCAGTTGATCTCCATGCATCCTCCAAAAGCTTCGTGACCCTACCGAAGTGGCGCTTACGTTACGCTCTCACCGCTCTTTGAGAGATAGTCGATGACACTCGAAAGCAAGGCCTGCCCGCTCACTCTCCTCGAAGCTGCACAGCCTCCGTAAGGTCAGGGCAGGTCCGGCGCCTCGCGCAGCCGGCGGCGTTCGCTACGTCGCTCGACCAGGGAGTACAACACCGGAACCAGCAGCAGGGTGAGCACGGTCGAGGAGATCAGCCCGCCGATCACGACAATTGCCAGCGGCCCGGAGATGAACGCGCCGCCGCCGGTGAATCCAAGGGCCATGGGGATGAGCGCAAAGATCGTCGCGCACGCCGTCATGATGATCGGCCGCAACCGCAGTCGGGCACCGTCGGTGATCGCCGAGCGCAGGTCCTCGCCGCGATTGCGGTACTGATTGATCAAATCGATCAACACGATTGCGTTGGTGACCACGATGCCGATCAGCATCAGCAGACCCACCATCGCCGGCACGCCGAGCGGAGTATCGGTGATCAAGAGGCCGGCAACCGCGCCGGTTGCGGCAAACGGAATAGAGACCATCAAGATCAGCGGCTGCACGAGGCTGCGGAACGTACCGACCATGATCATGAAGACCAAAGCGATCGCCACCAGCATGGCCAGGCCGAGCTGGCGGAAGGCGTCACGCTGATCTTGGGCCGCCCCGCCGAGCGTTGCCGTGACGCCTGGCGGTAAGTCGGTCATTGCATCGAGCCTGCTCTGAATGGTCGCCGTCAGCGCGCCCAGATCATTGACATCAGGCGTGGCGTTGATCGTCACCGACGGCGTTCCCTCGATTTGAGTAACCGTCGTCGGAGCCAGCACCTCTTGAACCTTTGCGACATTCTTGACCTTCACAGCCTTGGCGCGGACATCGGGCAACGCTTCCTGCTCGTCTTGCAGCTTCTGCTGCTTGGCGCGCTGCTCCTTGGTTTGCTGAGCCTGCGTGTCGGCCGCATCCTGCTGTTTGTCACTCTGCTTGATGCTCTCGTCGATCTGGTCGATGCTCGCATCGATCTGTTCGATCGCCTTCTCCGTTTGAGCCACTGCGGCGGTCAGCTGAGCAACCTGCTGGGTCCACTGTTGGAGTTGCTGTTGCTGGGCCAGCTGGTCGGTTGTCACGGGAACGGGCGGCACCGAGGGGTTGGGGCGAGGCGGCCGTGGCGGGTTCGCCTTGAGCTTGGCCAACTGCTTTTCGGTGTCGGCCAGCTGACGCCTCGTCTTGCTCAGCTCGTCCAGGGTGTCCGAGCGGCTTTTCTCGAGCTTCGATCGTTGCTTGCGTAGCTCGTCGTTCTGATCGGACGTAGCATCGTCGGCTATCTGCTGCTGCTGCTTGGTGAAAGCCTTCTGCTTGTCAGCGAGCTTGTCTGACGCCTTCTTCTGAGCATTGGTTTGTTGCAGCTGGCTGACCGGCAGCTCGAGATTCCCAATATCCGCCGGACTCGGTTCGTCTGCGGCCTGGCTGTGAACGAAGATGTCTCGCTGTTCGCCAGCCAGGGTGACTGAGCCCACCCTGGTACCGCGCAGAGCGTTGGAAATCGCCTGACCTACATCACCTTGCGTGAAACCCAGGGACGCGGCCTTCTTCTTGTCGAGAGTCACCTTGAGCAACTTGCGCTCTTCCTCGAGGTTGGTGCGCACATTAGTGAGGCCCGAGATGGCGTCAAGCTCACCCTCGACGCGCTTGGCACCGATTTGCAGGCTTGTGGTGTTCTCACTCTTGACGGTGACCGTCAGATCGTTGCTCGTCGACTGGTTGTTGGTCGTCGTCACGGTGATCTCACCGGCCGATTCCTCGAGTTCGGCCACCTCCTGCTGGAGCTGTGGGCGTACGGTGTCAGCCTTGGCATCCTCGGCGAGCAGGACCGTGAACTCCGCGGTGTTGGTGCTCCGGGACGCGCCCGGTACGAGGCTACCGCCGATCGTCACCAGATAGCTCTTTACCTGAGGGTCACCGCGCAGCAGATTCTCGACCTGCTCGGCCGCCGCGCTGGTCGTCGACAACCTCGTGCCGGGCGGCAGCTTCTGCTGTATCGCGAGCGTAGTTTGGTCGGTGACCGAGCCAATGAAGTCGGTCTTCAACAACGTTGCCGAGCCCAGCGTTGCGACGAAGACCAGCAGTGCGATGCCAAGCGTGATGAACGGATGGGTCAGGCCGAACCGGAGGGTCGGCAAATACCCGCGTTGCAGCCGCGTGACCTTCGTTTCCTCGGCCGTGTGGGTCTCGGCTTCCGTCGCACCGGGCTTCTCCGCGTGGGTCGCCGCGAGCTGCTGACGACGCGCTCCGCCGTGAAGGAACCAGTACGCGAGCACCGGCACGATGCTCATCGACACCAACAGCGAGGCACCTAGCGCGACGGCGACGGTGATCGCAAATGGTCGGAATAGCTCACCGACCACCCCGGCCACGATGGCCACCGGCGCGAACACGGTGACCGTGGTCAGGGTCGACGCCGTGACCGCACCGGCCACTTCCTTGACCGACGCCAAGACATCGCTGGGCCGAAGGGTGCGATGCCCGAGATCCCGACGCTTGATGTTCTCCACGACGACGATCGAGTCATCCACGACCCGGCCGACCGCTACGGTGAGCCCCGCCAGCGTAAAGATATTCAGCGAGTAGTCACTGAGTTGCACGCCGATCATGGCGATCAGTAACGACAGCGGGATCGAGATTGCCGTGATCAAGGTCGCCCGAATCGAAAAAAGGAAGAACAAGATCACCAAGACGGCGAAGACCAGGCCCAGGAGGCCCTCAATCGCAAGATCATGAATCGACTGTTCGATCAGCGGCGCCTGATCGAAGATCGTGGTGATGGTGGAGTTGTTGCCGAGCTTCTGCTCGAGGGCAGGAATCCGGTCGCGGACCGTGTGAGAGATTTCGACCGCGTCAGCGTCGGTGTCCTTGAGAACGGCAACGCTGAGCGCCGGTCGACCGTCAGCACGCGCAATCGAGGTCGACTCGAGCGAGTCCACCTTGACATCGGCGACCGCGGACAGCCTGATCGGACCGTCGGGGGTCGACACCTGCATGGCCCGGAACTGCTTGACGGTGTTAGATGCTGTGCCCACCTCCACGGCGAGCTCGAGGGTCTTGTCAAAGCTGGTGCCGGCGGGCGTGACCGTCGCCTGGCCCTGCACGGTCTGAGTGACCGCCTGGGCCGTCACGTCGTGCTTGCGAAGATCCTTTGGTCGCAGCGTAACCAAGAGTTGGGTGGTGTCTTCGCCGGTCGCGGTGACGCTGCGTACGCCGTCGATCCCCGACAGCTCCGGAATCACCACGTTCTCGACCTGCCGGCTCGCTTCGTCGAGCGAAGCATCGGAGGCAACAGCGAGCAGCAGCACCGGAATGTCGTCGGTGCTGCCGGTAATGACCTCGGTCTCGACCTGATCCGGCAGCGTCGGTTTGGTCCCGTCGACGGCATTGCGGATGTCCGCGACCACCTTGTCGGGGTCGAGTCCGTACTCCCATTCGACGCTGATCGTGGCGCTGCCATTCGACGAGGTCGACTGAACCTTCGTCACGCCAGAGATGCCGGTGAGTGAACGTTCCAATGGTGCCGACACGTCATCGGCGACAATTTGCGGTGATACGCCGGGATAGGTAACAGTAACGATCGCTGTCGGCACCTGGATCGACGGCAGCAGTTCCTGCTTGAGGTTGAGAGTCGCCAGCACCCCGAAAACGACGATGGCCAGCGTGGCGAGCCCGACGATCATGCGGTTGGCCAGGCTGAGCCGCGTCAGGGCGGTCATTCAGCAGGCTCCCTTCCACAGGCGATCCGGACTAGAACCAGCGCCGTACGATGAGGTCGACACAATCATTCGCGTTGAGCTTACAGTTAGCGCGACTTCGATAATCAAGGCGTTACGATCTACTTCCAATAAGTGATCTACGGCTCACCAAACGACAGGCGAGGACATGACCAGCACCGCTCGCGACGCCGCAGCATCTGGTAGCGAACCGTCGCCTGCCAGCGAGCAAGACGAATTGATCAGCTGTCTGGAGCGTGTTCAAGACAGTTTTGAACGGCGCGCACTGTCGTCAATGGCTGAGCCACTGATTTCGACGCCTGTCACCATGCAGCAATTGAAGGTGCTGACCATGATCGCCATCGATCCTGACAAGGCGACCGGTCATGAGTTGGCTGCTCTGCTGCAGGTGTCCGTGGCCACCATGTCGGGGCTCGTCGATCGGCTCGTGGAACACGGCATGGTGGCCCGTGGTGAGGACCCCAGTGACCGACGAGTCCGTCGGCTCACCGTGACGCCTGAGGGCAGCGCGACGATTCGTAGCCTGCTGAGCTCGTCTGGCACGATGTCGACTCCGGTGTTACGAAGGCTTGCCGTCGAAGACCTGCGGGCGCTCGTCCAAGGAATTCTCGCCTTCGAGCGTGCCGTTGGCGAGTTGGCACAAGATACACAGTGAGCGTCGCAGCTGCCGTCTAGCGAGCCACGAAGGCGAAGACATCCGGATTCGGCCCGTTAGCCCGCGCTCGCCCCTATTGAGTGCGTGATCGCAGCGACGTGATCTCAGCTCTCCGGAGCCTGTTGGAGTGGAGGGGCGTCACCGGCTTCGTCGGTACTTTCCCCGTACGCGGCTGCGAGCTCATCGACACTCTCGGCTCCAGCCGCACCAGCATGGGTGTTGGGTGCTGGGCTTGTCGAAGCGTGCCCTTCGACAGAGTCAGGGCGCACATCGTCGGGCTCATCATTCTGAGCCTCCTTCAAGGCCTCCTCCGTGGCGCTCAGCCGAGCCATCAGCGTCCGAGCGACAACCTGCTGCCTCGTCGTCGTGCGCTGCGAGCGTCCGCGGAAGATGAAGCTGACGGCCCAGTGGAGCATCGTGGTGAACCGGTTTTTGAAGCCGACGAGATACATGACATGGACGCCGAGCCACATGAGCCACGCGAAGAAGCCCGCCATCCGGATCCTGCCCACGCTTGCCACGGCGTGGAATCGGGAGATCGTAGCCATGCTGCCCTTGTCGAAGTACTTGAACGGGGGCGCGGGCGGCTCTCCCCGCAGCCGGCGGATGATCTGGCCGGCGGCATACTTGCCGCCCTGCATGGCTACTTGGGCGACTCCAGGCAGGTTGTTCAGCGCCATCATGTCGCCCACGACGAAGATCTCCGGATGTCCGGGCAACGTGAGATCATCATTCACCTTCACCCGGCCGGCCCGATCGACCTCGCCGCCACTCTGCTCAGCGAGCTGCTTGCCAAGCGGTGATGCACTCACCCCAGCTGCCCACACTTTGCATCGGCAGCGGATGCGCCGCTCCTTGCCATCCGAATCCACGATGTCGACGCCGGTGTTGTCGACTCCTACGACCTTGGCATTGAGCTCGACGTCGACGCCGATTTTCGCGAGCTGCTCGCTGGCAGCTATGGAGAGCTTGTCTCCGAAGACGCCGAGTACGGTGGGTGCGGCATCGAGCAGGATGACCTTCGCTTTGGTCGTGTCGATGCGACGGAAATCCCGGCGCAGCGTACGGTGGGCCAGCTCACTGATCTGACCTGCCATCTCCACCCCGGTGGGACCGGCGCCCACCACGACGAAGGTCAGCCACTCATCCCGCTCCTCCGGGTCCTCGCTGAGCTCAGCCAGCTCGAAGCACCCGAAGATCCGGCCGCGCAGCTCCAAGGCATCGTCGATGCTTTTCATGCCCGGAGCGAACTCCGAAAACTGATCGTTGCCGAAATACGACTGACCGGCGCCCGCGGCAACGATCAAGGTGTCGTACGGCGTGACGGTGGTGCCCACCGGACTCAGTGAGGTGACTGTCTTGGCAGCGATATCGATGTCCGTGACGCGACCTAGCAACACTGTCGCGTTGCGTTGCTTCTTCAGCACCTCACGTGTCGCTGGGGCGACCTCCCCTTCGGACAGCACGCCTGTCGCAACCTGGTAGAGCAGCGGCTGGAACAGGTGGTGCGAGGTTCCGCTGACCATGACAACGTCCACGGCAGCCTTGGCCAGAGCCTCCGTGGCCCACAGCCCGCCGAACCCAGAACCTATGACGACAACCTGGTGTCTGCTTGATTTGCGCTCAACCGGTGAGGGGGTTGCCGGACTTGGTGCGGGGGTCCCTACCGTCATGACTCACTCCTCGTGTCTGGAGGTGCGGCCCGCTTCAGACCGCTGGCCACCCGGAGCGGGAGAGCCGGAGAACCGGTTTCATCATCCCGCCCTTGCTCAGCAATCGTCCCAGCGACAGCCCGAATTGGCCACCTTTCGCAGCGCAGGCGGCACCCGCTGCCCAACGTGATGTTGTGCCCGTGCTCAGCACTCGCCGTCACGTGGGCCGCATCGGCGCCTTGGCAGCCGATGCGGTGGCGCGCAGTGCTCGGGACTTTGCTGCGACACGCTCGGCCTCCGGCACGACGGTCGTCGACAACACCATCACGGAGTGCGCGTCCACGCGGTGTGTCGATCCCGCGCGCCAAGGCCGCACACCAGGTGGATCAACCTGTGCGGTTGCGGTATTCAGTCGTACGCACCAGTTCTGCCCCAACCGGGACGGCGGCATGGTGAATCTGATCGGGCCGTTGTGGGCGTTGAACAGCAGCAGGAAGTGGTCGTCACTGATCGGCCGGCCCACGTCATCCAATTCGGGGATGGCATCGCCGTTCAGAAAGACCATCAAGCTGCGAGCGAATCCCGAGTTCCAATCGGCCTCGTCCATCTCCGATGCATCCGGCTTGAACCACAAGATGTCACCGAGTTCACTGCGGCCACCGTGCGCGGCATCGCCGGCGAAGAAGCGGCGGCGCCGCAGTACGGGATGTGCTTTGCGCAGCGCGATCGCAGCAGAGGTGAAGGTCAACAAGTCCTTCTGGTCCGCGTCGAGATCCCAATGCATCCAGGAGACCTCGTTGTCCTGGGCGTAGACGTTGTTGTTCCCGTGCTGAGTGCGACCAAGCTCGTCGCCGTGCGCGAGCATCGGAACCCCCTGGCTCACCAGCATCGTTGTGATGAAGTTGCGCTGCTGGCGGAGCCGCAATTCGTTGACCGCTGGATCGTCGGTCTCGCCCTCCGCGCCACAGTTCCATGACCGGTTGTGGCTTTCACCGTCGTTGCCGCCTTCGCCGTTCGCCTCATTGTGTTTCTGGTTGTAGGAGACAAGATCACGCAAAGTGAAGCCGTCATGGGCGGTGACGAAATTGATCGACGCAGTGGGCCGCCGGTCGGAATGCTCGTAGAGATCACTGGACCCGGTGATTCGTGAGGCGAACTCAGCCAGGGACGCCGCCTCCCCGCGCCAGAAGTCGCGTACGGTGTCGCGATACTTGCCGTTCCATTCCGTCCACAAGGGCGGGAAGTTGCCGACCTGGTAGCCGCCATCGCCCAAATCCCACGGTTCGGCGATCAGCTTGACCTGGGAGATCACCGGGTCCTGTTGGATGATGTCGAAGAACGCGGACAGCTTGTCCACCTCGTGAAATTGCCTGGCCAGCGTCGCAGCAAGATCAAATCGGAAACCGTCGACGTGCATCTCCAAGACCCAGTAGCGCAATGAGTCCATGATCAGCTGCAGGACGTGAGGGTTGCGCATCAGCAGGCTGTTGCCGGTGCCGGTGGTGTCGTAGTAGTGCTGCTTGGCGTCGTCAACCAGCCGGTAGTAGGCCGCGTTGTCGATGCCGCGGAATGCGATGGTCGGCCCCAGCTCGTTACCTTCAGCGGTGTGGTTGTAGACCACGTCCAAGATCACTTCAATGTCGGCTTCGTGCAGCGACTTGACCATCGCCTTGAATTCGGTGGCCTGCTGACCAAGATCGAGAGCGCTGGCATATCCGTTGTGCGGAGAGAGAAATCCGATGGTGTTGTATCCCCAGTAATTGGACAGGCCACGATCGGCCAGATGTGTGTCATTGACGAACTGGTGCACCGGCAGCAGCTCCACGGCTGTCACCCCAAGCGAGGTGAGGTGATCGATGATCACCGGGTGACCAATCGCGGCGTAGCTTCCCCTCACGTCGTCCGGGATGCCGGGATGGGTCATTGTCAGACCCTTCACGTGGGCCTCGTAGATGATGCTTTCGTGGTACTGGTGCCGCGGTGGTCGGTCGTCCTTCCAATCGAAGAACGGGGTGGTGACCACCGACAGCATGGTGTGGCCCACTGAGTCCAAGTCGTTGGCGGCAGTCGGGTCGCTGAAGCGGTAGCCGAACAACGACTCGTCGCCGTCGATCTGGCCACTAATGGCCTTTGCGTAGGGATCAAGCAAGAGCTTGTACGGGTTGCAACGATGACCCTTACTCGGCTCGAAGGGGCCGTGGACCCGATAGCCGTAACACTGGCCCGGCTGGATGCGAGGAATGTAGGCATGCCAAACGTTGCCGTCAACCTCGATGAGCTCGACGCGCGTCTCCTTCCCTTCCTCATCGATCAAGCACAACTCGACCTGGGTCGCTACTTCGGAGAAGAGCGCGAAATTGACTCCAGTGCCGTCGAAGGTCGCGCCTAGTGGATAGGGCCTGCCAGGCCACATGTCCACGGTTTGTCCCTGTATTCCATCCACCGACTCCAGCACGGCACCCTCTCCTACCTTCTCTAGCGCGACTCCCGCGGAAACCAACGCTACGAGCACCTTCGCTACCCAGACCAGCACCCCAGGAAACTTGTAAAGACCTCGCAACACCTCCGACGAGCGCGTGTCATGGTTGCTCGCAGCACTGCGGACCGATGGCCGACCCTCGCAGCACAATAAGACCCGTGCGACACGAGCCCTCGGTGCTCCATCTCGACCTTGACGCCTTCTTCGCCAGCGTCGAGCAGCGGGACAAGCCCTCCTTGCGCGGCAAACCGGTTGTGGTGGGCGGTCTTGGTCAGCGCGGGGTCGTCGCCACAGCCTCCTACGAGGCCCGCATCTTCGGCGTACGGTCGGCAATGCCCACGCATGAAGCGCGGCGACGCTGCCCGCATGCAGCGTTCCTCGCCGGCCGATTCGGTGCCTACCACGCGGCGAGCCGGCAGGTGATGGAGGTGTTGCGGCGGCTCTCGCCGCTGGTCGAACCGTTGTCCCTTGACGAGGCTTTCGTCGACCTTCGTACCGCAACCGAGGTGGTCGACTTCAGCCGACCTGGTCTGGAGCTACTGATCAAGAAACTGAAGGACGAGGTACGCGCAACCACCGGCGGCTTGACCGGCTCAGTGGGCGTCGCCAGCTCCAAGTTTGTCGCCAAGGTAGCCACCGAGCTGGCCAAACCGAATGGCTGGTCGGTCGTCGCGGCTGGCCAGGAGCTCGAGCTGCTGCGGCCATTGAAGGTGGGAGTCATTCCCGGTGTCGGACCGGTCACACAGGAGAAGCTGCGCCGCATTGGCATCCATACGGTTGCCGATCTTCAAAGCTCCGCGTTCGACGAGCTCACTCAAGTGATCGGCAAGACCCAGGCACAGGCCTTGGTTGACCTGGCATACGCCCGTGACGACCGCCCGGTCGAGCCGGATCGGGAGACCAAGTCGATCTCTGTCGAGGACACTTTCGAAACTGATCTTGTGGCTCGCGACGAGCTCGCCACGATCTTGCTCCGTGATGCGCGCCAAGTGGCGAGCCGACTGCGCGCGGCGGGCCTCTTCGCGCACACGGTGTCGATCAAAGTCCGGCTCCATGACTTCTCAACGCTGACAAGATCACGGACATTGCTGAGTGCAACGGATCGCGCGGATGTGATCGGTTCGGTTGCCACCTCCCTGCTCTCGGGGGTTGACGCAACGGGCGGAGTCCGGCTCCTCGGTGTCGGCGTTGCGGGCCTGACCGATGTACTGCAGGACGACCTCTTTGCAGCCGACCACTCAATCGAGGGTCCAGCAACCGAAGATGTGGCGGCTGATCACCTGAGCCCCGAGGAGGAGCGGGTGCGCCCGGGTTGGCCCGCTGGGGTCGATGTCGAGCATGATCAATACGGCAGCGGCTGGGTCTGGGGCTCAGGGCTCTCTCGGGTGACAGTCCGCTTCGAGACCAGGGACACACCGCCCGGCCCAGTCCGAACCTTCGCCTCCGACGACCCGGCGCTGCACCGGGTTGAGCCGCATTGACCCCCCGGGCCTCAAGTACGCGCGTTGACGCCCGAGGCCGCCTCGATCAGCCCGAGGAACAGGCCGTAGTCCTCACCGCTTTCGGGATGCCACTGCACGCCTAACCAGAACGGCCGCTCGGGATCCTCGATTGCCTCGATGGTGCCATCGGCCGCGCGTGCCGTGGCTTCGAAGCCGGGGTGGCTGACGACCGATTGCCGGTGGTGACAGCTGACCTGCACCCGATCCCCCACGAACGTTCGTACCCGGGAGCCCTCGCGAGTGGCGATCGAGGTCCAGCCGAAGGCATTGCCTCCGGGCGCGTGTTCCTCGTGACCCACGACATCGGGTAGATGCTGTTCGAGTGAACCACCAGCCCGAACCGCCATGACCTGCATGCCGCGACAGATTCCAAGGGTGGGTAGGCCGATGCGATCAGCGGCGTCCAACAGCCCGAACTCCCAGGCATCGCGGTCACGGCGCACCTTGGTCGTGGCATGCGGCATCTGGCCGTAGCGCTCCGGATCCACATCAGCGCCGCCGGTGATGATCAAGCCGTCGAGCCGGGAGACCACCTCGCCCATCCCATCGTGTTGCGGCGGCAGCAGCACGACGACACCCCCGGCGGCCTCGACCGATCGGGCGTAAACCGCCGGTAGCAAATCGGCCGGCATATTCCACACCGACCAGGCAGCCTGCTCGCGATAGGTGGTCAGGCCTATGACCGGCCGACCCTGTGTCCCCCCCATCGCGGTCATGGGCCCTATTGTCACATTCTTTCGAAACCGCGCCTGATCTCTCAGTCGGTGACTGCCACCTCGAATTGCCACCCGCTCGGCATCAGCCGTTGTGGTGGAGTGATCGATGCCAGCCCAGCCCGCGGTCGGCGATGATGTCGACCGCTGGTCCCTACGCTGTGCACATGGCGATGTGGGTGGGTGCGCTGGAATTCGACCTGTTGCTCGGCGACGTGCATTCGCTGAAGGAGAAGCGCTCGCTGGTACGCCCGCTGATTGCCGAGGTGCGGAAACGATTCGAGCTCAGTGTCGGCGAAGTTGATCACCTCGAGCTGCACCGGCGGGCAGGCGTCGGGGTGGCCGCGGTCAGCCCTGACCGGGCACATCTTGTCGAGATCCTTGATGCGGTCGAGCAACTGGTCGCCTTCCGCCCTGAGGTCGAGCTGCTGTCGGTACGCCGCACCCTACGAGCTGGAGATGACTAACGGGAGTGTTCGACTATGCAGACCTGCTCCGCCGGCCTGCAGCGTAAGGCTCACCAAGATCAACATCGATGACCTGACGACTGGGCTCGAGGAGTGCCGGCTCATGAAAACAGATCAGCCTCTCGTCACCGTTCCGCCCCGAGATGGTGTTGCCATCCTCGATCACGTCGCCGGACCGGAACAGGTAGGCGCCAGTGGCGAAGAGCATTTCGGCGATCTCGCCAGGCTTCCGACTGCGGAAATGGCACTGGACGTCCGGAAGCCCGAAAACGTGCAAGCCCAACGTATCCATCACCATCGTGCCGGGCTGGTTCGCGATACTGAAGTAACGGACATTGATCAGACCATCAAGATCATCTGCAGTAAAACCCATTGGGTCGCCGACTCGTTGGCTCTGCGGCCAGCTGAGCACCGTGGGACGAGTCAACCGTGTCATCTCCGCGACCACACCACTCATCGCACTCCAACGCTCCTGCGGTGACCTGGTCTCACCGAACATCTCAGTTACCAACAGACTGCTTCGGCATCTCGCAACCGCTGCTTCCGCGCCATCCCAGTCCCAGGTCTGGCTGACGTCGGGCAGAGCCTTGCCGCCCTCACCGAGCGGGCTGCCGCGCATGATCACGTTCAACAACGGTGCAGGCTCTTCGCCATGCGGCATGACAACCGAGTCCATCTGCAGTTGCGCGGCTGGCGACACTGATCGCAGGCTGTCGAGCAGCCAGGGCTCGTCCAAATCGGGCGCCTCCGCGTACCACAACTCCACCACCAGAGGGACCTTTGCAGGCTCAGTCATGATCATCATTTCCTCCGCGTAGCGCTCTCACTGCCGTGGCCACCACGTCGGGTCGGTCGATCATCATCAGATGACGCGAGTCGTCGACGACCACCTGTCGTGCGTTGAGCAGGGCGGCCAGCTGGGCCTGCTTGGCAATCCACCGCGGCCCGCGGCCCGCTGCCGCGGTGAGCACGATCGTGGGAATCCGTGGCCAAACGAAGCCTTCCCTGAGCCGAGCGAGGTCCCAAGCCTGCTCAGCGTACGCCGCCTGCTCGGCGAGCACGCTCGCGATCGTGTCGGGGTCCCGAAACGTTTGCCTTGCCAGCGGCCTGGCCGGTTCGGTGAACTTGTGATTGCTTTGCGCCGCAAAGAGCAGGCGCTGCACGATCGAGCCAGCAAGTCGGAGTGGCGGAATCACCATCGCCCTACGCACCACGTGCGCAAGCCAGAGCCAGCGCCGCCGTGGCCCGGGCCTGCGCGGCGTGAACTCAACGCTGCCATCGGCAAGCACCAGTCCAACGACCAGATCGGGGCGTTGCCGTGCCACGGCCTCGGCGTGGAAGCTGGCCATGGAATGCGCCACAACGAGCGCAGGTCCCACCGACTCGAGGAGTGCCGCGAGCACGGCGACTTCGACAGCCAATCGAGGCAACTCGCCCGGCCAGGGGCTGCCCATCAGTCCTGGCCGATCGAGGCGGATCAGCGTAAGGTCTGACAGCGCATCGGCTACCTGATCCCAGTCAAAGCTGGGCACTCCGCAGCCACCGAGCAGCACGATGGGCGGTCCCGCACCGGGCTGGGTGGCCACATGCACGCAGTGACCACCGAGGGTGACCAACCCGTCGGCGGGCAGCGCTGTTAGCGCTTCAGCCATCCTCACCTTCCCTCGCGGCGAGCGCTCGCGGCCGTCTGCGGGCCGCATCGACCCGCCGCCGCGCCGGCGTCGTGCCGCTCCGTGTGCCGCTGCTCACAGCACCACTCTTACCATCGTGTTCCAGGCAGAGCCGCTCTTGACTTGTCGGAGCGAGGTGGCATCAGCCGCGGCGCTGGCACCAGCCGCACCAGAACAGATTGCGGCCGGCGAGCACCTCGGTGCGCACCTTGGAGCCGCAGACCAGGCATGCCATGCCAGCGCGGCGGTAGACGTAGACCTCACCACCATGATCGTCTTTGCGAGGCAGCCGGCCCATCGCCTCGGGTGAGTGCTCGGGACGTACGGTGTCGATTCGATTGTTCACCACTCCTTGCGGCATCAGTTCGACAAGATCGTTCCAGATCCCAAGCCAGCTGCGGCGACTGAGCTTGTTGCCCGGCCGATGCGGATTGATCCGGTTGCGGAACAGCACCTCTGCGCGGTACACGTTGCCCACCCCGGACAGGATGGTTTGATCCATCAAGAGTGCGGCGATCGGCCGCGTCGCGCGGTGTATCCGACGCCAGGCAAGATCAGGATCGGCATCCGCTCGGAGCGGATCTGGACCGAGTTCGCTGAGCTGCACGGCGACTTCCGCAGGAGTCTGGACCGTGCAGAGCTGCGGTCCGCGTAAGTCAGCCGCAGCTCCCTCGGTAGCAATTCGCACTCGCACCTCGCCTCGAGGCGGCGCCGGCGGGCCGAGCTGGATGCTGCCGATCAGGCCCAGATGGATATGCAACAAGCGATCGCGGTCGAATTCGCAGAACAGGTGCTTGCCGTGAGCGGTCGCCTCGATCATGCGTGTCTGGTCCAGCAACGCCGCCGACTCTGCGAACCGGCCCTGCGGGCTGCTGACCGACACCACTCGACCGCCGAAGGCTTCGGTCAGATCGAGGGCCAAGCGGTGCAGCGTGTGGCCTTCCGGCAAGTTCCCTCCCTCGCAGCTGGCGATCTGGCCCGCGTAACACTTCCATTGCGATCGCTCACACAGTGAGCAAATCTGTTTTAGCGTGTCAGGCATGACAGGTGCGTTGCCACCTGGGGGTCGCCCCTCAGGAACGCACGGCGGAGGAACACACCGCTCGGGGACCACGTACGACCCCCGCGACCTTTGGCCGCGGGATTTTGGGCGGGACGGTGTCTCGGGGCTGGTCACTCTGGACCGTGCGATGCGAGGGCGGGACGTGTCTCGCCCGGACCTTGACGACGAGCGGGTCGCCGAAGAGGTCATCGATGAGCTGCTCGCCCGCGTGGATGGCCGTAGACGTGTTTGATTGCTCCGCTCGCTAGCGCTCGCTAGCGCGTATGTGCGTTGAGATTGTCGAAACGCGAAATCCCTTCGACAGCCTTTCGGGCCCTTCGACGAGCTCAGGGCACATTCAGGCGCCTGCTGCCGAACGGGTCCTCTCGTAGTCAGCGACCAGTTCGATGCGCCGGGCATGGCGGGGGTCACCGCTGAACGGCGTCGCGAGGAAAAGACGCACCATCTCCAAAGCCTCTTCTTGGGTATGCATCCGAGCACCGATGCCGACGACGTTCGCATCGTTGTGCTCTCGGCCGAGCCTGGCAGTGTCCAGGTCGTAGGCGAGCGCCGCCCTGGCGCCGGCCACCTTGTTCGCAGCGATCTGCTCGCCGTTCCCGGAGCCCCCGATCACAACGCACAGCGAGCCGGGGTCGGCCACCACGGCCTCGGCTGCGGGAATGCAGTAGACCGGATAGTCGTCCTCGGCGTCGTAGCTGTCCGGCCCATGATCAACTAGTTCGTGCCCGTCCTCAGTCAAGACAGCGATCAAGTAGTTCTTCAACTCGTATCCGGCATGATCACTGCCAATGTGTACGCGCATGCGAGCACTATCCCAGATCGGGACGGCTGGCATGGAGCGTCCTCGGCTGCCGCGCAGCCTCCCCGAGCTGCTGGATGCCGATAGCCAGCCCGCCGACAATGTCACCGACGGCAAAGGAGGTTTGCATCGCTGCCGCTGCCAGGCGGCATTCAAGATCATCTAGTGAGCGCCGCGCTGCCACGCCGGTCACAATCTCCAGCCTGTGGAACTCCGGATCGCACATCACCATGACCGAATGATCAGGATCGGCGAGCGCTCGATGCAGTCGTTCGGCGTATCCGCGAGAGTCGTCCTCCGAGATACCGACGTAAAGTGAAAAGGTTAGGCCGGATACGGTCTCGGCATTCCGGACGGCACGCTTGAGCCAGTCGCGTTGGCTCGGGGTGAACGAGTCACCAACGGGCACCCGCACCACCTACGTGCTCGCCGGTGTCATCGCCCTCGACCTCGCCGCCACCCACCAAAGCCTGTTGCCCAAGGTCGGTTCCCGGGTTCGCATCCACAAGCTGCGCCTCACCGGTTCGAGCGTCAACCATGTAGAGCGGGTCGCTGGTGCGGGGGTCGTCGCCGCGTGTCGCGTGGAACGTCTGGACGATCTTGTTGATGGCGATCACGATAAGGAACACCACGATAGGAGCGCCGAACAACAGCAGGAGAGATTGCAGGGCCGTCGGGTTTTCGGCCCGCGGCCACCCGGAGAGCGTTTCCAGAGGCACTAGCATGCTCAGGAGTTCGTTCACGGGCCTACGTTATCGCCCCGACGCGGTTCTGCGGAGGGTTGCGAGCCGCCCAAGAGGAGGATTGTTGTCAGGTACCTGCACGGGCCAGGCCCGGTCGCGGATTCGGCCCCAGCTATGAGCGCCGGTTCGACGCAGTCCCGGGTGGTCATGGACGCTGATCAGATTGCGCGCGCATGTGCTCGGATGGCTCACCAGATTCTCGAGGCGAACCAAGGTGCCCACGACCTCGTACTTCTCGGGATCCCAACCCGAGGCGTCCCGCTGGCGCATCGGCTCGCGACCGTGATGGATCAGGTGGAAGGTGTTCGGGTTCCGGTGGGCGCTCTCGATGTGACGATGTACCGCGATGACCTGCGCCGCCAGCCGACCCGTGCCGTGGGGCGTACGGATTTACCCGTAGAGGTGGAGGGCCGCACGGTGGTGCTGGTCGACGACGTGCTCTACTCCGGACGTACGGTGCGGGCCGCGCTCGATGCCCTAGGTGATCTTGGGCGGCCGCGCGCCGTTCGGCTGGCAGTGCTGGTCGATCGCGGTCACCGCGAACTACCCGTTCATGCTGATCATGTCGGCTCCTACGTCCCGACCCGGCCCGGGGAGCATGTCAGCGTACGGCTGGCCGAGCTGGACGGGATCAATCGGGTGACCATTGAACCGGGTAACGGCCCCGAGCGTGGGGAGGCCTGATGCGTCATCTGCTGTCCGCGGCTGATCTTGACCGAGATCAGATCACCGAGATTTTGGATCTCGCGGAAGAGATGTCGCTGGTGCAGGGACGCCCGGTCAAGAAGTTGCCCGCGCTGCGCGGCCGTACCGTGGTTAATTTGTTCTTCGAGGACTCCACCCGCACCCGATCCTCGTTCGAAATTGCCGGCAAGTGGCTGTCGGCGGATGTGATCAACATCAGTGCCAAGGGCTCCTCTGTGTCGAAGGGTGAGTCGCTGCGCGACACGGTGCTGACCGTCGCAGCCATGGGTGTCGATGCCCTGGTGATCCGGCACTATGCATCGGGCGCGCCCTGGCAGGCCTCACGCTGGATCGACGCCCACGTGCTCAATGCTGGTGACGGCACGCACGAGCATCCCACCCAGGCCTTACTGGATGCGTTTACCATTCGACGACATCTCCGGCGCTCGGTCGCTGATCAGTCGAGTTTCGAGGGCAAGACCGTGGCGATCGTCGGTGACATCACCCACTCCCGGGTGGCACGCAGCAATGTGCTGCTGCTCAACACCATGGGGGCAGAGGTGATCTTGGTTGCACCACCGACACTGCTGCCGTCCGGAATCGACAGCTGGCCGGTGCTGGTGTGCACCGATTTTGATCAAGTACTTGCTCGTGCGGACATCGTCATGATGCTTCGCGTGCAGCGGGAACGGATGTCGGGAGGATATTTCCCGACACCGCGGGAGTACACCATCGGCTATGGCTTGACACGTCCGAGACTTGCGGCGATGAAACCGGGCGCGGCGATCTGCCATCCAGGTCCGATGAACCGGGGTCTGGAAATCTCCGCGGATGCCGCCGACGCGGCCAACTCTTTGATCTTGGACCAGGTTGCAGCCGGCGTGTCGGTCCGGATGAGCGTGCTGTACGAGTTGCTGGGAGGTGCCGAGTGACCGACCTGCTGATCCGCGGTGCCGATCTGGTCGGCGGTGGGCGGTCTGACCTGCTCATCCGAGACGGCCGATTCGTAGACCCACGGGATGCCTACGGCGACGTGGACCAGCTCGATGCCGACGGGCTTGTGGCTTTGCCGGGGCTGGTCGACCTGCACACACATCTACGGGAGCCGGGACGAGAAGACGCCGAGACGGTGGACTCTGGCACGATGGCAGCGGCGCGCGGTGGCTTCACCGCAGTGCTGGCGATGGCCAACACCGATCCTGTCACCGACACAGCTGAGGCCGCGGCACATGTTGCGTCGCTGGGGGCTCGTGACGGCCACGCGGACGTCGTCCCGGTGGGCGCAGTCAGCAAAGGACTCGCCGGCGTCGAGCTGGCTGAACTTGGCCTGATGGCCCGTTCGAGTGCTGGCGTGCGGGTGTTTTCCGACGATGGTCATTGCATAGCGGATGCACGTTTGATGCGGCGCGCACTGGAGTACGTCCGAGCCTTCGACGGCGTCATCGCCCAGCATGCCCAGGATCCGCAACTTGCCGGAGCCGGTGCTTGCTGCCATGAGGGAGTGATCTCCGGGAAGCTCGGACTGCCGGGATGGCCCGCCGCTGCCGAGGCAGCCGTGGTGGCCCGAGACGTACAGATCGCTGAGCTCACCCGTTCCCGGCTGCACATCTGCCATGTCTCGTGCGCTGAGACTGTCGACGTCATAAGGTGGGCCAAGCAGCGCGGCATCAATGTGACTGCAGAGGTAGCGCCTCATCACCTCATGCTGACAACCAGCGAGGTGGTGGGCTATGACCCGACGTACAAGGTGAATCCGCCGCTGCGGCCGGAGGAGCACGTCGAGGCCGTACGGGAGGCGCTGGCCGACGGGACGATCGACGCGGTGGCTACCGATCATGCCCCGCATGCCCGGCACGACAAGGAGCATGCATTCGCCGACGCGGCGTTCGGCATGCTCGGCCTGGAGACCGCGCTTGCTGTGGTGCTGGAGACCATGATCAACTCCGGTCGGATGGGCTGGCCTGAGCTGGTCAAGCGGATGTCGATCATGCCGGCACACATTGCCCGGTTGGCCGGTCAGGGCCGTGCACTGGGTGCCGGCGAGCCGGCAAATGTCGTCCTGGTCGATCCTGCCGCCCGGGCGGTCGTCGAGCGAGACGCCTCGGCCTCGCTGTCACGCAACAATCCCTGGCACGGGCGGGAACTACCAGATCCGGTTGTCGCCACCATCTGGGCCGGGCGGATCACATACCAGAAGGAACGGTGATCTTTGGCTTGACTGGGCGGGTCGCGATGAGCACACCGACCAGCGAGAGTGCACCACCGACAATCGCCAGCAAGGGCGGCACCTCATCAAGCAAGAGCCAACCGAGCAGGATCGTGATCGGCGGCACCGCAAACGTCGTGACACCCAGCCTTCCGGCCGTGCTGTGTTTCAGTGCGTACGCCCAGGTGGAGAAAGCCAAGGCACTCGGCACCAGGCCAAGGTAGACGACTCCCGCTATCTGCAGGGGCGGTACGGCCGCGAGATCATGGACCAGCTGACCGGCAAAAGGCAGACAAGCGATCGTTCCAATCAGGCAGGCGAGCCAGGTCACCTGCAGGGCGGATACTCGGCGGAGCACCACTTTCTGCGCCACCAAGGCGATCGAATACGTTGTGGCGCTCACCAGCACAAGCAGCACGCCAATCAGGTCGGCTTTGCCGGTACTGGTAGCAATCCCGATGATCAGCGTGCCGGCAAACGCGACCAAACCACCGATCACCAGCATGCGTGGAAAGCCTTCACCGAGGAGGATGCCAGCAAGTACGCCGATCAGAATCGGCGCAAATTGAATCAGCATCGCGGCGGTACCAGCGTCGACGTGCTGCTCGCCAGCATTCAGCGCAACGCTGTAGGCCGCGAACCAGGCGATGCCCACGACAGCTGTAAGCGCCCATTCCCTGGCGTTCAGCCGGACCAGCTTGCGACCAATCATCATGGCGCTGAGCGCGAGGCTGGCCACGAGCAACCGACCGAGGCCGAGTGCTCCTGGGCGAATGTCGTGCGCCGCGTACCGAATCACCACGAAGGCCGAAGCCCAGGCGAGAACTGTAATCGTGACCGCGAGAAGAGTCCGCCAACTCGGCTCTGTGTCGATCTTGGTCTGTCGGCTCTCCTCCACGCGGCTGGCCACCGCTCAAGCATGGCACCCCATCACACTTGTATGCGATGGGAAGTCAGACCTTAGGCTGAGGCACATGCCGGACTGGTTACCAGACAATCTCGCAGCGCTGGTGGTCTTCAAGCCGATTCGCATCGTGCTCTTGATCATCGCGGCGTTCGTGCTGCGACGGGTGCTCCATCGCATGATCAATCGCTCCGTACGACGGGCAGTTGACCGGCCATTGACATCGCGCCATCAGATCGCCCAGAAGTTGATCGACGCCACGACGGTGTCAGCCGAGCGTCGCAAACAACGCCTTGAAGCGCTCGGCTCCTTGGCGGGCAGTGCGGTAACCTTCGTGATCTTTCTGGTCGCCATTCTGATGATCTTGGCCGAAATGGGGTTCAACATCACGACGCTTGTGGCGGGCACCTCGGTGGTTGCCGTGACGCTTGCCTTCGGGATGCAGAGCATTGTGAAAGATCTCGTGTCGGGCGTCTTTATGCTCGTCGAGGACCAGCTTGGGGTCGGCGACTACGTGGACATGGAGAAGGCATCAGGCGTCGTCGAGGGCATCGGCTTACGCGTGACTGAGCTACGCGACAAGGACGACACGGTGTGGTACGTCCGCAATGGAGAGATTGTCCGAGTCGGCAACTACAGCCAAGGCGGCCCCGGAGAGCCACCGGCCGAGGTCAACGCCGAAACCGCATAGGTTTGGGAGCTGTTTGCCCATAACGTGTCGGAGTGCCGCAGCGCTCCTCGTGAAGTGAAGAGACAGTGCCGATCCGTTCAGCAACCAAGGGCGGCAGAGGGAATGATTTAAGGCAGCTGGATGAATTGGCGAACTTGCCGCCATGGTGGGTTTGAGTCCGGACTATGCGATTGCCGCTCTCGCCATCTCCTCCAACTTCGTCATTAACGCCCGGTGAGGGTGGGGCCCGTGGCTGATTCGTGCGACGCCGGCATTCGCCCAATCGGCCTTTGGTGGTGCGCCGGGGAAGGAGATCAGGTTGAGCGGCAGCGGCACTTCCTTGACGATCCGCTCGACCTGCCGCGGATCGGCGAGGCGGGGGATGAAGAAACCGCTGGCGCCGGCGTCGGCGAAGGCCTTCCCGCGCTCGATCGCTTCGTCGACCAGTGCCGAGTCATGCGTCTGCGTCTTGATGTACAGGTCGGTGCGGGCGTTTATGAAGAAGTGCTCGCCGACGGCGCGGCGGATGGCCTCGATGCGCGTCGCCTGCAGCTTCAGCGGGTGCAGACCCTCGCCGCCGATGACCTGATCCTCGAAATTGCATCCGACCGCGCCCGTCGCGGCAAGGCGGACGACATTGTCGGCGCCTTGGTCCGGGTCATCGGAATAGGCGCTTTCGAAGTCGACGGTCAGCGGCAGCTCGGTTGAGTCGGCGATGCGCTTTGCGTTCGCCAACGCGAAATCGATCGGCACGCCCTGCCCGTCGGGCCAGCCGTTGGCGTCGGCAACCGGATGGCTGCCGGTGGCGAGCGCCTTGGCCCCGGCGCGGACGACGGCATGGGCGCTGCCGACGTCCCAGATGTTGTAGAGGATCACCGGATCGCCCGGCACGTGCAATACGGCGAACGCCTCGAACTTCGTCGGCATTGGCTCCCCCTTTATCGAACGCAGTCAAGATTGCGCTTCATTCGCTCGACTCGATCCTCAGACTCTGGCAGCGAGGCGCCAGCTTAGCGCGTGTCGCACTCTGGTTCTTCGGGGGTCAACTTGCACGAATAGGCCGTTGTCTGCGCTCGGCCGACAGCAGCGAGCATTGGCAACCTGAAGGTACCGCGGCGGCCCGTACCCAAAGGGCCTGTCCGGCGATCTCGATGTTGTGTCCATCGCCTGGAATTGAGGCTGGCCCCGACCGATCACGCGCCGCCGGACGATCGGCTAAATGATCATGCCTGGATCAGTTCCACGGCTTCAGCACCATCCGCACCCGGCGGCTCGCACGTACGCTCTAGATCCTTCTCAGGAGGGCCTTGACATTCTGCAGGCGTCTACTAGCGTTGAAATTCCATTGAGACGAGTCGAGCGGGGCGAATTTCGGCCGCAAGATCGCTCTACTTCACTCGACATGCGGTCGTTTTTGCCGCCCGAGCTCAACTATCAACCTTTTATTCGCCGAAAGGACCTAGACATGTCGAATCATTTCACTGGGCTCAGCCTTGGCGCGCCACTTGGTGACTTCAGACTCGACCTCTGTGACCTCTACGCCTTTCAGTCCCCCTCCGATCCGTCCAGAACCGTGATCATTCTCAATGCGAATCCCGAGGCGGACGCTCTCCATCCGGACGCTATCTATCGAGTGAACATTGATACGGACGGAGATTATCTGGCTGACATAGCGATCTCTTACTTATTCGCGCCGGCCACCAATGGAAGCCAAACGTTCAGTGCGCTCATCGCGCGAGGCGACGAAGCCCGCTCGGAGGAAGCATTGGGGACCAAGGCGGTCGACAACGCGACAGTTTCCTTTGGAGCCACGCCTGAGTTCGTCACGGCCGGCGACTATAAATTCTTTGCTGGCAGCCGAAGCGATGCCTTCTTCTTCGACTTTCCAGGACTCAACAACATATTTGATGTGAGTGACGGAAATAATTTCACGACACCTCGCCTCCGCGGCCAATCTCCCTGGACCGGTGTCGACTCGAATGTGGAGGCCAAGGCCAACGTGTTCTCAACGGTCGTGGAGTTGCCGACGAGCGAGTTCGGCCCCAACCCCACCATCCGCGTCTGGGGACGATGCAGCGTGCGGCGCGATGGTCAACTTCTCCATGTCGACCGTGCCGGGCATCCGTCAATGAGCAGTTTCTTCAATAGGGACGAAAGCAAGGAAGAATACAACGGTGGCGAGCCAGTTCACGATCGGGAGCGCTGGCTCGATCCGTTCGTGCACTACATGGGCCATATCGGCAACTACACGCCTGATGAGGCTGTCGCTGCGATCGACGCTGAAGGCCTCCTGCCGGACGTGTTGACATTCGATCCGTCGAAGCCCGCGCAGTACCCCAACGGCCGCACCTTCAGCGATGATGTCATCTATCACCGGGTGGCTTTCCTCTCAAAGGAAAATATGCCTCCCACTGGGCTGCAACCGCATACCGATCTACTCAGCGAGTTCCCCTACCTGGGCAACCCGCACCCCTCGGATCACTAGCCTCGCGCGGCCACCTCACCTCGAATTAATTCGGGCAACTGCTCGTTCGACCGACGCCACAGTGCTGAGTGCGCCGCCTTATCTGCCAGGCTCCCATGGGTGATGGACAATGGGTCCCGATGTCCGAGCATGCACCTCTGCAGACCTTCTACGAGGCCGTGGGCGGCCACGAGACCTTTGTGGCGCTTGTGAAGCGGTTCTATCAGGGTGTCGCCTCCGATCCACCGCTACGAGCGCTGTATCCAGAGCCCGATCTTGCTTCCGCCGAGGAGCGGCTGCGGATGTTCCTCGAGCAGTATTGGGGAGGCCCGACGACCTACAGCGAGCAGCGCGGGCATCCGCGACTGCGCATGCGCCACGCTCCCTTCGCCGTGACGCCAGCCATGCGGGACCGCTGGCTGACCCATATGCGGGACGCGGTCGACTCGATCGAACTCACACCGCAGCAGCAACACGAGTTGTGGACCTACATGGAGCGGGCCGCGTACTCGATGGTGAACACCTTCGACGAGCATCCAGGCACGATGCCGGGACTGCGGCTGTAGTCCGCCACTCTCACCCGTCCTAACACAGGATCTTCCCGCGGGAACGCCAGTGTCAGACTCGTACGACGCTCCATCTGTCCAGCGCCGATCGCTGATCGGCGGTCAAGGGCGATACGCCGACTACAACCGTCCGTGCCGTCGCGTAGACCGTGCTCGAGAGCGGATCGCTGATCTCTGCGGTCACAGTGAAGGAGCGGTTTCCAATCATTGAGATTGCAGTGCCTACCTCGTACGGCTCGATCCTGAAATCGATCGGCTTCAGATACTCCAGGTCTTGGCGGACCACCATCCAGACCGCCTCCGGCTCCCAGCCGACGGAGTCGCTTACGAGGCTAATTCTGGCCTCCTGGACGTAGTCGTAGTACTTCACATTGTTGACGTGGCCGTACGAGTCCACGTCGGACCAGCGCACTGTCATCGGATAACGATGATGGTCTGCGGGAACAGGCACCTTCGGCAGTGGCCGCAGAGGCTCCGCAGCAGCGAGGGCTCGGCCAAGCAACTCCCTTTCCTCTGTGGTCAGGCGCCGTAATGCATTGCTGGCTAGGTCAAATGGCACCACACCGGTCCGAGCCCGAGCCGCCAAGTCGGCGCCGTC
>Ga0307320_10000130_pt1 | contig 26074 bp, 25 predicted proteins | sample ER_DNA_369_FD_194495 | JGI IMG/M metagenome (GOLD analysis project Ga0307320, IMG submission 194495) | Bulk soil microbial communities from the East River watershed near Crested Butte, Colorado, United States - ER_DNA_369 | ecosystem: Environmental > Terrestrial > Soil > Floodplain | place...
TCGTCGAGCTGCGGTTCGCACTGGCGAAGGCCTACGAGCGCGCCGGCGAGCTTCGGGCCGCCCGCCGCGAGCTGCTTGAGGCGAAGCGCCTCGACCCGCTCGAGCCGCGGATCGACGAAGCGCTCCGCGCCCTTCGGCGCGGTTGACGCGCCGGTCCGCGCGATACGCTCTTCTGCACCGTGCCCAGGGCTCTCGTGACAGGCGGGGCGGGCTTCATCGGCTCGCACCTCTCGGAGCTGCTCCTCGCCGACGGCTGGGAGGTGTTCGCCCTGGACGACGTCTCGACCGGTTCGCTCGAGAACGTCGTGCACCTGCGCGACCGGTCCGACTACCACCTCGTCGTCGACTCGGTCCTCGCACCCGCGATCGTCAACGAGCTCGTGAACAAGTGCGACGTCGTCTACCACCTCGCCGCCGCCGTGGGCGTTCGCCTGATCGTCGAGCAGCCGGTGCTCACGATGGTCACGAACGTCCAGGGCACCGAGACGGTCCTCGACTGCTGCAGCCGCTTCGGCAAGCGCGTGCTCGTGGCCTCGAGCTCCGAGGTCTACGGCGACCACCGCACGGAGCGCCCGCTGGCGGAGGACGACCGCCGCGTCTACGGCCCGACCACCGAGAAGCGCTGGCTCTACGCGGACTCCAAGGCGATGGACGAGTTCCTCGCCTTCGGCTACCACCAGGAGCGCGACCTCGACTGCGTGATCGCGCGGCTCTTCAACACGGTCGGTCCCCGGCAGAGCGGCCGCTACGGAATGGTGATTCCCCGCTTCGTCGAGCGGGCGCTGGCCGGCGAGCCGCTCGAGATCCACGGGGACGGCAGCCAGACCCGCGCCTTCTGCCACGTGCAGGACACGATCCGCGCGCTCAAGGGCCTGGCGGAAGGCGACGGGCTCTCGGGCCAGGTCTTCAACGTCGGCTCGACCGAGCGGATCAGCATCTCCGGCCTCGCACAGCGGGTGCTCGAGCTGACCGGCTCGAGCTCCGAGCTCACGTACGTTCCGTATGACGAGGTCTACGGCCTCGGCATCGAGGACACGCTCCACCGGGAACCCTCGATCGAGAAGATCGGCGCCGCGATCGGCTGGCGTCCGGAGAAGCGCCTCGACGAGATCCTCGACGACGTGATCGAGCGGGCGCGTCTACCCTCAGGCGCATGAGCGTCGCTCCCCTACGGGTCGCTCCCGCGGGGGAAACCATGTTTCCCCCGCGCGCCCCCTTCTTAGACCCCGACGTGGTGGAACCTCCCGGTTCCCCGACAGCCCCTCCCCACGCTCATGAGCCGGGAGTCGACCCATGAGCGTCATCCAGCCGGTCGTCGTCAGGACCACGCCGGGCCCGGCGCTTCGCGCTGCCCGGACTGTGGGGTGGCTGGTTCCGCTGGTCCTGCTCGGAGCGCTCCTCGCCTTCGTCCTCGTGGGCCACCCGCCGCCCTCGGTGAACCTGATCGTCGCCGGTGGAATCGCGCTCCTGGGTGTGCTCGGCCTGGCGATCACCCGCTTCGACTCGGCCGTCTTCCTCGGCTTCCTGCTGATGAGCATCGTGTGGGTGCAACCCGGCCCGCCCGATTTCGTCTTCGCCGTGATCTTCGCCGTCGCGATCGCGAGCGGCCGGATGCGGCTGCGGCGGCTGCCGTTGAGCGTCGGAATCCTCGTCGCGGGGTTCGTCTTCCTGAACATCCTCTCCGCGACCTTCGTGATCGACCCGCCGGTCGCCGAGCGGTACTTCGGGATCACGCTCTACCTGGCCGTCTTCAGCGTCTGGCTCGCCGGCTACGTGGACTCTCCGCAGCGTGCCCGGCGGGTCGTCGTGGGACTGCTCGTGACCGGCGTGCTCACCTCGGCCGCCGCCTGCCTCGCGCTCTTCGTCCACGGGGTGCCGCTCGCAAACCGGCTGACCGGGGCTCAGCGCGCCCAGGGGCTCTTTCACGACCCGAACATCTTCGGGCCGTTCGTGGCGGTGCTCGCGTTCTTCGTGCTCGAGGAGCTGTTCCAACCGCGCCTGCTGCGGGTTCACAAGCTCTACAAGTTCGCGATGCTGATCGTGCTCGGCTCGGGAGTGCTGTTCTCGTTCTCGCGGGCGGCGTGGCTGAACGCGGCGGTCGGAGCCTTTGCGATGCTGGTCGTCTTCGCGCTGCGCCACGGCGGCGGGAAGCGGGCGATGACGGTCCTCCTGACGCTGCTGGCCGCGCTCGCCGCGCTGGCCGTCTTCGTCTCCGTCAGCGGCTCGGCCACCTTCCTCAGCGAGCGAGCGCGGCTCCAGAGCTACGACACCTCGCGCTTCAGCGCCCAGGAGAGCGGCCTCCAGCTCGTGGCGGCCTACCCCTTCGGAGTCGGACCGGGCCAGTTCGAGTCCTACATCACGATCTCGGCGCACAGCACCTACGTGCGGGCACTTGCCGAGCAGGGTGTGCTCGGGCTCGTCACGATCCTGGCGCTGATCGTGACGACGCTGATCTTCGCCGCCCGGAACGCCGTCATCGGGCGCGACACGTACGGGATCGGCTCGGCGGCGCTGCTGGGGGCGTGGTGCGGCCTCGTCGCCAACAGCGCGTTCGTGGACACACTCCACTGGCGCCACCTGTGGCTCGTCGCGGCTCTGATCTGGGCCGGAACTATGAGACCGGCAGAGCCTAGCTAGGAGGGATTGGCGGAACGTCGCTCGTCGCCGGGGCGCGATGCTCGTTCCGAGGCAAGGACGCAGGGAGCGCTCGTAGCCGGAGGCTACGGGTGCGACTGAGGACGCAGCATCGGGGCGTGCAGCGCGTTCCGGCGGCACAGCCGTCGTTTCGCCAAGCCCTCCGGATCAGGCAGAGACGCGGCCGCGCGGGAGGTCTTCGCGCGCATAGGCCGCACCGGCGTAGGCGTATGCGATCGAGCGGCGGGCGCCGACCACGACCACGCCCAGCGCGTGCACCTCGAGGCGCTCGATCATGTCGCGCATCTCGGTCAGGTCCTCGAGCGTCGCCCGGTCGAGCCGCGAGATGACGATCACGCTGTCGACCCTCCTGGCGAGCGCGTGGCTGTCGGCGATCCCGAGCAGCGGCGGCCCGTCGACGACGACGTACTGGTAGTCCCGCTGCTCGAGCGCGCCGAAGAACGTCGGCAGCGCGTCGCTGAAGAGCAGCTTGGCGGGGTCGGCGACGCGTGTCCCGCTCGGGATCACGTGGAGGTTGTCGCTGACGCCGCCGAAGACCGTCTGGAGGCTCTCGTCGATCGCGGCGGCGACCGTCCCCGGCACGGCGCCGTTGTTCGACGCCGCGACGAGGATGTCGGAGAGGCCCGGAGCAAGCGGCGTCTCGAAGAGCTCGTGCAGCGTCGGGAAGCGCAGGTCGCCGGAGATCAGGAGCGTCTTCTGGCCGACGCGCGCGAGCTAGCGCGCAAGGCCGGCGGCGACGCTCGTCTTGCCCTCGCCCTCGACCGAGCTCGTCACGAGGATGACCTGCTGCTTCGTCGCGGGCAGGTGGAACCGAACCGTCGCTTGGAGCGTCTGGTAGGCCTCGTTCGCCACCGCGCGCAGCAGCTTCGGGCGGCGGCCGAACCGCCTCCGCACGAACGGGACGCCCACGAGCAGCGGCAGGCCCAGCAAACGGCTCACCTCACGCGGGTTGCTCACGCGCGGGACGAGCCGGTCGCGGGCCAGCGCGGCGATCACGCCGAGGAAGAGCGCGGCGAAGAACGCGAGCAGGCCGTTGCGAACCGGCCGCGGCGTGTACGGCCCGTCCGGCTTGGTGGCCCTGACGAGCGACAGATCGGAGCCCGCGTTGGCCAGCTCGATGGCCAGGTTCGCCTGCTGCTGCCGGATCGCGTCCAGCTCCTGCGGGCTCGCGCCTCGCGCCCGGGCGTCGCGCAACTGGGCCTGGAGCGCCACCTGCGCCGCCTTGAGTTGCTTCTGTGCGTCCTCCTTGTGCTTGGTGACGAAGGCGGTCGAGACCGAGTTCGCGATCAGCGCCGCGCGCTCCGGCTTCGAGGCGAGAGCGGCAACGCTGATGATGTTCGACGTCTGGTCGACGGAGGCGGAGATGTTGTTGCCGATCGTGTCCCCGGTCTCCCCGGGGACGTGTGCCGCCGCCCTCGAGAGCACGTCGCGCGTGTCCAGCAGCCGCTGGAAGGTCTCGAGGTTCCGCTGCACAGTGGTGGGATCCTGGCTGGCGAACACCGAGGTCGCCGGTTGGTAGACGATCTTCGCAACGGCCCGGTAGTTCTTCGGCAGGTAGAGCGAGACGGCGACGACCACAGCGGTCGTGGCGACCACGACCAGGAAGATCACGCCCTTGGCCCGGCGAAGCGCGTCCAGGCTTCGCCGAATCTCGATCGGCTGGTCCGCTTGGAGCTGGAACGAGCTGGGCGAGCGGAGACCTGGGGGAGTTACCTCTCCGCGTTCCGACATTTCGCCGGACCATAGCCGAATAGTCGGTCAGATCCAGCCCGCTCGGATGATCACTCGCACGAGTGAAGTGCCTTATGGCAGCGCCGCCGATGCGAGGCAGGATGAAGCGCCGCCGCCTACGCAGAATCCTCGTCTTCGCGTCCGCCAGTTTCGCCCTCGCAGCGCTGCTTCCCGCTCAGGGAAACGCGGCCCGGCTGAGGGTGCGGGCGGTCGCGAACGGCGTCGTCGTCCACCTTGTCGGCGCGAAGCCGCGCGCGGTTCGCTACATGCTCGGCCGACGGACCATCGCCCGGGCGCGCCGGGCGCCTTTCAACGTCGTCCTCCACGGCTACCGGCCGGCACGCGGCACGGCCACGGCACGGGTGACGCTCGTCGCGCGCAACGGTCGCAGCGGGCGCCGCCTGGCGGTCGTCGTCCTGACGCGAGCCGGGAAGCGCGCGAAGCCTGCGAACACGCCGAAACCCTCCGTCTCGTTCACGAGTGTTCCGCCGTCCCCGACCACCGCTACGAACGCGACGCTCGCCTTCACCACCAGGCGCGCGACCTCCACCCGCTGCAGCCTCGACGGCGCTGCGTTCGTATCCTGTTCGAGCCCGGTGTCCTTCAGCGGTCTCGCCCTCGGCACGCACGCCCTGACCGTGCTCGTTGCCAACGCCGCCGGCGTCGCGACGGCCGTCGCGAGCTGGGCCGTCCTCGCCCCGCCGCCCGCGCCTCCGCCGCCGCCGGGGAACATGCCGGCTCCCGTCGTGGCTCCGTCCCCGTACGTGCCACCGGCGACCGCCGTCACCGTCTACAGCTCGGCGCAGCTCAACCAGGCGCTCGCGTCCCCGGCGGCCGACATCGTCGTCGCGGACGGCGTCTACGACAACTCCGGCCCCTTCCTCAACCCGAACGGCGACCGCATCTACGCGCAGCACCTCGGCGGCGCGATCTTCAGGGCCGGCTTCGGGATGGGCGGCAACTGGGGCCCGGGCCACGGGTTGCTGCGGGGGCTCGCCTTCGACGTCAGCAACCCGAGCAAGGTCCTCGCGGGCTCGATCGTCCACGTCTGGGGCACGGGCACCGGGACGCAGGTGCTCGACACGACCTTCGAGGGCAACCGCGTGATCTCGTCCGGCCTGATGGCGCGACAGGTCGAGGGGCTCGTCGTGCGCCGCGTCGTCGCGCGCGACTTCCTCGACTGGGGCGTGATCGTCGACCCCAACCAGTCGGGCTACACCCCCGCGGCGGCGCCGCTGCTCGAGGACGTCGACGCGGCGAACGTGACTTGGCCGACGCCGCGCGCCTCGAACGGCACCTCGGAGGCCTGCGTCTGGGTCGGCGTCAAGTCCGTCGTCCACCGGCTCAAAGCCCGCAACTGCGCCTGGGAGGGGCTCTGGGTCGGCAGCGGAACGCGCGACAGCGTCTTCGAGGACCTCGACCTGAACGACACCGGAGTCGGCATCTACGTCGAGCACTTCGCGACCCACTCGACCTTCAGGCGCGTCCACGCGGGCCCGAACGTCGACCGCGGCGCGACGTGCGAGTGGGCCGACCCGGCCTGGGGAGGGGTGCCGGCCTGCACCGACGATGTCTTCGAGAACTCGACGTTCGACACGCGCGTGCTCGGCGTCTACCTCGACCAGGGGACGACCAGGACGACGGTGCGCAACTCGGTCTTCCTCCACCAGAGCTGCGGCGCGATCGGCAACTACCAGGGCGTCGGCAACCTCTGGGATACAAGCGGGAACAACTACGCCGGGATCCTCCCGAGCGCCGTCCCGATCTACACGCGCCACCTCTACAGCTGCTAGCGGCGTGCATAGTTAGGCCGCCGTCGTGACCACGATCACGCCCGCGATCCTGCACGTCTCGCAGCCCGTCGAGGGCGGCGTCGGCCGCTGCGTGCGGGAGCTCGTGGCCGACCAGCTCGCTCGCGGCTGGGAGGTCACGGTCGCGAGCCCGGCCGGCGACCTCGCGGAGGCGGTGAGTGGGCTCGGCGCCAGGCACCTGGTGTGGCCCGCCGGCCGGAACCCGGGGCCGGCGACGGCCGTGGAGACGGTGCGGCTGCGGCAGTTCTTCGCGCAGCACGCCTTCGGGCTCGCTCACCTGCACTCGTCCAAGGCGGGGGTCGCCGGAAGGCTCGCGCTGCGCGGGCGGCTGCCGACGGTCTTCCAGCCGCACGGCTGGTCGTTCTACCCCCTCTCGGGCCCCCTGCGGCGGGCGGCGATCGCGTGGGAGCGGGCCGCCGCGCGGTGGGCCCACGCGGTCCTGTGCGTGAGCGAGACCGAGCGGCGACGGGGCGAGGAGATCGGAATCGCCGCCAACTGGGAGGTCGTCCCGAACGGGATCGACCCGCGCGCGCTCTCACCCGCCTCGGACGAGGACCGTGCGGCGGCACGCGCACGGCTCGGGCTCGACGCGGGCCCGCTCGTCGTCTGCGTCGGGCGGATCTGCCGCGCGAAGGGCCAGGACGTCCTGCTCGACGCGTGGCCGCGGGTGGTCGGGAGAGTGCCGGAGGCGAGGCTGGTGCTCGTCGGCGGCGGCCCGGATGCCGAGAGCCTCCGGAAGCGCCCCGCCGAGCGCGTCACCTTCGCCGGCGAGCGTCCGGACGCCCCCGAATGGTTGGCCGCAGCCGACGTCGTCGCCGCTCCCTCCCGCTGGGAGGGCATGTCCTTTGCGATGCTGGAGACGATGGCCTCCGCACGGAGCCTCGTCATCACCGACATCCCGGGCGCGCGTGACGCGCTCGGCGACGGTGCGGCCGGGATCGTGCCGCTCGGCGACAACCGCGCCCTGGCCGCGGCGATCATCGAGCGGCTGCTCGACCCGGCCCTCGCCGCGAACGAGGGAGCAGCGGCGCGAGCCCGCGTCGAGCGGCGGCACGACATCCGCGACTCCACGCGCGGCGTCGCGCGGCTCTACGCGCGTGTGCTCGGCTCACCGCTCGCGGGGCTCGAGGACCCGGAGTTCGCGGCATCGGGATGAGGATCGACTACCTGATCCGCGCCCACACCGCGCCCGATCAGCTCGCGCGGCTCGTCGGGCGCCTGGACAAGGGCGACGTCCGCTTCTACGTCCACGTCAACCGCCTCACCGACGACAAGACCCTCGCGGCGATGCAGGCGGGCCTCGCCGGCAGGGAGAACGTCGTCTGGCTACCGCGTGTCGCGTGCTACTGGGGCGGCTTCAGCCTCCTCCGGGCGACGCTCGTGGGCATCGAGGCGATCCTCGCGAGCGGCGAGGCGCCCGACCACGCGATCCTGCTCTCCGGGCAGGACTACCCGCTGAGGCCGCCCGCCGAGATCGAGAGCTACTTCGCCGAGCACAACGGCCGGAACCTGCTCAACCACTTCAGCCTCCCGGCTCCCGAGTGGGCGGGCGAGGGAGGTGGGCTGAACCGCCTGCGCTACCCCCACTTCGAGCGCGTCCGCTACAGGACGCGGCTGCTGCGCCTGCCGATCCCGCGCCGCCTGCCCGACGGGCTCGAGCCCCACGGCGGCATGGCGTTCTGGGCGCTGACCGGTGAGACGCTGGCCTGGCTGATGCGCTTCGTCGGCGAGCGGCCCGAGGTGCTGCGCTTCTTCCGGCGCACGAAGATGCCTGACGAGCTGTTCTTCCAGACCGTGCTGCTGAGCTCGCCGCTCGCCGGGACCGTGGACAACGAGCTCCTGCACTACCTCGACTGGAGCGCCGGAAGCGCGCATCCGGCGACGCTCACCGCGGCCGACCTACCGAAGCTGCGGGCGTCGGGAAAGCTCTTCGCGCGCAAGTTCGACGCGGCCGCGGACTCCGAGATCCTCGACCTGCTCGACGCCGAGCTCGTCGGTGCCTCTTAGAACCGTCATCCTGGCCGACGGCTACGGCGAGGAGCGGTGGGCCGACGGAAGCCCGCAGTGGAAGACCTGGTAGCCGCGCCGGCCTGCCGCTCCTGCGGCGCGCCTCTCGAGCACGTCTTCGCAGACCTCGGCAGCTCGCCGCTGGCCAACTCGTACCTGCGCGCAGAGGACCTCGCGCGGCCTGAGCCGTTCTACCCGCTGACCGTCTACGTCTGCGGGGGCTGCTACCTCGTCCAGCTTCCGGAGTCTGTCTCCCCGGAGGAGATCTTCGGCGACTACGCCTACTTCTCGTCCATCTCCGAGAGCTGGCTGCGACACGCGCGGGCCTACGTCGAGTCGATCTCCGAGCGGCTTGGCCTCGGCGGCGAGAGCCGGGTGGTCGAGATCGCCAGCAACGACGGCTACCTGCTCCAGTACTTCCTCGAGCGCGGCGTGCCTGCGCTCGGGGTCGAGCCGGCCGCGAACGTGGCGGCGGCGGCTGTCGAGCGCGGGATCCCGACCCGGGTCGCCTTCTTCGGCACGGAGACGGCGCGGGCCTTGGTCGCGGAAGGGCTCGCGGCCGACCTCGTGCTCGGGAACAACGTGCTCGCCCACGTGCCGGACCTGAACGACTTCGTCGAGGGCGTCCGCGTCCTGCTGAAGCCGGACGGGACGGCGACCTTCGAGTTTCCGCACCTCCTGCGGCTGGTCGAAGAGACCGAGTTCGACACGATCTACCACGAGCACTTCTCGTACTTCTCCCTGCTGGCGGTGCGGCGGGTCTTCGCCGCGCACGGGCTCGAGGTGGTCGACGTCGAGGAGCTGCCGACGCACGGCGGCTCGCTGCGCCTCTACGTGCGACACGAGGATGCCCAGGAGGCGGGCGGGCGGGTCGAGGAGCTGCTGGCCCGGGAGCGCGCGTCCGGCCTCGACGGGCTCGAGCGGTACGCCGCGTTCGAGCAGCAGGTGCGCGCGGTGAAGCGCGACCTGCTCGAGTTCCTGATCGGCGCCCGCCGCGACGGCGCTCACGTCGCAGCGTACGGCGCGGCCGCCAAGGGCAACACGCTGCTCAACTACTGCGGGATCCGCGCCGACCTGCTCGACTACGTCGTCGACCTAAGCCCGCACAAGCAAGGGCTCTTCCTCCCCGGCACGCGGCTCCCGATCCATGCCCCCGAGCGCGTCGCCGAGACCAGGCCCGACTTCTTGCTCATCCTCGCCTGGAACCTGCGAGACGAGATCGTGCGGCAGATGGAGCACGTGCGCGACTGGGGCTGCCGGTTCGTGACGCCGATCCCGACGGTGGAGGTGCTCGCGTGAGCCTCGACCGGACGCGGCTGCCCCGCGCCGCGGAGGCGGGTGAGGAGATGCACGGCCTGATGCAGGAGCTCTACCCGCTCTGCCGCAGCCTCACGGGCGACGGCGTCCGGAAGACCTTCGAGCTGATCGAGCGGGAGGTGCCGCTCGAGCGCACGGAGGTGGCGAGCGGCACGAAGGTCTACGACTGGACGCTCCCGCGCGAGTGGAACATCCGCGGCGCGCGGCTGACCGGCCCCGGCGGCGAGGTGATCGCCGACTTCGCCGACTCGAACCTGCACGTCCTCGGCTACAGCGTCCCGGTGACGGGCAGCTTCTCGCTCGAGCAATTGCGCCCCCGCCTCTTCACCGACCCCGCGCGGCCCACTGTGATCCCGTACCGCACCTCCTACCACGACGAGAACTGGGGCTTCTGCCTCCCGCACGCTTTCTACGAGCAGCTTCGCGAGGGCGAGTACGAGGTCGAGATCGACTCGACGCTGGACGACGGGCAGGTCGTCTACGCCGAGCGTTTCCTCCCCGGCGAGAGCGAGGACGAGGTGCTGATCTCGACCTACGTCTGCCATCCGTCGCTGTGCAACGACAACCTCTCCGGGGTCGTCCTGGCGGCGGCGCTCGCGCGGCACCTCGACGGGCTGAGCCTGCGACGCTCGTACCGGTTTCTCTTCGCCCCCGCGACGATCGGCCCGCTGACGTGGCTCTCCCGCAACGAGGAGCGGCTGCCCCGGATCACGGCCGGCCTCGTGGCGACATGCGTAGGCGACCCGGGGCCGTTCACGTACAAGCGCAGCCGCCGCGGGGACGCCGAGATCGACCGCGCGGCCGCGGCCGTGCTCGGCGGCGAGCGCCTCGAGGACTTCAGCCCGCTCGGAACGGACGAGCGGCAGTTCTGCTCGCCCGGCTTCGACCTGCCGGTGGGCGTTCTCTCGCGGACACCACCCGACCGCTTCGCCGAGTACCACTGCTCGGCAGACGACCTCGACTTCGTGCGTCCGGCGGCGCTCGGCGAGTCCTTCGAGCGCTACCTCGACGTGATCGAGATCCTCGAGCGCAACCGCGCCTACCGGAACCTCAGCCCCAAGGGCGAGCCGCAGCTGGGCAAGCGAGGGCTCTACCGCTCGGTCGGCGGAGGCTCGCTCACCGAGGCGCCGCTGCTCTGGGTTCTGAACCTCTCGGACGGCTCGAACGACCTGCTCGCCGTCGCGGAGCGCTCGGGCCTGCCCTTCGGCGAGATCGCGGCCGCGGCCGAGGCGCTGCTCGAGGCCGGCCTGCTCTCACCCGTCGAGGCGGCGCGTCCGGGCGCGTCCGCGATCGTGTAGTACGTTGGCTCGGTGGGCACGGCCCCGCAGCCTACGGATGAGGTAGCGGCCGAGGTGGAGGGCGCCGTCAGGGCCTCGGGCACCTCGCGCATCCTCCCGAACACCGTCTACCGCGCGGCCGCGGACGTCGGCTCGAAGCTGATCTCGATCGGCTTCTTCGTCGTGATGGCGCGGATGCTCGGCGACGATGCTTTCGGGGCCTTCACCTTCGGCCTCTCGTTCGCGGCCCTCGTGACGGTGCTCGCCGGGTTCGGCCAGGACGCAATCCTCACGCGAGAGGTCGCGCGCGACCGCCGCCGCGTGCACGACTACTTCGCCAACACGCTCGCGATCAAGCTCGCGCTCGCGCTGCCGGTGATCGCCGTAGCGGTCGTCGGGCTCTCGCTCGTCCACATGGCCGGCACCACTCGCGTCGTGGCGATCCTGATCACGGTCGCGGTCCTTGCGGAGCTGCTGGCGAACACGTGCTACGCCGTCTTCCAGGCCTTCGAGCGGCTCGGCTTCCTGCCGGTCGTGATCATCGCGCAGCGTCTGTTCACGACCGTGGTCGGGATCGCCGCGATGGCTGCGGGAGCAGGGATCGAGGCGGTCGCGGCGATCTACCTCGGCGGCTCGGTCCTGGCTCTGGTGATCGCGGCCTGGCTGCTCTTCCGCCGCGTCGTACGCCCTCGGCTCACGATCGACACGGCGCGCTGGTGGCCGCTGATGCGAGTCGCGCTCCCGGTGGGAGTGGCGCTCGTCTTCCAGACGACGCTCTTCCGGGTCGACGCCTCGATCCTGCAGATCTTCGAGCCGGAGCGCGTGGTCGGCCACTACGGGGCCGCCTACCGGCTGTTCGAGTCTCCGCTCTTCATCAGCTGGGCCGTCGCCTCGGCCGTCTACCCGGTGCTCTCGCGGCTCACGGAGATGCAGGACCTGCGCACCGTCGCCGAGCGGTCGCTGAAGCTTGCGATCGCCCTGACGGTCCCGGTAGCGCTGGGCGCGGCGATCCTCTCCGAACCGCTCGTGAAGCTGCTCTACGGCTCGGACTTCGATTCCTCGGCGGGCGTGCTCACGCTGCTGGCGCCGACGATCGTCCTCTTCTCGTTCAGCCACGTCGCCGGCATCCTCGTGCTCGCGCGAAACAGGCAGCGGTGGCTCGTGTGGGTCTACGGGGCGATGGCGATCGAGAACATCGCGGCGAACTTCGCCACGATCCCGTCCTACGGCATGACCGCGGCCGCGGTCAACACGACCGTGACGGAGGTGCTGCTCTTCCTCGCGATGGCGGCGCTCGCCCGGGAACTGGTCGGCGGGCTCGACTGGCTGAGGCTGCTCAGCGGGACGCTCCTCGCGGGCGCGGTCGCGGCGGGGCTGATGCTGGCGCTGCGCGGCTCGTTCGCGGCGGCGGTGGTAGCCGGCCTGGTCGGCTACCTCGTCGTGCTGGCGGGGTTCGAACGGCTCGCCTACCCGCAGGACGTGCAAGCGGTGGCGCGGTTCCTGCGCCGGAAGGTGGCTCCGGCTGCCTGACCTCTCCGGGCGTCGTGCCCTCGTCACCGGCGGCAGCCGCGGAGTCGGCCTCGCGATCGCGCGCGGGCTAGCGGACTCCGGCGCGCGGGTCGCGATCCTGGCCCGCTCGCACGAGGAGCTGGAGCGCGCGGCCGAGGAGACCGGAGCTCTTCCGCTCGTCGCGGACGTGCGCAACCACGCGGCGGTCGAATCCGCTCTCGAGCGCGCGCAGGCGGAGCTCGGGCCGCTCGACGTCCTGGTGAACAACGCGGGAACGCTCGCGGCGATCGGGCCGCTCGCAGAGGTCGACCCCGCCGACTGGTGGCTGGACGTCGAGACCAGCCTGCGCGGGGCGCTGCTCTGCACCCACGCCCTCCTGCCCGGGATGCTCGAGCGGCGCCGCGGGACGATCGTGAACGTCTCGAGCTATGCGGGAACACGCCCGAACCCGTTCCAGAGCGGCTACGCGGCGGGCAAGGCGGCGCTCCTGAGCCTGACCGAGAGCCTCGCCGCCGAGACCGCTGGTCGCGGCGTCGCGGTCTTCGCGATCAGCCCCGGCTACGTGCGCACCGCGATGACCGACCGGCTGCGCGAGTCCGGCTGGGCGCCGAACGCGGGGTCTGGCGGCGAGGTCGACGCCGCGCGCGCGGGCGAGCTCGTCGTGTTCCTCGCCTCGGGCGCGGCGGACGCGCTCAGCGGGCGCTTCCTGCACGCGCTGGACGACTGCGAGGCCCTCGCGCGCCGAGCGGACGAGCTCGAGCGCGACGACCTCTACGTCATGCGCCTGCGGAAGCCGGACTGAAGTCCGGCCACGTGCGGTCGCGCTCGTTGATCGTCCGCTCGGCGACCTCGGGCCAATCGATCCCGAAGGCGGGATCGTCCCAGCGGACGCCGCGGCCGGCCGAGGGCTCGTAGAACTGCGACATCAGGTACGACGTCTCCGTCGCGTCCTCGAGGGTCTGGTATCCGTGCGCGAAGCCCTCCGGCACGTAGAGCATCGCGCCGTTCTCGGCCGTGAGCTCGACCGATACCCAGCGCGTGAAGGCCGGCGAGTCCCGGCGTAGGTCGACGATCACGTCGTAGACGGCGCCGCGGGTGCAGCGGACGAGCTTCGCCTCCTCGTGCGGAGCGGCCTGGTAGTGCATCCCGCGCAGGGTGCCCTTCCGGCGGTTGAAGGCCGTGTTCGCCTGGGCGATCTCCGTCGCCAGGCCGTGCTCGGCGAACTCGCGGCGGCCGAAGGTCCGCGCGAAGAAGCCGCGCTCGTCCTCGATCCGGTCGAGCTCGATCAGGTACGCGCCGGGAAGCCCGAGCTCGCGGAACCTCACGCCGCCCACCGGAGGTCGTCGCCGAGCGCGCCCTCCTCGCGCAGCTGCTGCAGGCGCTTCAGGCGCGTGAAACGCGATCCCTCGAACTCCTCGAACGTCAGGTCCGCCGCGCGGTACGCGGCGTAAAGCTCCTCGGCGCCGGCGCGCGCATTCCACTCGAGCCGCAGCTCCGGCAACGCGCCGGCGAGCTTGCCGAAGTCGACGCGGTAGCTGCGCTGGTCGGGATCGCTGCTGCCGCCGTACTCGGTCTCCGAGCCGGGAACGGTCTCGCGGACGATCTCGGCGAGGTCGCGCACCTGGTAGTTCTCGGCCTGGGCACCGACGTTGAAGGGCTCGCCGTGGACGGCCTCGCGCGGCGCCTCCAGCAATGCGGCGGCGACGCGCCCGATGTCCTCGACGTGGACGATCGGCCGCCACGGGGTGCCGTCGCTCAGGATCCGCACCTTCCCGGTCGTGAGCGCCCAGCCGACGAGGTTGTTCAGCACGACGTCGAGGCGCAGGCGCGGCGAGGCGCCGTAGGCCGTCGCGCAACGGAGGAAGAGCGGCGAGAAGCCGTCGGCGGCGAGCTCCGCGATCCCCTCCTCCGCTCGCACCTTCGACTCCGCGTAGGGCGTCACGGGCCGCAGCGGCGCCTCCTCGGTGACGAGCTCCTCGCCCGAGACGCCGTACATCGAGCACGAAGAGGCGAACAGGAAGCGCGCGACCCCGGCCTCACGCGCGGCTCTGGCCAGGCGGATGCTCGCGCGCTCGTTGATCTCGAAGGTCAGCTCAGGGTCGAGGTCGCCGAGCGGATCGTTCGAGAGCCCGGCGAGATGGAGGACCGCGTCGTAGCCGCGCAGGTCGTCCTCGGCGAGGTCGCGCACGTCGCGCTGAAGGCTCTCGACCTCCTTGCCCGGACGCAGGTCGCAGCCACGGTAGAAGAACGTGTCGACACCGGTCACCTCGTGTCCCTGCGCTGCCAGGAACGGCGCGACGACGGAGCCGATGTAGCCGTGGTGGCCGGTGACCAGGACCTTCATCGCACGGCCGCCAGCGCCTCGCGGTACCGGGACTCCATCGCCTCGATCATTGCGGAAAGCGAGAAGCGCTCGCGCGCGCGGCGGCGGCCGCACTGCGCGAGCCGCTCTCGCAGGTCCCCGTCCTCGAGCAGGCGCAGGAGCGCATCGCCGAGCGCCTCGCGGTCGCCGGGTGGCACGAGCAGCCCGCAGTCGCCGAGAACCTCGGGCGGGCCGCCGTGGTCGTAGGCGACGACGGGCGTCCCGACCCCCATCCCCTCCAGCGCGACGAGCGAGAAGCCCTCCTTGCCCAGCCCGCCGCGGCTCGTCACGCTCGGGATCACGAGCGCGTCGCATCCGGCGATCAGCTCGACGGCGTCCCCGCGGAAGCCCGGCAGCGCGACCGCGCCCTCGAGCCCGGCGGCGGCGATCTCCGCGGCGAGCTGCTCGCGATAGCCCGGGTGCGCGGGATCGTCGGCGCCGACGAACACCGCGCGCACATCGTGCCGCTCACGCAGCCGGGGCAGCACCGCCAGCACCTCGCGGTGACCCTTGTGCGGGTCGAGCCGGCCGACGAGCCCGAGCACCGGCCCGGACCCCTCGCCCACGAGGCCGCGCACAGCTGCTCGCCCGCGCTCGCGGTCGACCGCCGCCTCCGGGAGCCCGAACGGCACCACCGTCGTCTTCTCGAGCGCGCCGTCGCGGAAGGTCTCGGTCACAGCGCGGCTGACCGCGGCGATCGAGCGGCAGCGCCGCGCAACCGCGCGCGCGAGCCAGCCGTCGTGGCTGAAGTCACACTTGAGCCACACGACCGGGACGCGCGTACCGGCAAGCGCGAGCGTGGTCACGAGCGCGCCCTTGATCCCGTCCGCGTGCACGACATCCGGACGCAGCCGCCGCAGCTCGCGACGCAACAGCAGCGCCGAACGCAGGATCGCAAGCGGCCCAGGCCCGGTCGGCACGACCTCCAGTGGATAGCCGCGCTCGTGCAGCTCCCCGACCAGCGGCCCGTCCGCGAGGAAGTAGATCCGAGCGATCCAGTCCCGCTCGAGCCCGTCCAGCAGCAGCGAGAGGTACCGCTCAGCGCCGCCCTGGATCACGAACGGCGAGACGAACGCGACGCGCACGTCAGCTCCGCCCGCGGACGAGGTTCAGCGCTCCCTCCAGCACGCCGAGCGCCCCGCGCCACTCGCGATTCATCAGCCGGTGGCCGACGAGCATCGCCAGCAGCAGCCCGAACTGGAAGCGCGCCCTGGGCGTCTGCGGGAAGTTCTTCCGGAAGAGGTACGCGCGGTTCTTCACCACCAGCCGGCCGAGGTCGCGCGAGTCGAACGAGCGGAAGCCGAGCTTCTCGTGGACGACGACGACGTCGGGGAGGTAGACGACCCGGCCGAGGCGCGAGAGGCGGTAGGAGAAGTCCTCGTCCTCGGCGAGCGCGTAGGCTCCGAGGTGTTCGTCGAAGCGCACCTCCGCGGCCGCCGCGCGGCGGGCGCTCATGAAGCAGCCTGGCATGAACTCGACGTCGCAGGGGCCGTCGCCGACGACGACGTAGTGCGGGTAGCCGTAGCGCGTGAAGCGGCCGGGTTGCGTCCAGCTCCCGGGCAGGACGAGCCGGCGCAGGGTCGACCGCGGCCCACCGAGCCGCTGTGGGTGGGGCTCGATCACCCAGCCGGTCGCGCCGACGACGTCCTCGTCCGCGTAGGCGCGCGCGAGCTTGGCGAAGAGATCGTTCGGGAGCGAGACGTCGTCGTCGAGGAACACCACCACGTCGCCGGAGGCGCGCGCGATGCCGACGTTGCGCTGCATGGTCAGGCTCGGCTGCGTGTGGACGTAGTGGACCGGCAGCTGCCCGTCCTGCAACTCGACCACGAGCGCCCGTGCCGAGGAGCCCTCGTCGGCGTCGATCACGAGCACCTCGTCCGGCAGCGGGTCGGCCTCACGGAGGCTTTCGAGCGTCTTGCGCAGCGGCGCCAGGCGGCTCTTCGTGGGGATCACGACCGAGAAGCGCACGCTCATCGTCCCCGGAGCTCATGCAAACGCCGCGACGTCTTCCGCACGAGGCGGAACGCCTTGTGGCGCATCAGATACTCGTAGCGGTCGGCCCGCTTCAGCCGCAGGCCCAGCAGGCTCGCCCGGTTCTCCATTGCCTGCCGCGGAAGGTCGTACGGGTCGGACCAGCTGCCCTCGCCGGAAGTGCGACAGGCGCCTGTGAACCCAGCTTCACGACAGGCCCTCCGCGTCTCGGCATTGGCGGCGCCGTACGGATAGGCGGCAACCTCCACGGCCGTCCCGCCGATCTGCTCGAGCGCCTCCTTGCTCTCCCGCAGCTCCCGCACTGCGTCCTCGTACGGCAGCGTGCACAGGTTCGGATGGGTGACGGTGTGCGCGCCGATCTCGACGGCGTCCGATGAGGCCAGCAGCCGTAGCTCGTCTTCGTCGATGATCCGCCTCGACGGCGCGTCGGGATGCGGCCTGCCCAGCCAGCCCGAGACGACGAACACCGTCGCGACCGCCCCTTCCGACTCGATCAGGGGCAGGAGCGTCTCGACGACATCGACCAGCCCGTCGTCGAACGTCAACGCTGCCGCACCCGTAGCCTCTCCGAGCCGGGCCCGCCGCACGAGCTCTCCGAACGTGACGAGGGAGTAGCCCCAGGTCAGCAGCCGGCGAATCTGCGCCTTCAGGTCCGACGGACGCACGAAGAAGTGATGCGGGTCCTCTCGCAAAGGCACCTCGAAGAGGCCGTGGTAGGCCAGAGCGAGGGGCGGGAGCTTCACGCTTTGAACAGTAGACCGGGAACGGCGAATAGCCGACCCTCAGCCTCGCCGAGACCGTGCCCACTCTCTACGCTGCGGGACATGCCTGACGACCCCGTCAACGTCGTCTTCGTCTGCACCGGCAACCAGTTCCGCAGCCCTCTTGCGGCGGCCGTCTTCCTGCGAGAGGCCGAGGGCCGGCCGGTGCGCGTCTCCTCCTGCGGCACCTCCGCGCTCGCGGGCAGCCCGGCGTTCGCGGAGGCAATCGATCTGGTCGCCGGGCTGAGCGTCGATCTCAGCGACCACCGCAGCCGCGAGCTCGGGAGCCTCGGCGACGCCGACCTCGTGATCGGCTTCGAACGCAAGCACGTCGAGCGGGCAGTCGTCGACGCGGGTGCTCCACGGGAGCGGACGCTGACGCTGCCGCAGGCCGTCGAGCTGCTCGAGGCAGCGCCGAACGGTGGCTCGCCGCGCGCGCGGATCGCGGCCTTGCAGCCTGGCAACGTCCTCGAAGCCCCGGAGATCGAGGATCCGATCGGGCTCCCGAAGCGCCGCCAAGTCGAGATCGTGAACGAGGTCGAGGGGCTGGCGACCCGCCTGGCCTCGGCGCTCTTCCGCTAGCTCCGCCGCCTCTCCCAACGGTCGAGTGTCTCCGCGGCCGAGCCCGCCCAGCCGCCGCGCTCGTCGACCCACTCCAGCAGACGCAGGTAGACGCGGTCGTAGCCGTTCGAGAGCCGCGGATGGTGCATTGGCGGGTGCCAGAGCAGCGCGACGGCCCCGCCGTGCCCGGCGACCGGCTCGAGCGCCGCGACGGCCTCTTCGTAGGCCGCGTTGGGATCGAGCCCGAGGTACCGCTCTTCCGCGAGCGTCACGTCCATCACGGCGAGCGGGAGCTCCCACGCGCCTGGCTCGCGGCGCTCGGAGTCCCAGAGCCGGTACGGGTACGGCGTGCCCGCGCGCAGTCCGGGCCGCGAAGGCCAGCCGATGCTCGAGTCGTACCTCAGGCCCGCCCCGCGCAGCTCCGCCGCGAGTCGCGACCGGTCGCTGCGCAGGTAGTGGTGCCGGAGGCCCTGTGGCCGTTCAAGCGATTTCGCCTCCTCCGCGATCGCTCCCGGCCGGTCACGCGCGCGGTACGAGGCGTGCAGCCCGACCTCGAGACCCTCGGCCTTCGTCCGCTCGAGCGCCGCGGCGAGCGCGGGGCGGTAGCGCTCCGGATAGCCGTCGTGAGGATCCTCCTGCCGGGTGAGGAAGAAGCAGGTCGAGCCGCGTCCGCCCTCGGCACGGAGCATCGCGTCGAGCGGGTAGGCCGGGTCACGGCCATGCAGCGCGTCGAGCGCGAACCACGTCCCCTCGCGCAGCCGTCGCCGCGAGCGACGGACGACGGCCCCCGCCAGCTTGCGCCCGGCCGTGGGAAGACCGCCACCGCCGAGCAGGTCGACATCGTGCGTGAGCGCGACGAGGAAGCGCTCGCCCTCGGCGTAGCCGCGCCGCTCGACGCCCATCCTCCGGCCCAGCTCCGCCGCGAGCTCCGCGACCCGCGGGCCGGGCGGCTCTTCGGGCGGCAGCGGTCGCCCGTGCTCGTCGAGCTCGGCGTTGCCCTCGTGCGCGAGCGTAAGCAGCCCGAAGACCTCGTCGAGCTGTTCGGCGGACGCAGGGGCGGACTCGTCGAACTGCAGGCCGAGCGCGTCGAGCAGCGCCTCGAGCGCGTACCGCCGTTCAGGCTCCACTAGGAGCGGGGCCGCAGCTGGGGGAAGAGGATCACGTCGCGGATCGCATCGCTCCCCGTGAGCGCCATCGTGAGCCGGTCGATGCCGACGCCGCAGCCGCCCGTGGGCGGCATCCCGTACGACAGCGCCTCGACGAAGTCGGGGTCGCCCGGCTCGGACTCCTCGGCACCGGCCTCCCGCTCGGCCTCCTGCATCGCGAACCGCTGCGCCTGCTCCTCGCCGTCGTTCAGCTCGCTGAACGCATTCGCGAACTCCATTCCAGCGACAACCGCCTCGAACCTCTCGACGAGCGTCTCGTCCTCGTCCGTCGTCCTTGCGAACGGGGAGAGCTCGATCGGCCAGTCGTAGACGATCGTCGGCTGGATCAGCTCCGGCTCGACGAAGTGCGAGTAGGCGTGGTCGACGAGCTGTGCCCACGAGCGGTCGCGCGCCGTGTCGACGCCGGCCTCCTCGAGCTTCGCGCGCAGCTCTTCTGCGTCGCGTGACCAGACGCCCTTCTCCTCGAGCGCCTCGACGAACTTCACGCGTTGCCAGGGCGGCGCGAAGTCGACCTCGTGTCCTCGGAAGGTCACGCGGGTCCCGCCGACCGCGTCCTCCGCGGCGCGAAGAACGAGCGCCTCGGTGCGCTCCATCGTGTCGCGGTAGTCGGCGTAGGCCTCGTACCACTCGACCTGCGTGAACTCGGGCGAATGCTTGTAGGAGATGCTCTCGTTGCGGAAGTCCTTCGAGAGCTCGTAGACCTTCTCGAGCCCGCCGACGATCAGGCGCTTGAGGTAGAGCTCGTCCGCGATGCGGAGGTAGAGGTCCGCGTCGAGCTCGTTCGAGTGCGTCACGAACGGCTCGGCGAAGCCCCCGCCGTAGCGCGGCTGCAGGATCGGGGTCTCGACCTCGAGGAACCCCTCGCCGTCGAAGTAGGCGCGGACTGCGGCGACGATCCGCGGGCGTGTCACCGCCAGCTCCCGCGCGTCCTCGTTCACGAGCAGGTCGAGGTAGCGCTGCCGGTAGCGGGTCTCGACGTCGGTGAGCCCGTGGAAGGTGTCCGGCATGGGGCGGCGGTTCTTGGCGAGCAGCTCGATCTCGGAGGTGACCAGCGACGGCTCGCCCCTTCTCGAGCGACCGGGCCTGCCCGTTGCGCCTGCGACGTCACCGAGGTCGAGGTCGAGCTCTTGCTCCACGATCAGCTGAATCCGGCCGGAGCGGTCGACGAGGTCGACGAAGGTGAGCTTGCCCATCTCGCGCCGAGCCATCACACGCCCGGCGACCCGATGCTGTTGCTCGAGCGTCTCCCCCGGCTCGGCCTTCTCCGCCTCCGCCCGGACCGCGGCGATCTCGTCCCGGTCTGGAAACCGCTTCGGCAACATCCGCGCGAGTTTGACCGAAGAAAGTCCGGCGCGGAGCGCGCGCCGGACTTTACGCGGCTTTGATTTCGAGGATCTTGAACTTCATCGAGCCGCGGGGAGCGATGACCTCGACGGTCTCGCCCTTCTTCTTGCCGATGATCGCCTTGCCCACCGGCGACTCGTTCGAGAGCTTGTGCTCGGCGGGATTCGCCTCGGCGGAACCGACGATACGGTACTCGACGGTCTGCTTCGCGGCGATGTCGCGCAGCTTCACCTTCGAGCCGATCGAGACGACGTCCTTGGCGACGTCCTTCTTCGTGATCACGCGCGCGTTGCGGAGCCGCTCCTCGAGCGTGGCGATGCGATGCTCGAGCAGCGCCTGCTCGTTCTTCGCGTCGTCGTACTCGGCGTTCTCGGCGATATCGCCGAACTCGCGCGCCGTGCGGATGCGATCCGCCACCTCGCGGCGCTTCTCGTTGGAGAGATACTCGATCTCCTGCTTGAGCTTTTCGTAGCCTTCCGGAGTGAGGATGACGTCCTTCAACGGGCCTCCTGAAAGAAAAACGCGCGGCGCAGGGGCGCCGTCGCGGGCGGGCATGTTACCTGCAATGGTGGACGGACGTCAACCCGTCCTGCGGCTACCATTTTTCCCTCTGTGCAGGTAGATCTCCGCAGCGGCTGGCAAATCCGGGACGTCGAGATCCCGACGCGCCTGGTGCTCGCGCCGATGGCGGGCGTCAGCGTGCAGGCGTTTCGCCGCCAGGGGCGCCGCTACGGCGCGGGCCTCGTCTGCTCGGAGATGGTCAGCTGCGCCGGCCTGCACCACGGAAACGAGCGCACGCTGGGGTACCTGCGCATCTCTCCCGACGAGCGGCCGCTGGCGGTGCAGATCTTCGGATCGGAGCCGGCGGTGATGGCGGAGGCGGCCCGGATGGTCGAGGACGCCGGCGCGGATCTGGTGGACGTGAACTTCGGCTGCCCGGTCAAGAAGGTGACGAAGACCGGGGCAGGAGCGACGCTCCTCGAGGATCCGTCGCGGGCGCGCGCGGTCGTGGCGGCGGTCGCAGATGCGGTCTCGGTGCCCGTGACCGTGAAGATGCGGCGCGGGCTGGAGAACGGCTCGCGCGCGTGCCTGGAGCTCGGGCCTCGTCTCGTCGATGCCGGCGCGGAGTCGCTGACCCTGCATCCGCGGTCGGCGCGCCAGATGTACACGGGCGAGGCCGACCACTCGCTGACGGCCGAGCTGGTCGCGCGCGTGGACGTACCGGTGGTCGCGTCAGGGGACGTGACCTCACAGGCGCGAGCGCAGGCGATCCTGGCGACGACGGGCGCGGCTGCGGTGATGGTCGGACGCGCCGCGCAGGGCAACCCGTGGGCACTCCGGGAGATCCTGGCCGGCAACGTGGAGCCGCCTTCGCGGGAGGAGGTCGTGGCGGAGCTGGTGCTCTTCATCCGCGAGACGGCGCGGGAGCTCGGCGAGCGGCGCGCGACGGGCTTCCTGAAGAAGTTCTACGGCTGGTATCTGGGGCGAGGCCGGTTCCCGCGGCCGTTCAAGCAAGAGCTCGTGCAGCTCGAGACGCTAGACGAGGTCGAAGCGCGGCTGCTCGCGGCGGCGCCCGGCGCGGCCGAAGTGCTGGAACGGCTCGAAGCCGACCTTCCGGAGGCGGAGGAGGACGTCGTCCTCGACCTCCCGATCTCGATCTACGGCGGCGGCTAAACGGAGCGGCCGTGTCCGTTCCGGCCACGGCCGGGGTCTGTCCCCGCACATGGCCAAACGGGACGGTCTCAGGTCAGCGGTTCCGCTCCCAGACGAGACGGACGCCCTCGAGGGTCAGGAACGGGTCGATTGCCTCCAGTGTCCGCGCGTGCGGGACGATCAGGTCGGCGAGGCCGCCCGTCGCGACGGTCTGCGCCTGGACACCCAGCTCGGCGCGGATCCGCTCGACGATCCCGTCCACCTGCCCTGCGAACCCGTACACGAGCCCGGACTGCAGGCTCGAGGCGGTGTTCTTCGCGATCACCGTCTCCGGCTCGGCGAAGTCGACCTTGAAGAGCCGAGCCGCCCGCGCGAAAAGCGCGTCCATCGAGACCTCGATGCCCGGCGCCAGCACGCCGCCCACGTACTCGCCCTCCGGCGAGACGACGTCGAAGTTCGTCGAGGTGCCGAAGTCGACGACGATGCACGGCGGCCCGTAGCGATCGACCGCCGCGACCGCGTTCGCGATCCGGTCCGGCCCCACCTCGCGCGGGTCGTCGTACCGCACCGGCACGCCCGTCTTGACCCCCGGCCCGAGCTCGAGCAGCTCCGCCTTCACGTACTCCCTCGCGAACTCCTCGTAGGAGCGGTGCAGCTGCGGCACAGTGGACGCGAGCGCCACGCCCTCGACCGCCTCGAAGTCGAGAAAGCTCCCGTACAGCGCACCGAGCTCGTCGCCGCTGCGCTTGCGCTCCGTCGCCAGCCGCCAGTGCCGGCGCAGCTCTCCGCCCGGCTCGAAGAGCCCGAAGACGGTCTGCGTGTTCCCGACGTCGATCGCCAGGAGAGCCATGCGGCCGAGCCTACTTCAGCGCCAGCGCAGGGATGCTCCAGTCCGAGTAGACCCCCTGGTACGACAGGCCAACGAGGCCAGGACGGTTAGCTGCTCTACAATCGTTGACCGTGGACCCGCGGCAGGAGCGCTCGGCGAAGAACGAGGCCCTCTTTCGGGAGGTGAACGACCGGATCCAGGAGGTCGGCGAGCGGCTCCAGGTCATGCCCGACGACGAGCTGCTCGAGTTCCGCTGCGAGTGCGGGCGCCCCGCGTGCGAGGCATTCGTCTCCCTGACCACCTCCGAGTACGAGCACGTGCGCGCCGACAACGACCGCTTCCTAGTCGTCCCCGGCCACCAGGACGCGGAGATCGAGCGCGTCGTCGAGCGGAGAGAGCGCTACGTCGTGGTCGACAAGCTGCCGCAGGCAGAGCGGCTCGTCGGCGCAGACGGCGAACCCGACAGCGGCGCTTAGTAGCAGCTAGGCGTCTTCGTCGGAGGAGAGCGACTCGCCGATCCGCTCGGCCAGCGCCTCCGCCGTGAGGCTCGGCTCGTCGCCCTCGCCGCGCAGCTCCTCGACGGTCACGTCGCTCGAGGTGTAGACCTCGGCGCGCGGGATGATCCGGGTCGGGCGGTTCTTGTCCCAGACCCAGACGTCCTCCATCTTCAGGTGGAAGAACGGGTAGCTCGGCTGCGGGACGTACTGGAGGTCCAGCTTGTTGCACAGGTACGTCGCGTCCTGCGTCAGCACGCAGTACCGGAAGAGGGCGAAGACCGCCGAGTACTCCTTCTTAAGTGCGAGCTCGAGCTCGGCCTCGAACTCGTCGAGCTCGTCGAGGTTCGACATGCGCAGATCATAGCCCTGACAACAGGGCCTGGACCGGGCCGCGCCCGGGGATCTCCAGCGCCGGGTCGAGCTCGGCCAGCGGCTCCAGCGCGAAGCGCCGCTCGTGCAGCCTGGGGTGCGGGACGACGACCCCTGGCTCCGCCACGATCTCGTCACCGTGGAGCAGCAGGTCGAGGTCGATCGTCCGCGGGCCGAAGCGCGGACCCTCCCCTCGCACACGGCCGAGCCGGCGCTCGATGGCGAGCAGGCGCCCGAGCAGCTCGCGCGCCGAGAGCGACGTGCGGAGCTCCGCCGCGCCGTTCAGGAAGGCCGGCTGGTCCTCGTAGCCGACCGGCTCGGTCTCGCCCAGGGTCGACACGGCGACGAGCTCCACGCCGTCCTCGGCGGCCAGCAGCTCGAGCGCCCGCTCGATCTGCCCACGCGGGTCGCCGAGGTTCGCACCGAGCCCGACGAAGCTCCTCGTCATCCGGCTGATTCTCTCCGGCATGCGCCGACGGCGATAGCTACCGTGTCCTGCGCGTGCGTCGCTTCGCTCTGACCGGGGTCGTCGTCCTCTGCTGCTGTGCGCCCGCCCAGGCCGCCGTGCTCGCGCACCCCGGTCGACCCGTCTTGCACGGCTCGCACTCGCTGCAACGGCTCCAGGCCTACCCACGAACACTCGTCGAGCTCGACCGCGTGCGAGCCGCCCAGGCCGCGCCTGCGCTCCGCCGGGTCGGCGGCATAGTGATAGCGCAGCCGCTCGCGCTCTGGCGGCTCCCGAGTTGGACGGCGGAGCGAGTGCTTCCCAGCCTCGTGCGCCGCGGCCTCGTCCGCTCCGTCACGCCCGACGTGCCCATCGGCACCGATCCGCGCAACGCGAGCGGATTCCTCGGCCAATTCACCGACCCGCTGTCGACGAGCGAGTGGTGGCCCTCGCACGTCGGAGCTGAGAACTGGCTCGGGCCGGGCCCGGGAGTGCCGCTGACGATGATCGACTCCGGGGTCGACCTCGGCCACGAGGAGTTCCTGGGGCGCCCGAACACGATCGCGCTGAACTCGCAGACCTTCAGCGCCAACGACGAGGAGCTGCACGGCACCGCGACCGCCTCTGTCGCGTCCGCGCCGGTAAACGCCAAGGGGATCGTCGGGCTCTATCCGCAGGCGAAGCTGCAACTCTGGGACGCGAGCCCCAACGGGGTGCTCACCGTCGGCGACGAGATTGCCGGGCTCACGGCCGCGCGCCGCTCCGGGCCCGGGGTGATCAACCTCAGCCTGGGCGGCTTCGACCGGATCCCGATCGAGGAGAACGCGATCATGAGCGCCTTCGCGGCCGGCTCGCTCGTCGTCGCGTCGGCGGGCAACGACCGCGAAAACGGGAGCTCGCCGTCGTTCCCGGCGAGCTTCGCGCACGTGCTGACGGTCGGAGCGACCAACCAGAGCGACCGGGTGGCATTCTTCTCGAGCGCCTCGCCCGCGATGGACCTCGCGGCACCGGGCCAGGAGATCGAGACCGCGATCCCGACGTTCTTCAACCCCGTCGGGTACGACTCGCTCGACGGGACGAGCTTCTCGGCGCCGCTCGTCTCCGCCGCCGCCGCCGCCGTCTGGACACTGCGGCCGAAGCTCACCAACACGCAGCTCTTCGAGGTCATGCGCCGCTCGACCCGCGACCTCGGACGGCGCGGCTGGGACCGCGACACCGGTTACGGGATCCTCAACGTCCCCGCGGCGATCGCGCGCAAGGCGCCGTCCGCCGACCCGTTGGAGCCGAACGAGGACATCTACCTGATCCGGCCGAACGGGCTGACCCGTGGGGGCAAGCCGCCGCTCACGAACAGTCACTTGCGGCGCGCCTCGATCAAGGCGCAGCTCGAACGGCGCGAGGATCCCGAGGACGTGTACCGCATCCTTCTCCCGGCGAAGGGGAAGCTGGTCGTGACGGTGCGGCCGAGCGCGAACGTGAGCCTCGAGATCTGGGGCAGGCGCACGACGACTGTCTTCGAGCAGGGCGCGGCGGCCAGGCGCGACCTGATCGGCGCCTCGGCGCACCCCGGGAAGCGGTTCGAGCGCGTGACGCTGAAGGGCCGCGGCTCGCCGCAGTACGTCTACGCCGACGTCTTCCTGGGGCGGAACATCGTCCGGTCCTCGTACACGCTCAGCATCGCCCCCGCCGCGCGCTAGAACGGCCGCACCGGCAGAAGCCGGCGCTGCCTCCACGGTCGGCGTCGCAAGCGAACGCTAGAACGGCCGCACCGGCAGAAGCCGGCGCTGC
>Ga0307320_10000137_pt1 | contig 25450 bp, 26 predicted proteins | sample ER_DNA_369_FD_194495 | JGI IMG/M metagenome (GOLD analysis project Ga0307320, IMG submission 194495) | Bulk soil microbial communities from the East River watershed near Crested Butte, Colorado, United States - ER_DNA_369 | ecosystem: Environmental > Terrestrial > Soil > Floodplain | place...
CCTAAGGCTGCTCATTCAGTCGAACCGAACCGCCTTGTTGGCCGAGCCCGACGCGCAGGTCGCAAGAGAACTTTCTCACAAAGCCAACCGCAGCGCTTGGCCCGGTGCGCATTCATCTGGCATCTGGCCGTTGAGCGGGGGCGGTTCATGCGGCCAGCCGTCTTAGAGAGACGCGGAGAGGCACTGCTCAAGCCGTGCCGCCTCTTTTGCTTAGTGAGGGTTCATGGATCTCCCGGCCGGGGACTGCTCATTGGATCGAGCCTCAGACGAGGAGCACGATCCCAGCCGCTAGGAGCCAAAGCGACCAGGCGGTGTAGGCAATCGGCACGATCGTTCCGGCCAGCTTCCAGCCGTCCTCTTCGAAGCGACCGACGAACTCAAGCGAGCCTAGGACCAGCAAGGCACCGACGAGGATGCCCGGCCAAGCCAACCAGTCGTCGAACGACGAGGACTGCAGCATGGCGATGGCGACCAGCAGCGTCCAGGCCCCGGTGAACAGGTAGCCGAGGCATTCGCCGACGGCTACCCCAAGGTAACGGTGAAATGAGTCGAAGACGACTGCCGCCGCTTCGCGGGCGGCCGGGCTTGAATTCGGATCCTCATAGGTGCGCGCAAGCGCCGGGACGAGGAACGGCCAGCGGGCGAGACCGAGAAACTGGACGACTGCCGCCAGCACCCCGACGGTTGTCGTGACCGGGATGAGATTGAGCCCGTCGCGTGCGAGCACCTGGCCGAGTAACACCGCCAGCGGCGCCAGCAAGACCGCGGTCAGCATCAAGCCGTACCAGAGCAGCTTCAACCGCAACCCGCCGGCCTGGAACCGGCTCAGGATCTCGCCAACCGAGCGGCGCAGGATGGCGGGGTAGTCGAAGAAGCGCCCGAGGAGAAAGAAGAACAGGTTGAAGGCGATCGGGAGGCCGACCGAGAATGCGCCGGCCGCCCGATCGATGCTCAACTAACCCCGAGTCACACGCTCGTTGCGCTGGAACAGGAACGTCAGGACGAGCCAGGTCACAAGCGCGAAGAGGATCGCTCCGCTGGCGCCGAAGACCGCGAAGTGCTCCTTGACGTTCTTCGTGATCACGAACGATGAGACGACCCAGGCCAGTGCCCAGGCCGGCACATTCACGGCCACCCACAAGAGCGCTCCGGAGCGTCGGGCGAGAGGAAGCAGGAACGCCTGTAGTCCCGCGACGCCGAGGCCCGTGACGGCGCCCATCAGCGCCAGGTCTCCGCGGCTAATGCCGTAGTCGACCAGCGCTGCGCCGGCAGTGAGGCCGGCGGCCATCCCGACACTGGTCGCCACAATCCAGGCCCACGGGACTAGCGATCTCAACGCCGACCATTGCGCGGCCCCGATGATCGCGCCCGCGATCAGCCCGCCCGCGAGCGCGGGCCCGACGCTGTCGACCTTGCCGACGATGAGGTTTGCTGCGTAACCGCCGATTGGGATGCCGACCACGATCGCGACCGGCCACGCCCAACGTAAGCGTCTGATGGCGGGCGACGGCGCCTCCCGTAGTTGAACGGCTGGAAGCGGGTGAGTAACGGCTGTGCTCATCGGAATCCTTCCTTCTGGGTCAGTGGATGGCTGAATTCGGTGGTTTCCATTAGAGAACCTCTCTTTGGCCTGTCAGGCGACGGGTACCGGTGGGGTCTCGCTAGCGGCGTGAGCCAGCGCCGATGGCGTCTGACCGCCTACAATCGCAGGCGCCTGTTGGACGAGCTCGTCGTTCTCGAGCGCCTCCACCATGAACAGGGCAAAGTCCACGCGGCGCGTGATGTTGCTTTCGAGTGTTGGGTCGCCGACGTGTCGGCTCCACACGGGCAGTCCCTGGCTCTCGCCCTCCTCGAGGTCGCTTCCGCGGACGAGGGTCCACCGTGTGTCGCTGGCGAACACCCGCCGGCACGCCTCCACCTGGTCGTCGAGGTCCGCGAAGCGAGCGAGGCGCGCGAGCGGGCCGCCAATCTTCACGAGCGCTTTGAGCTTCCACGAGTACACGTCTTGACCGTCGCGCGTGATGTGCCACCCGCTCGAGAACACGAGGCGCGCCCCCGGACGCGCGTGGTCGAGCACCGCCTGGGCCGTTCCCGTCGAGTACCCGTGGACGCCTCGCGGGACCAGCACGACGAGCACCCCGTCGCACCCTGAGACCGCCCGCTTGATGACCTCGGTGTCGTCTGTCGGTCCCGGGACGACGGTGATGCGCCCCTTGAACCTGTCGAGCTTGCCTACGCTCTGCTCGCGGCAGACGCCGACCACCTCGTAGCCTCGATCCAGCGCGTGCTGGACCATGTACTGCCCGAGCTTCCCGGAGGCCCCGACGATGCAGACTTTCATCCTTGCGTCAGTCCGGCCCTCTTGGGGGCCCACGCGGTCGGGGGCGAGCGCGCTACTCATGTTGCTACTGGCGCCGGCGCAGGCGGAGCCGTCTCAGGAGCGCTGCCAGTCGGCGGCTCTTCTCCGCCCATGTCGAGCCGGAACGGCGGGTACACGTCGGTCATCAGCGCGGCGTAGGCGGCGACACGGAAGACCCAGCGGTTCATGCCGAGGACGAAGTCGTAGAGAGGCTTCGGGTAACGGCCGGTGAAGAGCAGCACGACTCCGGCGAAGATGACCAGCAGGCCGACGAGACCGCCCGAGCCCCACATCCATTCGTCACCAGCTCCTGTCCACGCAGCCCAGGCGCCGCCGGCGAACACGGCGACGACAAGGTAGTGCGGCAGTGCGAGCAGCCACCACTTGACGAGCACGAGCCCGCGCGAGAGCGACTCGGGATACTCGACCTCGAGTCGGGCCGGGTACTCGGGCACGTCCTTGAGGGTGAAGGGCGGGTACCTGTCGGTGCCGAGTGCGCTGTAGCTGTAGAAGCCGACGCGCCATGACCAGCGGAGCACGCCAACGTTGAAGTCGAAGAGCGCCCTCGGGTAGCGGCCGGTGAAGAGGATCGCGAAGAACGCGACGACGCTGACGGCGGCGAAGGCGATCCAGAGGAAGAAGAGCACGACGAAGTGCGGAATGGCGAGCAGCCACTTGACGAGCCAGAGCCCGCGGCTGAGCCGCGAAGCAAGCTCCCCGGTGAGTTGGAGTGGATAGCGGGATGCGGTGGTTTTCATTGCAGAACCTCTCTGTCGCCGCTCAGGCGACGGGTAGATCCGGTCGCGTAGCGTCGGGGGCTGAGAGGCGACAATAACACGTCACATGTTTCGTGTGTTTAGTTTCGCGATAAAAAAGACATACTTCAACTATGCCCGACACACATCTGCATCCAAGCCACCCAACCGAGGTGGAGCCCACCACCACAGGCACCTGGGGGTTCCTTACCAACCACGCGCATGTGCTCCTCTGTATCGCGCGCGACTCCGAATCCCGCGTGCGGGACATCGCTGACCAAGTCGGCATCACCGAACGGGCCGCACAGCGGATACTCGCCGACCTAATTGCTGACGGGTACGTCACTCGCACAAAGGTCGGGCGCCGAAACAACTACAAGGTCAACCCACAGGGCCATCTGCGGCACCCGGTCTTCCGCAATCTCGCGATCGGCCCCCTTCTGGAGGTCCTAGCCACGGCCAACTGGCCTTCTGCGACCCCCGACGCGGCAGCCTGAAACCGATCCCCTCCTCGCGCAACGGGTCTGGATGACCAGAGACGACGGGCCCGGCCGGTCCGGCGTCTGGATCCGCTCGTCTCCTGGGAGGACACGAGTCGTCACGCAACCGAGGCCCTCGTGCCTCCTTGTCAAGGGCGAGTTAGCGGCGGACTTTCCGCTCTTCCCACCGCGGGGGCAAGTCCATTCGCGTTGCTCATGCGACCAGCTGAACGGCACAGACCGTCGAGGATCCTGGGCCTTCGCAGGACAGGGCCGCGTTACGGGCCGCCGCCCCGGGTGGGCCAAACGTCGCCGAGAGGGCAAACGCCTGCCGAGCCGGGGGCCACAACGTGGTAGATGTACGTTCATGACGACCGAGAAAAGGTGCGATCATTCCATGGGCAGCGGCAAGGCGTTCGCAGCCGCGATGGCACTCTGTGCGGCCATGAATGAGAGTCTGCGGAGACCTGGGAATTTGCGGTCGGCTCCGAGCGAGAGCTAGAGCTTGTCCTCGCCGAGCTGGAACAGGACCCGGCCGTTGGGGACGGTAAGCGCCGGGGCCGCGCGCTTCCTCAAACCCTTCGGCTGGAGGGAGGTAGGATCGTCGGCGAGGTTCTAACGGCCGCGTTCCCATAGCTACATAGTCGGTCCGGGTTCGCAGCTGATCCGGGACGGCGTCGAACCTAGATGCGGGTCGAGGGAGGCGTGAGCGGTTTCCAAATCGTTTCCACTCCCGCTCAACACCGCTTGCTACCTTGATTTCCCGGGTGCTCGCCTACTACCGAAGTAGGGGGTCGGCTAGATCCTTCGATCCTCGTACCGCGGCTTAGCTCGTCGGCGCTCAGCTATTGGGAAATAGGAGGTCAGCGGAATCCATCGCCCGAAATCGGTCGCTTCAACAGAAGATCAAGGTTGAAACCGATCCCCTCGTCGCGCAAGGGATCCGGGATCACTTGGACAATGGGCCGCGCGAACACTGGCCCAGCCGACGGCGGCGAGGTTCTCTAACCCTTTGTTTGCCCCGCTGTTCGGCCCGATCCCAGCCGGCGGTAAGTCGAAGGACTGATTGGAGTCGGGCGGGCCTGTCTAGGCGTCGTGCTGCCGGAGGAACTCCGCCGACTTGGGCGGACCTTGCGTAAACCCGGCTTCCTGAAAGATCGCCGGGACCTCGGGGTCCGAGGTGAAACTCTGCCAGCCCGCCTCGTCCCAGTCGAAGATCGCCCAAACCCGGTCGCTCTCATTTGGATCCCGAAAGACGTGCGCGCCCTTGCAACCGTGCTGCTTTCGCTTCTCAGCGCCCTTGGTTGAGAAGGTGTTCCAGAAGCGGTCGAAATCCCCGATCTTCGCCGTTGCCAGGACCATTGTCTCCTCCTCTGTCGGAACGTGTTGTTGTGCCGTCCACCCTACGCCACTTCATCACGAGAGATGGAGCGCGCCTCCTTCCAAGCGAGCGGCTCGAGCCTACCGCGATCTTACGAGCCTCGCTCGCGTCAACCTCTGTCGCCGATCCCGTTGTCGGGCGCCGCGGCCGTGGGTGGCGAAGCTGAATGACCAGCGGATCAGCACGAGGATGCGGTTCTGGAAACCGACCAGGTACCACTTACACAAACAGTCTGACAGTCCCCATGAAGCGAGGTAAGTGATGTCTCCCATCCGTGCTCGAGTCGATTCGTTTTGCCGACGTTTTGGGCTAGAGCTTCCAATTCTGCTCGCACCGATGGCCGGGGCGTCGGCGCCTGCTCTTTCGATCGCAGTGATGAACGCCGGCGGGCTCGGTGCTTGTGGTGCGCTGTTGATGCAGCCAGACGAGATCGCCGCTTGGGCCGATGAAGTCCGGGCGAAAGGGAACGGCCCGTACCAGCTCAACCTGTGGGTCCCCGATCCGCCGCCGTCGCGGGACACAGGTCACGAACCGCTTCTGCGCGCGTTCCTCAGCGATTGGGGGCCTCCGCCGGCGGAGGACGCCGGCGATGCGAAGCCGCCAGACTTCGCCGCTCAATGCGAGGCTCTGCTATCGGCCAAGCCGCCGATCGTCTCGTCGGTGATGGGGCTTTTCCCGAGCGAGTTCGTTGCCAGGCTGAGGCGCGTCGGCGTCGCGTGGTTTGCGAGTGTCTCGACCGTGGCCGAGGCGCAGGCGGCGGAGGCCGCTGGCGCGGACGTGATCGTCGCGCAGGGGATGGAGGCGGGCGGACATCGGGGATGCTTCGACGCCTCGCAGGCCGAACGCCGGCTCGTCGGATCGATCGCGTTGATACCGGCGGTAGCGGACGCGGTCGAGGTGCCGGTAGTCGCGACCGGCGGGATCGGAGACGCACGTGGAGTTGCCGCGGCGCTGATGCTCGGCGCGAGCGCCGTGCAGATCGGATCTGCCTTCCTACGTTGCCCAGAGGCGGGCGTCCACCCTGCCTGGGCGGAGGTGCTGGCTTGCGTTGCGCCCGAGGACACGATCGTCACCAGCGTGTTCAGCGGCCGCGCCGGGCGAAGCGTTGCGACCGACTACGTGCTGGCAGCGATCGCCGATGAGGCGCCGCACCCGGCGCCGTATCCGGTTCAAAGGGGACTGACGGCCGCCATGCGCGCGCAGGCCGCGCAGACGGGTGACGTCCAGCGGATGCAGGCGTGGGCGGGACAATCGGTGCGGCTCGGCCGCGCCGAGCCCGCTGGCCGACTGGTACGGCGCACCTGGGCGGGAGCTCTGGCTCTGCTCGAAGAGGGCCACAGGAAGGCATCGAGGTAGGGAGGAGACCTGACGTCGCCTGAGGGCTTGGCTTCTCGGTGAACTCGCTCTGGTTCTCGACGCGTGACGCCGGATCGGCCGCCTCTAATCAACAGCATCCCTACCGCCCGGACGGCGTCATGTTGGCCGCGGCGTGCGGTGAACCGCTCGACTTCCAGCACTGAACCGATCCCCTTCGCGCGCAGTCGCGGCCCGAACCCCTTGAATACGGGCCCCACTGCCAGAGCCTGGACTACATCTGACGCTGGAGAAACGATGGCTGTGGCTAAAAGTGCGGCACGCCGGTCAGGTTTCCAAAACGTTTCCAAAAACCCGCCGCGCGGACCTGCTGCGAAGCGGCACCCGACAAGAATGGCTTGCTTACAGGGATCGCGAGAAGCCCTCTGACGGACTCGAACCGTCGACCCCCTCCTTACCATCGAGCAACGAGGCAGGAACCGCGGGCACGCCCGGGAAGCCGCGGGCACGAAAGCCGCGCAAGAAGAAGGAAACGCCTGAAGGTAAGTGACCGCGCGTGCCCGCCGGTGGCCGCGCTGGTGTTCCCTCAGTGTTCCCTCAGATCTGGTGCGCACGCGCGTGCCTTAGACGAGAAGACGCTCGCGCAACCAAAGGTACGGACATCCGATCGCGCGCTTCAGGGATGTCGGTGATTTCTTGCGATCGGCAAGAATGGCCGCGTGGCGCTTCAACGGATGGACAACGTCGGCATCGTGGTCGAATCGCTCGATGCCGCTATCTCTTTTTTCGCCGAGCTCGGCCTCGAACTCGAAGGGCGAGCCATGATCGAGGGAGACTGGTCAGGGCGCGTCACTGGACTGCGCGACCAGCGCGTCGAAATCGCCATGATGCGTACGCCGGACGGCCACGGCCGGATCGAACTCTCGCGTTTTCTCACGCCGCCTGCGGTCGCCGATCACCGGAACGCCCCGGTTAACGCTCTCGGCTACCTCCGCGTCATGTTCGCGGTGGACGACCTCGACGATACGCTCGACCGGCTCCGCGAGCACGGCGCGCAACTCGTCGACGAGGTGGTCCGGTACGAAGACGTGTATCGGCTTTGCTACGTCCGAGGCCCCGAGGGCATTCTCATCGGCCTGGCCGAGCAAATCGGCTGACGCCCAACACGCGCCCGCGTCACTCTCGTGCAACGCCTGCCGCTCCGCGACTGGCACGCGGACCGCGTGCTGTATGCATTCGACGCTACTCGTAGACGGAAATCGCCGCGGCTCGGACGACGCGGCCAGAGTTCTCGGGTCTAGTCGCGTATGCGTATGGGTGGTGGAAGGCGTCGAGCGCGCCGTCTGGCGCGACCTCGAGGTGAAAGCCTCCGCCGGTTGCCCGGTCGCGGACGGACAGTTCCACGCCATCGATATCGGAGTGCCAAAGGAGAAGCACCTCGACCGTTCCGGTCAGCCGCCGTGCCAGCTCTCGAGTGGGCGTGTTTACGAAGTCGCGCCGCGCGGGCACCGGGCCGTCGCTTGGGGCGACGGCCCGTACCAGGCTGGCTGATCTCTCAGGCACCGGCCTCGATCTTCTCTCCCGCCGGCGAGAGCACATTCCACTCCGCGCCGAACTGGTCGAGCCCCTGACCGGATGTGTCGCCGGGCTGCGTGTCGCCGGCGTAGTAGTAGAGCGGGTGACCGTTGTAGGTGACCTCCGTCTTCCCGTCGGAGCGCTTCGTCGTGCCGAGCTTGCCGGTGGTGGCGCCGTCCCCGGCTTGCGGGTTGCCTGTCGTCGTGAGCGGCGGCCAGCTGGTCGCGCAGGCGCCGTCGCATGTGCTTGCCGTGCTCGTGTCCTGCTGGAACAGGTAGAGCGTGCGGCCGCTTCCGTCGACGAGGATGCGACCAAGCGGCGAGCTCGCGGCTTCGACTTGAGCCCCGGCCGCGGCGGCTTTTGCCGGACTGGCGGTGGTCGCAGACCCGTACGGCCCAGAGGAGTTCTGTGCGCCGCTCCCCGAGCCGCCGCAGGCGGCGGTGAAGAGCGCGATCCCGAGGGTCGCGGCGGCGGCGATGAACAGTGTGGTCTTGCGCTTCATGAGAGTTCCTTTCGTGAGAGTGGTCGATCGTTCGAGTTGTCAGCGGCGAGGCGAGTTCGCCGCTCCGGTTCCGGCAGGGCCTCCCGGACGGAGGCCCCGCGCTTCATTTGATGGCTTCTCCTACTGGACGAACACTCCGTCCACGAACAGCTCGATCGCACCGGCGGCGAGGCCGCTGGCGTCGACGCTGTCGTTGCCGGCGAGCGTGTTGACGTCGAGGCGGTCGCCGGGCTCCGGATGGAGGATCGTGACCGTCTTTCCCTTGCGGCTTGACGTCACGGCGCTGGCGTCCCCGTTGACGATGATCGCGTCGTCGCCGTCGGTGCCGTTGACGACCACCTGGTCTGCCTGGCCGTCGCCCGCCGTTCCGCCGAGGGTGCTGGCGAGGTCGACGCGCACGTCGGTGACGTCGGTGGCGCTGAGGTCGTTGACGGTGACGGTGTCGGCGCCGCCGAGCGCGTTGAAGTCGACCCGCTCGAGGCCGTCGGTGTCCATCGTGATGTTGGCCTGAACGCGGAAGAACTTGAGCCGCGTGCCGTTGGCGGACAAGTCGACTTGCTCGGGCGCGTCTGCGCCGTTGAAGCGCATCGTGTCCACGCCCGCGCCGCCCCCGATGAGGTCGCTGCCGTCGCCCGGGTCCCAGACGAACGTGTCGGCGCCGGCGCCAAGCGCCGCCCGGTCGTTGCCGCCGTTGCCGTCGAGCGAGTCCCTGCCGTCGCCGCCGAGCAGCCTTTCCGCCCCCGCGCCTCCGAGCAGGGTGTCGTTGCCGCCGGCACCGGCGATGCTTGTCGAGACGGTGTCGGTGAAGACCCCGTTGCTCTCGTCAATCCGCACGAGGTCGCCGCCGGCGCGGGCGTCGACCGAGATCTTCACGATCTTGCGCCGCTTGAAGCTGAAGTCGGCCGAGCCGTTGTCACCGACGTCGACCTGAACGATGCCGGCGTTTCCGGCTTTCAGGCGAAGCGTGATCTTGTCGCTTCCTTTCGTGCCCTTGACGGCGAGTACACCGTGCACGAGCGTGGGGCGCGCGAAAGCTGCGCGTCCGAATGGGTAGGAGGCCTTGCCGGCGTTGGCGGCGGGCGCGGCACTCGCGGGTCCCGCCGCGATCCCCGCTGCAACGGCGGCGGCTGCCGCGACTATGAAAGCTGCCAGCCACACGGTGCGCCCCTCCGTGAATCGAAACAGGCGGTTCATGTCTGTACGTCTCCTTTCGATTGAGCCGCGGACGGCTCGTTCTGTTGTCCACCGAGGGTCGAGGGCGGGGATGCGTGTTCGCACCGTGGCGACTCCCCTGTCTTTTGCGAGGCATCCCCCTGAGCGCAAATGCCTCTCGCTGATGCGGCTCGAGCCGCGGGTCGCGGAGAGGCCTACCGCCGCTAAGGAGCAACCGGCGGCGTCGAGGATCAGATCGAACTCCCCCGTCAGGGCCTCGCCGACATGGTTGGCGCCGAGTCGGCGGAGAAGTGCCTAAGTTCCCGCGGCCTAAGTTGCCGCGGCATCGCGAACCAGCCCGGTCAATTGTGCTCCGCTCTCGCGGGCGAGCTGGATCGCGACGCGCCCGACGCCGCCGTTCGCGCCGGTGACGAGGACGCTCCTGTCGAGCGTGGAGACCCCCGGACTTTCCGACGCAGCGAGGGGGAGTAGGCTGGACGCACATGAAAGTGGCCGCGGCCGCCGAACCGCTCCTCGAGCGGAACGATGAGCTGGCGCGGATCGAGTCGGCGCTGGCCGACGCTCGCACGCGGCGCGGCAGGTTCGTGGTGGTCGAAGGGCCGGCCGGGATCGGCAAGACGGCGCTGCTCGCCGCGGCGCGCACTGCAGCGGCAGAGGGCGGAATGCGCGTCCTGCGGTCGCGCGCGACCGAGATGGAGATCAATTTCGCCTTCGGCGTGGTGCGGCAGCTGTTCGAGCCCCCGCTCGTCGAGGCATCGGAGCTCGAACGTGTCGATCTGATGCAAGACGCTGCCGGCGTGGCAGCCAGTCTGCTCGGGCTCCCAGGCGCACCTGCGAACGGTCCGCCCTTTTCGGGCGTCGACCCCTCGTTCGCGATCCTCCACGGCCTCTACTGGCTGTGCGCGAACCTCGCCGCAGACTGCCCGCTCTGCGTGGTCGTCGACGATGCGCACTGGGCGGACGCAGCATCCCTTCGTTACCTGGCCTTCCTGCTCACGCGGCTCGAAGAACTGGACGTCGCGCTCGTCGTCGCGACCCGTCCTCCCCAAACGGGCAACGACGCCGAGCTGCTTAGGGCGGTGACGACCGACTCCTCCGCCGATGTGATCCGTCTCGCTCCGCTGACGAGGGGCGCCGTCGTCCAGCTGCTCGAGGCGGGGCTCGGTCGGGCTCCGGATCCGGACGCCGTCGACACCTGCCTGCGCGTAACGCGCGGCACGCCCTTCCTCGTCCGCGAGCTCGTGACGGCACTAAGCGCGGACGGCGTCGGAGGCGGTGTGGAAACGGTCGGTCGCTCGGTTCGCCTGCGGCTCCTTCGGCTACCGGAGCCTGCAGGGCGGCTCGCGCGAGCGCTGGCGATCCTCGAGCAGAGCGACCTCTTGCAGGCGGCGCGGCTCGCAGGCCTCGAAGAGCTCGAAGCAGCCGATGCGGCAGACCGGCTGGCGACCGCAGGGATCCTCGAGGCCGGCCGGCCGCTGATGTTCGTGCATCCGCTCGTCCGCGACGGGGTCTACTCGGAGCTCTCCAGCGCCGAGCGCGCGCAAGGTCACCACCGTGCTGCCGAGCTGCTAGCCGAGCAACCGGGCGCAGACGCGCGCGTTGCGGAGCACCTGCTGGCGAGCGAACCCGCCGGCGACCGCTGGGTGGTCGAGCGGCTGGTCGCAGCCGCCCGCGTGGCGGGCAAGCAGGGCGCGCCCGAGTCGGAGGCGGTTTTCCTGCGCCGAGCGCTCGCCGAACCGCCGCCGCCGGGCGAGCGGCCGGCACTGTTGCTCGACCTCGGAATGGCCGAGGCCAGCGCCGGCCTTGCCGGCTGGCCCGAACACCTGCAGCAGGCCATCGACGCCGCGCCGGACCCCGCGGCAGCCGCCGAGGCAGCGCTCGTGCTGGCGCACGCCCTCAGCGGTGCCCAGCGTTACGCGGAGGCGGTGGAGGTGCTTGATCGCGCCGCGGCGGCGCTTCATGCGCCACGCTCGGAACTCGGGCTTCAGCTCGAGGCCGCCGCCGTGATCGCTGAGTTTAACGACCCGGTAACGATGCCTCCCGTGTCGCCTCGCCGGGTAGCGCTGCGCGAGTTGGCGGCGGACGACCCGGCGGCACCGGCCGAGCTCCTCGCGGCAGCGGCCTTCATCTCCGGCCTGGAGAACGAGCCGGCCGAGGGCGCCGCCGAGCTCGCGAGCCGCGCGCTTCAAGCCGGAGCCAGCGCACCGCGCGGCTCCGCTGGTCGGCAGTGGGTCTCGTCGACAGGGTGGTTTTCGGCCTCGGCGTTTACGCTGCTTTGGAGCGAGCGGTACGCTCAGTTGCGACCGCTGCTCGATGCCTCGATCGCACAGGCGCGGGCGACCGGCGACAGCACCCGGCTCGCCATGGGCCTGGCCGTCCGCTCGTGGCTCGCGCTCCGACGCGGCGATCTGGGCACCGCCGAGGCAGACGCCCGGACGGCGCTTGCCGCAACCGAGCTCCCCGCGCCACCGATGTTCCGCGTGCTGAACGGCGCTGTGCTTGTGCAGGCGCTCGTCGACCAGGGCGAGCTCGAGGCGGCAGAGGAGGCGCTCGCGCCGCTCGACTTCGAAACCGAGAGCGGGTCGCTCATCTCGCCACCGCTTCGTTTTGCCCGTGGCCGACTCCGGCTTGCACAAGGACGAGTCACCGAAGGGCTCGAGGACATCCTGGCCGTCGGCGCGCTCCTGACGCGATCGCTCGTCACCTCCCCGGGGGCCCTTCCCTGGCGATCGGAGGCTGCCCTCGTCCATCTCGCGCTCGGCGATCAGGAAGCGGCGGAACGCCTGGCTGAAGAGGAGCTCCAGCTGGCCCGCGCGTTCGGCGCCCCGCGCGCACTCGGCGTCGCGCTCCGCGCCGCCGGCGTCGTGGCGGGCGGTGACCGTGGAGCGTCCCTGCTGCGCGAGGCCATCCACGCGTTCGAGCGCGCCGGCGCCCGGTTGGAAAGAACGCGTGCGCTCGCGGACCTCGGTGCCATGCTTCGGCGGCGCAACCGGCGCACCGAGGCGCGAGAGCTGCTCCGTGACGCCCTCGACGTCGCCCACCGCGCGGGCGCCAGACCGCTCGCCGAATACGCCGAGACCGAGCTCCGCGCAACGGGTGCGCGCCCGCGCCGGCTCGTTCTCACGGGGCTCGATTCGCTGACGGCCAGCGAGCGCCGTATCGCCGAGCTCGCCGGCCAGGGTCTCACCAACCGCGAGATCGCACAGACGCTGTTCGTCACCGCACGCACGGTGGAGGGTCACCTCACGAGCGTCTTTCGCAAGCTGCAGGTCAGCTCGAGAGACGAGCTTCCTGCCGCGCTCGCCGGCGGCGCTCCAGTCTCGGCCTAGGGGCCTCACGGGCCAAGTAACGGCCTGCGACTGGGCCGACTCGGACGCGGGACGCTAGGGGTCGCCGAGGCGGTCAATACGAATCAGGTGTTCCCTCAAAGTTCCCTCAGCGAGCCCGTTGGCTCTCCAGAGCCTCGAAAAGCCCTGCAAAACCGCGCCTGGCTGACCCCCTCCACGATCACCTCCAGCATCGCGTCTGAAGAGACAACAGAAGGTGCTAATTTGCAGGTACTTCAAGCCCTCTGACGGACTCGAACCGTCGACCCCCTCCTTACCATGGAGGTGCTCTACCAACTGAGCTAAGAGGGCGTGAAGGAACATGGTAGAGCACGCCTTGTTTAGGGCGAGTGCTCGGCGGTAACCTCTTCACCATGCTGAGGAAACTGCTCTGGACCGGCCTCTACGCAGGTCTTGGCGCTGCCGCCACCATCGCTGCGCGGCGCGTTGCGTCGAAGATCTGGCGCGTCGCCACCGGCGAGGCCCCGCCGGCGAAGAAATGACCAAGGGCGATCGCATCGTAGAGCGCGGCTCGGAACGTCTACGCGACCTTTCCGAGAAGGCCGCCGCCAAGGGAGGGGTGGCCGAGAAGCTCGCGCCACCACTGGCCGAGGACGCGGCCTTCCTCCGGAAATTGAAGCCGAGTCTTATTGCCGCGCGCGCGCGAGGCGAGGCGCCGACGAACCTCGAGCCCGGCGCGGAAGCGATCGCTCCGACGGGCCCGCAGCTCGGCGAGCGGCGGAAGCGGAAGAAGGGGCCCAATCCCTTCGTCGTCGTCGGCGCGGCTCTCGCTCTCGGCGTCACGCTCGCGAAGCTGATCGACTGGAGGGGACATGCCCACCCACGAGGCTGACCGCATGGGTGTCGCTCCCGCCGCCAAGCAAGTCGCCGAGCACGCGAGCGCACTGGCGCGACTCGAGATGGAGCTCGCCGGCCTGGAGCTGAAGGGAAAGGTCGCGAGCCTGGGGCTCGGCGCCGGGCTTCTGGTCGGCGCCGCCTTCTTCGGACTGTTCGCAGTCGGCTTCGGCCTCGCGACGATCGCCGCCGCCCTCGCGCTCGTCCTCGATACCTGGCTCGCGCTTCTGATCGTCTTCGGGTCGCTCCTTCTGCTCGTAGCCATCCTCGCCCTCGTCGGCCTCAGTCGGGTGCGCAAGGGCTCGCCGCCCGTGCCGGAGCTGGCCATCCAAGAGGCGAAGCTGACCTCCACAGCACTGAGAAGCAATGGGCACTCGTAACGGACGCAGCGCGGAGGACGTCCGCCGCGACATCGCCGCCGAGCGGGACCAGCTCGCGTCGGCCGTCGAAGATCTTCGAAGCGGGCTCGGCGAGGCGACGGACGTCGCCGGCAAGCTCCGTGCGAACCTTCCGGTTGCAGCTGCCGGCGCGATGAGCGCGGGCTTCGTCTTGGCCGGAGGGATCGGCGCGACGATGCGCTACCTCGCACGAAGGGGCCGCGAGGGCGACGAGAAAGCTCGCTTCGGCCCGTTCAAGCTGATCGGCCGCAGCTAGCCGCAAAAGCACAAATCGGGCACGGCTACGTTTCGCCACGCCCGCCTAGTTACAATGCGCCGCCCCGGGGGAGTTCCCGAGTGGCCAAAGGGGACGGGCTGTAAACCCGTTGGCTCAGCCTTCGAAGGTTCGAATCCTTCCTCCCCCATTCGCGCGCTACAGGCCCGATGTTGAACTTCAGCCGGGCCGGCTGACGCCCCACAGAGTTCGCCGCCCCGAAAAATCTGCGGAAACCTAAAGCCGGCCGGCGGGACAGCCGATGAGCGGGTTGGCCCTCATGGACCTCAATTCCCTGCTCTCACACGTGATCGAGATCGGAGGTAGCGACCTCCATCTCAAGGTCGATTCGGTGCCGATGGCGCGAATCGACGGCACGCTGACGCCCATCATCGGCGAGGGGCCGCTCACCGACGAGGTACTCGAGCGCTTCCTGCTCCAGGTCAGCGAGCGCACCCCGGCCAAACGGGAGCACTTCTACGAGTCCGGGGACCTCGACACGGCCTACCTCGCGGAAGACGTTGGACGCTTTCGCGTCAACGGGTTCCGCCAGCGCGGCTCGATCTCATTCGCCTTCCGGTTCGTGCCGGCCGAAGTCCCGAACTTCGAGAAGCTCGGCCTCCCGGTCGGAGTCAGGAAGCTGTCCGGGGAGCATCGCGGACTCGTCCTCGTCACCGGCGCGACCGGCTCGGGGAAGTCGATGACGCTGGCGGCCATGGTCGACGAGATCAACCGGACGCGGAAAGAGCACATCGTCACCATCGAAGACCCGATCGAGATCATGCACCCGGACCAGGGCTGCATCGTGAACCAGCGTGAGGTCGGGCTCGACACAGAGTCCTACTCCCAGGCCCTCCGCCGTGTCCTCCGCCAGGACCCGGACGTGATCCTGATCGGCGAGCTTCGCGACGAGGAGTCGGCGCGCGCCGCCCTCCAGGCGGCGGAATCCGGCCACTTCGTCCTCTCGACCATGCACACGATCGACGTGACGGAGACCGTCGGGCGGATGGTCGAGTTCTTTCCGCCGGCGAAGCAGATGATGGTGCGCCAGATCCTTGCCGGCGTGCTTCGCGGCGTCGTCAGCCAGAGGCTGCTGCCGCGCATCGACGGAGGCCGCGTCGCAGCGGTCGAGGTGATGCTGAACACCGCCCGCATCGCCGACCTGATCCGGGATCCGGAAAAGACCGAGCAGATCACCGAGGCGCTCGAGGACGGCAGCTTCTACAACATGCAGAGCTTCTCGCAGCACCTCGTACGGCTAGTGCTCGCTGAGGAGATCGACTTCGAGACAGCAGCCGCGGCCGCGACGAACCGGCACGACTTCGAGATTGCCGTGCAGCAGGCTCAGCGAATGAAGAAAGTCGCGGAGGCTGATGCTGCTCCTGAGGACGAAGAGGCCGCTCCCGAAGTCGACGACGACGAGGTCTCTCACCTGCGGCTCGCCTGAGTTTCGCGGAACAACTCATGCGGCGCGTCATCTTCTTATTCCTACTGGCAGGGCTGTTCGCCGCTGTCGCAGGCGGTGGTACGCCGGCTTCTGCGGGCGCGCTCCCGAGTGCCGCGACACCGAACGCACCCGGATCGATCCGGATCCCGTCTCCCATCTCGCGGTATCCGACCGTTCCCGAGGCCCGCTCGTACCAGCAGCTGCTCGCACTCTGGCAGCAGGCCGGTGCGGCCTACGGGGTGCCCTGGCAGGTGCTCGGGGCCATCAACAAGATCGAGTCGGATTTCGGTCGCAACATGGGTCCGAGCTCGGCCGGAGCCGTGGGGTGGATGCAGTTCATGCCTTCGACCTGGGAGCGCTGGGGTCTCGACGCGAACGGTGACGGGCTCGCAAATCCCTGGAACCCCGAGGACGCCGTCTACGCCGCTGCCCGCTACCTCGCGGCCGCCGGCGCGCACGACGACATCTCGCGGGCGATCTTCGCCTACAACCACGCTCAGTGGTACGTCGACCAGGTGCTCGAGGTCGCGCAGGCATTCGGCGGGGACGGGAGCGGCTTCGTCGGGGAGCTCGGGACCGGGCTTCTCTACGGCTCGGCCAGCGTCCCCGGTGTCGGAGCGCCGCTCGTCTTCCGGATCGACGACATCGAGAAGCGCCTCGCTGCGGCGCGCAAGCGCGTCGCCCGTGCACGGCAGGCAATCGTCGTCGAGGAGAAGCAGGTCGAGAAGCTCGACTGGGCGACCACCGCCGCCGAGCAGCGTGCCGGCAACCCGAATCTGGGCGACGACGACTTTCAGGCCGTGGAGCGCCGTGTGACCGAGCTCGCGGTTGAGCGCGACCGCGTAGGGGTGGCCATCACGCGGCTCCAAGAGCGCCTCGATTACGAGATCTCCCGGCTGGACGAGCTTCGGAAGGAAGCTGAGGTCGAGGCGTCCGCTATGACCTTCACCCGCCCCACGAGCGCCGGTGTCGGCGGGGTAGTGGCCGTCGGCGGCTACGTGTTCCCCGTTGGCGGCGGGCCGACCGTCGTCTCGGTCGCGCACACGCATCACGATTATCCGGCTGCCGACATCGCCGCCCCTGAAGGCTCCCCGGTCTTCGCGCATGCGAACGCGATCGTCACCGACGCGTGGTCCACGCCGACAGGGCGCTGCGGCATCGGGCTGGAACTACGCGTCGAAGACGGCCGAAGCTTTGTCTACTGCCACCTGTCGTATCTGGAGCCCTACCTCGTGCCGGGCGTTGCACTTGCCGCCGGTGCGTCGGTCGGGCTGGTGGGCCAGACCGGGCACGCAACCGGCCCCCACCTCCATTTGCAGCTCTCGCCAGCCACCTCCTACCCACAGGACGAGGCGTGGTTCCAGTCCTTCGCCGGGCTGGCGTACACCTGGCAGGACGCACCGACTCCGAAAGCGGCCCCGGCTTCGAGTGCGCCGGTCTTCAGCGTTGTTGACTCCCAGTAGCGCGACCTTCACTCGATCGAGGCAACAGCACTTGCCTCGGATTGCCGATCTCACCTGATATGGCACGCCTTGCTGTTCTGCTGCCGCGCCTGGCTGCACTCGTCATCATCTGCCTGCTCGCGACCTCGACGATCACCTTCGCCGCCGCGAACAATCGGCTCTCGAAGAGCGAAGCCGACGCGCTTCCGCTCGCGGGCGGCCCGAAGACTCTGATCGTCCCGGATATTCGCGGCCAGGCCCATGTCTTCGCGAAAGGCATCCTCGAGGACGGCGGGTTTGCCTGGCGGGTCAAGGGCGCCGTGAAGGGATACGCCGCCAACCTGGTCGCCGTGCAGCTCCCGGCACCCGGTACGCGCGTGCTCGACACCGGCTCGCCGACGATCGTCGTCCGGCTCGAGCGTAACCCCGCCTATGAGGAACGCGGTCTCCCCGAGAACGTCTCGCCGTACAAGGGAACCAGGCTCGCCCTCGTCGGAGCCAAGGCAACGAAGGATCCGGCCAAGCCGAAGGCTGAGAACAAGAAGCCGCCGAAGAAGAACGAGCCGGCTGCTCCCGCCGCTCCCGTCACTCCGGCCGCTCCGGCCGACCCGCGCAAGCCCGACTTCCAGGTTCCGGGTGCACCGTCCGAGCCGACCGACGAGATGCCCCTCCCCGACCGGGCCCGCCTGCTCGAGAAGCGCGTTGCCGGCCAGGCGGAGCTCACCAAGTCGCTCGTGAACTACTGGCTCTTCCAGCACTCCTGGCTCGTCACCGGCGCGAAGTTCGGCTGGCACGACGGCGCCAAGGCGCTGCGGATCCTCGTCCGTGTCGACCAGTCGATGCAGTCCCGTTGGGGCATCGGCGCGAAAAGCGCAGCAGTCGCGAGAGCCGCACTCGCGGAGGTAGAGAGCAAGTCGTCGAAGTGATGCGCATGCGACGTTTGCTGCGGCTCGCGCGGTCGGAGAGCGGCCACACCCTGATCGAGCTGCTCTCGGTCATGATCATCCTCGGGATAGTCCTCGGGTCCCTGACGACGCTCTTCGTCTCCGGTGCCAAAGCCGAGCTCGACACGAACAAGCGCTTCCAGGCTCAGACCCAGGCCCGTACCGCAGTCGACCGCCTCCGCCGCGAAGTCCACTGCGCGAGCGCGGTCTCCGTCGGCGGCGGGGGCTCGTCGGCGGTCGTGACGCTCCCCGCACACTGCCCGACCTCGGGTGGCTCGATCGCGAACATCACGTACGACACCATCCTCGTCAGCTCGAACCGCTATCGCCTCCGGCGCGCCGGCACGATCATCGCGGATTACCTGTCGACGAACTCCTCGCTCTTCGCCTACACCGCCCCTTCGGCGAGCGCTCTCGGGCAGCTGCACGTGGACATGAGCGTCAACGTCAACCCGAATGAGGGATGGAAGCGTTGGCACCTCGTGACCGACATTGTCCTGAGGAACACCCTTCGTTCCTAATCATGCGGCTCACGAATTTCACCCGGCTTCTCCGCCGACAGGACGGCATCGCACTCGTGATGGCGATCGGCATCCTCGGCGTGCTCACGATCTCCGGGACGACGCTGGTCTATTACTCGAACACGAACGCGCGGAGCGCCGAGTTCTCCCAGGACAACTCGAGCGCATACGACTTGGCGGAAGCCGGGATCAACGAGATGATCGCCGTCCTCTCGAAGCCTGAGAACAACGCCCTCAAGGGCGACCTGCTCCCGGCAACGACCCGGACCTACGACGCCGGCACCATCACCTGGGCTGGCACACTGAACCAGGCGACCTCAACCTGGTCGGTCACCTCCACCGGCAAGATCAAGAATCCGACCGGGGCTACGAACGACGTCACGCGGACGCTCACGGCGAAGGTGCCCGTCGTGCCGTCGACTACCCAGCCCTTAAACAACCCCGCCTGGAACTACATGTTCTCGACCCGGACCGGCAACGTCTGCGACCAGCAGGTGAACAACAACGTCGCTGGGTCCTCCCGCTTCTACGTGAATGGGAACTTGTGTATCGGCAACAACGCGGTCATCAACCCGAACACGCTGATCGTTCGCGGGAACCTCGACATCTCGAACAATGCCGGCGTCGGGGCCAACACGAGCATGAGCACGCGCACGGAGGCGTTCGTGGGCGGGTGGTGCAGGTACGCCGGGGGTGCCTTGAGCGGTGGCACCGGTTCCTGTACCGGCAACCAAGATGCCCGGCACATTTACTCGAAAGTCGCCGTGCCCGGCTCGAACCCGACGACCTACAACGTCGGGGTCAACCCGATCGCACCGACGATTGCAGTTCCGACGGCGGACTTCCCCAACTGGTACACGAATGCCATGCCGGGGCCATCGCAGACGTGCACCGCCGTCACCGGCACCCCGCCGGTGTTTGACACGAACTACCCGACGCGGGACAACAACGTCGGTATCGCTAACCTGACGCCGAACGCGTCGTATACCTGCCGCGTCGGTCCGGCGGCCACGACGGACTCGACGACGCTCGTAGGCGCGATCACGAGCTCCGCTACCACTCTCTCGGTAGCGGCGGCGACCGGGTTCCCGACTGTCGGAACGTTCACGATCAAGGTCGACAACGAGTACATGATCGTTACCGCCGGTAACAACCAAACCACCTGGACCGTCACCCGTGCTCAGCAGGGCACCGCCGCGGTGGCACACAGCGTCGGCGCGCCGGTGACCCATATCGACCCGACCACGGGCGAGCTCTCCTGGAACAACACCACTAAGACGCTGACAGTCAGCGGAACGATCTACATCGACGGAAGCGCAACGATCGCGAACGGCGCCACAAATCAGTACAACGGCCAGGCGACCCTCTATCTGAGCGGCACGTTCTATATGGACGGCAAGCTCTGCGCCGGCATCTCGGGCTCGAACTGCGACTTCAACGCCTGGAACCCGAACACGGAGATGCTCTCGATCGTGACGAACGGCTCCGGAGGCCAGAACCAAGCGGGGAACGGGATCGAGTTCGCTAACAACGCGAGCTTCGAGGGCGCGCTCTACTCGAACAACATCGTCTCCTTCGGAAACAACTCTTTCTCGGATGGTCCCATCGTCGGCGCCAGCATCGTGCTAGCAAACAACGTCTGGACGCAGCCGTTCGCGAATGTCGTCACATCCGTACCCGTTGGAATGCCGGGTAACCCGGCTGTGTACGCGCAGCCGAACCCGCCGCAGCTCTACAGCGGCTAGCCGTAGCGGCCGATAGAGAGAGGGTGAACGCCGCCCTCGCCGCCCTTGCTTTTAGTCCTGCGCTCGCCGTGGGGAGCTTCCTGAACGTCGTCGTCGCGCGCCTGCCCGAGAAGCGCTCCGTCGTGCACCCGAAGTCGGCTTGCCCGGGCTGCAACGCCGAGCTGGCCTGGTACGACAACGTCCCGCTCGTCTCGTTCCTCGTCCTCCGCGGCCGTTGCCGTTCCTGCCGGGAGCCGATCAGCGCACGCTATCCGGCAGTCGAGCTCGCTACGGGGATCCTCGTGGCGGGGTGCTTCCTTCGCTTCGGCCTCTCACGCGAGGCCTTCGTCGGCGCGTTTTTCTGCGCTGTCCTCGTCGCTCTTTCGGCGATCGATACCGAGCGGAGGATCCTGCCCGACCTGATCGTGCTGCCCGCGACAGTGGTCGTCCTCGCAGCCCAGATCGCGCTCGCGCCCGACCAAGCACTCGAGTGGGTGGCGGCCAGCCTCGGCGCTGCGCTCTTTCTCTTCGTGGCGCTCATCGTCTACCCCAAGGGCATGGGAATGGGCGACGTCAAGCTCGCGCTCCTGCTCGGCGCCGGCCTTGGACGCTACGTCATGGTCGGCCTCATGATCGGCATGCTCGCGGCCTTGCTCCCCGCAATCGTCCTGTTCGCTCGCCACGGTTCGAAGGCCCGCACGATGGCGATTCCGTTCGGGCCGTTCCTGGCCTTCGGAGCGATCGTGGCCTTCTTCTTCGGGCAGGAGATCCTGGACGCCTACCTCGGCGTGTTCTTCTAACTCGACCGCGCTGCGTGTCGTCTCGCCGGAAGTCAACCCCTCCATTCAGGGATTCCGCCTGAAAGGCCGATAAGTCGCATAGGTGGAGTTCGACGATCTTCATTCGCTTCGGGGGGTAGACCCCGAGACCGACGCCGGCGAGGCTGCGCCAGAGCTCACCGGCGAGCCGCTGCGTGGCGCGGGCATCGCGCCGAATCCGGTCACCGAGCTCGTAGCGGATCTTCTCGAGACAACCGGCCTGATTCCGTCCGACCGGCTCTCCCAGGCGCGATCCCGCGCCGGCACGGGATCGCTCGCGCAGGCGCTCGTGGAAGAGGGGATCGTTCCCACTTCCGGGCTCGCCCGCGCGCTCGCGACGACACACCACCTTCCTTTCGTCGACCTCGGGGTCGAGGGCATCGACAAGACGGCGCTCGAGTCGATCCCGACCCATGTGCTCGAGCGAGCGGCCGCGATCCCGTACCGGATCGAAGGCAATGTCCTGAAGATCGCCATCGCCGACCCGACGAACGTGCAGACGATCGACGAGCTTCGGCTCGCGACCCGCTACCGGCTCGAGGTGGGCGTCGCGCCGCGCGAGGACATCGAGCTCGAGCTCCGCAAGAAGGTTCGTGCAACAGAGGTCTGGGAGCGCGCTGCGCTCGTCGAGGACGAGCTCGAGGTTGAGACGGCGGAGGACGAAGACGATCTCGAGGCCGACGACGGCGTTTCGGACGCTCCGCTGGTCCGGCTCGTCAACTCGATCATCCTCCAGGCCGCCGAGGATGGGGCATCGGATGTCCACTTCGACCAACACGACGACGCACTCGTCGTCCGGCTCCGCGTCGACGGCGTCCTCCACGAAGTGCAGCGGATCCCGAAGCGCCTCGCGATGGCCGTCACCACGCGCTTGAAGGTGCTCGCCAAGCTCGACATCGCCGAGCGTCGTAAGCCACAGGACGGCCGTATCTCGCTCTCGGCCAAGGCGGCCGGGCGCACGCTCGACATTCGTGTCGCGGTCCTCCCGACGGTCGAGGGCGAGGGGATCGTCATGCGTCTCCTCGACAAGTCGAAGCGCCCGCCGACGCTCGAGGAGCTGGGACTCTCCGACGACATGCGGGCGCAGCTCGAGGAGATCGTCCTGAAGCCGACCGGTGCACTGCTCGTCACAGGGCCCACCGGCTCCGGTAAGTCGACGACGCTGTATGCGTCGCTCGCCGAGATCAACCGCCCCGAGATCAACATCATCACGGTCGAGGATCCAGTCGAGTACCGCCTGGCCGGCCTGAATCAGGTGCAGGTGAACCCTCGCGCCGGCCTGACGTTTGCTTCGGCGCTCCGCTCTATCCTTCGTTCCGACCCCGACGTGGTGATGGTCGGTGAGATCCGCGACGTCGAGACGGCCAAGATGGCCATCGAGGCGGCGCTCACAGGTCACTTCGTACTTTCCACGCTCCATACCAACGACGCTCCGGCCGCGCTCACGCGGCTGAATGAGATGGGCGTCGAGCCGTTCTTGACCGGCGCGGCGGTAACGGCGGTCCTCGCCCAGCGCCTGGCCCGAAAACTCTGCACCCACTGTTGCGAGATGTACATCCCGACCAGGGAGGAGCTCCTGAACGCGCGCTTCTCCCCGGAGCAGGTCGCGGCGGCCGACGGCGTCAGCCTCTACCGCAAGCGGGGATGCCCACGTTGCAACCAGAGCGGCTACAAGGGTCGGATCGGCATCTACCAGCTCATGGTCATGAACGAGGAGCTCGGCGCCCTCGCCGCGCGCCATGCGAGCCGCGAGGAGCTCGAGCGCGAGGCCATGTCGAGCGGTATGAAAACCTTGTGGGACGACGGCCTCGCCCGTGCGGCCTCGGGGATGACCTCCCTCGAGGAGCTCGGCCGCGTCCTGATCTAAGCCTGTTCGATTCGTCCGGCTCGCGGGTCGGGGAAGATGGTCGGCGTGAGCTCGAAGGGACGGCCGGCGGGACTCTCGCCCAAGCAGGACGCGTACGGGCAGATCCTGCTTGCCTGCCTTGAAGGGCGCGGGGGCCAGGAGATCATGGAGCGTGACGACGGGCTGATCTACTGCGGCGACCCGTCCGACTACCTCGCTCCGTACCGACGATGGCCGTCGCTCGAGAAGAAGGCGATGCGGTACGTGCGTGGCCGGGTCCTGGATGTGGGCTGTGGTGCTGGCCGGGTCGCGCTCCACCTGCAGGAGCGAGGACAGGAGGTGCTGGCCATTGACAATTCGCCGCTCGCGGTGGAAGTGGCGAAGCGCCGAGGCGTCGAGAACGCGATCGTCCTTTCCGTCGTCGACCTCGATTCGTCCCACGGCGTGTTCGACACGATCCTCTTCGCGCGGAACAATTTCGGCCTCGGGGGCGCCGAGCGCGAGGCCCGGCGGCTCCTGCGCCGGCTACACGGGCTCACGGCCGAGGACGGCAGGATCGTTACGGACAGCGTCGATCCCGAGCGCGACGCGGATCCGGCCTTCCGGGACTACGTCAGGCGGGCCGGCCGGACCCAGGCGCCGCGTTACCGCGTCAGATGGCGCGAGTTCGCAACGCCGTGGTTTCGCTACCTCATGTTCTCGCCCGCCGACCTCGAGCGCCTGACCGAAGGAACCGGTTGGCACGTTGTGAAGTTCCTCGAGGACGAGGAGCCTCGGTACGTGGCCGTCCTCGAAAAAGAGCCGGACGTTCGATCAGACTCGAGTCGTCATGGTCGCGCGAAGCGTGACCGGACTCGAGTCTGAGTTAAGCGGTCTCGCAGCCGAGGTACGTGAGCGCGCGCATGGCTTCGTCCACGAAGGCATTCGCATGGACCAGGGTCGCGAACTTGTACGGGCCCGGGCGCAACGGCTCGACCCGAAGGCCTGAGACCGGATAAACCTCGCAGTCGACGATGAAGTCGGGACCGTTCTCGACCATCCGGAGCGTGACTACCTGGCGCCCGTCCATGCGCGCCGACCGGATTGCCAGTTCGCGCTCTCCTTCTGCCCCGAGGACAGGAAGCTCGGCGGCTTCACTCACAGTGCAGCGTTCTCCGCTGCCTGCGCGACCGTCTCGCGGTCGGCGTAGCCCATGATGACGTTCACGGCGCCGCGCCACCGGGCGAACACCAGCACGGCCGGCGCGTCGCGGACGTCGTAGCGCGAGGCGAGCAGGGCGATCGAGCGCGTATCGGTCACGTCGATCGCGACGAAACCTGCATGGACCTCGCCGGCGCCTGCACGCGCCTCGGCGACGGTGAGCAGGTCGACGGACGAGCCGGGGGTGTAGAGAACCGCGACCACGACCCGGTGGTGCTTGAGCTGCCGTGCCAGGACGCTGTCGGAGCGACCGCCCGACGCGCATTTGCCGGCCCCAAGGTCGCTGGCGATGCGATTGCCCTTCTCGTTCAGCTCGAACGCGAGCGAGTTCAAGTCCACGAACTGCGCGATGTCGTTCGCAACCAGGGCGGCTGAGGCCTGTGTCTCGACCTTCACGAAGCCCCCGAAGTACTTGATCATCTTGTTTACACGGGCCTCGTCGCGCTTCGGAGGCGCGAGAGCCTTGAGCTTGACGAGCGCAGTGTCGGCGAGCGCGAGCGTGTTCGGCAGCGTTAGCTGCACGTCGGCCGGCGTCTGGGGCTCACCAAGCTTGGCGATCTCGGCCTCAACTCCGGCGCAGATCAGGTTCGCCTGTTGACGCCATTGCTTGCGCGTCAGTCGTGCCTGCTGCGGATCCTTCGATGCGGCCGGTGTCCCCAGCGGCTTCGGAGCCGGCTCTTCCGCCGGAGTTCCGGTGAAGGCAAATGCCCCGTACCCGAGCCCGAGGAGGGCCAGCACGGCAACCGGGAGGAGCACGCGAAGGCGAAGCTGCGACCGCATGCTCTCTCTATCGGCAGCGAAGCCACCGCCCTTGACGGGAACCGTCCGGCGAGCCGGGCCGGCCGTTGGAGCGGGCCCCTCGACAGTAACTCCTCGCCCGGACCTGGGCCGTTAAACGAGAAAGGGCGCGGTCTCCCGCGCCCTTTCGCTCAGTACCGAGTGTCTCTCTGACTAGCAGACGCCCGCGGTGATGTCGCCGCCGGGACCGGTCAGGTGGAATTGCTTGCCACCTGTGGCCGAGGCGAGGTTCTGGATGCAGTACGCCGTGGCGGTCAGGTTCTGGAACGTCACGTTCTTGATACCGGCGTCATAGCTCGCCTGAAGACCGGCGAGGGTGATGCCCGTATATGCGCCCGTG
>Ga0307320_10000139_pt1 | contig 25344 bp, 23 predicted proteins | sample ER_DNA_369_FD_194495 | JGI IMG/M metagenome (GOLD analysis project Ga0307320, IMG submission 194495) | Bulk soil microbial communities from the East River watershed near Crested Butte, Colorado, United States - ER_DNA_369 | ecosystem: Environmental > Terrestrial > Soil > Floodplain | place...
GCTCTCAGAGGCGGCCGCCCGCTCGGCGGCCTGGAGGTTCTCGCGCCGGCCTTCCGAGCGCTTCAGCTCGCCGATGTCGCGCAGGAAGGTCTGCGTGTAGAGCGGCTCGCCGGCCCCGTCACGCACCGTCGTCGACTCCTCGCGAACCCAGACGACGCGGCCGTCGCGCGCGAGCAGGCGGTAATCGATGCGAACGGGAATGCCGTTCATCGCGCGCTTGAGCGCCGGCAGGACGCGCCCGGTGTCCTCCGGGTGCAAGACCTTCGAGTACAGATCGGTCTCCTCGGCCCACTCCGAGGGCGAGTACCCGGTCAGCTCCGCGACCGACGGGCTGACGTAGAGGGTCTTGCTGCGGTCGCCTGGCGTCGTGAGCCAGGTGACGAGCGAGAGGCCGTCGAGGAGCGCACGGTGTCGCGTCTCCGCGGCCTCGAGCTCTTCCTGCCGCTCGCGCTCCCGGCGGCGGGCGCGCCTCGTGAAGGGGACGATCAGCAACAGCGCAACGACCCAGATCCCCGCCGCTGCCGCAACCCTTGCCCACCGCTCGGGAAGCAGCACGAGCAGGACGCCGGCGGCGGCGACCAGCACGAGACTGGTTGGGCCGGCGAACCAGGTTCGGTCACGGAAATTCGTCAGGGACAACACGTGGGCGGCCATCTCAGGGTAACGCCAGGACCGGCAGGCGACAACCCGGACTGGCCTCCGGACGCCGTATCGTTCCCGCGTGGAGATCGTTTCCTGCACGGACGAAGCGGACGAACAGGTCTCGCTCGACATCTACAACGAGGTCTGGCCGCACGACCGGATCGGGCTCGCCGAAGTGCATTCGTACAAGGCCGGCGTGGTCGCGTATGCCGACCTGATCGTCCGGATCGAAGGCGTTGCCGCCGGGTCGGCGTTCGCGGCGATCCAGCCGCAGCGACCCGAGCTGGTCGTCGCGCTCGTGACCGTGCTGGCCGCGCAGCGGCGCCGCGGAGGCGGAACGGCGCTCTACGAGGCAATCTCGGCCTGGACGCGCGAGCAAGAGCTCGACGAGCTCGAGGCAGTGGTCGCCGACGACGACGACGAGAGCCTCGGCTTTGCGCTGCGGCGTGGCTTCGTCGAGGACCGGCGCGAGAACGGCGTCGCGTTGGACGTCACGGGGATCGAGCCCCCGCAGGTGGAGCCGCCGCCGGGCGTCGAGATCGTCACCTGGGCCGAGCGGCCGGACGTGGCGCGCGGCATCTACGAGGTCGCGGTCGAGGCGTCTCCCGACGTCCCGGGCTGGGAGGACGAGTTGATGGAGCCGTTCGAGGACTGGCTCGCGCACGAGATGACCGGCCCCGGCGACCTGCCCGAGGCGACGTTCGTCGCGGTCGCCGGCGACGAGGTGATCGGCTACGCGAAGCTCTCGCTCACACGGGCTCAACCGACGACGGCGCACCACGACCTCACCGGCGTCAAGCGGGCCTGGCGCGGGCGCGGCGTCGCGCGGGCGCTCAAGGCGAGCCAGATCGGCTGGGCGAAGGCGAACGGCTACGAGGAGCTGCGGACGCGCAACGACGAGCGCAATGCGCCGATCCTCAAGCTGAACAACGACTTCGGCTACCGGCCAACGATCGGCCGAATCTACCTGAAGGGCCCGCTCGCGTGAGCTCGACGCCCGTCAAGTCCGCTCGTCTCTGGATTACGCTCGTCACTTGGAGCTCGATCACGTCCTGATCGCCGTCACCGACCTGGCCGCGGCCGCGAGCGAGATCCACGACCGGTACGGCCTTGCGTCGGTCGAAGGCGGACGTCATCCGGGCTGGGGCACGGCCAACAGGATCGTGCCGCTCGGCGACGCCTACCTCGAGCTGATCGCGGTCGTCGACGAGGGGGAGGCCGCGCAGAGCCCGTTCGGTGGCTGGGTCTCGGCTGAACCGCCCACGCCTATCCGGCTGCTCGGCTGGGCCGTTCGAACGCAGGACCTCGACACTGTCGCCCGACGGCTGGAGCTGCCGATCGGCACCGGCTCGCGGGCGGGCCGCGACTGCACACTTCTGACGTGGCGATTCGCCGGCGTCGACCAGGCGATTGCGGAGCCGTCGCTTCCGTTCTTCATCGAGTGGGGACGCGGGACGCGGTTTCCCGGTCGCGCCCCGGCGGCTCATCGAGAGGGTCCCGTCGGCGTCGCCCGGCTCGAGCTTCGCGGCGACGCAGAGCGCCTCGCGGTGTGGCTAGGCTCGCACCGCCTGCCGGTCACCATCAGCCCGGGCGCCTCTGCGGTCACGCGAATCGTCCTCGCCGGAGCTGCGGGCGAGATCGCGCTCAGCGAGACCGGCTCTTGAGCTCGCGCTCGATGCGCCGCTTCGTCTCGCGCTCCGCGATGTCGCGGCGCTTGTCGCGGCCCTCCTTGCCGCGCGCGAGCGCGAGCTCGACCTTTGCGCGGCCGTCCTTGAAGTAGAGCCGCGTCGGCACGAGCGTGAGGCCTCGCTCGGCGGCCTTGGAGGAAAGCTGGTCGATCTCCCGGCGGTGCAGGAGCAGCTTGCGGTCGCGGTCGGGGTCGTGCGGCTCGCTCGACGCCTGCTCGTAGGGCGGAATGTGCAGTCCCACGAGCCAGAGCTCGCCGTTCCGGGAGTCGGCGTACGCGCGCTGAAGCGTCGCCTGGCCCCGACGCAGCGACTTGACCTCGCTCCCGCTCAGGACGAGGCCCGCCTCGACGCGCTCGAGGAAGTGGTACTCGTGCCGCGCCCGGCGGTTCTCGGAGATGAGCTTCTCGGCCACGTTTTCGCAGTCTAGGGTCGGGCCGGGGAGAGCTCGACCTTGCCCTCGCTGCGACGGATGTCCTGCACCCGCACGTCCATCGTGTCCCCCAGCCGGTACGTGCGCCCGCCGCGGCGGCCGACCAGCGCGGTCGCGAGCTCGTTCAGCTCGAAGTAGTCACCGTGGAGGCGGCGCGCCGGGACGTAGCCCTCGAAGACCTCGTCGAAGCGGACGAAGAGGCCCGACGGGATCACGCCCGTGACCTCGCCCTCGAAGGTCGCCTCCCAGCCGAGCTCGAACAGGCGCTGCTCGAGCAGCCACGCGAGGCAGAGCTCGTCGGCGCGGTACTCGAGCTTGGCCGCCTGCCGCTCGCGCGTCGACGCGTGCGCGGCGTGCTCCGCGAGATCCTCCGGCAGCGGCTCGTCCGAGGCGCCGAGCTCACGGAGCAACGCCCGGTGGACGACGAGATCGGGGTAGCGGCGGATCGGCGAGGTGAAGTGGCAGTACGCCGGGCTCGCGAGACCCGAGTGGCCGAGGTTCTGCGGGTCGTATCGAGCCTGCTTGAGCGACTGGAGCACGAGCGCCGGGAACGCGTCGCGGCCGCGGCCGGCGCGGCGCGAGTACTCCGTGACGAGCTCGCTGGCGGCTCCCGCCACGGCGGCGGCGTCCTCGGGGCCCATGTGCTCGGGCGCCGGCGGGGTGGGCACGCCGAGGTCGGCGAGCCGCGCCAGCAGCAGGCTCACCGACTGCGGCTCGGGCCGCTCGTGGACGCGGAAGAGCGCCTCGCGGCGGCGGCCGGCCAGCAGCCCGGCGACGAGCTCGTTCGCGAGGATCATCAGCTCCTCGACGAGCATGTGCGCGTGGGGCTCGGATTCACGCCAGGCCCGCTCGACGCCGCCGCGCCCGTCGAATGCGAAGACGACCTCCGGGCTCTCGACTCGCAGCGCCCCGCGGGCGAAGCGTCGGTCGCGCAGCGCCTGCGCCAGCCGCTCGGCCCGCTTCAGCGCCTCGGTCAGCTCCGGCTCGACCCGCTCGCGACCGGCAAGAATCGCCTCCGCGCGTCCGTAGGTCAGCCGCTCGCGGCTGCGGATGACCGAGCGGTAGAAGCTCGGCTCGCCCGCCGGAAGGCCCTCCACGAGCGGGGCCTCGACGGTCACGCACAGGCGGTCGGCGTGCGGGCGAAGCGAGCACAGCTCCTCGGAGAGCTCCGGCGGCAGCATCGGCGAGACGAGGCCCGGCACGTAGACCGAGAACGCGCGCGCCGCGGCCCCGTGGTCGAGTGGCGAGCCCGCGGCGACGAACCACGAGACGTCGGCGATGTGGACGAGCGCCCGGTCCTCCTCGACGGTGAGCGCGTCGTCGAAGTCCTTGGCGGTCTCGGGATCGATCGTGAACGAGAGCGCGTCGCGCAGGTCGACGCGGTTCTCCACGTCGATCGCCGGCGAGTCGTACGGCTCGAACCCCCGCAGCTCGCCTTCGTCGACCAGCAGGCCCTCGAGCACGACCTCGATCGAGCTCGCCGGGCCGAGCACCCGCTCGACCCGCGCCCGACCGCGCCCTTTTCGGACCACCGCCAGGTCGCCCGGCCGCGCGTCGCCCGCGCCCTTGCGGTCGAGCAGGAGCGGCGTCCCGGGGACGAAGTACGGCTCGCCGACGAGGTGCTTTCCCCTCGTCGCGAGCTCGACGACTAAGGCGTCGCTTGCGATGCCGCCCTCAGGTCGGACGGGCTTTGCCCGTGCGTCCGTCTGAAACGACCGGTCGACAGAATTGAGCGCGAACGAACGGCGTCTCGGGTCAGACCTGGAGGAAACGGCGAATGGTGAGGCCGGAACCGGCGGCGCCAAGCGCGAGACCCGCGCCGAGCACGATCAGGACGTGCAGCCCGAACGGCCACGCGTGGATGTCGGAGGCGCTCGTCAGGTGGATCAGCGGCATGAACAGCGTCCGCCCGAGGACGAGCAGCACGACGGCCGCGATCGCCCCGCCGAGGCCGCAGAGCAGCCCCTCGATCATGAACGGCCCGCGCACGAACCAGTTCGTCGCTCCGACGAGCTTCATGACCTCGATCTCGCGACGGCGCGCGAAGATGGAGAGCCGGATCGTGTTCGCCACGAGCAACGTCGAGGAGACGAGCAGGACGAAGAACGCGATCAGCACGACGATCCAGAGGTAGCGCGCGACCGAGAGCACCCGATGCGAGATGATGCTGCAGTTCTCGCCCGTCGCGGTCTTGGACGACTTCGATCCCGGTGCGGGTGGACAGATGCTCTCGACGTCCTTCGGCTTCGAGCTCGCCAGCTGCGCCGAGATCGTGTCGATCGACTCAGCGCGCTTGGGGACGACCTTCAACGCGTTCGGAAACGGGTTGTACGGGAGAACCTCGACCATGTCCGGACGCTTCTTGCGCTCTTGCTGGAGTGCCTGCGCCTTGGAGACGAAGCGCACCGACTTCACCTCCGGCATGGCCTGCAGCTCGTTGCGGACGGCGTTCATGTTGGCCGTCTTGGCCTCATGGCCGCACCGAAGCTCCGTGCAGAAGTAGACGTTCACGAGGAGCTGCTTCTTGTAGTGGTCGCTGAGCGAGAGCGCCCAGCTCCCGAGCCCGACGACGAGGCCGAGCATGAACATTCCGATCAGGACTGTCGTCGTGGCGGCGAAGGTCGTGGAGAGATTGGCGCCGAGCGAGCGCACCGCCTCGGCTGCGATCAGGCGGAGGCGGCTCATCGGCCAGCCTCTGGCCGGTGAGCCCGTGGAGGGGGTGTGGGGGAACCGGGAGGTTCCACCACGTTGGGTTGTAAGAAGGGGGCACGTGGGGGAAACATGGTTTCCCCCACGTGTGCGAGCCGGAGGCGAGCGACGCTCACTCGGAGGTGTACCCGCCGCGGCGCTCGTCGCGGAGGAGCCTTCCCTCCTCGAGCGCGATCACGCGCTTGCGCATCTTGTCGACCATCTCGCGGTCGTGGGTCGCCATCAGGATCGTCGTGCCGGAGCGGTTGATGCGGTAGAGGAGCTGCATGATCCCGACGCTCGTGTCGGGGTCGAGGTTGCCGGTCGGCTCGTCGCAGATCAGGAGCGGCGGGTGGTTCACGAACGCGCGCGCGATCGAGACGCGCTGCTGCTCGCCACCAGAGAGCTCGTCGGGGAGGGACGACATCTTGTGCGCGAGGCCGACCAGGTTCAGCACCTCGGGCACCTTGCGCCTGATCGCGGGCGAGCTCTCGCCCTGCACCTTCAGCGCGTAGGCCACGTTCTCGGCGGCGGTGCGGTTCGGGAGCAGCTTGAAGTCCTGGAAGACGCACCCGACGTTGCGCCGCAGCAGCGGCACCTTCGAGCGCTTCAGCCGCCCGAGATCGCGGCCGCCGACGACGATCTTGCCCTGCGTCGGCTCGAGCTCCTTGAGCACGAGGCGGATCACCGTCGACTTGCCGGAGCCCGAGGCGCCGACGATGAAAACGAACTCGCCCTTCTCGATCCCGAACGAGACGTCGCGCAGCGCGGCGACGTCCGGCTCGTAGATCTTGGTCACGTTCTCGAAGGTGACCATCGCCGAGCTCGACGGCGCAGGCGGCGGCACCACGGGCTCGTGATCGAGGACCGCGGTTCCCGTGTCGATGTGCTGAAGGTCCGTTTCCTGCACGGCGAGACCAGCGCTAGGCGGAGGTGCGCCAGGTTGGCTAAGGCGGCGAACTCTAGCGAAACGCTCGGATAGGAGAGCCATTTCCCGCTGCGTTTAGAGCACTTTTCCCGCTGCCTTGGCAAGCAGGTACTCGTGGACGAAATCGTCGAGCGCGCCGTCCAGCACCGCCTGCGTGTTGCCGGTCTCGTGGTCGGTGCGGTGATCCTTGACGAGCTGGTACGGATGGAGCACGTAGCTGCGGATCTGACTGCCGAAGTCGGCCTGCTGCGCTGCGCCACGCTCCTTCGCCAGCTCTTCCTCGCGGCGCTCCTGCTCCTGCTCGAGCAAACGTGACTTGAGGATCCGCAGCGCGGTCTGCTTGTTCGAGCTCTGCGAGCGCTCGTTCTGGCACTGGACGACGATCCCGGTCGGGAGATGCGTGATCCGCACGGCCGAGTCGGTCTTGTTCACGTGCTGGCCGCCGGCGCCGCTGGCCCTGTACGTGTCGATGCGGAGGTCGTTCTCGTCGATCTCGAGGTCCACGTCCTCCGGCAGGAGCGGGCTGACGATCACCTGCGCGAAGCTGGTGTGTCTTCGGTGAGCCTGGTCGAAGGGACTGAGGCGGACGAGGCGGTGGACTCCTCGCTCGGCCTTCAGGATCCCGTACGCGTTCTCGCCCCTGACCGAGAACGTGGCGGACTTGAGGCCCGCCTCCTCGCCGGGACTCGCCTCGAGCAGGTCGGTCTGGAAGCCGCGGTCCTGCGCCCAGCGGAGGTACATGCGCAGCAGCATCTCGGCCCAGTCCTGAGCGTCGGTGCCGCCTGTGCCCGCGTGGATCGTCACGAGGGCGTCGCCGGCGTCGTACTCGCCGGAGAAGAGCGCGTCTTCCTGAAGGCGATCGAGCTCCCGCCGCAGCGGGACGACGCTCGAGGCGATCTCGTCCTCCATCTCGCCGTCCATCGCGAGGAGCTCCCTGGCGTCCTCGTAGTCCTGCGTGAGGCGGCGATAGCGGTCCAGGCGGCGGGTCAGGCGCGCGTGCTCGGCGCTGACTTCGGCGGCGTGCCGCTGGTCGTCCCAGAAGCCTGGGGCGCCGAGCTCTTGCTCCAGCTCGGCGAGTCGCTGCTCGAGGTGCTCCGGGTCAAAGGTAATCACGGACCCAGGCGAGCTGGGCCCCGATCTCCTGGAGCTGCTGGTCGAGCGGCATGGTCGGCGTCTGGTCTGCCATCGCGCGTCCGATGGTAGCGACCGGCGGCCCACCTGTTCCGAAGTGGCCACGTCCGGGGTCTGACCGGCCATGGCCCGCCCGTCGCGTTCCTCGTTCGCAAGCCCTCTTGCCGCGCTGCCGGGCATTGCTCGGCAGCGTTCGCTGTCGCGACTAGGGCTAGGCGAGGCGCGAAAGGTCGTCATGCCGTCGGCGAAGCCGACCGCGACTTTTCGACGTCAAGCGCCGTGGCAGCGCTTGAACTTCTTACCGCTGCCGCACCAGCACGGGTCGTTGCGGCCGATCTTCTCCCGGTCCGACGTGACCCGTTGCTGCGTCGCGACCGAGCCGCCGCCGGCGTCGATTCCGCCCGCGGTGACCGACGCGCCGCCGTCGCCGCCCAGCATCATGCCCGCACCACCGCCCGCCGCCGCGATCGCCTGCGCGCCCGCGAGCGACTCGTGCTCGTAGGCAAGCCCGCCGCCGTCGAGGCCCTGCGCCTGCTGGGCCTGCTGGAGCTGGTCGGCGTCCTCGACCTCGATCTCCGCGTGGAAGAGCGTCTTGACGACCTCCTCGCGGATCTCGAGGTTCAGCTCCTCGAACATGCGGTGGCCCTCGGCGGTGTACTCGACGAGCGGATCCTTCTGTGCCATCGAGCGCAGGTGCACGCCCTCGCGGAGGTAGTCCATGTTCTCGAGGTGCTCTCGCCAGCGGACGTCGACGACCTGCAGGATCACGAACCGCTCGACATCACGGAGCAGCGGCAGGTGCGTTTCCGGGTTCAGGCCCAGCCCCTTCTCCTTCTCGGTGTACGTGTCGCGCGCGTCCTCCTGGAACTCGTCGACGAGCGCGGCGCGGTCGAGACCGACCTCCTCGCGCAGCTCCTCGGGTGTGATCGGCTCGTCGGTGGCGTAGACGTCGACCATCGCCTTGCACAGCGCGTCGAGGTCCCATTCCTCCGAGAACTCGCCGGGCGTGTAGTGAGCGATCGTGTTCTCGATCACCTCGTCGATCCAGAGCCCAACCTCCTCCGAGAGATCCTCGCCCTCCAAGACGCGCCGCCGCTGTTCGTAGATCACGGTGCGCTGCTTGTTGAGGACGTCGTCGTACTTGAGGACGTTCTTGCGCATGACGAAGTTCTGCTCCTCGACCTTCTTCTGCGCGTTCTCGATCTGGTTCGAGAGGATCTTCGCCTCCATGGGCTGGTCGTCCGGCACCTTGAAGCGCTCCATGATGTTGTAGATCCGGTCGCCGGCGAACAGGCGGACGAGGTCGTCCTGGCCCGAGAGATAGAAGCGCGACTCGCCTGGATCGCCCTGGCGGCCGGAGCGGCCGCGGAGCTGGTTGTCGATGCGCCGCGCCTCGTGGCGCTCGGTGCCGAGCACGTAGAGGCCGCCCAGGTCGACGACGCCCTCCGCGAGCTTGATGTCGACGCCGCGGCCGGCCATGTTGGTCGCGATCGTGACCGCGCCCTTCTGGCCCGCCTCGGCGATGATCCCGGCCTCCTTCTCGTGCTGCTTCGCGTTCAGCACGCTGTGCGGGATGCCCTGACGGTCGAGCAGCTGCGAGAGGTGCTCCGAGACCTCGACCGAGATCGAGCCGACCAGCACCGGCTGGCCCGCCTGGTGGCGCTCCCTGATGTCCGCGATGACGGCGTCGTACTTGGCGTCCTTGGTCTTGAAGATCAGGTCGTTCTCGTCGTCGCGCGCGACCGCGACGTTGGTCGGGATCTCGACCACGTGCAGGTCGTAGATCTCGACGAACTCCTTCTCCTCCGTCTTCGCCGTACCGGTCATCCCGGCGAGCTTCTCGTAGAGGCGGAAGTAGTTCTGGAGCGTGATCGTCGCGAGCGTCTGGTGCTCCTCCTGGATCCGCACGCCCTCCTTCGCCTCGACCGCCTGGTGGAGGCCCTCCGACCAGCGGCGGCCCTCCATGATCCGACCGGTGAACTCGTCGACGATCTTCACCTCGCCGTCCTGGACGACGTAGTCGACGTCGCGATGGAAGAGGGCCTGGGCCTTCAGCGCCTGGTTCAGGTGGTTGACGAGCTGGCCGTTGCGCGGGTCGTAGAGGTTGTCGATGCCGAGCGCGCGCTCGATGGTCTCGATCGAACCCTGCATCGGCGAGACCGTCTTGTGCTTCTCGTCGTACTCGAAGTCGGCGCCCGAGGCCTCCGCCGCGCCATTCGGCTGACCCGGCTTCGTGGCGTAGCCGTCGAGCGTCCGGGCCACTCGCGCGAAGTCGTAGTAGACCTGTGCAGCGACCTCGGGCTCGCCCGAGATGATCAGCGGCGTGCGCGCCTCGTCGATCAGGATCGAGTCGACCTCGTCCACGATCGCGAAGTCGTGGCCGCGCTGGACGACGCCGTCGAGCGTGACGGCCATGTTGTCGCGCAGGTAGTCGAAGCCGAACTCGGAGTTCGTGCCGTAGACGACTTCGGCGGCATACGCGTCGTGCCGCTCGTCGAACGGCATCATGTTCTGGATGAAGGACGCGCGCATGCCGAGGGCGTCCCACACCGGCTTCGTCCACTCCGGGTCGCGCTTGGCGAGGTAGTCGTTGACCGTGACGAGGTGGACGCTGTTGCCGGTCAGCGCGTTCAGGTAGAGCGGCTGGACGGCCACGAAGGTCTTTCCCTCGCCGGTCTTCATCTCGCCGATGTCGCCCTCGTGGAGGACGATGCCGCCCATCTGCTGGACGTCGAAGAGGCGGATGCTCATCGTGCGCTTGAACGCCTCGCGCACGGCCGCGAAGGCCTCGAAGACGAGCTCGTCGACGGGCTCGCCGTTCTCGATTCGCTGCTTGAACTCGGCGGTCTTGCCGGCGAGCTCGGCGTCGCTCAGCGCCTCGAAGTCGGGCTCGAGCGTGCCGATGTAGGCCGCCTGCTCGGCGAGCCGCTTGACCCGGCGGCCCTCGCCGAAGCGGAGGACCTTCTCGAGCGATCCAAGCTGCTGAGCCATCGTCTTAGGGTAGCGGCACTACGAGGGCTTGACGAAATACCGGCTGTGCCGCCCGGCCGGGCGACGGGCGCCGTTCCGCCAACCTCCTAGAGGGGGTCGGCCTCGACCTCCCAGAGGCTCTCGTCGAGACGGCGGGCGCGCACCACGTAGTACTCCCCTTCGCCGCGGCCGATCGTTTCGAGCTCCGCGATGCTGCCGAACGCTCGCTCACCGTCGACGGTCAGCGTTCGGCCTGCGTCGCTGACGACGAGCTCGAGCTCGTCGCCGTCGGCCGCGAAGCCCGCGACGCGGACGCGGCGCGCCGCGACGGCCCAGACGTTTTCGTGCTGCCGCACCGCCTCCGCGCGATACGGCGACTCGATGGTTTGCTCGATCGCATCGGCCAGCGGGGCGAGCGTGTCCTCGGGCTCGTCCTCGTCAACGACCAGATCGCCGTTCGGGAGCGTGACGAAGTGAACCTCGTCACCGGCCAGGCCGGGCGCCTGGGCCGAGGCGACCACGTCCCAGCGGCGCGGCCGCGGCACGCCGTGAATGCCGGTGACGCCCCAGTGCGGCCCGGGGTCGACGAGAGGCGGCTCGGGCTGCTGCTCCAGGCGCGCCTCGCGTGCGAGCTTCTTGTGGATCGGCTCGCGCCTGAAGATCACTGCGGCTCGATGAGCCCGTAATCGCCGTCGCGGCGGCGGTAGACCACGTTGACCTCGCCGGAGGCGGCGTCACGAAAGACGAAGAAGTCGTGCCCGATCAGCTCGAGCTGGAGCACGGCTTCCTCCGGGCTCATCGGAGTGACGGCGAACTGCTTCGTCTTGACGATCAGCGGCTCGGCCTCGTCCGCGACGACCGGGATCGTCTCCGAGGCGGGCCCGTTGGCGCGAGCGGCTCGGCGGCGGCGAGAGCGGGCGCGTGTCCGGTACCGGTTGACCTGACGCTCCAGCTTCTCGACGAGCTGGTCGATCGAGGCCCGCATGTCGGAGGACGCCTCCCGCGCCCTCAGAACCGGGCCGTTCGTCCAGATGGTCGCCTCGGCGACGTGGTTCTCCGCGATCGAGGGGTTCCTCTCGACGGCCAGTTCGAGCTCCACCCTCGGGTCGGTCAGCTGGCGCTCGAGCTTGCCGAGCTTCTCCTCGGCGTAGCTGCGAAGCGACTCGCTGATCTCGAGGTTCCTGCCCTTCACCTGGAACTGCATCGGCCCTCCTTCGAGGCTCGGCTCCGGGCTTGGAATCTAACGGACGACCCGCGCGAAGGTAACCACCTCGACCCTCCGGGCGCCGCCCTTGCGCAGGGCACTTGCGGCTGTGCTTGCGGTCGAGCCGCTCGTGTAGACGTCGTCGACGAGAACCACGCGCGAAGGTGATTCTCGCGCAGGGGCGAATGCACCGGCGACGTTACGCCGGCGGTCGGGGAGGGACAGCCCGCGCTGGCGCGGGACCGGCCTGGTCCGCCCGAGGAGCGGGAGCGCCGGGAGCGACCAGCGTTCGCCGAGCTCGCGGGCGAGCCGCTCGGCGGGTTGGTGGCCTCGCTCGAGGTCGCGCGCACGATCGGGCGGGACGAACGTGAGCGTCGTCGCCCTGGGCGGTGGCGGGAGCGCGTCGGCGAGGGCATCCGCAGCGGCGGCGGCCAGCGTGCGGAGCCCGCGCTCCTTCCACGAGCGGACGAGCCGGCGAACTCGCTCGTCGTACGCAACCGCCGCGCGGGCCGAGGCGAACGCGAGGCGGCGGCCGGAGCACTCGCGGCACCTCGCCACGGGCCATGCGGTCGGAGCGCCGCAGCGGTCGCAGAGCGGCGGGCCGAGTCGCGGGAGGGCGTCGCGACAGGCCAGGCACAGCTGCTGTCCGGGAGCGTCGCAGACGACGCAGCGCACGGGCAGGATCAGATCTAGGAGTCTCACGTCACACCACACTCACCTCCTCGGCGAGCGTAGAGGCGAAAAGGTCACGCGTGGGTGACGCCTCTGTGACGAGTGTGTGCCGGGTCAGGCTTCGGCGTCAAAGGCGCCGGACTGGGAGGCGTCGGGCTGAAATGCCCGATCGGCCTCCGCTAGCGTCTCCTTGGAGCCGACGTCGTACCACCGGCCCGGCACCCGCCAGGCGTAGACAGGCACCCTCGGGTAGAGCCACTCGACGAGGTGCCCGGGCTGGTCGGGGTTGTTTCCGCCAGCGAGGTACTCGCGCACGAGACCCAGCGTCGCGCGCGGGTAGAAGTACAGCGCGATCCCGGTCAGCGTGCTGCGCGGCCGCGCGGGCTTCTCCTCGAAGAACGTCACCCGGTCGTCGGCGTCGAGCTCGATCGCGTTGTAGCGCCGGATCGCCTCGAGGTCGCCGACGTCGTAGACCCCGAGCGCCGGCGCACCCTTCGCGCGCCCGAAGTCCGCAAAGGGAGCGAGGCTCTCGCTGAAGAGGTTGTCTCCGGCGAGGACGAGCAGGTCGTCGTCGATCCCACCCTTCCGGATGGTCAGATCGAGATCGCCGATCGCCCCGAGCTTCGAATCGTCGTCGCTCGTGCCATCGTCGATGATTCGCACGTCCTCGGCCCGCCCGGACGCCCATCCCCCGAAGGCCTCGGCGAACTTCGAGTTCGTCACGAGATGGATCTCGTTGAGCCCCTCGACCTCGGCGAGCCGCTCGAGCAGGTGCTCGACCATCGGCCGCCCTCCGACCGGCAGGAGTGCCTTCGGCCGGTCGAGGGTCAGCGGGTACAGCCGCGTCGCGTAGCCGGCCGCGAGGATGACTGCCTTCACGCCGGCACCGCCGAAACGAGCGTCTCCGGGTACGGCGCCCGGTGCACGCCGTGCTCGGTCACGATCGCCGTGATCAGCTCGGCCGGAGTGACGTCGAAGGCGGGATTCCAGGCCTGGAAACGCGCGTTGACCTCGGCCGGGTCGCGCTCCTCGATCGGAATCTCGGCCCCCGTCGCGACGGCGAGATCGACCGACGAGCTCGGCGCGACGACGAAGAACGGCGCCTCGTGCCGCGCGGCCAGCACCGCCAGTGGATAGGTGCCGATCTTGTTCGCGGTGTCGCCGTTCGCGGCGATGCGATCGGCGCCGACGAAGACACAATCGACCTCCCCTGCGGCGAGCAGCTGCCCCGCGGCGGCGTCGGCGATCACGGTGTACGGGATCCCGGCCGCCTCGAGCTCCCAGGCCGTCAGCCGCGCGCCCTGCAGGAGCGGCCGCGTCTCGTCCACGAACACGTGCCGGAGCAACCCGCGTGCCGAGGCCTCTCGAAGAGCGCCCAGCGCAGTCCCCTGACCGCCGGTCGCAAGCGCGCCCGTGTTGCAGTGTGTAAGCGCCCGCGCGCCCTCGCCCACGAGCCCCGCCGCGTGCCGGCTCATCCGGCGGCACCGCTCGACCTCTTCGGCATGCAACTCGCGGGCGCGCGCGGCGGGATCGTCGGCCGCCCGCACCTGGCGCAGCGCCCACTCGAGGTTCGCCGCGGTCGGCCTCGCGGCGGCCAGAGCCCCGGCCGCCGACTCGAGGTCCTCGCCCCGCGCCGCCGCGAGCGCGTACCCGTACGCCGCCGCTATCCCGATCGCGGGAGCGCCCCGCACCGCCAGCGTCCGGATCGCATCGGCCACCTCCGCCGCGGATGAGCAGACGAGCTCCGCCTCCTCGTCGGGAAGGCGGCGCTGGTCGAGCAGGACGACACGATCCGCCTCGAGCCGAAGGATGCGCGCAGGCTCGAGGGCGGCGCTCATCCAATCCCCAGAAAACGGGCGATGGACAGCCGGACCTCGGGCGAGCGCACGAGATCCCAGTGCCCGAGACCCGGAAACTCGACCAGCTCAGAGCCATAGAGCTCTGCGACCGCGGCGCCGCGCTCCTCGCGGAAGTCGTCTCCGACGACCACCAGCGACTGGCAGCGAAGCGCCGGCACGGAGATGCCTCGCTTCCGCTCCGCGCGGGCGAGCAGCGACTCCGGCCGCGCCTCCATCCCCGACGGAAAACGGCCGTACGCCTCCTCCGGATCGAAGACGCCGGGACGCGGCTCGACCGACTCGTCAAAGCCCTGGGCCTCGGCAGGCGGGCTCGGCTCCAGCAGCAGGATGCTGTGCGGCTCCAGCTGCGGTCGCTGCGCAGCCTGCAGCGCGACCAGGCCGCCCATGCTCCAGCCGCAGAGCGCGACGGGCGCGCGAACTTCCCCAGCGGCGCCTAGGACACGACTCGCGTAGTCCTCGTGCGACGCGTGCGCCACGTCCAAGCCGTCATGCAGATCGACGGCCAGAACCTCGGTGCCGTCGAACGACTCCTGCCAACCTGCGAACGCCCACGGGCCGCTGCCGGCGCCGTGGACCAGGGCGAGCGACGCCGGAGGAGCTAGGTGCCCTCGTCCCAAGAAGCCAGGTACTTGGCCTGCTCCTCGGTCAGCTCGTCGATGGCGACCCCCATCGTCTCGAGCTTGAGGCGCGCGATCTCCTTGTCGATCTCCTCCGGCACCGGGTAGACCTTTCGCTCCAGGCTGGCCGCGTTCGCGACCACGAACTCCGCGGAGAGAGCCTGGTTCGCGAACGACATGTCCATCACCTGCGCGGGGTGGCCTTCGGCAGCCGAGAGGTTGACGAGCCTCCCGTCCGCGATCAGATAGATGCGGCGTCCGTCCTCGAGCGCGAACTCGTCCACGTACTGGCGCAGCGTCCGCGTCTCCGTCGCCAGCGACCGCAGCGCCGGGATCTCGATCTCGACGTTGAAGTGCCCCGTGTTCGCGAGGATCGCGCCGTCCTTCATCTGCAGGATGTGCTCGCGCGTGATCACCGACTTGTCGCCGGTCGCGGTGACGAAGATGTCTCCGACCTGCGCTGCACGCTCCATCGGCAGGACCTGGAAGCCGTCCATGACCGCCTCGAGCGCGCGCAGCGGATCGACCTCGGTCACGACCACGTGCGCGCCCATACCTTTGGCGCGCATCGCGACTCCGCGCCCGCACCAGCCGTAGCCGGCGACGACGAACGTGCTGCCGGCGAGCAGGATGTTCGTCGCGCGCACGATTCCGTCGATCGTCGACTGGCCGGTGCCGTAGCGGTTGTCGAACATGTGCTTGGTCAACGCGTCGTTCACGGCGATCACGGGGAAGCCGAGCGCGCCGTCGCGCTCGAGCGCCTTCAGCCGGATCACCCCGGTCGTCGTCTCCTCGGTGCCGCCCAGGATGTCGCCGAGCTGCTCGCGCCTGTGCGAGTGCAGGACGCCGATCACGTCGGCGCCGTCGTCCATCGTCAGCTGCGGCTTGTGGTCGACCGCGGCCTCGATGTGCTGGTAGTAGGTGTCGTTGTCCTCGCCCTTGATCGCGAAGACGGAGATCTCGAACTCGTCGACGAGCGCGGCGGCGACGTCGTCCTGGGTCGAGAGCGGGTTCGAGGCGCAGAGCACGACGTCCGCGCCGCCGTCCTTGAGCGTCCGCATCAGGTTGGCGGTCTCGCTCGTCACGTGCAGGCACGCGGCGATGCGGTACCCGCCGAGTGGCTGCTCGCGCTCGAAGCGCTCCCGGATCGCGGCCAGCACCGGCATTTGCCGGTCGGCCCACTCGATCCGGCTCCGCCCGTCTTCGGCAAGCCCCAGGTCCTTGACGTCGAATCGTTTCGTGGTCGCCACGCGCGGCAGTCTAGTCAGACCGCGTCGGTGCGGGTCGTGCTTCTCCCGTCACTGAGCCGGCTCCTCTGTCTCCGGCTCCGCGCGCCCGTACCGATCCTCTAGCCGCACGACATCGTCGAGCTGCGGCGTCGAGACCTCGACGATCGTCGTGTCGTCGACCGCGGTCAGGCGGTGCACCGTCCCCGCCGGAAGATGGAACGCGGCACCCGGCCCGACGACCTCGTTGTTGAGCATCCGCTCGCCGGGCGCGCTGAGCTCCAGCTTCGCGCGACCCGAGAGCACGTACCACGCCTCGTCCTTGACGTTGTGGAATTGCAGGCTGAGCGCCTGGCCCGCCTTCACGAACAGGATCTTGCCCGCGTACCGGTCGGTCTTCGACCAGACCAGCTCGTATCCCCACGGCTTCTCCACCTTCTCGGGCTCGGATGCGAACTTGTCGAGCCCGCCGAGGTTCGGAGACGTCAGATGGTCGTGCCCGGCCACAGGCGGCGCGAACCTACCACCATGGGCCTACGCAGGCCACCCCGGGTGCTCGGCGAGGTATTCGCTCGCCACCCTTAGATCCTTGGGGGTGTTCACCGTGAGCCAGACCCCTTCGTGGCGCAGGGCGCCCAGGCGACCCTCGGCCGCAAGCTCCGGGAAGGTCGTGGTCTCGTGGTCGCCGCGCTCGGGAAAGCGCGTGAGCGCCTCCTCCCCGAGCACGTAGATCCCGCAGCTGACCCACTGGTCGAGGCGCGGGGCCTCGCGAAAGCCGGTCACGAGGTCGCCGTCGAGATCGACCACCCCGAACGGCGAGCGCAGCGGGACGACCGTGATCGTCGCGGCCGTTCCGCGTGCGCGGTGCAGCGCGAGCAGCTGCGAGAGGTCGACGTCCACGAGCTCGTCGCCGTTGAGCGCGAAGAGGTCGCCCTCCTCGCGGCGCGCGGCCGCCGCGAAGCGGATCCCTCCCCCGCGCCCGAGCGGCTCCTGCTCGGGAACCGCGAGGATCTCCGGGCCGATCCCGCTGAGCGCGGCCTCGAAGAGATCCTCCTGACCCGCCGCGCAGCTGACCAGCACGCGGTCGACTCCCGCGGCGCTGAGCTGCTGAACCTGGAACGCCGCGAGCGGCCTGCCGCCGACCTCGACGAGCGCCTTCGGACGGCCGCCGGCGGCCTCGCCCAGGCGCTCGGCCTTCCCGCCCGCCAGGATCACCGCCTCCACCTAGGGTGCCGCCTGCCGTGTCGGGGGCTCCTCCGTCTCCGGAAGCGCGGCCAGCGGCGAGGCGGCGCGGCCGATGCCCTCGTAGACGAAGCCCATGGAGCGCGCATGCTCGGGGTCGAGCAGGTTCCGGCCGTCCACGATCAGCGGCCTTCGCATCGCCTGCCGGACCTCTTCCGAGGCCAGCCCGCGCAGCTCGTCCCACTCGGTGACGATCACCGCGGCGTCGGCATTGGTGACCGCGTCGAGCACGCTCTCGCAGAACGTCACGCCCTGGAGCAGCCGGCTCGCGTCGACCACGGGGTCCCAGGCCTGCACCTCCGCGCCCTCGGCGAGCAGCCGCGAGGCGAGCACCAGCGACGGCGCTTCGCGCAGGTCGTCGGTGTTGGGCTTGAACGCGAGCCCGAGCAGCGCGACCGTCTTCCCGCGCAGCTTGCCGAGGTGCTTCTCGAGCTTGCCGAGCACGCGCCGCTTCTGCAGCTCGTTCACCTCGATCACCGCGTTCAGGAGCTGGAAGTGGTAGCCGGAGTTCGACGCGAGCTGCTTCAGGGCGACGCCGTCCTTCGGGAAGCAGCTTCCGCCCCAGCCGATCCCGGCGCGCAGGAAATGTGGGCCGAGCCTGTGGTCGAGGCCGATGCCCTCGGCGACCTTCACCACGTCCGCCCCGGTGGCCTCGCAGACGTTCGCGATCTCGTTGATGAAGCTGATCCGGGTCATCAGGAACGCGTTCGCGGCCAGCTTGATCATCTCGGCGGAGGCGACGTCGGCCTGCACGACTGTCGTCTCGATCGGCTCGTACAGCGAGGCGACCGTAGCGGCGTCGGCCTCGGTGAACGCGCCCATGACCACCCGGTCCGGGTGCATGAAGTCGTCCACGGCGCTCCCCTCGGAGAGGAACTCCGGGTTCGAGACGTAGCCGACGTGCGCGAGCCCTCGGGCATCGAGCGCCGCGCGCACCTTCTCGCCGGTCCCGACGGGGACAGTGCTCTTCATGATGAGGATCGCGCGCTCCTCGAGCGCGGGCAGCTGGTCGACGACCGTCCAGACGGCGGAGAGGTCGGCGTCGCCGGAGTAGGTCGGCGGCGTGCCGACGCAGACGAACATGATCGGCGTCGAGACGATCTCCTCGAGCTCGAGCGTGAACGTCAACCGGTCGACGTTGCCCTCGACGAGCTCCGCGAGCCCCGGCTCGTGCAGCGGCACGCGGCCGGCCTGCAACGCCTCGATCCGCTCGGGGAGGACGTCGCGCACGACCACCTCGTGCCCGAGCTCGGCGAAGCAGGCGCCAGTCACGAGGCCGACCCACCCGGCCCCGAAGATCCCGATTCTCGGCTTCCCAGCGGCGTTCACGGGCCGGAGCCTATCGGGGCAGCGGCCGCAGCCCGCGCGCGATCGCCAGCATCGTCTCGTTCGAGAGCGAGTTGAGCAGCGTGTTGACGACCCAGTAGGTAGCGCCGTTGTCGCGCAGCACGACCATGTGCAGGTCCGAGCCGGAGTAGTAGAGATCGAACTCGCGGCCGCCGACGCGTTGCGTGAGGCTCTTGTCGGCCAGCACGGGCGCGTCGGCCCAGCGGGTCTCCTGGATGCCCCAGTACTCGGCCGACCCGGTGCGGAAGGTCAGGCGGACCGTCGGCTGGCCCTCGAGCGGGTAGATCCGTACCGGTGTCTCCCCGTAGCCGGAATCGAGGTACGAGCTCCGCTCCAGCCGCGTCGGGTACTCGACCGTGAACGGCAGGCGCTTCCGTACCTTGAAGAGCGTCGAGCGCGTCTCGCCGGGGTCGCGCCGCACGTTCGCCGGATGGCGCGTCGGGGGCTGCGAAACCACGCCCGGCGCCAGCTGGTCGTGGAAGGTCGAGCCCACGACGACGACGAGCAGCGCGCCGTTGGAGAGCGGCTTGATGTTGCCCGGCATCGCCTCCACGTCGGCACTGCCCACCAGCTTGGCGACCTGCTGTGCCGCGAGCTTCCCGTTCGCGGGCCGAACCGGGTCGAAGTAGATCTTCGAGTGGAAGTAGTTCCAGTTCGGCGCGTTCGCGTTCTGGTTCCCCGGGGGGAGCAGCGTCGTGTAGCCCTTCTGATGGAGCAGGTAGCTCGCGTTCGAGGCCGAGCCCGAGCGACCGTTTCCGTTCAGCACGGTGAGCGTGACCTGCCTCGGCGGGATCGTCCGCTTGCGCTTGCGGATCTTCCGCCCGAGCGCGACCTCGGTCGCCGTCGTCGAGGCCGAGACGTCGGGATTGAGGAAGCTCTGCACCGCGTCGTCGATGTTGGTCGTGGAGGTCGTGAGCTCGTTCTGCCCAACGATCCCGCCGATCTTGACCTGGAAGAGGTGACCGGACGGGAGGCCGTAGGCGAACTTCGCGTAGCTGTAGACCGTGTTGAGGCTGAACTGACCGCTGCCGCCGACGCCGATCTCGATGTAGTGGTGGTGGGCGATCGTGTTCACGATCGTGACGAGGCTGGTCGGGCCGATCGACTTCGCGATCCGCTGGCGCGCGGCCGAGACGAACTGCTGCTGGCGCGCGAGACGGAAGAGGTCGGAATCTGTGTGCCGGTACCGGACGAAGTCCAGCGCTTGCTTGCCGGTGAGTCGCTGGTAGCCGGGCTGGAGGTTGATATTGGCGAAGTTCGTGAGGGACGTACCGACGTTCTTGTTGAAGTAGCGGCGGTCGACGTCCATCCAGACGCCGCCGAGCTTGTTCACGACGGAGATGAAGCCGAGGAAGTTGACGCTGATCAGGTAGTTGACCGGCAGACGGGTGAGGTGGCGCACCGTTTCGAGCGCGCCGCTCGAGCCGCAGTAGGCGTACGCGCTGTTGATTCGGCCGGAGCCGCTCGCCACTGCCGCACCCCCGCCCTTGCCGGGGCACCAGATCGGCACGATCAGGTCTCGCGGGAACGAGAGAAGCGAGATCGTCTTCGTGACCGGGTCGGCGCGGATCAGCATCATCGTGTCCGAGCGAGAGGGCGCGCTGCCGTCGCCGGCGCGATGGTCGTAGCCGATCACGAGCGCGATCGCCGCGTGCTTCGCGTCCGGCACCTCGTCGAGACGAGCCTGCGCGCGCTTCGCGTCGACCGAGTGCGCTTGCAGTGCCGCCGCGCTCTCGTGCGCCCAGAGGTAGAAGCCCCCGACGAGGCCGCAGACCAGCATCAGCACCGTGACGAACAGCCAGAGGAAGAAGCGGCCGACCTGCGCGGCGAGCCCACGTTTGGGCGGCGGCGGCTGCCGGTAGAGGCTGACGGGAGTGAGCGCGCCCGGCGGGAGGACGGCGCGGCCGTTGCCGTTGACCTCGGCGCCGCGGCCGATTCCTCTCTTCAGCGTCGTCCGCATGGAAAAAAGAGAACGCCCAGAAGGCGTCGCTGGAATTCAGGATAGCCGACCCCCCGGGCGGCTAACCGAGGTACTGACTAGCCGGCGGGCGCGTGCGCCCGGCTGAGCGCCTCCTCGGCGAGCTTCGTGCCCTCGACCATCGCGCGCAGTTTCTCGTACGCGACCTCCCAGCTGCGCGTGCGCAGACCGCAGTCTGGGCAGACGTGGATCCGCGCCGGATCGCCGAAGACGTCGACCGCATACAGGATCCGGTCCCGCACGAGCTCGGGCGACTCGACGAAGTCGGTGTGGATGTCGAGCACTCCGAGCCCGAGAATCGGGTCGTAGGGCAGGTCGCGGAACTTCGAGATCACCTCGTACCCGGGCCGGTCGGCGCCCGAGCTGCCGAGCTCACGGCTGTCGTAGTTGGCGAAGCCGACGCAGTACTGCCGGCAGCCGCTCATGCCCTCGATCGCCGGGAAGAAGAGGTCGTAGTCCGAGAAGCAGAGGTGCGTCGAGAAGAAGCAGTCGAGCCCCTCGACGCTGACGTTGAAGCTCTCGACGAACAGGTCGAGCTCGTCGGCCTCCGTCGAGGCGCCGGGCTCATCGATCTGGATCCAGTCCGCGCCCAGCCCGATCAACGCCTCGAGGTTCGGACGGATCAGGTTCCGCGCGATGTCGAGCGTGAGCTCGCGCCGCGCCTCGATCTCCTGCGCCCGGCCGTAGCCGCCGCCCAGGCGGCCTTCCTTCGGCGTGTGGTGCTCGTCGTACGACCAGATCGCGAGGGTGTAGGCGCCGGTGACCGGGATCTTGAGCCGGTGCTTCGCCACCGAGCCGAGAAACGAGAACTCGTCGTTGTGGTACGGCTCCCGCAGGCCGACCGGGCCGACCGCCGCCGACTTCGAGTAGTACTTGTTGTCGAAGCTCCGGACCGTGCCTCGCGGCTCGAACCCGGTCGCGTGCTCGATCGCCCAGGCGTACATCTCGCTGCGGAGCTGCTCGCCGTCCCAGATCACCTCGACGCCGGCCGACTCCTGCAGCCGTACGCAGTACCGGCTCGCCCAGCGCGCGATCTCCTCGGGGTCGGCACCGCCGGGCTGGAGGGTCTCGACGAGCTCCTCGTAGCCGTCCACGCCGACCTTCACGCCCCAGGAGCGCGCGTGCTCGATGTCGCTCTCGTCCAGCTCGCGGCCCTGGGCGGTCTTGACCAGCCAGGGCGGCTTCGCGAGCGATCCGATCTCGTGGGTGAGGAACCTGTGCTCGCTCATGCGGCGGCCTCGACGGTAGCGGTTCTGGCCTTCCCGAGGCGCACCAGCTTCTCGCGCGCGACGGGCTCCGAGACGTACTGGAGGTCGCCGTTGGGCACGAGCGCGATGCGCTCCGCGCGCTCGCCGAGGTGCTGCGCGAACTCGGCCAACTCGCGGGGCTCCTCGAGCAAGGAGCTGCGCGTGTCGACGACGCCGGCGAGCAGGAGCTTGCCGAACCCCTCCGGAAGGTCGGTGAGCCGCGTGGCGTAGAAGTCGATCCCGACCCCCTCGACCGGCAGCTCGGCAGCGCCGGCCTCGAGCAGGGCCCGGGCATCGCCGAAGGTGAACCAGACGGCGAGCTTCGAGCCCCCCGCGAGCGCCTCGAGCGCCTCGGCGAGGTCCTCGAGCTTCGCCTCCTCTTCCCGGGCGAGGAACGGCTCGGCGAGCACCACCAGCTCGGCGTCGAGTCCGCTGAGCGCCGGCGTTAGCACTCCCTGCGCCATCGTCTTCGCGGTCACGCCGGTTCCCTTCGCAAGCGCGAAGGGCGAGGGCAGCGTCACGATCCGCGGTCCCGGCAGCGGCGGCACGTACCGCTCCGCGAGCGGCCCGCTCAGGGACGGCGTGGCGGTCGTCGCCTTGGGCGCGCGGTAGAAGGTGTTCGTGTCGAGAAAGCGCGTGAGCGCGCCGGTCTCGAGCCCGTCGGCGGCCTCGAGCAGAGGCCGGAAGTGGTCCTGCCAGCGGAGCATCCCGTCGGCGAGGAGGTCGAAGCCGGCGTCCTGTTGCGCCGAGACGAGGGTCGCCTGGTCGCGCCCGACCTGCTCCTCGACCGCCTCGGGCGTCGTGCGCCCGCGGTCGAGGTCGCGCGTCGCCTGCACGAGCTCCTCCGAGCGCGCGTAGAGCCCTGGGATGAAGGCCTGCCGCTCAGGCACGGCCGGAGACTGCCAGCTGGTTCTCCGCGTGCCGGATCCGCTGCTCGAGCTGCCAGCGGTCGGCGTCCGACTCGCCCTTCTCGCACCGCTCGAGCTCCGCGCGCGCCTCCTCGAGCTGCTGCTGTGCGCGTTCCGAGTCGATGTGGCGCGCATCGACGGCGTCGTCGACGAGCGCGAGCGCACGGTCCTGCTCGACCTTGAAGAAGCCGGGGCCGGTTGCGAACTCGACCACGTCCTCGGCTGAGCGGTCGCGATAGATCCGCGTCGAGCCCGCCTTCAGCATCGCCACGAGCGGCGCGTGCCGGGCGAGCACGCCGATCTCGCCGGCGTCACCCGGGACGATCAGCATCTCGACCTCGCCCTCGAACGCCGCCCCCTCGGGCGTGACGAGGGAGAGCTCGAACGTCTTGCCTGCCACTACGCCGGGACCGGCTCAGGCTCTTCGGCTTCGGCGTCGGCCTCGGGGGCCTCGGCCTCCTCCTCCTCCGGCTCCTCCTCCGAGCCGCGCGCCTTGGCGACGGCCTCGTCGATCGTGCCGACCATGTAGAAGGCTTGCTCGGGAAGGTCGTCGTGCTTGCCGTCGAGGATCTCCGTGAAGCCGGCGATCGTGTCCTCGAGACGAACGTACTTGCCGGGCTGTCCGGTGAAGATCTCCCCGACGAACATCGGCTGCGAGAGGTAGCGCTCGATCTTCCGCGCGCGCTGCACGATCACCCGGTCCTCGTCCGAGAGCTCATCCATGCCGAGGATCGCGATGATGTCCTGCAGGTCCTTGTACCGCTGCAGCACCTCCTGCACCCGCGTCGCCGTCTCGTAGTGCTCGTCGGACACGACGCCGCGCTGAAGCGCTCGGGACGTCGAGTCGAGCGGGTCGATCGCAGGGTAGATGCCCTTTTCGGAGATCGGCCGCGAAAGAGTGATGAAGGCGTCGAGATGGGCGAACGTGTTCGCCGGGGCGGGGTCCGTGAGATCGTCCGCCGGCACGTAGATCGCCTGCACCGAGGTGACCGAGCCCTGCCTGGTCGAGGTGATGCGCTCCTGCAGCTGCCCCATCTCGGTGGCGAGCGTGGGCTGATACCCGACCGCGCTCGGCATCCGCCCGAGCAGCGCCGAGACTTCGGAGCCCGCCTGCACGAAGCGGAAGATGTTGTCGATGAACAGGAGCACGTCGCGGCCCCCGCCTTCGTCGCGGAAGTACTCGGCCATCGTCAGACCCGAGAGCCCCACGCGAAGGCGCGCCCCCGGCGGCTCGTTCATCTGGCCGAAAACGAGAGCCGTCGAGGAAAGGACTCCGGATTCCGTCATCTCGAGCCAGAGGTCGTTTCCCTCGCGCGTGCGCTCTCCCACGCCCGCGAAGACCGAGTAGCCCTCGTGCTCCCGGGCGACGTTCCGGATCAGCTCCTGGATCAAGATGGTCTTGCCGAGGCCGGCGCCGCCGAAGAGGCCGACCTTGCCGCCGCGCACGAACGGCGCGATCAGGTCGACCACCTTCAGCCCGGTCTCGAAGATCTCCATCGTCGGCTGAAGCTCGTCGAACGCCGGGGGCTCGCGGTGGATCGGCCAGCGCTCCGCGTCGTCGGCGATGGCCTCGCCTTCGTCGATCGGGTCGCCCAGGACGTTGAACAGCCGGCCGAGCGTCTGCTCGCCGACCGGCACGGTGATCGGCGCGCCGGTGTCGATCACGTCGATGCCGCGCGGGATGCCCTCGGTGGCGTCCATCGCGACCGCACGGACACGGTCGTCGCCGAGGTGCTGCTGGACCTCCGCGATCAGGTCGATCGCGGGCTGGCCGTCACGCTCGGGCAGCTCGATCCGCAAGGCGGTGTAGATGGCGGGCAGCCGGTCCTCGAAGACGGCGTCGATGACGACGCCCTTGATCTCGACGATTTTGCCGATGTTCTGGCCCTGTTTCTGGTCAGGCATGCGTCTCCTGGAGAGGTGGGTCGGGTGCGCTGCCGAGGCCGTGGCGTGGCCGCCGGCCCAGGGACCTGAGTCTAGCGAAGCGCCGTCTCTCCCGATTCACCTCGGAGAGCGACTTCCCGGCCTCTGACAGCGCCGCCACCCTGGCGGCGTGGTCGAGGCTTCAAACGTACGATGTTATGAGCGACGGAAACACTGGTGAACAGTATCCGCCGCGGCTCAGGCGTTACCGTTCGAGCACGACCGGGCCGCCGCGCAGGGAGCGCCGCGCGTTCGTCGCCTTGACCTGCCGGAACGTGTTCAGGCGTTCGAGCGCTCTCGACGTGCGGAGGTCCATCGTGTCCAGCGCGGCGAGCTCGGCCGTCACCACGGGAGTACGCGTTTGGCCGGTGGCCACGGAGCCGGAGCGGAGCGCCGACGAGGCGAGGATGCTGCCGAGGCCGACGGCCGCGACCGCCATCGCCGCCGCCGCAGGCGCAACCCGCAGGCTGAGGCGGCGACGCCGCAGGCGCCCGATCTCGATGCCGCCTTTGAACTCCTCGAGCGGTGCTGCGCGAAGGGTGCCCGTCAGCCCTCCGATCGAGCTGCTGAACTCACTGCACGACGGGCAGTCGGCGAGATGCGCGTGCAGCAGGACGCGCTCGAACGTCGACAGCTCGCCGTCG
>Ga0307320_10000140_pt1 | contig 25315 bp, 20 predicted proteins | sample ER_DNA_369_FD_194495 | JGI IMG/M metagenome (GOLD analysis project Ga0307320, IMG submission 194495) | Bulk soil microbial communities from the East River watershed near Crested Butte, Colorado, United States - ER_DNA_369 | ecosystem: Environmental > Terrestrial > Soil > Floodplain | place...
CTCGTTCCGAGGCACGGACGCAGGGAGTGCTCGTAGCCGGAGGCTACGGGTGCGACTGAGGACGCAGCATCGGGGCGTGCAGCGCGTTCCGGCGGCACAGCCGTCGTTTCGTCAAGTCCTCCTAACTAATCCCTCGAATGCGGTGGCTCGGCGGAGTGATTGTCCGCAAGCCGCGGCGGCCGTTCGCCGATTGACGATCTGAGCAGGAGTGCGGTTGCCGCCCGACCGTGCCGTGAGAACGTACCGACGAGCCGGCCGCGGGCGCGCATCGCCTCGGCCGGCTCGCCGTTTCGGCAAAGGGAGGCTGGAATGAGGCAGTGACTACGAGCCGGCTCTGCTCTAGGTCCGGGCGGAGGCCGGTTCCCGGGCGAGCAGGAGCGTCGCCGCGACGAAGCTCGTGAGCGCCGGCCCGGCCGCGACGAGCGGCTCGAGCGTGGCCAGCACCAGGTAGCCGGCCACGAACAGCAGCAGTGACAAAGACCTTCGACCCATCCTCGTATCGCGGTATTCAACGCGATCTGCAGGCAAAAAGATACGGGGGGCGAACGCCCCGACGGGGGATGCACCACCCCCCGACCTGTTCGCTACGATGGGCGCCTGAGCCACTCCGCGGACTCGCGGGAGAAAGGAAGCACCGAGTTGTTCGAACGCTTCACCGAACGAGCCCGACAGGTCGTCGTTCTTGCCCAGGACGAGGCACGGGCCCTGAAGCACAACTACATCGGCACCGAGCACATCCTGCTCGGCTTGCTCCGCGAGGAGGAGGGCCTCGCTGCGCGTGTCCTCGAGTCGCTCGACATCACCGTCGAGGAGGTACGGGCACAGGTCGCCCGCATCGTCGGCCAGGGCGACGAGGTGACCACGGGCCAGATCCCGTTCACGCCGCGCGCGAAGAAGGTGCTCGAGCTGGCGCTGCGCGAGGCGCTCTCGCTGGGACACAACTACATCGGTACCGAGCACATCCTGCTCGGCCTCGTGCGCGAGAACGAAGGCGTCGCAGCGCGGATCCTGCTCGACTTCGACGCCGACGCCGAGAAGATTCGCAACGAGATCATCCGCATGCTCTCCGGCCCCGGCCGGCGGCAGCAGGGCGCAGGCGGCGCGCCGGGCGAGAAGTCGAAGAGCTCGAAGCTCCTCGACCAGTTCGGACGCAACCTGACCAAGCTCGCCGCCGAGTCGAAGCTCGACCCCGTGGTCGGGCGGCAGACCGAGATCGAGCGCGTGATGCAGATCCTCTCGCGGCGCACGAAGAACAACCCGGTGCTGATCGGCGAGCCCGGCGTCGGCAAGACCGCCGTCGTCGAGGGCCTCGCCGCCCGCATCTCCGGCAACCAGGTTCCGGAGCTGCTCAAGGGCAAGCAGATCTACACGCTCGACCTCGCGGCTCTCGTGGCCGGGTCGAAGTACCGCGGTGAGTTCGAGGAGCGCCTGAAGAAGGTGATGAAGGAGATCACCCAGCGCGGCGACATCATCCTGTTCATCGACGAGCTGCACAACCTCGTCGGCGCGGGCGCGGCGGAGGGCGCGATCGACGCCGCCTCGATCCTGAAGCCGGCCCTCGCGCGCGGGGAGCTGCAGACGATCGGCGCGACCACGCTCGACGAGTACCGCAAGTACCTCGAGCGGGACGCCGCGCTGGAACGGCGCTTCCAGCAGATCCGCGTGGACGAGCCGTCGGTCGACGACACCGTCCAGATCCTGCGCGGCCTGCGCGACCGCTACGAGGCGCACCACCGCTGCAAGATCTCCGACGATGCGCTGGGCGCGGCAGCCGTGCTCTCCGATCGCTACATCCAGGACCGGCACCTGCCGGACAAGGCGATCGACCTGATCGACGAGGCCGCGTCGCGCATGCGGATCAAGACGATGAGCGCTCCGCCGCGCTACCGCGAGCTCGAGGACGAGATCGAGAAGGTCCGCAAGGACAAGGAGGCGTCGATCGAGGCGCAGGAGTTCGAGAAGGCCGCGTCGCTGCGCGACAAGGAGCGCAAGCTGACGCAGAAGAAGCGCGAGCTCGAGGAGAACTGGCGCGCCGAGGAGGGCACGAGCGAGCAGCCCGAGATCGGCGAGGAGGAGATCGCCGACATCGTCTCGATGTGGACGGGGATCCCGGTCTTCAAGCTGACCGAGGCCGAGTCGGCGCGGCTGACCCGCATGGAGGACGAGCTCCACAAGCGCGTGATCGGCCAGCAGGAGGCGATCGTCGCCGTCTCCAAGTCGATCCGCCGCGCGCGGGCCGGGATCAAGGATCCGAAGCGCCCGACCGGCTCGTTCATCTTCCTCGGCCCTTCCGGCGTTGGGAAGACCGAGCTGGCGCGCACGCTCGCCGAGTTCCTGTTCGGCGACGAGGACGCGATGATCCAGGTCGACATGTCCGAGTACATGGAGAAGCACTCCGTGTCCCGGCTGGTCGGCTCGCCCCCGGGCTACATCGGCTACGACGAGGGTGGGCAGCTGACAGAGGCCGTGCGCCGCAAGCCGTACTCCGTCGTCCTGCTGGACGAGATCGAGAAGGCCCACCCGGACGTGTTCAACATCCTGCTTCAGATCCTCGAGGACGGGAAGCTGACGGACGCCCAGGGCCGCAAGGTCGATTTCCGCAACACGATCGTGATCATGACCTCGAACATCGGGGCCGGCACGATCTCGAAGAACCAGACGCTCGGCTTCTCGGTCGGCGACGACAGCGGTCTCTCGTACGACGAGATGAAGGACCGGATCATGGGCGAGCTGAAGAAGGTCTTCCGGCCCGAGCTCCTGAACCGGATCGACGAAGTGATCGTCTTCCACAAGCTGACGAAGGAAGAGATCATGACGATTGTCGACCTGATGATGAAGCGCCTGCGCGACCAGATGGTCCAGCACGACGCGGTGATCGAGCTCACCGGCGGCGCGAAGGAGCTGCTCGTCGAGAAGGGCTACGACCCGACCATGGGCGCCAGGCCGCTGCGCCGTGCGATCCAGCGTTACATCGAGGATCCGCTGGCCGACTTCGTCCTCGGCCGCGAGCTCGGCGCCGGCTCGACGATCCTGGTCGACCGCAAGAACGACGACGAGGTCGACATCACGGTCATCCCGGGCGAGATCACGCCCGAGAAGGTCACCGTCCCGCCGGACGAGCCGGTCGACTCGGCCGACGGCGAACCGGCGCCGGACGAGCCCACCGAATAGCGCGAGTCGCCGCGTAGCCTTCCGCGGCCACGCGGCGGATCGCAGCGTGGCCGCGGCCGGAACGCGCTAGAACCCCTGTGTGACCCTTCAGCTCAGGCTCGGGTTCGTCGCGTTCCTGGTGGGGGCGGGGACGCTCGCCACGGAGATCTCGGCCTCGCGGCTGTTCGCGCCGTCGTTCGGCGCCTCGACCGTCGTGTGGGCGAACATCATCGGGCTGACGCTTGCCTACCTCGCGCTCGGCTACTGGCTGGGCGGGCGGCTGGCGGACCGGCGGCCCGAGCCGCGCGTGCTGGCGGCGATCCTGCTCGTCGCGGCGGCGGCGCTGGCGCTGACGCCGTTCGCGGCACGGCCGCTCCTGCGCTGGGCCGTTGACGGCGTGGACGCCGTCGCGGTGGGCTCGGTGGTCGGCTCGTTCTTCGCGGCGCTCGCGTTGTTCGCGGTTCCCGTGACGGCACTCGGTGCGGCGGCGCCGTTCCTCGTGCGCCTGGCGTTGGAGAGCGTCGCCGAGGCCGGGAGGGTGGCGGGGCGACTCTACGCGCTCTCGACGGCGGGCAGCCTGGTCGGCACCTTCGTCGCCGCGCTCGTCGCGATCCCCTTCGCGGGGACCCAGCGCACCCTCGTCGCGACCGCGGCTTGCGTGGCGCTCGGCTCGGCACTGCTCGCGGGCGGCTCGTGGTTGCTCGCCCCGGTGGCCGCCGCCGCGCTCCTCGCCGTGCCTCCGCCGCAGATCAAGAGCGCGATCTACGAGACGGAGTCGGAGTACCAGTACATCCGCGTCGTCTCGGACGGCGACGGCGGCCGTGAGCTCGAGCTGAACGAGGGCGTCGTCGACCACTCGGCGTGGCGGCCCGACACTGTGCTCACCGGCCGCTACTGGGACCTGTTCCTGATGCTGCCGCCGTTGCTCGAACGCCCGCCGCGGAGCATGCTCGTGATCGGCAACGCCGGCGGCACGATCGGCCGCGCCTACGGACGCTTCTACCCACGGGTTGCGATCGACGGGGTCGAGCTCGACCCCAAGCTGAACTGGGTCGCGCGCCGTTACTTCGGCGCAGGAGACAACCCGCGTATGCGCCTGATCGCCGCCGACGGGCGCCCTTTCCTCGAGCGGACGCGCAAGCGCTACGACCTGATCGTCGTCGATGCCTACCGGCAGCCGTACGTGCCGTTCTACCTCGCCACGAGCGAGTTCTTCCGCCTGGCACGGGAGCATCTCCGGCCCGGCGGGGCGATCGCGCTCAACGTCGCCGCCACGCCGGGCGACCGCAGGCTCTCCTACGCGATCGGCACGACGCTGCTGACGGCCTTTCCGCAGGCATGGCGCTGGCGAGCGCTGAGGTTCAACGACGTGCTCTTCGCCTTCCGTGGATCGGTTACGCGCGCCGGGCTGGAGCGCCGGGCCGCCCGGGCGCCCGGAAAGGTCGCGCTGCTGCTGCCGCTGCTTGGCAGCCGCCTGGAGCCAATGCGGGTCAACGGAAAGGCGCTTACCGACGACCGCGCGCCGGTGGAGTGGCTGACCGACCGGATGATCCTGCGCGAGGTCGAGCGCGGCGGCTCGGTCGACGAGCCCGCGTTACCGACGGCGCCGAGTGGGTAGCCGGGCCGCGCTAGACAGCGGCTCGGCGGTAGCCTGCGGCGGTGCCGCAGCGCCTCAAGAACCGGCCGATCGGGGCCGCGCTCGCGGGCGCGGTCGCGATCTCGTTCTCGGGGATCCTCTTCCGCGTCGCCCACGTCTCACCGGCGACCGGGGCGGTCTTCCGCTGCCTCTACGCGCTGCCGGTCCTGTGGCCGCTGGCCAGGCTCGAGGACCGGCGCTACGGGCCCCGGCCGCTGAAGCAGCGCGCGCTCGCCTGGCTCGCGGGGCTCTTCTTCGCGGTCGACCTCGTCGCCTGGCACCAGGGGATCGAGGAGGTCGGCGCCGGTCTCGCGACCGTGCTCGGGAACCTGCAGGTCGTGTTCGTCGGGCTGCTGGCGTGGCTGATCCTGCGCGAGCGGCCGTCGAACCGCTCGCTCGCCGCGATTCCGGTCGCGCTCGTCGGCGTGGTGCTCATCTCCGGCGCGTTCGAGCACGGGGCGTACGGCCGCAATCCCGGGCTCGGCGTCGCGTACGGGATCCTCACCGCGCTCGCCTACTCGGGCTTCCTGCTCGTGCTGCGCGAGGGCAACCGTGACATCCGCCGCCCGGCCGGGCCGCTGTTCGACGCGACGCTCGTTGCCGGGCTCGCCTGCATCCCGATCGGCCTCGTGATCGGCAACCTCGACTGGACGCCGGACTGGACCGCCCAGGGCTACCTGCTGTTGCTCGCCTGGAGCTCGCAGGCGCTGGGCTGGCTGTTGATCTCGATCACGCTCCCGCGCCTGCCGGCGGCGCTTACCTCCGTGCTGCTCACGTTCCAGCCGGTGCTCTCGGTGCTGTTCGCGTGGGCGATCCTGGACGAGTCCCCATCGGTGCTGCAGCTCCTCGGAGTCGCGCTCGTGCTCTGCGGCCTGTTGATCGTCTCCGCGGGCCGGCGCTCGCGTAGACCGGCGCCCGAGCCGGGGTACGTCGAGCTCGCCGGAGCGGGACCTCGGGAGTCGCTCGGCTCGTAGTTCCATGACAGATGGATCGGCGAGCGTTCATCGCCAGGGCCGCGTCGCTCGTGGTCGTTCCTCGGACGCTGGCACGCCTCGGCTCGGGTCTCGAGGTCGCGCTCGTGACCGCCGACGAGGAGGCCAGGCTCGTCGCCGTCGCGCTCGCCACCGGTCGTGTGCACCGGTACGTGCGGACGCTGCCGAAGCCGCGGAGCATCGAGGCCGTCGGTCCGATGGCGGTGGTCGCGCACTCGGAGCTCGGCGCCCTGACGCTCGTGCGCGGCTCCACGCTCGCCGTCGAGCACGTCCTCCACGGCTTCGGCGAGCCGCGGTACACGGCCGGCCATCCGGACGGACGCCACGCCTACGTGACCGACGCGAAGCGCGGCGAGGTCGTCGCCCTGGAAGTCCTGAAGGGACGCGTGGTCGGCCGCGAGTACGTCGGCGCGCTCGCACGTCACCTCACGATCGATCCCGCCGGGCGAAGGCTGTGGATCGCGCTCGGCGCCAAGGCAGAGCAGATCGCCGTCGTAGACATCAGCCGGCGCGCCCGTCCGCGGCTCCTGCGGCGATTCCGGCCTCCCTTCCTTGCGCACGACGTCGGCTGGAGTCCCGACCGGAAGCGCGTCTGGGTCAGCTCCGGAGACCGGAACGAGCTCGCGATCTACCACGTGCGGACCGGAAGGCTCTTGAGGCGTGTGCCTGCGGACGAGCCGCCGCAGCACTTCACGTTCCGCGGCGACCTCGTCTACGTCGCGAGCGGCGAGAGCGGCACACTCCGCGTCCACCGGGTCGACGGGCTCGCGGGCAGGAAGACCACGATCCCACCCGAGTCCTACAACGTGCAGCAGGCACACGGCTGGGTCGTGACCCCGGCGCTGGGCCGCGGCACCCTCTGCGTGCTCGACCGTCGCGGCCGGGTCAGGTGGCGCAAGGCGATCGCGCGCTCCTCCCACGACGCCTGCATCGTCGTCGCCCGGGACTGAAAGACACGAAATCGGCACGGTCCTCGTCCGCGCGCGTTCCTAGGATGACTGAGTGCCAAAGGCTGCGACCCAGTTCGCGTGCACCGACTGCGGCTACTCGGCCGGCCGCTGGTTCGGCAAGTGCCCATCCTGCGGCGAGTTCGGGACGCTCGTCGAGGAGCAACCCGGATCCGCCCCTGGAGCTCGGGCGCCCAAGCCGACGCTGAGGCTCGTCGACGTCAAGGCGGAGGAGGCCGAGCGCATCCCGACGGGTGTCGCCGAGCTCGACCGCGTCCTGGGCGGTGGGCTCGTGCCTGCCTCGCTCGTCCTCGTCGGCGGCGAGCCAGGCGTGGGCAAGTCGACGCTCCTGCTGAGTGCGCTAGCCGCGATCTCCCGTGACCGGCGCGCGCTGCTCGTGACGGGGGAGGAGTCGGCGGCGCAGGTGAAGCTGCGCGCGGCTCGGCTCGGCGGCTCCGGGCAGGTCGAGATCCTCGCCGAGACGGAGCTGGAAGGGGTCTGCGCGACGCTCGAGCAGGAGCGGCCGGACGTCTGCGTGATCGACTCGGTGCAGACGCTCTATTCGTCGGAGCTCGGCTCCGCGCCGGGCTCGGTCGGCCAGGTGCGCGAGGCGGCGGCGCGCCTGCTGCGGGTCGCCAAGGAATCGGGCGTCGCGACGATCCTGGTCGGCCACGTCACCAAGGACGGTGCCGTCGCCGGGCCGCGCGTGCTGGAGCACCTCGTCGACTGCGTGCTCCAGTTCGAGGGCGACCGTTACCACGAGCACCGTGTCCTGCGCGCGTCGAAGAACCGCTTCGGCTCGACGAACGAGCTCGCCATCTTCCAGATGACCGGCACCGGGCTCGTCGGCGTGCCCGAGCCCTCGGAGCTCTTCGGCCGCAGCGTCGAGGGCGAGATCGGAGCGGCGGTCGGCTGCGTGCTCGAGGGCTCGAGGCCCCTGCTGCTCGAGATCCAGGCGCTCGTCGCACCGACCGACCTCGCGATGCCCCGACGCGTCGGCACCGGCGTCGATCCCAAGCGCCTGGCGATGATCGTCGCGGTGCTTTCACGGCACGCGCGCATCGCCCTCGGGCAGGCCGACGTGTTCGTGAACGTCGCGGGGGGCGTCCGCATCGACGAGCCCGGCGCCGACCTGGCGATCGCGCTCGCGATCGCCTCGGCTGCCAGGGGCGCGCCGGTCAAGGCGGGCACCGCCGCCTTCGGCGAGGTCGGCCTCACGGGTCGCCTGCGATCCGCGACGCAGTCCGAGCGGCGGCTCGAGGAGTGCGCGAAGCTCGGGCTCACGGCGGCAGTGGCTCCGGCCGGCACCCCCGCTCGTGGCAAACTACGCATTCTCGAAGCGGAGACGCTGAGTCAGGCAGCGAAGGCGGGAATCGATGCAGAGCGAGCCGAGGGAGGATAGGACCGACCCGCGGATCCCGCCACCGCTCGGGATCATCCGCCAGCCGACGCAGCACGACCCGCGTCTCGACCCGAAGATCCTCGCCGCGGTCGGCCGCATCGCGCCCGGCACGGCCCTTCGCTCCGCGATCGACGACATCATCCGCTCGCGCGAGGGCGCCCTGATCGTGATCGGCGAGCCGAACGAGCTCGCCTTCCTCTTCTCGGGCGGGATCAGGCTCGACGTCCCGTTCACGCCGCAGCTGCTCTACGAGGTGGCGAAGATGGACGGCGCGATCATCGTCAACGCGAGCTGCACGAAGCTCGCCTACGCGAACGTGCAGCTGATGCCGGACCCGACGATCCCGTCGAACGAGACCGGCACGCGACACCGCACCGCCGAGCGCGTGGCCAAGCAGACGGACGCGCTCGTGATCTCGATCTCGCAGCAGCGTGAGACGGTCACGGTGTTCGTCGGGCACAGCCGCTGCCAGCTCGAGCCGATCGCGGACGTGCTCGCGAAGACGAATCAGGCGCTCGCGACCCTCGAGACCTACCGCGCCCGGCTCGAGCAGGTCCTGACCCGGCTGACGGCGCTCGAGTTCCAGAACGCGGTCATGCTCGACGACGTGCTGGTGACGCTCCAGCGGGCGGAGCTCACCACGCGGATGGCCGAGGAGATCGAGCGGGCCTGCGTCGAGCTCGGCGAGGAGGGCCGGCTGATCCGGATGCAGCTCGAGGAGCTCGTGGCCGACGTTCCAGACGAGAAGGCCGCGCTCGTCTACGACTACCACGCCGAGGGCGGCGCGGAGCGGACGCAGGAGGGGCTCGAGGCCCTCGCCGCGCTGCCGTACAACCAGCTCCTCGAGTTCGAGCTGCTCGCCGTGCTCGGCTACCCCGCGACGACGAACCCGCTCGACTTCTCGGTCTCGCCGCGCGGCTACCGGGTGCTCTCGCACATCCCGCGCCTACCCGACGGCGTGGTGAAGCGGGTGGTGGCGAGCCTGGCGGGCCTCGACGGGATCGTGCGTGCTTCGCAGCGCGAGCTCGAGGCGGTCGAAGGCGTGGGCGCGGTCCGGGCGCGCGAGATCAGGGAGGGCCTGAGGCGCCTCCAGGAGCACAATCTCGTCGACCGGTACCTCCAGATCTAGCTGCTGAGCAGGGCTTTTGCCGAAAAAGTGGCCTTTTCCAGCGATTTTCGCTATACTTCCGTGGTTCGCCGGCGGAGAAACGACCCGCCGGCGTCGTTACGGGAAAGCCAATTTCGACAGGGGAGGCTCGGCGTTGTACAAGGTCGGTGACAAGGTGGTGTACCCACACCACGGGGCAGGCACGGTCGTCAAGAAGGAGACGCGCGAGGTGCTGGGGGAGAAGCGCGAGTACCTGACGATCAAGATCCTGCACAACGACATGACGGTGAACGTTCCAGCCGACAACGCCGAGCGAGTCGGCCTGCGGAAGGTCATCGACGAGCAGATGGTCTCGAAAGTGCTGAAGGCGCTGACGGGAAACGGCACCACGATGCCGAAGAACTGGAACCGGCGCTTCAAGCACAACCGCGACAAGATGAAGACCGGCGACATCTTCGAGCTCGCCGAAGTGGTGCGGAACCTCTCGCTCCGCGACCACGAGAAGGGCCTCTCGACCGGCGAGAAGCAGATGTTCGTGAAGGCGAAGAAGATCCTCGCCAGCGAGCTGATGTACGCCAAGGACATGGACGAGGACGAGGCGGCCGAGTGGCTCGACGGGGTCCTCGCGCGCGACGGCAAGAAGAAGGCGACCGCCAAGGTCCCGGCCACGGCCTAGGCATCGCTTGCGATACCGCTGTCAGTTCGTGTGGGCTTAGCTCGCACGACCGTCTGAAAATGACCGGTCGAGGCATCTTCCGCTTCCAGAGAGGTCTCTAGGCGGTTGTCGGTCTGGGCCGTTCTGGCCGCGGCAGGTCGCGGCGAGCGGCTCGGCTCCGACCGGCCGAAGGCGTTCGCGCGCCTCGGCGGGCGGCCGCTGCTGGCCGAGAGCCTCGAGCGGCTCGAGAGCTCCGACTGGATCGACCAGATCGTGATCGCGGCTCCTCCGGACTGGGAGGAGCCCTCGATCCTCGTCGCGGAGGAAATCGCCGCGACGAAGGTGAGCTCGGCGGTCACGGGCGGAGCATCGCGCTCGGAGTCCGTGCGTCTTGCTCTCGAGGACGTGCCCGAGGACGCGGCCGTCGTGCTCGTCCACGACGCCGCGCGGCCGCTGCTCCCCGAAGAGGTGATCGAGCGCGTGCTGGGGCCGCTGTCGGAGGGCTGGGACGGGGCGGTGCCGACGGTGCCGGTGGCCGACACGGTGAAGCGGCTCGAGGGCGACCGCGTCGTCGAGACGCTTCCGCGCGGCGACCTCGTCGCCGTGCAGACGCCGCAGGCGTTTCTCGCCGACGTGCTGCGCCGCGCGCTCGCGGGCGACGTCGCCGCGGCGACGGACTGCTCGTCGCTCGTCGAGGCGGGCGGCGGAAGGGTGAAGGCCGTCGACGGCGACCGGCGCCTGGTCAAGGTGACCGACGCACACGATCTCGCCCTGGTCGAGAGCTGGCTCTCGGAGTGATCGTCGACTACCACATGCATCTGCGGGGCTCCGACGACCTGCCTCGCGGCCGGTACTCGGCCGACCGCGCCGAGGAGTACGTCGAGCAGGCGCGTGCCACGGGTGTCGACGAGATCGGCTTCAGCGACCACGTCTACTACTTCCGCCAGGCCGAGTCGCTGTGGGAGATTCCCTGGATGCTCGAACGCGTCGCAGACGACCTCGACGACTACGTGACCGCGGTCGAGGAGGCGAAGGGCCGCGGCCTGCCGGTCAAGCTCGGGCTCGAGGTGGACTACTTCCCGGGGACCGAGGACGGGCTCGCGCGGGTTCTGGAGCCCTACCCGTGGGACTACCTGCTCGGCTCCGTGCACTTCGTCGACGGCCTCCCGGTCGACCAGGAGCCCGGGCTGGTGGACGAGCTCGAGGTCGAGGACGCCTGGCGCCGCTACTTCGCCTGGCTGCGAGACGCCGCAGGAAGCGGCCTCTTCGACGTCCTCGCACATCCCGACCTCGTGAAGATCTTCGGCCGGCGGCCTTCCCGCGACGAGATTCGCGGCCTGCACCTCGAGGTTGCCGACGCCGTCGCAGCTGCAGGCGTCTGCGTCGAGGTCTCCGCCGCGGGCTTGCACAAGCCGGTCGGTGAGCTCTATCCCGACGCCGAGCTGCTCGAGCTCTTTCGCGAGCGCGGCGTTCCGATCACGCTCGCCTCGGATGCGCACCAACCGGCACACGTCGGCCGGGACGTCGTACGCGCCGCGGCGCTGGCGCGCGGTGTCGGCTACGAGACCGTCACCGTCTTCGACCGGCGGGATCGGCGCCAGGAGCCGCTCGGGTGAAGGTCGGCCTCGGCGTGGACGCGCACGCGCTCGTCGAAGGGGTGCCGCTCGTGCTGGGCGGCGTCGAGGTCGAGTCCGAGCGCGGGCTCGCAGGGCATTCCGACGGCGACGTGGTCTCGCACGCGCTGATCGACGCGATCCTCGGCGCGGCCGGCCTGGGCGATATCGGGTCGCTCTTCCCCTCGGATTCCGCGGAGTGTGAAGGGGCGTCGTCGCTCGACCTGCTCGCCCGCGCCTACGCCCAGGTGCGGGAGGCCGGCTTCGAGCTTGCAAACGCCGACTGCGTCCTGGTCGGAGAGGAACCGCGGATCTCACCGCTCCGCGGAGCGATGCAGGCGCGGCTCGCCGCGGCGCTCGGAGTCGAGGCCGGTCTGGTCACGGTGCGCGCGACGACCACCGACGGCCTCGGCTTCACCGGTCGCGGCGAGGGGCTTGCTGCGGTGGCCGTCGCCCTCCTAAGCCCGTGAAGATCGTTCCGGTCACCCCGGAGATCTGCGGTAGCGCCGCATTCTCGGAGCTCCGCAGGGCCTGGCCCGAGATCGTCTTCCACGACGCGATCTCCAATGCGTGCTGGGGCCGCCTCTACGAGGAGCGGCCGGACTTCCAGTTCGCCCTCGTCGACGACGGCGAGGTGCTTGCGGAGGGAAACTCGATTCCCGTCAGCGGGATGCCGGAGGGCTGGCGCGACGCGCTCCGCAACGGCTTCGAGCGCGAGGCCGGCGACCTTCTGTGTGCCCTGGCGATCCTGATCGACCCGGACCACCAGCGGCGGGGACTCTCGCGCCTGATGCTCGAGCACATGCGCGGCCTCGCCTTCGACCGTGGCTGGGACCTCGTCGCGCCGGTGCGCCCGAGCCTCAAGCACCGCTACCCGCTCACGCCGATCGAGCGGTACGCCGAATGGCGCCGGGACGACGGGCTGCTCTTCGATCCGTGGCTGCGCGCGCACGAGCGGCTCGGTGCGGAGCTGGTCGGGATCGCCGAAGACTCGCTCGTCGCCGAGGGGACCGTCGCCGACGTCGAGAGGTGGAGCGGATTGGCCTTCCCGGAGAGCGGCAGGTACGTGGTCGAGGGAGCGCTCGTCCCGGTCGCGATCGACCGAGAGCGAGACCACGGCAGCTACCGCGAGCCGAACGTCTGGATGCGGCACGCCCGAGCCTGAGTGCGGATCGCGGTCTCGGGGTTCTAAGGCGGTAGCGAGACGAGCTCGTCCGACACGAGGACGAGCTCGTCCTTCGCCAGGGCGCGCACGGCGTCGGCGTCCAACGAGGCGAGTTGGCGGGGACGCTCGGCCACGAGGCTGAGCGTCCGTGCCCGCCGCTGGCGGAACGAGCCCTCGAACGGGCCCTGCTTGCGCAGCGGCTCGAAGCTGCGACCGCGCGAGGGGCACAGCTCCGCGAGCGGGCACTCGCCGCAGCGGGGAACGCGCGCGATGCAGAGGGTCGCGCCGAGATCCATCAGCGCCTGGGCGCACGTATGGTCGAAGCGCTCGCCGGTCCGCTCCTGCACGCGACGCACGTTCACGTCGACCGGCAGCACCGCCCGCCCGAAGGCGAAGCAGGCGATCGCGTCGGCGGTGTAGCGCCCGACCCCCGGCAGCTCGGCCAGGTCGTCCGGCCAGCCGGCCTCGGTGACTGCGCGCGCCGCCCGGTGCAGGCTCAGCGCCCGCCGGTTGTAGCCGAGGCCCTGCCACTCGCGGATCACGTCGCCGGACGAGGCCGCAGCGAGCGCGGCGACGGTCGGCCAGCGCTCGAGCCAGGCGAGCCAGCGCGGCGCGACGCGCACGGCCTGCGTCTGCTGGAGCATCACCTCCGAGACGAGGATCGCGTAGGGGTCCCGCGTCCCGCGCCACGGCAGCTCCCGCCCGCGCTCGGCGAACCAGGCGAGCAGGCGCTCCTTCAACGCGCGACGTGGATGTTGACGTGCGTCCCGAACGCGGCCGCGAGGCGCAGCCAGAGCGCCACGCACATCTCGAGCCCACGCGCCGACGTGATGTCTCCGAGGTCGAGGATCCGCTCGGCGGGCCAGCCGAAGCTCCGCAGGAGCTCGCTCACCTCCGACTTCGCGCTCTCGTCGTCTCCGCAGATGAGCACGTCGTGCTCGCCGGGCACGAGCGAAGGCTCGACCATGACTCCGCAGTTCATCGTGTTGAGGCCCTTCACGACGCGTGCGCCCGGAAAGGTCCGCTGGATCTGCTCGCCGACGCTGTCGGTGTTGCAGACCGTGAGCGTCGGCGGCCTGCCTCGTGAGAAGTCGAGCGGGTTCGAGACGTCCAACACCGTCTTGCCCTCGAGGTTGTCGCCGCCCGCGGCGGTGAGGGCCTCGAGCGCGACCGCCCCGCCCGTGCAGTTGAGGACGAGCTCGCCGAAGGCCGCCGCGTCGGCGAACGTGCCCTGACCGGCGGCGTCTCCTGCCGAGGCAACCCACTCGGCGGCCGGTGCGTTGTCCGGCGTCCGCGACCCCATCTTCACCTCGTGCCCGAGCTCGACGAGCTTCGTCCCGAGAGTCCGCCCGACAACCCCGGTTCCGAGAACCGCAACGCGCACGGGCGCGAGTCTAGCCGTCGACGAGGAGCCCGTTCACCGGCCCGAGCACGCCCTTCGTTCGACGCGAGACGTCGGGGAGGAGGCGCAGCTTGTGGGTCCCGGGCTCGCCCCGCATCGCACGTTCCAGCTGCTCCTCGGCCAGGGGGCGCCAGCGTTCGTCGACGATCTGCGTCACGTCACCCCCGAGCTCGGACGGCTCGCACTCGAGGTGCTCCGACCAGAGCCGCCGCCGCACCGCGCGCACGACCTCCGGGTCCTGCGCGACGACGTTCATCTCGGTGTCGTTGAAGAGCGAGTGGTCGTTCAGGTTCGCCGAGCCGAGGGTCAGCCAGCGGTCGTCGACGATCCCGATCTTGGCGTGAACGTAGACCGGCTTCGCCCCGGCGCCGGGCTGCCAGAGGGTGCAGGCGAGGAAACGGCCGGCGCCGCCGTCCGCCGCTGCGAGCACTCCGAGCTGGCCGCGGGTGTCCTCGTTCCCGTTCTTGGGTCGCGCCGGCAGCAGCACGACGAGGCGGAACTCGTCGCGCGGCGGGCTGCGCAGCTTGTCCGCGAGCACGGAGATGAGCTCCGGCGACCAGAGGAACTGACTCTCGAGGTAGATCAGGCTCTCGGCGGAGCGAAGCGCCCGCAGGTAGCTCTCGAGGATGCGGAAGTCGCCGCTGGGGAGGCTGGAGTAGACCCTGTTCGGAACCGTGCGCACGACCTGGAGCTCGAGCCCGTCGGCGGGCTCCGGGGCCGCTCCGGGCGGCAGCACCTCGCCCGTGACCTCCCGCCAGCGCAACGCGAAGTGGGCGGCGACGTCGGAGACCGCACGTCCCTCGACGCGGGCGGTCGCGTCGTGCCAGCCGAGCCGCCCGCGCGGCGGGTGCGAGGGCGTGTCGAGGCGATCGCCTCCCAGGAGGCTCAGGTCGATCCCGCCCACGAAGGCGGCACGCCCGTCCACGATCACGAGCTTCTCGTGGTGGCAGTGCATCGGGCGCTCGAGGTCGTCCAGCGCGCATGCGATCTTCGTCCCGGCGACGAGCCGCTCGCGCGTCTTCCGCACCTCGCGCCGCGCCGGATGGAAGAGGGGAAGCGGCGCTCCAGCCCAGGCCAGAACGCGCACTTCCACTCGCTCGGCGGCCTCGGCGAGCAGCTCCCGCACCGTCGTGGAGCCCCGGACCGGCAGCTCGGGGGAGAAGTGCCAGCCCGCGAGCCAGACGTGTGAGCCGGCCCCTTCTACCGCCTCGGCGATCGCCGGCAAGGCGGTCGAGCCGTCGACGAAGACCTCGAGGCGGTTTCCCTTCCGCGGCGGAGGGTCTCCCGCGGCCCAGCCCCCGGCCGGCGCCTCGAGCGAGCGCAGCCGGTCGACCCTGCGCAGCCGCCGGCGGTGGTGCGCGACGAGCACGCGCTCGAGGGTCCCGCCGAGAGCCTGGTCGCCCCGCTCCTTCAGCCCGTCCGCGCGCGCCCGCAGATCCACGCGGCAGGTGATACCTCGGCCGCGGGTGTCCTAACCAGCCCTTCGGCTAGGCGGCCGGGACCACCGACTCGACGCAGCGGGCACCGAGTCGGAGGAAAGGGGGCCGCCCACGTCGCGAGCGCCGCTTGGGGCCTGAGGCCCACTCGCCAAGCGTACGGCCCTCGAAGGAGTATTCCGCAGCCCTTAGCCGAAGCGCAAGGTTTCCCGCGATCGACACAACGACGTTGTCGACGGCCGCTGCGGGAGCCGGCCACGACCATGGCGCGGGGCGCCGCGGCGGGCCTCGTCGGCCCTTCGGCGAGATGGGCCGAGGTGTCGTCCGCGGCTAGGACCTGGGTGGCGTCTCGGCGTGCATTTCCAAGCCCAAAGGAGGTGCGAAAAGCCCCGCGCACCCCCGAAGGGACAGGATCGGAAGTCAGGCAGTACAGGATCGAATCTGTCCTATTTACACGCCCTCGCAAAGACGTTAGGACTTCAGCAAGGGACGGGTCTACTAACTGCGGAAGGCGGCCCGAATGTGGGAGAGCGGAGAACGGCCGGCGGCCGCGATGGACTCGCGGTTCCGCCGGACCGGAACGTTGGAGCACCGGCTTACGAGCGAGGGCTCCGCTGCGGCAAGAACGACAATCGAGTCGATCCGGAGGGCAGCGCGATGACATCGTCCTCGAATCGAAGGCTCCCGCGCGTGCTGGTGCTATGGGAGACGCGCCTGCTGACCGATGCGGTAGCCGCTGCGGCGAAGGATATGGCCGAGGTGATTGCGCTGGCGAGGGGCGAGGACGAGCTCGAGCCCCTGATTCGCCGGGTGCAGCCCGACGCGGTGGTCGTCGACAGCCACGAGCTGGTCGAGGCGCTTCGCGCCCTGGACGGCGAGCTGTCGGCGTCCGTCCTCGAGGTCTCCTTCGCCGAACACCGGCTCCGAATCGCCCGCGGAGCCACCGGAGAAGACGCGACGCTCGGCGCGGCGTTCACCGAACGCCTGCGGGCGGCGCTTGCCCGGTCCATGTCAACGGGCACCGTTGCCCCGTCGCTCGCCGACGGGACCAACGGCGGAGCCCCGGCCTTCCGAAGGGAGACAGGAGTGCTTCAGCCAGATGACGGATTACTACGGCAGGACAGCGTGAACGGGCACGGCCCGATGAGCGCCGAGGACAAGCGGCCCGCAGGGCCACAACCGGATCTGACGATCGTCGTTCCGACACGCAACGAGGCGGGGAACGTCGCACCGCTCGTGGCGCGCCTCGACGGGATCCTGAGCGATGAGACGGTCGAGGTCATCTTCGCGGACGACAGCGACGACGAGACGCCGGCCGCCGTCCGCGACGTGGCTGCGACGAGTCGCCATCACGTCCGCCTGCTCCATCGTCGGCCGGAGGATCGCGGCGACGGTCTGGGCGGGGCCGTTCTCGCAGCGATGCGCGTCGCGCGTGCCCCGTGGGTGTGCGTGATGGACGGCGATCTCCAGCACCCGCCGGAGCTCGTCCCGACCATGCTCGACGAGGCCGCCGCGAAGAACGCGGACCTCGTCGTCGCGAGCCGCTACTCCGACACGGAGGAAGGCGGCAACGCGCTCAGCCCGATGCGCAAGCTGGTGTCGAAGGGGACGGGCGCGCTCGCGCGCACGATGTTCCCTCGTCGCCTGCGCGGGGTGAGCGATCCGATGAGCGGATTCTTCCTCGTGCGCCGCGGCGCGGTCCCGGTCGAGCGTCTCCGCCCGCGCGGCTTCAAGATCCTGCTCGAGATCGTCGTCCGCTCGAAGGGCCTCCGCGTGGCCGAAACCGGGTTCGACTTCGGTGAGCGTTTCGCGGGCGAGAGCAAGGCCAATGTGCAGGAGGGCCTCACGTACCTGAAGCAGCTCGCACGCCTGCGCGTGGGCGCGACGGGCTTCCGGTTCGCCGGCTTCGCGCTCGTCGGCGCGAGCGGGCTGCTCGTCAACATGCTGCTCTTCTGGGCGCTGGCGGTCGAGTCGAACATGAACTACATCCTGGCCGCGGTAATCGCGACGCAGGGCTCGACGATCTGGAACTTCCTGCTGAGCGAGCGTCTGGTCTTCCACGGGCAGGAGAAGGCACGCGGCTACCCCATGCGGATGTCGCTGTTCTTCCTGATGAACAATGCGGCGCTTCTGCTCCGCGGGCCGCTGCTGATCTTGTTCGTCAGCACCTTCGGGGTGGGCAAGCTCCTCGGAAACCTGGCCTCGCTGCTCGCCCTGACGCTGATCCGTTTCTCGATCGCGGACACCTGGATCTGGGCGCCCAAGCGTGAGACCCGGCTGCATGCCTACGACATCCACGGCCTGATGTCGGTCGTCTCGGAGGTCGCCCTTCCGGAGCTCGAGACGTTCCGGACCGTTCGGACGCTCGAGTCGCCGACGGTGAACGTGCGCATCGGGCGGCTCAGCCGCAAGCAGAGCGAGCTCGTCGTGTCGCTGACCCGCCTCGTGCGGCACACGCGATACGACGAAGGCCTCGGCCCGCTCGGGTTCGGCGTCGACATCGCCGCGGCCGACGGGACGATCGAGGTCGTGGCCTCGCCGCTGCTCCGGCGCTCGCCGCACGTGCTCTACACGAACGTCGTCGAGCCGATCATGCGCTGGATGTTCGTCCGGGCCGGCTACTCGCTGGTCCACGGCGCCTGCGTCGAGTTCGGGAACAGGGCGTACCTGATCACCGCCCAGACCGACACCGGCAAGACGACGACGATCCTCAAGTCGCTCGAGTACCACGGCACGGGCTTTCTCTCGGACGACCTCACGCTGCTGCGGCCCGACGGCCGGGTCCTGACCTACCCGAAGCCGCTGACGATCAGCCGGCACACGGTCAAGGCGGTGCGGACTCCGCTGCTGAGCCTGAGGGAGCGGCTGCTGCTCTTCTACCAGAGCCGGGTCCACTCGAAGTCCGGCCGGCAGTTCGCGTTCCTCCTGACCAGGCTGAACCTGCCGGTTGCGACGATCAACACGATCGTCCAGCTGCTCGTGCCCCCGCCGAAGTACCACGTCGAACGGCTCATCCCGGGCGTGAGGAAGGTGCGCGAATCGCAGCTGGCGGGACTCATCGTGATCGAGCGCGGCCACGACGAGCGACGCGAGCTGAGCTTCGAGGAGGCGCACGAGATCCTGATGGCCAACTGCGCCGACTCGTACGGCTTCCCACCGTACGACGCGATCGAGGAGTTCCTGCAGCGGATGAACGGCGTCGTGCATCTGCTCGAGGAGGAGCGCCGGATCGTCGGTGCGGCCCTCGCCGGCCTGCCGGCGACGCTCCTCGGCAGCAGCAAGATGGAGTGGTGGCGCGAGCTGCCTCGGATCGCCGGCGTCGACGTCCCCGAGTCGGCCGAGCCTGACTCGTCCCTCGTAGCGATCCCGGTAGCGGATTGACCGACTCGATGGGGGAAGCGGCATACGAAAGCGTACGGCCCCTGCGGATGCACCCGTGGCGGACCGCTGCGCTCACGCGGGTGCTCACGATCGCCGGGTACGGCTTCCTCGGTGGCGGCTTCGCGCTCGCGCTCGTGTTCCGCTTCTGGCACTTGAACACCGTCGGCTACAACAGCGACGAGGCGGTCTATGCCGGCCAGGCGAAGTCGTTGGCGCACGACCCGCAGGCGTTGCCGTTCTTCCCGGTGTTCCGCGCGCACCCGCTGCTCTTCCAGACGCTCCTCTCGCTGGGGTACCGCCTGGGCGGCGGCGACCTGATGGGGCGTTCCTTCGCGGCAGCGTTCGGGATCGCCACGGTGATCCTCGTCTACATGACGGGGCGCCTGCTCTACGGCCGACGTGCGGGCGTGCTCGCGGCGCTCGTGATCGCGCTGATGCCGTACGACGTGCTCGTGAGCAGGCAGGTGCTGCTCGACGGGCCGGCGACGTTCTTCGCCACCGCGAGCCTGTACCTCGTCGCCCGCTACGCGACGACGCTGCACCGGCCCTGGCTCTATGCGGCGGGCGGTGCTATGGGGCTGACGATCCTCGCGAAGGAGACGAGCATCCTCGCGATCGGTGCGCTGTTCGTGTTCTTCGCGCTCTCGCCGGAGGTGCGGACCAGGACACGCGACCTCGCGTATGCCGGGGCTGCGATGTTCGCCGTCGCGCTCGCGTACCCGCTTTCGATCCACATCGCGGGCGGCGGCCACCGCGGCCAGAACTACCTCGTTTGGCAGCTCTTTCGCCGGCCGAACCACGAGTGGAGCTTCTATCCGGCGACCGTGCCGGTAGTGATGGGCCCGCTCGTCGTGGCCTGCGCGCTGCTCGGGCTCTACCTCCTGCGCCGGCAGATGTCGTGGCGGGAGACCCTGCTTCTCTCGTGGATCCTGGTGCCGGTGGTCTTCTTCCAGCTCTGGCCGGTGAAGGGCTTCCAGTATCTACTGCCGTGCGCCCCTCCGGTCGCCCTGCTCGCAGGCCGGATGCTCGCTCTCTGGCGGCCGCCGCCGCTGATGTTCCGCGGGCTCCGGCTGCCCGGCGCGGCCGTGAGCGTCGCGCTCTCCGTGCTCGTGCTGACGAGCATCGGAGTCGAGAGCTGGCGCCGGATCGAGCCGAGGGACAAGAGTGTCTTCATCGCCGGCTCCGGCGGGCTCCCGGGTGGGCGCCAGACCGGCATCTGGGTGCGGGACCACACGCCGCTGGGCTCGGAGTTCCTCGCGATCGGGCCCTCGATGGCCAACCTGATCTCGTTCTACGGCTTTCGCAAGGCGTACGGGGTCTCCGTCGGTCCCAACCCGCTGCGGCGGAACCCGGCGTACGAGCCGATCGGCAACGCCGACCTCGCGCTCAGGCGAAACGAGATCCAGTACATCGTCTGGGACGCCTACTCGGAGGCGCGCTCGCCGTTCTTCGCAGACACGCTCCGCAATTTGATCAAGAAGTACAACGGGCGCCTCACGTTCAGCGTCACGCTGAGGCTCCCGACGACAAGCGGGGCAACTGCAGCGCGCCCGCTGATCCGGATCTACAAGGTGCGCTCATGAGACGGCTGGCGGTTGCGGTCTGCGCCGGTGCGTTTGCGCTTGCGCTCGGAGCCGGGACGGCACGTGCCGCGGCGCCGAAGACGCCGATCCACCACTTCATCACCCTGATGCAGGAGAACCACACCTTCGACAATTACTTCGGGACGTATCCCGGCGTGGACGGGATCCCGCCGGGCACCTGCGTTCCGCTCGACCCGCGCAAGGGGCGCAAGCCCTGCTTCAAGCCGTTCCACATCGGCTCGAACTCGATCGCGCCGCGCGACCTCGACCACAGCGCCGCGACGGCCCGGCTCCAATACAACGGCGGCCGCATGGACGGCTTCATCTCCGCGCTGCGCCGCCGGAACCAGGACGGGCGGCTCGCGATGGGCTACCGCAACGGCGACGACATGCCGTTCTACTGGAACCTCGCCGACGACTACGTCGTCTACGACCGCTTCTTCAGCTCGGCGTTCGGCGGCAGCTACCTGAACCACGTCTACTGGGCGACCGCGAGCCCCGGGGGCGGCCTCGACCGCGTGCCGCCCGAAGGTCTCGGCAACCTGCCGACGATCTTCGACCGCCTCCAGAAGGCTCACGTCTCCTGGAAGTTCTACGTCCAGAACTACGACGCTGGTCTGAACTACCGGACCTTCGATTCCGGCCGGTTCCCGGGGAACCGCGCGTCGCAGGTCATTTGGGTGCCGATTCTCAACTTCGCCCGCTACATCGACAACCCGGAGATCATGCGGCACGTCGTCGATCTGACCCAGTACTACAGGGATCTCGAGGCCGGGACGCTGCCGGAGGTCTCCTACATCGCCCCTTCGGGGCCTAGTGAGCATCCACCCTCGAACCTGGCCTCCGGTCAGGCATTCGTCCGGGGCCTGATCAACGCGCTGATGGACAGCAAGGCGTGGGAGAGCTCTGCTTTCCTGCTCGCCTACGACGACTGGGGCGGCTGGTACGACCACGTCAAGCCGCCGCAGGTGGACGCCTTCGGCTACGGGTTCCGCGTCCCAGCGATCCTCGTCAGCCCGTACGCCCGCAGCCACTACGTCGACCACACGACGCTCGACTTCACCTCGATCCTGCGCTTCATCGAGGACAACTGGGGCCTGCGGCCGCTCACCAGCCGCGACGCGACGGCGAAGAGCGTTGCGGGTGGCTTCGACTTCTCGGCGCCCGCCCGGCAGGCCAGCTTCGTCTCGGCGCACCGCGGCCCCGCCGAGGAGGAAGCCCGCGTCGTGCGGTCGCGTGTCTACCTCCTCTACCTCGGTGCGCTCGGGCTGCCGGTGCTGATCGTCATCTCTGCGGTCGTGGCGCGGATGCGCCGTCGGAAGACCCAGGAGGTGCTTCCGTGAGCCGTCGCGCCTGGACAGGTGCCGGCGCAGCCGTGCTCGCGGCGCTCGCCCTCGGCCACACCTCGCCGGCGCGGGCGGCGGGGCTCACGCTGACCGTCAAGGCGGTTCCGGCACTGCAGGGCCTGGACTTCACGGTCGACGGCCAGCGCTACACGACTCCAAAGAGCGGCGTAGTCGTGATCCCGGTCACCGCGGGTACGCACCGCGTCATAGCGCTTCCGTGGCGGCACCGCGACCGCGGTATCCGCGTGGCTTTCTCCCGCTGGAGCGACGACAGCTTCACGCGGGCGCGCACGGTGACTGTCGACAGCAGCCGAACCCTCCAGGTCGGCTACGGCGTCAGCTACTTGCGCGGTCTGAGCTTCTTCGATTGCGTGATGCTCGAGGACCGCCATGGCTGCAAGGGGGGGTCCCGCCCCGTTTCTCCGTCGCGGGTCACCTCGGTCACGCTTGTAAACAGCATCGGCGAGAAGTTCGTGCTCGGCAGCAACGAGCGCGCCTGGCTCGAAGGAGTGCGCGTCGCCCGCCGGCTGAACGGCCTCGAGGAGACGCTCATCACGTACTCCGTGATGGAAGTCATGGTCGGTGGTTCCGACGTCGTCAACCAGGCGCAGCAGCGCTTCTACCTCGCGAAGCCGAAAAAAACGTTTGCAGGACTGAGCCTCCTGCCCGTCGCCACGAAGACATTCCAGATCAGACTCTCGCTCTACGACGCGCACTTCAGCACCCACGACCTCCTGCTGAGGGGACCGATCGGGCAGGTGCTGCAGCTCACGTATCCGGATGGGCACCGGCGAGAGGTCGCGCTCGACCACGGCGAGGCAACGCTTCACTCGATGCCTCGCGGGCTGTACCAGGTCAAGGTCAAGACGAGCGCCGGGATCCCGATGGAGGTGCCGGTCTCCCTCTCCAAGAATCAGGACATGCAGCTGAAGGTGATCAGCTACGCGGACGTCGGCGGGTCCTTTCTGGTGTTCGCGCTCGTCTCGATCGTGCTCGTGACGGGGCGCCGCCCGGGACTGCGCGCGGGCATCCGCCGCCAACTCGCCAGGCTTGGCGGGACGCTGCGGAGAATGGAGGCAGGGCGATGAGAAGGCGCCTGCTCGTGGCAGCCCTCCTAGTCGCGCTCATGTCGGCGGTCGGCGCACGAGCTGGCGCCGCCGCGCCCACGCCGAGCCCCGAGCCGATGCTCGCGTACTACTACATCTGGTACGACACGTCCTCCTGGCGCCGGGCGAAGACGGACTACCCGCTGCTCGGGCGCTACTCGAGCGACAACGTCCGCGTCCTCCGCAAGCACGTCCGGTGGGCGAAGCAGGCGGGCATCAACGGCTTCATCGTCAGCTGGAAGTCGACGAAGACGCTCAACCGGCGGCTGGCGAAGCTGGTCGCCGTCGCGCGCAGCGAGGACTTCAAGCTCGCCATCATTTACCAGGGGCTGAACTTCCAGCGGAATCCGCAGCCCGTCCGGCGCGTCGCGCACGACCTGCGCTGGTTCGCGCGTCACTACGGCGACGATCCCGTCTTCGACGTCTTCGGCAAGCCGCTCGTCATCTGGTCCGGGACGTGGAAGTTCAGCGCCGGCGCGGTGGCCTCGGTCACGGCTCCGGTTCGCGACTCACTGCTCGTCCTCGCCAGCGAGAAGAACGTGCGCGGATACAGGCGGCTCGAGGACTCCGTCGACGGCGACGCGTACTACTGGTCTTCGGTCGACCCCTACACCTACCCCGGCTACCAGGCGAAGCTCGACGACATGTCGCTAACTGTCCACGCCAGCGGGGGCCTCTGGGTCGCCCCGGCCGCGCCAGGGTTCGACGCGCGCGTGCTCGGAGGTGCCCGCGAGGTGCGCCGGAACGACGGCGACACGCTGCGGCGCGAGTTCGACGCGGCCGTGCAGTCGTCCCCGGACGCCATCGGCCTGATCAGCTGGAACGAGTTCAGCGAGAACAGCCATGTCGAGCCGAGCCGCCGCTACGGACGGCGCTATCTCGGGATCCTGCGAGACATCCGCGGAGCGCATGTCTCGCCGAAGACGGATCTCGACTCGAGCGACGCCCCCGGCGGCATCGGGTACGGGCTGCCGATCCTGACCGGCCTCATCGGCGTCGTCTTCGCGACCCTGCTCGTGGCGTTCACTCGACGCCACATCGGTCGTGACGACGGGGCATCGCCGACTGCCGGCGAGGCGAAAACGTGATTCGCACCGACGTTCAAGAAGTTCGTGTTCACGGAGCTCACGGCGGTGGTCGCCGATGGGTCCAGTTGAAGGGAGAGAGGGACATGCGGGTACATCGTGATCGAAGGCGGTTTTCCGCCGGCGGGCGTCTGGCCGTCCTCGCGGGGATCGTGCTGGGAGTCGTGCTGTTCGCGCCCGGGCGGGCGCAGGCGGCCGTCTGCCAGTCGAGCGGCCCTGCGGGCGGCGCCTACACAGTCAACGTCTGCTTCACCGAGCCCACGGATGGCTCGACAGCGACCGGACCGGTGTCCGTCACCGCGACGGCGACCGTCACGGGTACGAACCCGGGCATCCGCCGCATGGCCTTCTACGTCGACGGCCAGGACCTGCTGACCGACTACCAAACCCCGTACACGTTCACTCTCCCGAGCGGCAAGTTCGTCGACGGCCTCAAGACCATCTCAGTCGAGGCGTGGATGCGTGACACCTTCATCACGCAGCAGGCCTCGATCAACCTGAACTTCGCGAACGGCAACTCCACCCCGCCCGTGAACGGGAACTCGTTCACGCCGAGGACCGGGACTGACCCGCAGCCCGGGATGCCGTTCGTGGTCGCCGCCGCCGGTGACGGCGCCGGAGGCGAGACGAGCGAGAACAACACGACCGACCTGATCTCCTCGTGGAACCCGAACCTCTTTCTCTACCTCGGCGACGTCTACGAAAAGGGCACGTCGACCGAGTTCTACAACTGGTACCGCTCGTCCGGCGGCGTCCTGCCGACCAGCGGCTACTACGGCCGGTTCAACTCGATCACCGATCCGACGATCGGGAACCACGAGTACACGCTGGGGCAGGCTCCCGGGTACTTCGACTTCTGGGACAACGTCCCGCACTACTACAGCTACAACACCCACGGCTGGCATCTGATCAGCCTCGACGCGAACACGGCGTTCAACCAGACCCAGCCCGGGAGTGCGCAGTACGACTGGCTGGCGAACGACCTGAACTCGAACACGCAGCCGTGCACGCTCGTCTACTACCACCAGCCTCTGTACAACATCGGCGAGGAGGGGCCCTCGAATTACCTGAGCGCGTTCTGGTCGCTCCTTGCCCAGCACAGCGTCGACCTCGTTGTCAACGGGCACGACCACACCTACCAGCGGTGGATGCCCCTCGACGGCTCCGGTAGTCCGAGCCCCACCGGCGTCACGCAGCTCATCGGCGGCGCAGGTGGTCACGCCCTCGGCGTGTTCGTCACGAGCGACAGCCGGGTTGCCGCAACCGCAACCCAGTTCGGCGCGCTCCGGCTCGAGCTGAACGGCGGCG
>Ga0307320_10000142_pt1 | contig 25162 bp, 26 predicted proteins | sample ER_DNA_369_FD_194495 | JGI IMG/M metagenome (GOLD analysis project Ga0307320, IMG submission 194495) | Bulk soil microbial communities from the East River watershed near Crested Butte, Colorado, United States - ER_DNA_369 | ecosystem: Environmental > Terrestrial > Soil > Floodplain | place...
CTGATCGAGCTGGGCAGGATCGATGCGGGCAACCGCCTCTTCGCGGCTGATCAGCCCTTCGTCGACCATCGACACCGCCGCCTTCAGCGCCGCCGCCGCCGTCCGCTTGGCGGAGCGGGTCTGAAGAAGGTAGAGCCGCCCCTCCTCGACGGTGAACTCGATGTCCTGCACGTCCTTGTAGTGCTCCTCGAGCCGCCGCATCGTCTCGGTCAGCTGCTCGAACGCCTCGGGTAGGCGCTTCTGCATCGCGGCCAGCGGCTCCGGCGTGCGGATTCCGGCCACGACGTCCTCGCCCTGCGCGTCCGCGAGAAACTCGCCGTAGAGCCCCGGCTCGCCGGTGGACGGGTCGCGCGTGAAGGCGACGCCCGTGCCCGAGCCCGAGCCCTTGTTGCCGAAGACCATCTGGACGACGTTGACCGCGGTGCCGAGGTCGTCCGGAATGCGGTGCGCGCGGCGGTAGACCTGCGCCCGCGGGGTGTTCCACGATTCGAAGACCGCGCGGACGGCCCGCGCCAGCTGCTCGCTCGCGTCCTGCGGAAAGGACGCATCCGTCTCGTCCTCGTAGATTCCGACGAACGTGGCGACGAGCTCCTGCAGGTCGCTCGCGTCGAGGTCGACGTCCTGCTGCGTCCCCCGCGCCGCCTTCAGCTCGCCCAGCGCGTGCTCGAAGCGCTGCGCGTCGATGCCCTCCACGACCTCCCCGTACATCTGGATCAGGCGGCGGTAGGAGTCGTAGGCGAAGCGGGGGTTGTCGGTGCTGCGCGCGAGGCCCTGGACGGCCTCGTCGTTGAGGCCGAGGTTGAGAATCGTGTCCATCATCCCGGGCATCGAGACGGCGGCGCCCGAGCGGACCGAGACGAGCAGCGGATCCTCCGGATCTCCGAAGCGCTTGCCCGTCTTCTGCTCGAGGGCGTCGAGGTGCTGCTCGATCTCTTCCGAGAGCCCGTCCGGGAGCCGTTGCGCGTTCGCCATGTAGGCGCGGCAGGCGTCGGTCGTGATCGTGAACCCGGCGGGTACCGGAACGCCGAGCTGCGTCATCTCGGCCAAGCCGATTCCCTTGCCGCCGAGCAGCTCGCGGCCGCCCTCAGAGGGCTCGTCGAAGCCGTAGACGTACCGCACAGTCCCTCGCATTGCGAGGCAATCTTCCCACAGCGACGGCCCGGCACACGCTCGGCCGTCGAAAACCGTACGCGGCGGTGAGCGTAAGCTCGGGTAGTGAAACGCCTGCTCGTCGCCGTAGTCGGAGCGTTGCTGCTGAGCGCTGCGCCGGGAGCGGGCGGCACGAACGCCCAGAGCCGCATCGCCTTCGGGCTCGACCTCGGCGGGCAGCTGGGTGACCTGACCAGCCTGTACACCGTCCGCCCGGACGGCACGCAACCCCGGCGCCTGACCGTCCCGCCCACGCTCCAGGACCTCGGCGGCGACTCCGGGCCGACCTGGGCTCCGGGCGGCGGCAGGCTCGTCTTCGAGCGGAATCTTCCGTACTGGGGAAGCGACCGGATGCGGCTGATGTCCGTCTCGTCGCACGGCGGCCGCCCCACGACCCTCACCAGCGGCCCCTTCGACGCAATGCCGGCCTTCGCGCCGAACGGCCGCCGCATCGCCTTCACCCGCGTGTCGCAATCAGAGGCGGGCGCGACGGTCGGGCTCTTCACGGTCGACGGACGAGGACGGCATCTCACGCGGCTCCTCTCCGGTGGGATCGACGTGTCGGCGGCCTGGTCGCCGGACGGACGCACGATCGCGTTCTCGCGCCTCGCCTCACCCGACCAGCCGCTCGAGGAGTCGACCCTCTACCTCGCGAACGCGGACGGCTCGAACGTGCGCCGGCTCGGCGACGCGCCCGTGCGCGGCGTCTCCCCGGCCTGGTCGCCGGACGGGAAGCGTCTCGCGTTCGTCTCCTTCGCGCGGAACGCCCCGGCGTGCCCGGCTGCCTCCTGCCCCCCGAGCGGCGAGCTCTACGTGATCCGCGCCAACGGCAGCTCCCTGACGCGGTTGACCCGCAGCCGCGCAGACGACGAGCACCCCACGTGGTCGCCCGACGGCCGCAAGATCGCGTTCGCGAGCGGTTTCGGCCTGCGCTCGCAGGGCCACGCGCCGTGGCTGCTGGTCGTACGGGCGAGCGGGGGCCGCGCCGTCCGCATCGGACGCTTCGCCGGTGTCGTCGACCCCTCCTGGAGCCCGCCGGGCGTACGTTGAGGCGCGGTAGGCTGGAACCGTGAAGCTCGAAGGTGTCCACCACGTCACCGCGATCACGGGCGACGCTCCGCGCAACGTCGACTTCTACGCCCGTGTGCTCGGCCTCCGGCTTGTCAAGAAGAGCGTCAACCAGGACGACCCGACGGTCTACCACCTTTTCTACGGCGACGAGGAGGGCGCACCGGGGAACGACATCACGTTCTTCGAGTACCCGGGGGCCCGGCGCGGCAAGGCCGGAGCCGGAATGGTTCACACCGTCGAGTGGCGCGTGGCCGCCCCGGAAGCGATCGAGTTCTGGGAGCACCGGCTCGCGGACGAGGGGACCGCGGCCGACCGGGCGGACGGCTACCTCACGTTCGCCGATCCAGAGGGCCTGCGGCACGGTCTCGCCGTCGTCGACACGGACGACGAGCCGCTCACCGCAGACCACCCGGAGGTACCGAGGGAGCTCGCGCTCCAGGGGTTCAACGGCGTGCACGCCTACACGCAGGACCCCGAGCAGAGCCGCCGCTTCCTCGAGCAGGTGCTCGAGTTCGAGCCGCACGGCGACGACGCTTGGGAGGTGCGTGGTGAGCAGCGCGGCGGGCTCTACTCCTACAAGCGCTCCGACGAGCGCGGCCTGCCCGGAGCGGGGACCGTCCACCACGTGGCCTGGGCCTCGCCGATGGACGAGCACGAAGCGTGGCAGCGCCGCGTCGCCGAGAGCGGCGCCTCCCCCACGCCGGTCATCGACCGCTACTACTTCAAGTCGATCTACTTTCGCGAACCGAGCGGCGTGCTCTTCGAGATCGCGACCATCGGGCCGGGCTTCACGGCCGACGAGCCGCTGGAGAGTCTCGGCGAGCGGCTCTCGCTCCCGCCGAACTACGAGCACCTGCGCGATCGTCTGGAGCAGGTGCTGACGCCGCTGCCGGACCTGCGCGCGCTTCGCGCCGGACAGTGACGATCGCGTATCGCGAGCGGCCGGCGGACGGCGAGCCGGAGGGCCTGCTCGTCCTCTTCCACGGCCGCGGGGTCGACGAGAACGACCTCTTCCCGCTCCTCGACGTGCTCGACCCACAGCAGCGCCTGCTCGGGCTCGCGCCCCGGGGGCCGCTCTCGCTCCCGCCGGGCGGCTCGCACTGGTACGCGGTGCAGGAGATCGGCTATCCGGACCCGTCGACGTTCCTGCCGACCTTCGAGGCGGTCTCGGAGTGGCTCGGGTCGGTCGCAGAGGAGACGGGGATCGGGCCGGAGCGCACGGTGCTCGGCGGGTTCTCGCAGGGCGCGGTGATGACCTACGCCCTCGGGCTCGGCCGCGGGCGCCCGCGTCCAGCAGCGCTCGTCGCCTTGAGCGGGTTCGTCCCGACCGTGCCGGGATTCGAGCTCGACCTCGAGCCGCCGCTGCCGCCGGTGGCCATCGGCCACGGCACCTTCGACCCCGTGATCTCGGTCGAGTGGGGCCGCCGAGCGCGAGAGCAACTCGAGGCGGCCGGCGCCGACGTGCTCTACCGCGAGTATCCGCTCCCACACGCAGTCGACCCAGGCTTCCTCGCCGAGCTCGTGCCTTGGATCGCTTCGGCGCTCTACGTCACGGGCGGCCGGTAGTCCGGACGGCGGCGGGCGCGGAAGTCGGCCAGCCACGCCGCCGCGCGCAGGCCCATCCAGACGGGCGTCAGCAGCACGTAGAAGACCACCACGGCGACGGCCAGGGTCAGCCACCACGACCCCCAGCGCCAGAGCGGGACCGGCGGTTTCGGCCTCACCGGGCGGGCGCTTGCTCTCTCACGCCGGTCTCGGCCCGCCGCTGCTCGACCAGGCGGATGACCCGTGCCGCCGTCTCCTCGATCGATAGGTCGGAGATCTCGATCACGGGGCAGCCGAGGCGCCGGTGCAATGCCTCCGCCTCCTCGAGCTCGGCGTAGATCTCGAGCAGCTCCGCGTATGCCCGCTGGCCGCCGCCGAGCCGGCGCGCGCGCTGCTTCCGGATCTCGCGCAGCCGCTCGGCGTCGATCGTCAGCCCGACGATCTTGGCGGGGTCGATCTCCAGAAGCGCGGACGGAGGCGAGATGCCCTTCACCACGGGCACGTTCGCCGTCCGGTAGCCGAGGTAGCCGAGGTACATCGAGAGCGGCGTCTTGGAGGTGCGCGAGACGCCGACGAGCACGATGTCGGCGTCGTGGAGACCGGCGCCGACACCGTCGTCGAACTTGACCGCGAACTCGATCGCGGCCATGCGCTTGAAGTAGGTCGAGTCCAGCGGCGGCCGCGCGCCGGGGGTCATCTTCGCGGCGACGCCAGCGACGCGCGCGACGGCTTCGATCGGGTGCCCGAGCAGGTCGCAGTAATGGAGCTTGTAGCGCCGGCAGAGGGTGCGCGCCGCGTCGCGAAGCTCGGGATGGACGAGCGTGTACACGATCACCGCAGGGCGGCCCTTCGCGCGGTTGAGCGCGAGGTGGAGGTCGTCGACCGTCTCTACCCGCGGGTGCCGGATCTCCTCGAACTCCTGGTCCGGGAACTGCGCCTCGAGCGCGTGCACGAGCCGGACCGCGGTCTCGCCTGTGGAGTCCGAGATGACGTGGAGCTCGACCGGAGACTTCGCCACGGGCCGGAGCGTAGCCTGGCGCACCCTTCGAGCGGCGCGGCGCGCGGTGGTGCGAGGAACTGCGAAGCCCGGCGACACGCCGCAATCGGGGCGCGTACCGGTCGGCCGAACGGTTGGCGCAGATTGGTCACACCTGCGTCACAGACACGCGCGCCGCCGACCGGTAGGCTGACCGCCGTGGCAGGGGGGCGGGTCGGGACCCGTAGTTCCTCGCGCGAGAACATGAAGACCGTCGGCGAAGCCGAGCGGGCGGACGCTCAGCGCGGGATCTGTGAGAAGTCGCCCAGCCGGCCCAGCGCGTCGCGCACATCGAGCAGCAACCGCAGGCGGTTCGCCCGGACGGCCTCGTCCTCGTCCATGACGAGCACCTCGTCGAAGAAGCGCTCCATCAGCGGCGCAAGCGTTGCGCCGGACTCCAGCGCGCCGCGCACGTCGCCGTCCACCTCGACCTGCGCCAGCCCGTCCGCCAGCGCCACCTCGGCATCCTCTTTCAGCAGCGCGCGATCGAGCTCCGGCGCCGCCTCGTCGGCCGCCCGCCCTGCCAGCCGGTGCGCGCGCTCGAACGCGGTATAGACGCCGTCGAACGCCGCCGACTCACGCTCGGCGTACAACGCCTCCGCCAGCCGCGCGACCCCGCCGAGGTCGGGCGCGGCCGACGAGCGCGCGGCACGGACGAACTCCACCGGCACGTCCAGCAGCCCCTCGAGCCGCTCCTCCACGAACTCGCGCACCTCGTCCGGTAGCAACGAGCGGGGCACGATCAGGCCGCCCTCGACTGCCAGCCGGTCGAGCCCGATCGCCGCCCTCCGCAGCCCGTACGGGTCACGCGAGCCCGAGGGCCGGTGCCCGAGCGAGAACGACGTTGCGAGCGTGTCGAGCTTGTCCGCCGCGGCAAGCACCTTCCCCGTCTCGGTCTGCGGCAGCGGGCCGCCGGCCGCCTCCGGCAGGTAGTGCTCCTCGATCGCGGCGCTCACCGCCTCCGGGTAGCCGGCCAGCCGCGCGTACTCGCCGCCGATGTAGCCCTCGAGATCCGGGAACTCGCGGACGAGCTCCGAGGCCTGATCCGCCTTCGCGAGCCGCGCTGCCTCCTGCGTCGCCTCGCCGCCGCCGAGCTCCGAGACGAGGCGTCCGAGCCGGTCCGCCTTGTCCGCGAACGAGCCCGCGCCCTTGAAGTACGTGATCGCGCCGAGCCGTTCCGCCAGCGCGTCGATCCCGATTCCCACGTCCCGCTCGAAGGTGAAGCTCGCGTCGTCCAGCCGACCCTCGAGCACGTTCTCGTTTCCGGCCCGCACGAGCTCCGGGTCGCCACCGTTCGCGACGAAGGCGAACCGGTTGCCGCCGAGCGGGAAATACCGCTGGTGCGACTGCATCGCGGTCACGACGACTCGCTCCGGGAGCTGCAGAAACCGCTCGTCGAAGCTGCCCTCGAGCACCGAGACGCTCTCGACGAGATGGATGACCTCCGCGAGCACGCCCGCGGGGTCCCTCCATCCCCCGATCGCGTCCAGCCCCTCCACGATCAGCCGTCGCCGCTCCCCTGCGTCCGGCTCCACGCCGGCCTCTCGCAAGCGCTCCGCGTACTCGCGCGCGTGCGGGATCTCGACCGGCCCCGCGGTGAAGCGGTGCCCGAAGCTCGCCTCCCCGACCACCGTCTCGCCGTCCACCTTCGCCAGCGTCCAGCGAACCGGCCGCGCGAAGCGGATGCCGCTGTCGTCCCAGCGCATCGACTTGGAGAACGAGAGGCTTCGGACGATTGAATCGAGCCGCTCGGGCAGAACCTCCTGCAGCGGCCGGCCGGGCCGCTCGACGCCCAGGAAGCCCTCGCGCTCGACCAGCTCCGCCACCTCAACCCTCTGCTTCTTGGCAAAGCCCGCGGCCGCTTTCTCCCTCAGGTCGACCGGTGGCCCCTTGACCCACTCATCCGCCGTTCGTTCGGGGATCTCGTCGAAGAGCAGCGCGAGTCGCCTCGGCCCCACGAACACGTGGTCGGGCTCGGCCCCCAAGTCGCGCTTCGCGAGCGCGAGCAGCTGCCCCTCAGCCTCGCGGCAGGCTCCGGCCGGCAGCTCCTCGCAGCCGATCTCAAGCAGCAGCGACGCCATTTGCCTCCACCTCGAGGTAGACCTGCGCGACCTCGCGCGCGAGATTCCGGACCCTGCCGATGTACGCGGCGCGCTCGGTGACCGACAGGGCCCCGCGGGCGTCGAGCAGGTTGAAGGTGTGCGATGCCTTCAGCACCTGGTCGTACGCCGGGAGCGGGAGGCGCCGTTCGAGCAGCACCCGGCACTCTTCCTCGTGCTCGCCGAAACGGCGCGCGAGCACATCGACCGGCGCGAGCTCGAAGTTGTAGGCCGACCACTCACGCTCGCTCTCGCGGTACACGTCCCCCCAGGTGACCCCCGGTGCCCACTCGAGGTCGAACGCGCTGCGCTTGCCCTGCAGGAACATCGCCAGCCGCTCGAGCCCGTACGTGATCTCTGCCGGTACCAGCTCGACGTCGAAGCCGCCCAGCTGCTGGAAGTACGTCCACTGCGTGATCTCCATCCCGTCGCACCAGACCTCCCAGCCGAGGCCCCACGCACCGAGGGTCGGTTGCTCCCAGTCGTCCTCCACGAGCCGGACGTCGTGACTGGTCAAGTCGATGCCGATCGCCTCCAGCGAGGCGAAGTAGAGATCGAGCACGTCCGCGGGCGCGGGCTTGATCACCACCTGGTACTGGAAGTAGTGCTGGAAGCGATAGGGGTTCTCGCCGTAGCGGCCGTCCAACGGGCGGATCACCGGCTCGACGTATGCCGTCTTCCACGGGCGAGGGCCGAGGCTGCGGAGGAAGGTCGCCGGATTCATCGTGCCCGCCGCGAGCTCGGTGTGGTACGGCTGCATGAGCACGCAGCCGTACTCGGCCCAATAGCCCTCGAGCGCGCGGATCGTGTCCTGGTAGGTCGGAGCGGCCAAGCGGCTCAATCCTAGGGAAGAAGGCCGTCGGCACGACCGTCCAGTTGCCGTCCGTTCCGTGGACGCGCCTGCCTCCAAGAGCGGGCCCCTCGCGGGCCCGCTCTGTTGGTCAGGATGCGAGTGTCCGAAGCCTGAAGCCGCCGTGGTACTCGTACGACGCGGCGATCACGTTCAGCGCCTCCCGCGCCCCGCGCGGCGTGACGCCGGCCTCGTGCGCCTCGGCCAGCGGTCGCCTCAGCAGGCCCTCGATGCCGAGCAACCCGTCGCGCGAGAGTGGTAGCGCGCCGTTCGCACAGTCGCGACACACCGCGCCGCCGGCGCGGGGCGAGTAGCCGCCGAGCCCCGTGTCGGTGCCGCACTCGGCGCAGCTCGTGACGTGCGGCAGGTAGCCGGCGAGCCACAGAAGCTTGAGCTGGAACGAGAGCACGAGCGGGTCTGCCTGCGGCCGGCCGGGCGCCGGGTCGAGCTCGTCGAGGAGCTCGAGGAACCGCGCGAGGGCGCGGAAGGCTCGCTCGTTCGCCTCCTGCTCCGGGAAGAGGCGCAGCATTGCCTCGGCCGCGACCAGCCCGACGTTGAGGCGGTAGGGCTGCTCACGCGACTCCCGGTGCGACCGCATCAGCTCGACGCCTGTGACCGTCTGCAGCTCACCGCTGCCCTGGTGCAGGAGCAGCTCGACATGGCTGAGCGGCTCGAGGCGCGCGCCGAAGCGGGACTTCGTCTTCCGCACGCCCTTGGCCACGGCCCCGACACGGCCGCGCTCGAGCGTGTAGATGTGCAACACGCGGTCGGCCTCCCCGAGGCGGAACGAGCGCAGCACCACCGCCTCGGTGGTGTAGGAGCGGCCGGCCATCCGCGATCAAGTGTAGAGCCGGGGCAGGCCGGGAATCGACGGGGCTGTTCCTCGTTCCAGACCTCCGATGGCCGTTGTTCAGATGTATACGACCCGCTGGTGCGGCTACTGCGTCCGGGCGAAGGCCCTGCTCGAGTCACGCGGGATCGAGTTCGAGGAGATCTCGCTCGACGACGATCCGGCCTTCCGGCGCAGGCTGGTCGACCTGACGGGCGGCTGGACGGTTCCGCAGATCCTCATCGACGGCCGGCCTATCGGTGGCTACACCGAGCTCTGGCAGCTGGATCGCAGCGGCGAGCTGGAGCGCCTCGCTGCACAAGCGAGGGCGGGGCTTTCGCCCCGCCCTACGACTTGACCCCAGGTGTCCTCGACTACCTGAGCTATCGCCGTTCACTCTGATTCCAAACGTCTACGCCTACTTCTTGTGAGTGATACGGCTCAGCGCTGACAGCCGGGGCAGTACCACGTGCCACGGCCGGCTGCGCGAATCTTCTCGATCGGCTGCCCGCACCGTTCGCACGGCTCTCCCTCGCGGCCGTAGACCTTGAACTCGTGCTGCATCGCGCCGGCTCGGCCGTCCGGGGTGCGATAGTCCCGGAGCGTCGCGCCCTGTCGCGCGATCCCCGCCTTGAGCGCGGCGCGAATACCGCGATGCAGGGCGCGGAGCTCGTCGTCGCGGAGCTCTCCCGCCGGTCGCTGCGGGTGGATCCGAGCCCGCCACAGCGCTTCGTCGGCGTAGATGTTCCCGACGCCCGCAAGTCTGCGCTGGTCGAGGATCGTGGCCTTTACCGGTGCGCGGCGGCCCTCCAGCGCCTCGCCGAGACGCCGTGAGGTGAACGCCTGCGCGAGCGGCTCCCTTCCCAACCGCGCTCGAAGGTAGGGCTCGGCTTCTCCCGGCTCTGCGAGCAGCCACGTGCCGAAGCGGCGGACGTCTCGATACAGGACGTCCGATCCGTCGTCTAATCTGACAACGGCGCGTAAATGCGGGTCGTGTTCCGGAAGCACGCCGCCGTTGTCGACGTGCAACAGGGTTCCCGTCATTCGGAGGTGGATCAGGAGAGCGCGACCGGATTCGAATCGAACAATTAGATACTTGCCGCGACGGTCGAGAGCAGAGACACGCTCCGCGTCGAGCTCGGCTGCCACCTCGGTGGGGTCGAACGGGCGCGTCAGACGCGGATCGAGGATCTCGACGCGGTCGAAGCGGCGGCCGAGGAGCGCGGGCTCGAGCCGGCGGCGGACGGTCTCGACCTCGGGCAGCTCGGGCATGCGGCCAGCGTAGTCGGACGTGGCCGGGTGTCGGCGCCCGCGCCCTCGGGCGACTACGCGAGCACGTCGAGAACGACGGCCCGCTCCGGCGGCGGCTCGTCGGCGATCGTGAAGGCGACCGCGAGCTCCTCTGCCGCCGCGTCTGCGGCCGCGTCGCTGGCTGCGTGGATCTCCGCGAGGGGCTCGCCCGCGGCGACGCGATCGCCACGCTTGCACAGGCAAAGAACGCCGACCGCGTGGTCGATCGAGTCGTCCTTCGTGCGGCGGCCTGCGCCGAGGTGGAGCGCCGCCTGCCCGACTGCAACGGCGCCGAGCGCGCTCACGTACCCCGCCCGTTCGGAGAGCAGCTCGCGGACGACCGGCGCCGATGGCAGCGCGTCCTCGACGGGATCGCCGCCCTGGGCGCGGATCCACCGCTCGTAGGCGTCGAAGGCCGAGCCGTCGGCGATCGCCTGCATCGCGCGCACCCGACCCTCGTTCTCGTCGATGCCGAGGTCCGAGACGGCGAGGAGCCGCGAGCACGCTGCGAGGACGAGCTCGAGGAAGTCGGCCGGGCCTTCACCCTTGACCGTGGCGATCGCCTCGCGGATCTCGAGCGCGTTGCCGACCGCGGACCCGAGGGGCTGGTCCATGTCGGTGAGCAGGCACACGACCTCCCGCTGCGCCCGCGCACCGAGATCCAGCATCGCCTCGGCGAGCGCGCGGGCGTCGTCGAGCGACTTCATGAACGCCCCGTCGCCGACCTTCACGTCGATGACGATCGCCTCCGCCCCGCCGGCGATCTTCTTCGACATGATGCTCGCCGCGATCAGCGAGTAGTTGTCGACGGTCGCGGTGACGTCGCGGAGGGCGTAGAGCTTCTTGTCGGCCGGGACGAGGTTCGCGCTTGCGCCGATGATCGCCATGCCCGCGTCGCGGACCTGCGCCACGAACTCGTCGGTCGAGAGCTCGACGCGGAAGCCGGGGATCGCCTCCAGCTTGTCGAGCGTGCCCCCGGTATGCCCGAGGCCGCGGCCGCTCATCTTCGCGAACGGCACGCCGCAGGCGGCGACGATCGGCCCGACCGCGATCGACGTCTTGTCCCCCACCCCGCCCGTCGAGTGCTTGTCGACGACCTTCCGGCCGAGGGCCGAGCGGAGGTCGACGGTCTCGCCCGTCGCGATCATCGCCTGGGTCAGCGCGTACGTCTCGGCACTGGTCAGCCCGCGGAAGTAGATCGCCATGCAGAGCGCGGCGAGCTGGTAGTCAGGCACCTCGTCGCGCGCGTAGGCGAGCATCAGCTCGTTCAGCTCCTCGGGCGCCAGCTCGCCGCCGTCGCGCTTGCGCTCGATCAGCTCGGCCGGCCTGATCATCGGTCGGCGACGAAGACGGAGGCACGGGCGCTCGACCGGAAAGGCCCTTCGAAGTCGGGCAACGGCCTCGGCACGTCCTCGCTGAAGATGGATGACTCGACGTACCGTCGCGCCACCGCGGCATCCGGGAACACGAGCACGGCGTCGACGTCACGACGCTCGACGCGCGCGAAGTGGCGAGCGAGCTGCTCCGCCCCGTTCTCCCGCGAGAACGGCCGCTTCGGAAGCGTGAAGCCGACGAGATCCCAGAGCTCGCTCATGTGCTCGGCCCCGAGCGTGGTTGCAACGAGCCGGCCGCCGGGCTCGAGCACCCGCGCCAGCTCACCGAGCGCACGGTCGACATCCTCGACGTGGTAGAGCATCGCGTTCGCCACGGCGCAGTCGAACTCGGCGTCCTCGAACGGCAGCTCCTGGACATTCGCGATTCGCGCGTCGAGATCCCGTTCCCGCGCGAGCTCGACCATCCGCGGTGAGATGTCGGTGGCGACCACGGCTGCCGAGGTCTCCCGCGCGATGCGCTCCGAGAAGTTGCCCATTCCGCAGCCGACCTCGAGCACGCGTCGCGGCTCTGTCTCCGTCACCGCCTCGAAGGCGGTGTCGAAGGCGTCCGGCCCCTCGCGAAAGCGCAGCTGCGAGTCGCGGCGGACGGCAAGCCCCGCCTCGGTCTCGTACTGACGGCGCACGAGCTCGGGGTCGTTGAGGCGAATCACTTCGGCTGGAAGAGCTCGATCGGATTGCCCCACGGATCGTCCACGAGGCGCCAGCTTCCGGCGGGCCCGTCCACGCGCTCACCTCGCGGCGTCAGCCCCGCCGCGGCCTCTTCGAGCTCGGGCACCTCGAGCACGATTCGGTTCCAGCCGCCGGGCACCGCTTCCACCTGGTCCCGCCCCGAGCTTCCCGGACCACTCAGCCACAGCTCGAGGTCGTCCCTGTGAACGATCGAGACCGGGCCGAACGCCCGTCCCGCGCGAAACCCGAGGTGCTCGGTATAGAACCGCACCGCCGCTTCGAGGTCCTCGACCAGATAGCGGGCGATAGCCATTACGGCTCGACGATCGGCTGGCCGGGAATCCCGCGCCGGGGCGTCTTCCCTCCGAGCCACGCGTTGACGGTGGCCCCGACGTCGGCGAACTCGCCCTCCTCGTGGATCCGCCCAGCCGCGTTCCGCCCGTGGACATACGCAAGCAGGAGCGCGTACTCGCGCGAGTGGTCGGTGGACGGAGTCGTCGGATCGCAGCCGTGGTCGGAGGTCAGGATCAGAAGATCCTGGTCGCGGAGCGCATCGAGCAGGTCGGGCAGCCGGCGGTCGAAGTCCTGCAGGCAGCGATGGAAGTTGACCGGGTCGTTCCGGTGCCCCCAGAGCATGTCCGTCTCGACGAGGTTGGTGAAGATCAGCCCTGCGTCCACCTCGCGCAACAGGGTCTCGGTCTGCTGAATGCCGTCCACGTTCGACTTCGTCGGCCGCGACTCGTCGATGTCACACCCGGCGAATATGTCGCTGATCTTCCCGACCCCGTGCACCGTCTTGCCGGCCTCGCGCACGAGCGTCAGGTAGTTCGGCCGGCGCGGCTCGAGCGAGAAGTCGTGCCGATTGGGGGTTCGCTCGTAGTTGCCGGGCTCGCCGATGAAGGGCCGCGCGATCACGCGCCCGACGGCGTGCTTGCCGGTAAGGATCTCGCGGGCGATGCGGCAGCCCTGGTAGAGCTCCTCGAGCGGGATCGTCTCCTCGTGCGCCGCGATCTGGAAGACGGAGTCGGCGGACGTATAGACGATCCACTTGCCGGTGCGCTGGTGCTCCTCGCCGAGCTCCTGAATGATCTCGGTGCCCGAGGCCGCCTTGTTGCCGAGGACGCCGCGGCCGGTCCGGTGCATGAACGGGTCGATCACGTCGTGGGGGAAACCCTGCGGGTAGGTCGGGAACGGCGTCGGCGTGACGACGCCCATCAGCTCCCAGTGGCCCGCCGTCGTGTCCTTGCCCTTCGAGCGCTCCAGCAGCCGGCCGGCGACGGCGGGGGCGCCGGGCTGCGGCGGGCAACCCTCCAGCGGCTCGACGTTCCCGAGCCCGAGCGCCTCGAGGTTCGGCAGGTCGAGCCCGCCGACCGCACGGGCGACGTTGCCGAGGGTGTCCGAGCCCTCGTCTCCGTAGGCGTCGGCATCCGGGAGCGCTCCCGCGCCCACGGCGTCCAGAACAATCACGCAGGCGCGCGGCACGCGGCTATTCTAGGGCGGCTATGGACGCTGTCCTCGGGATCCTCGGGCTCGTGGTCTTCGGCTTCTGCGTGATCGTGCTCGCGGCCGCCATGACCTGGTTGGTCGTGAAGATCAGCCCAACTCGCTAGACCGGCGAGAGCGGCAGCACGTCCTCGAGCGGGTGGTAGTCGAGGCCGTGCGCCTCGGCGACCGCCTCGTAGGTGATCTTTCCGTCGAGCACGTTCACCCCCCGGGCGAGCGCGGGGTCGCGGGCCACTGCCTCGGCGAGCCCGTGGTCGGCGATCGCCTCCGCGTACGGCAGCGTCACGTTGGTGAGCGCCATCGTCGAGGTGATCGGAACCGCGCCGGGCATGTTCGCAACGCAGTAGTGCGTGACGCCCTCGACGACGTAGACCGGCTCGCTGTGCGTGGTCGGACGCGAAGTCTCGGCACAACCGCCCTGGTCGATGGCGACATCGCACAGGACCGCTCCGTCCTTCATCGCTCCGATCATCTCGCGCGTGACGAGCTTCGGGGCCACCGCGCCGGGGATCAGGACGGCGCCGATCACGACGTCGGCCTCGACGACGGACTCCTCCACCTGCAGAGTCGACGACATGACGAGGCTGACGCGGCCGGAGAGGATCTCGTCCAGGTGGCGCATCCGATCAATCGAGCGCTCGAGGATCGTGACGTTCGCGCCGAGCCCGAGCGCGATCACGGCGGCGTTGTACCCGACGATGCCTCCGCCGATCACGAGCACACTGCCCGGCGTGACCCCGGGGACACCCCCGAGGAGGAGCCCCCGCCCACCGAGCGGCTTCTCGAGGAAGTAGGCGCCTGCCTGCGCGGCGAGCCGGCCCGCGATCTCGCTCATCGGCGCGAGCAGCGGCAACGCATGGTTGTCGGTCTCGACCGTCTCGTAGGCGACGCAGGCCGCACCGCTTTCGGCGAGCGCCCGCGTGAGCTCTTCGCTCGCGGCCAGGTGGAGGTAGGTGAACAGGACGAGCCCCTCGCGTAGGAGCGTGTACTCCGGCGGCAGCGGCTCCTTGACCTTCAGCAGGAGCTCGACGTCGCTCCAGACCTCCTCGGCCGGGGCGAGCGTCGCCCCGACCGCACGGTAGGCGTCGTCCGTGAAGGAGCTGCCCTCGCCCGCCCCGGTCTCGACGAGCACGTCGTGCCCGCCCCGAACGAGCTCGCGCGCTCCCGCAGGCGTGAGCGCGACGCGGTACTCGTCCTGCTTGATCTCCTTGACGACTCCGACCTTCATCGCGGCGAGAAACCCTAGCTTCTCGAGCCGTGCCCGAGCGCCCGACGCCGCTGTCGCGAATTTGGCACAAACCGTCACAGACACGCGTGCCGCGGCTGGATACGATCGCCTTGGGGAGGAGGCCGGGCGAACCGTAGTACGGAGCGGTGCGAGGATCGCGGCGAGGCCCGGGCGGAGTGTGAGCAAGGAGCGCTGGCGGGACGAGGCGAACGAGCTGGCAGAGGCGCGGTCGCGCGGCGAGATCGACGACGACCGCTGGTTCGCGTCGATGGCAGCGATCTTCGAGGGGTCGTACCTCGCCGGCGACAACCCGCGCGCACAGTCGGGCTTCAGCGGCGACGAGGTCCGCTGGGAAGCGGCCCGGCGGCCGATCGCCGAGGCGATCGACCGGGAAGGCACGTTCCTCGACATCGGCTGCGCCTCCGGCTACCTGCTCGAGTCGATCGTTCGCTGGGCTCCGCATCGCGTCGAGCCGTTCGGGCTGGAGCTCACGCCCGCCCTCGCCGAGCTCGCACGGCGCCGGCTTCCGCAGTGGGCCGACCGGATCTTCGTCGGCAACGCCCTCACGTGGCGGCCGCCGCGGCGGTTCGACTTCGTCCGCACGGAGCTCGTCTACGTGCCCGCCGAACGGCGGCGCATGCTCGTCCACCACTTGCTCGACGACGTCGTCGCTCGGGCCGGCCGGCTCATACTCTGCGGCTACGGAAGCCCGCGCAGCCGGCTCCCCACCGACACCGTCCGGGATACCGTCCGCTCCTTCGGCCTGGAGCCGGAGCTCGAACGCGAGATCGAGGCGCCCGAGGGCGGCGGGCCCATTCTTGAGCTCGCCGTGTTACGCGCCGGCTAGGCGCTCGACGAGCCGCCGCTCGTCAGGCCCGAACCACGGCGGCGTGCCTGCGGCGGCGTTCTCGCGTGCGTGCGCCGCGTCGCGGGTCGCGGGAATGACGAGGTCGACCCTCGGGTCCGAGAGTGCCCACTTGAGCAGCGCTTGCGGCCACGTCTGGACGCCGAACGGCGACAGCGGCTCGAGCTCGTCCTGCGAAGGCGAATGCCGCAGTAGGGAACCCTTTCCGAGCGGCCGCATCACGATCACGGCCACATCCAGCTCCTCGGCCAGCGGCAGCAGCCGCTCCTCGCACTCGCGTTCGTACGGGTTGAGCGGGACCTGCAGCGTCCGGAACCGCCGCGTCGAGAGCGCCCGCTCGAGCTCACCGAACGCGGAGCGGTCGTAGTGCGTGACTCCGAGCTGCCCGATGCGCCCGGCCTCGCGCTCGGCCTCGAGCCAAGGGAGGTGCTCTTGCCAGGAGACGACGTTGTGCACCTGCTCCACGTCCACCCGAGAGAACCAGTCGACCTGCTGCTCGAAGTGCGTCCTGCCGTCCTCGACCGAGCGCGACCAGATCTTCGTGGCGACGACCGCTTCGTCGCGCCTCTCCGCCAGCACCTGCGCAAGGGACGCCTCGGCACCGCCGTACATCGGCGACGAGTCCACGGCCCTCGTGCCCGCCTCGAAGGCGGCGCCCACGACGCGCCGCGCCAGCTCGACGTCGCCTCCGAACGTGCTCCAGGTGCCGAGGCCGACGACCCGCCCAAGCCGCCGCTCTTCCACTAGCCCAGCAGCTCGCGGGTGGCGAGGCCCGCGCTGTAGGCCGCGGCGAAGAACTTCGGGTCCTCGTCGGGGCCTCGCCCCATGTGCGAGAGCGGCAGTCCCGCGCAAGCCTCACGCCACCCGTCGCCATGCATGGCCGCGACGACCGGCTCGCCGCGCACCAGTGCGAGGACCGCTTCCGTGTGGTGCGAGATCCCCCGGTGCCGCGTCCGTTCATCGGCTCCGGAGACACGCTCGGCGACGACCGGGACGCCGCCGAGGGCCAGCGCCGTGTTGGCGGCCTCCGCCGCCGCGAGCCCGCCGTGGCCGAACCGCGTACCGGTGCCGACGATCCCGGGACCGATCGCGCAGACGGCGACGTCGTGCTCGCCCCGCGCCCAGCCGAGGGCCGAGGCAACCGAGACGCACTGGACGTCGGCGTCGAAGCACGGGGCGACCGCGGCGGTCGCGTCCACGAGCCCGCGCCCCTCGAGCACACGCAACGTGTCCGACAGCGACACCGGCAGGGCACCCCCTCCGAGTTGGACGTACGCCACGCGCAGGCCTTCGAGCGCCGCGCAGACCGGAGCGACCTGGCTGTGCAGCGAGCAACAGACGACCGGCATCCCCGCGAGCTCGGCACTTGGGTCACCCGCCTCCTCCACGTGCACGCGTGCGTGCTGTAGCGGCGTATACGGCAGGACCATCACGTGCGCGCCCTCCTCCGGCGCGAGGTCGAGGCCGCGGGTGAGGTTCGCGTAGAGGACGTCGAACCCGCCCGAGCCCAGGCCGAGCTCGCGCGCCTGGACGTTCACGAGCACCTCGTCCTCGAGCGCGACGGGCCCGGTCAGCGACGGGTACGCGACGCAGTCCACGCCGTCGACGTCGAGCCTGACGAGGCCGTCCAGCCGCTCGCGGATCGCGGTGACGCGGCCGCGCCGAAGACTAAGCGACACCGTCGACCTCGCCCGCGGCCTCCACCAGCGCCAGCGTCACCTCCACCATCTCCTGCAGGTCGGCGACGGCGATGCGTTCGTCGGGCGTGTGGATGTCGGTCATGCCGTTCGCGAGGTTGACGCACTGGAGGCCGCGCTCATTGAAGACGTTGGCGTCCGCGCCGCCGCCGGAGAGGATGTACGACGGCTCGTGCCCGGCCCGCTCCAGCGCCGTGGCCGCGAGCCGCACAGGCAGATCGTCGCGTCGGAACCGGTAGCCCCGCGAAAGCCCGGAGACCTGGGTCTCGACCTCGCACTCCTCGAGGCTCGCCGCGAAGGTGACCGAGTCGACCATCTCACGCACGAGGTCGGCGAGCTTCCGCTCGTCGTGGCTGCGAGCCTCGGCCGCGAAGCCGCACCACTCGGGGACGACGTTGCGCGCCGTCCCGCCTTCGATCCTGCCGACGTTGGCGGAGGTCTCCTCGTCGAGGCGGCCCAGGCGGAGATCGGCGATCGCCCGAGCCGCCGCGGCGATCGCGGAGCGCCCGTCCTCGGGGAACATCCCAGCGTGCGCCGCGCGGCCGTGAAAGCGGACATCGAGCTTCTGCTGGTGCGGCGCCCCTAGGATCACCTCGCCGACCGGCCCTGCGTGGTCGTAGACGTAGCCGTGCCGCGCCCTGAGCCGCGACTCGTCGAACGCGGCCGCCCCCAGCAGGCCGACCTCCTCCTTGGGCGTGAACAGCAGCTCGACACCCGAGTGCGCGCGCCCGTCCTCGACCAGCCGCGCCGCCGCGTCGAGCATCGCGGCGACCGCGGATTTGTCGTCGGCGCCGAGGATCGTGCCCGCGGCGTTCCGCACGACCTCGTCCTCGCCGACGACCGGCTCGATCGGCGCCTCGGGCGGCACCGTGTCGAGGTGGGCGCAGAAGAAGAGCGGCGCGCCTGTTCCACCCGTCGGGTCGAGCCGGCAGAAGACGTTCCCCATCGTCGAGCCGACCTTGGCGCCGGCGTCGTCCTCGTGCCCCTCCAGCCCGAGCGCGGCGAGGTAGTCGAGCACCCGGTCGGCCACGGCTCGCTCCTCCCCCGGCGGGCTCGGGAGCGCCGCCAGCTCGAGGAAGAGCGACAGCACGTCGGGCCCCCAGCCTGGTCGTCGTCGAGCCATTAGGCGATCGTAGACGCGCGCGCTAGATTGGATCCATGAGCTCGTCCGAACCCCTCGTCCAGAGCGTCTTGCTCGGCGAGGCGGTCGAGCACGCGCCGGTGGCGATCCTCGTCGCCGACGAGGAGATGCGCTACGTCGCCGCGAACGCGACTGCCTGCGGCCTGCTCGGCTACACGCGCGAGGCGCTGCTCAAGCTGCGCATCACCGACATCGCGCGCTACCCGGAGGCCGAGGGCGAGTTCGAGGCGATGATCGCGACCGGCGAGCTGATGGGCCGGACCACAGTCGTCTGCAAGGACGGAACGAAGCGCAGCCTGCGCCACCGCTCGAGCGAGACCAGCATCGCCGGCTTGACGTACTACGTGTCCGTGCTCTGGCCCGATCCCTAGCCGGAGGCTGCCACGGCTGCCCCGGCGCGATCGCGGGAGCGGGCGAAGGCGGCGCCGACGAAGTCGCGGAAGAGCGGCGCCGGTCGGGTCGGCCGGGACTTGAACTCCGGATGGAACTGGCTCGCGACGAACCACGGGTGATCGCGTAGCTCGACGATCTCGACCAGCCGCCCCTCCTGGAAGGTTCCGGAGACGACGAGCCCCGCTTCGACGAGCTGCGGCCGGAAGTGGTTGTTCACCTCGTAGCGGTGGCGGTGGCGCTCGTTGATCACCAGCTCGTTGTAGGCCGCGAGAGCGCGCGTCCCCTCGGCGAGCTCGACCGCCTGCGCACCGAGCCGCATCGTCCCCCCGAGATCCTCGATCTCCTTCTGCTCGGGGAGCAGGTCGATGACCGGGTACGGCGTCTCGGGATCCATCTCGGTCGAGTTCGCCCCCTCGAAGCCGACCACGTGGCGCGCGAACTCGCTGACCGCGACGTGCATCCCGAGGCAGATGCCGAGGTAGGGAATGTCGCGCTCACGCGCGACGCGGCACGCGAGGATCTTCCCCTCCCACCCTCGCGAGCCGAAGCCGCCGGGGACGAGCACGCCGTCGACCGACTCGAGCTCCGCCTGCGCCTCCTCGAGCGACATCCCCTCCGCGTCGAACCAGCGCACGCTGACGGAGCAGCCGTGGTGGACGCCCGCGTGCTTGAGCGCCTCGTGCACCGAGAGGTAAGCGTCGTGGAGCTTGACGTACTTGCCGACCAGCGCGATCTCGACCTCGCCGGCGCGCTCGGCCCGGATGCGCTCGGTCAGCTCGAGCCACTCGCCGAGCTCCGCCCCGTCCTGCGGCAACCCGAGCTTCTCGCAGACGAGGTCGTCGAAGCCCTCCGCCTGCAGCGCCGAGGGAACGAGGTAGAGATCGGAGACGTCGGGGTTGGCGATCACGGCGCGCGGGTCGAGGTCGGCGAAGAGCGCGATCTTCTCCCGGATGTCAGCCGAGATCGGGTCGCGCGAGCGCGCGACGACGATGTCGGGGTGGACGCCGATGCGGCGCAGCTCGTTGACGGAGTGCTGCGTCGGCTTCGTCTTCAGCTCGCCAGCGGTGTCGATGAACGGCACCAGCGTGACGTGGACGTAGCAGACGTTCTCGGCGCCCGCCTCGCGACGGAACTGGCGGATCGCCTCCAGGAACGGCAACGACTCGATGTCGCCCACCGTGCCGCCGATCTCGGTGACGACGACGTCGCAGTCGCTCGCCTCGGTCGCGCTGCGGATGCGCTCCTTGATCTCGTTCGTGATGTGCGGGATCACCTGCACGGTCGAGCCGAGGTATTCGCCCTTGCGCTCCTTGCGGATGACGCGGTCCCAGATCGCGCCCGCCGTGTGGTTCGCCGTGCGCGAGAGGTTCTCGTCGATGAAGCGCTCGTAGTGGCCGATGTCGAGATCGGTCTCGGCGCCGTCCTCGGTGACGAACACCTCGCCGTGCTGGAACGGGCTCATCGTGCCGGGGTCGACGTTGATGTACGGGTCGAACTTCTGCACCTGCACCTTCAGGCCGCGGGCCTTCAGCAGGCGGCCGAGCGATGCGGCGGTGATGCCCTTGCCGAGGGACGAGACGACGCCGCCTGTGACGAAGACGTACTTCGGCGGCCGGCGGGCCATCAGAGGCGGCCCATCCGGTCGAGCTGCGAGAGGCCGGGCGTTCGCTCGATCAGCGCTCCGAGGGACCGTGTCTCGCCGACGACGGTGAGGCCGGCCAGCGCTGCGATGGAAAGGATCTGACCCCGGGCCGTGAGCTTGCTCACGGATCCATAACCTAGCACGGCCCCGAACGCGTTCGCCCCTGCGTCACCCAGCATCGTCATCTCGCGGAGATCGTACGGAGCGAGCAGGACGGCGATCGGGACGTAGCCCTTCGCGGGGCCGCGGACGAGCGCGGCGCCGGCGAGGAAGGCCTTCAGCGCCCGGCCGGGTCGCGTGTCGAGCTGGTTGAGCGCGTTCGCGGCGAGCCCGACGAGGGCCGCCCCACGGACCGAGCGGGTTGCGACGAGGGCGACGGCGGGGATGCCGACGGCCTTCGCGACCCCGGTGGTCGAGCCCTTGCCGAGATGGGCCCGGAAGCCGCGCTCGGGGCCGCTCCAGAGATCGTCGGCGAGCCCGAGGAGCGCCGCGGCCGCGACGCCGAGCCTGATGCGGGCGGGGGCGCGCGTGCCGCCGAGCGCGACCAGCGCGCCGACCAGCGGCAGCCGCAGGCCTCGGTGGTTGAGCGCGGTCGGGCCGCAGGCGAGCGCCGCGTCGAGCAGCTGGCGACCGCGGTGGAGGAACCCGCGCGGATCGCGCCCGGTCACGCGGTGGCGCAGCCGAAGCTCGCGCTCCTCCACCTCGAGCCCGGCGCGCACGGCGTCGATCGTCAGCCGCACCTCGCAGCCGAAGCCCGGAGCGAGCGGAAAGCAGGCCTCGCGGGCCGCCGGCGAGAGCGCGCGCTGGCCCGAGAGCGGCTCCCGAGCCTCGAAGCCGCTGCAGGCCCGGACGAGCGCGCGGGCCGCGCGCTTCGCGATCCCGAAGCCGCCCCCTTGCCGTTCGGCGAACGCGGCGATCGCGAGGTCGGCGCCGCCGTCGAGGAGCGGCGTGAGGTCGCCGTCGAGGTCGGCGTCGCAAAGGAGCAGCGGCCCCGCCCCCGCCTCCCGCTCCGCCAGCGTCAGAGCCTGGCCCTTGCCCAGGCGGGGAAGCGGGACGACGCGCGCGCCCGCTTCACGCGCCGCGGCACGAGTCGAGTCGCGGGAGCCGTCGTCCGCCACGACGACCTCGGCCTCCGGGAAGGCGCGGCGAAGCGCCTCGACCGCGGGCCCGATCCGCGCCTCCTCGTCCCGGGCCGCAATCAGGACGGTGAGCGGCTCAGCCACCCGCGGCGGCGCGCGTCGGCAGCGGCGGCAGGGCGCCGTCGCCGGCGGAGTCCTTCACCCCGTACTGACCGGGCGGCTGGCCGGCAAGCAGGAGCACGAGTGCGAGCCGCCCGACGGGCGTGTCGACGTCGTCCACAGTGGAGAGACCCGCCTTGCGGTAGACGGCAATCGCCGAGTGGGCGGCGTCGGTTTGCTCCGCCCCGACCGCGGGTGCGTCCGCAGAGGCGAGCCCCTCGTACAGGCCGAGCAGGAAGCGACTCGTCCCTGCGCGTTGGGGCGCGACCGTGCGCACGAGCACCACCCCGTCCGCCGGAGCCTTCCCCCCTCCGTCCTGCTCCTGGACGAGCGCGGCCGTGAGCGAGTTCCAGAGCGGGGTCTCGCCGCCGGCGACGAGCTCCTCCCCGAGGGCCCGGCCCAGGTTCTCGAGGCGGCTCTTTCCGGTCAGCCCGGCGGCGGCCGGCTCTGCCGTGAGCGCCCCGTCGATCTGTCGCGCGTCGATCGGCACCTTCAGGGCGCGGAGGCGCAGCTGGAGGGCCCCGGCGTCGGTGAGCGCGCGGCTCACCGCTGACCGGGTCTCGTCGTCGACCGAACCGACAAAGACGACGGCGATCTGCTTCCCGCGCAGGCGGTTGTGGACGAGCGCCGGGTAGGTCTCCGTGATGAACGTCCGGGCCGCCTGGCGCTCACGGTCGCGCTCGGTGGACTGCTTCGCCGACTGGTCGATTTGCTTCTGCAGCCTTGCTACCTCGCCCTCGAGCAGCTTCGTCTTCGTGCTGTCCACGAGGCCGCGATCCGAGATCCCGACGCCCACGATGATTCCGATCACGAGCGCCAGGAAGACGGCCGCGAGCGAGGCGACGTGGTAGCGGAGATCGAACATTCAGAGCTCCGCCGCAGTCTGGCACAGCGCGTGGAGCCGCCTGAGCGCATTCCGGGGCAGGGAGCGGCGCAGGCCGACGAGGAAGGGGCCGCTGACCGTGAGGACTGCGCGGGTGCGCCGGTTTCCGTCGTCCGCGAGCGTGAGCTCGACATCGAGGCGCTCGACGGTCAGGTACCAGGCGACACGTGTTGGAGGCTCGACCTCGAGGACCATCAGGGTCGACTCGACCGCGGGGCGACGGAAGAGCGAGGGCCGCATCCCGGCGTGGAGCTTCCAGCGCGCGCCCGGCGCGAGGCCGCGACGGTCCGGGGTGACGTCGGCCACTCCCGGCCACCAGTCCGAGAGGTGGCGAGGCTCGGCGAGGAAGAGCCAGACGTCCTCGAGCGGCGCGAGCAGCTGACGGGTTTCCGTGTAGCTCGGCATTTCGGCGCGAAGTGTTGCTGTTTCGTCACGGTCCCGTTCGCCACACGCGCGGTTTTCGCTACTACGATCGACTCGGGGAGGAGGTCACGGGTTCCAGCCCAGGGACATGGCCGAAATAGCCGTGTTCGCCCGGAGTTTCGCCTCCGGAAAGCCCCGGAACTAGCGAGCCGTTGGCCTAGCCGAGCCCGAGCAGATCGCGGACCCGCTGGCTCAGCAGGCCGATGAAATGGCGCAGCCCGGGCGAGGCGACGATCGCCACGACGACCGCGCCGAGCCCGGCGACCGCGAACAGCACGAGCGGCCAGATCCCGACCTGCCGGCTCACCAGGCGCGAGACCCCCTTTGCGTCGATCAGGATCTCCCCCACCTTCAGGCGCGTCACGAAGGTCGACGACATCCCGGCGCGGTCGCGCTCGAGGAACTCGATCAGGTTGAAGTGGGTTCCGACCGCGACGATCAGCTCGGCGCCTCTCTCGAAGGCGAGCAGGAGGGCGATGTCCTCGCTGATCCCCGGCGCGGAGACGGTCGCATAGGCCAGGCCGAGCCCCTCGAGCCGCGACGCCCCGGGTGCAGCCCCGTCGCGGTACGCATGGACGACGAGCTCGGCCCCGCAGCGCAGCGCCTCGTCCGAGACCGAGTCCATGTCGCCGATGATCACGTCGGGCTTCGTGCCCGCGGCGAGGAGCGCATCCGCCCCGCCGTCCACGCCGACGACGACCGGCTTGAAGTCGCGCACGTACGGCCGCACGATCGCGAGATCGCGCTTGTAGCCTGGGCCGCGCGCCACGACGAGCGCGTGCCGCTCGCGAAACCGCGTCTCGAGCGGCGGGAAATCGATGCCCTGGGCGAGCAGGCGCCCCTCGTCGCGCAGGTACCGGAGCGTGTTCTCGGCGAACCCCTCGAGCGCCTCGGTCACCCTCCCCTGCTGCTCGGCGAGCGCGCGTCCGAGCTCCTCGGCGCCGAGACTGCGGCCGTTCGCGACGCAGGTGCCGTTGCGGAAGAGGCTGGAGCCGCGAACAGTGACGTCCTCGCCGTCGCTGAGCTCGTCGAAGAGCGGCGCGTCCGGGGCGTCGATCAGCCGCACGCCGCCGCGGACCAGCAACAGCGGCCCGGGGTTGGGGAACCGTCCGCTCTGTGAGCGCGCGACGTTGACGACGACGCGGACACCCGAATCGAGGAGCTCCTCGGCAGAGACGCGGTCGATGTCCTGGTGGTCGATGATCGCGACGTCGCCGGGCCCGAGCCGGCTGACGAGGCTCTTCGTCCGCCGCCCGAGCTTGGCGCGACCGGTGAACTCGACGAAGCTCATCGCTGCTGCTGCACGGCCGAGATGAACTGCTCGCCGCCGAGCATCCGCCGGAGCTCGTCACGGCGCTCGACCTCGCCGAGCTGCTCGATCGTCGTGTGCGTCGGATCGCCCGGAACCTTCTCGACGCGAAAGTGGCGGTCCGCCAGCGAGGCGATCTGCGGGAGGTGCGTGATCGTCACGACCTGCGCCCGATCGGCCAGGCGGCGCAGGGTCTCACCCACTGCGTGGGCGGTCTGGCCGCCGATCCCGGCGTCGATCTCGTCGAAGACCATCGTCTCGCCGCCGCCGACCGCGGCGATCGCGAGCGCGATCCGGGAGAGCTCGCCCCCCGAGGCGGTCTCGGCGACCGGCGCGAAGGGGAGCCCGGCGTTCGGCCGGATGAGAAAGGAGACCTCGTCGGCGCCGGTTGGGCCGGGCTCGCGCTCGCGCAGCTCGACGCGGAACTCGCCTTCGCCGAGGCCGATGTTGCCGAGCTCCTCCGCCACCGCCGCCGCGAACGGCTCCGCCGCCGCCTGCCGTGCGGCGCGGAGCTCCCCGGCGAGGCCCGCGGCTCGCTGCTCGGCGGCGGCGAGCGCCTGCGCAGCCGCTTCGACGGGGTCGCCCCCGCCGTCGAGTGCCGCGAGCTCCGTCCGTGCCTCCTCCGCCCGCGCGAGCAGCTCCTCGTAGCTCTCGCAGCGAAAGCGCCGCTTTGCCTCCGCGATCCGGCCGAGCTCCGATTCGACGTGCTCCAGCCGATCGGGCTCCGCTTGCAGCGACGCGAGAAACGCCCTCAGATCGGACGCCGTCTCGCGCAGCCGGAGCTCGACGTCACGCAGCTCGTTGCCGGCACGCTCGAGCTCGGGAGAGAGCCGCTCCAGCGGCGCGACCGCGCGCTCTGCGAGCGCGACCAGCCCCGACGCGCCCTCGCCGTCTTCGGGAGCCAGCGC
>Ga0307320_10000147_pt1 | contig 24438 bp, 18 predicted proteins | sample ER_DNA_369_FD_194495 | JGI IMG/M metagenome (GOLD analysis project Ga0307320, IMG submission 194495) | Bulk soil microbial communities from the East River watershed near Crested Butte, Colorado, United States - ER_DNA_369 | ecosystem: Environmental > Terrestrial > Soil > Floodplain | place...
TGCACAGCACGGCGCCGAGCAGAAGGCGCTTCCAGAGACCGGTTCGGGGGATGTCTTCGAACATCAGGCGATGCGCAGCGGGCGCTCGTCCTGGCCCATCTGACCGGGCAACAGGTTGACGAACTCGACCAGCGCCCTCCGATAATCCTCCAGCGACCGGATCGACACCCACTCCTCGGGTCCATGGTGGCCGTCGCCCACCGGGCCGCACTCGACCGCGGGAACGCCCGCCTCGAGGAAGGAGATGGCGTCCGACGCGCCGTCGCGCCCGACCGAGAGCTGCTCGCCGGGGGGTGGCGCTATGTGCGAGATCGCCTCGCCGAGCGCCTGCACGAACGGATCCTCGCGCGCGACCATGGCCGGTCGGCGGTGAAAGACCTTGATCACGTTGGCGTCGGGCAGGTCGTTCACCGCCGCCTTGATCTTCTCGGGCTCCTGCCCCGGCAGGTAGCGCACGTCCACGTCGATCACGCAGACGTCGGGCACCTTGTTGAGCGCGTCCCCGCCCAGGATCCGGCTGAGGTTGACCGACGGGCGGTCGAACATGTCCGACGACTCGCGGGCGAAGGGCAGGGTCTCGATCTGGCGGAAGATGTCGAAGGCCTTGAGCACCGCGTTGTCGCCCACCCAGGGCGTCGAGCCGTGGGCGGCCTTGCCCGCCACCTCGATCCGCATGGCGAGCACACCCTTGGCCTGGATGCCGATGTGCATGTTGGTGGGCTCACCGGTGATCGCGAAGTCGCCGATGTAGCCCTGCTCGACCAGGTAGTCGGAGCCACGCTGCTCGAGGTCCTCGGACTCCTCGTCGGCGACGCAGACGAAATGCACCCGCACCCGCTCCTGAGCGGCCAGGTCGTGAAGCGCGCACATCATGGCCGCCAGGCCGCCCTTCATGTCGTAGGCGCCGCGGCCGTAGAGGCGGTCGCCGTCGATGTGCGGCGCGAACTGCTCCGGGCGCCCCGGGACCACGTCCAGGTGACCGTGGAGGACGATCGTCGGCTCCCCGTCGGAGGGCCCCACGCTGGCCGCCAGAAGCGGCCTCCCGTTGTGCACGCCGCCCTTCACCTCCACGTCGCGGGCCTCGAGCCAACCCTTGACGAAGCCGGCGGCGCTCTGCATGCCTTCGAGGGTGGACGTGTCATAGGTGAGCAGGCGCTCGGTGAGCGCTCGTTCATCCATCCCGAGGCGAGGATAGTGAGACTGTCGGAATTGGGGAGCCGCCGACGGGGCCGGTCGGGCTACTCTGGCGCCGTGCGCGCCCCCGTGCCCTCAGGACGACGCCTGCCCGACCTGCGCTCGTTCCTGGGCGGCCTGAGGACGTCGGATACCGGGCGGGCGGCGGGGCTCGGGGCCGCCGTGATCGCCGCCAACGTGCTCGCGCTCATCTTCACGATCATCTTCGCGCGGATGCTCGGGGCGTCGGGATACGGATCCCTCGCAGTGCTGCTCTCGGCCTTCATCATCATGATGGTCCCGGGCTCCGCCCTGCAGATTGCCGCCGCTCGCGAGATCAGCCAGGATCGCGCCGCGGGCAATCCCAACGTGGGCGCCGGCGTCCACCAGTGGCTGATCAAGCTCGCCGCGGGCACGCTGATCGTGGCCGCAATCGCCATCCCGCTTCGCTCGCTGATCGGTGCACTGATAAACGTCGATGAGCTGTGGGCGGCGGCGGCGGTGCCGGTCACGGCCATGCTCTGGATGATCCTGGCGGTCCAACGCGGGGTGCTCCAGGGCTTTCAGCGCTACCAGATCGTGGCCTTCAGCATCGTGGGCGAGGCCTGTTCGCGCATCGCCTTCGCCCTCTTGCTGGTCGGGGTGGGGCTGGACGTGACGGGCGCCTTCCTGGGCAGCGCGCTCTCGCTGCTCGCCGTCGCCTGCGTGCTGTTGGTGCCGCTGCGGCGCCAGCTGGCGGGCACGACCCTCGACCACGAGAGCCCGGCGCGGCTGCGCGACCTGCTCGCCGGCGCCTGGGTTCCGGTGATCGGCCTCACGCTGCTGCTGGCGCTGCAGGAGGTCCACATCATCATCGTCAAGCACGAGGCGAGCGGCGACGCGGCGGGCTCCTACGCGGTCGCGGCGGTCGCGGCCAAGGCCATCATCTGGATCGCGGTCGGCCTGGGGATGTATCTGCTGCCCGAGGCGGCGCGGCGAGGAAAGACCGGCATCGACGCGCGACCGATCCTGGTTCGCACCGTGGGCCTGATCGCCGCCGCAGCGGTGCCGATGGTCCTGATCTACACGTTCGCCGGCAAGCCTCTCCTCGCGGCGGTGTTCGGCGACGACCTGACTCAGGCATCCGACGCGCTCCCCTGGCTCGGAATGGCCATGACCCTGCTGGCCTGCGCCTATCTGTCGGTTCAGTACCTGCTCGCCATGGGCCGCGCCAGCTTCATCTGGGTGCTGGCGAGCTGCCTGGCCCTGGAAACGGTGCTGCTGATCATCATCGGCGCCGACCTGGCGGCCGTGGCGCTCGCCCTCTTCGCCGTGCAGGTGATCTGCGCCTCCACGACCCTGCTGCTCTCGGCTCGGCAATCCGGGCCCAGCAAGGGCGCTCCGGTGACCGTGTGACTCCGGTTGGCCCCCTTGTGCTGCGCTAGGTTCCGTCGTCTCATGACCCGGGACGCCAACCCACGGCCGCTCCACATCCTGGTCTTGGTGGACCGCGACTGGACGCACCCGCAGGGCGGCGGCAACGGAACCAACCTCTACGGCCAGATCTCGCGCTGGATCGCCTGGGGTCACCGGGTCACGATCGTCACCGGCTCATATCCCGGAGCCAAGCCGGTGGAGGAGCTGGCCCCCAACCTGACCGTGCACCGCAAGGGCGGGCGCGCGTCGGTTTTCGCGCGGGCCTTCTGGACGGTCAAGCGGGGAGTCGGGCGCGACGCGGACGTGGTGCTGGAGGTGATCAACGGGATCACGTTCCTCACCCCGCTCTGGCTGCGCAAGCCGCGGGTGGCGCTCGTCCACCACGTGCACGACGACCTCTACGTGAACGAGTTCGGCCGCCTCGGTCACGTGCTCTTCTGGGCGCTCGAGGCCCTGCCGTTGCGCCTCCTGTACGGCCACGTGCCGTTCCTGACGATCTCGCAGTCGGCGCGCGAGGACCTGATGCGGGTGGGCATTCCGCCCGACCACATCACGGTGGCCTACCTCGGTGTCGAGGCGGGACCGTTTCGGCGCGGGCAGCGCGCGCCCGAGCCGCGGCTGCTGTACCTGGGCCGGCTCAAGGCCTACAAGCGCATCGAGAACGTCCTCGCCGTGCTGGAGGCCGTGCCGACGGCCACGCTCGACATCGCCGGTGACGGCGACCACCGCGAGGATCTCGAGGCCGAGATAGAGCGTCGCGGGCTCACCCCGCGAGTGACCATGCACGGCTTCGTCGACGAGGAGACGAAGACCAAGCTCTACGGGCAGGCCTGGATCGCGCTGACCGCCTCGTCGTCGGAAGGCTGGTCCCTGACCGTCATGGAGGCTGCGCTGTGCGGCACACCGAGCGCGGCGCTCGCCGTCGGCGGCCTCTCCGAATCGATCATCGATGGCGAGACCGGAGTGCTCGCACACAGCCCCGAGGAGCTCTGCCGGCGAGTCCGGGAGGTCGTCGAGAATCCCGAGCTGAGGGAGCACATGGGCGACGAGGCCGAACGGCGGGCCCGGACGTTCACCTGGGAGCGCCCGGCCGAGACCAACCTGGAAGTGCTGCAGCGCGAGGCGGCCGCCGGGCGACCGGCGCTCGGGGGCGTTCTCGCTCAGTCCGAGACCGCGAAGGCGGCTGTCCGCTCGTGATCATGGGCACCCTGTCGGCGCCGCTGCTCGCGCTCAGCCTCCGCGGCATGCCTCGGCCGGCCGCGGCGTGAGCTGAGTCGCGGTGGACGACTGGCGGTACCGGGAGCTGTACCAGCTCGAGGATCGGCATTGGTGGTTTCGCGGCCGCAGAGCCGTCATCTGGGCTCTGCTGGCCCGCGCGGGCATCGACCGCGCGCCGCGGCTGCTCGACGCCGGGTGCGGTACCGGCCGCAACCTCGTCGAGTTCGGGCGTCTCGGTGACGCCGAGGGCGTGGACGTGTCCTCCGAGGCGGTGGACTTCTGCCGCCGGCGGGGGCTCCACGGAGTGACGCAGGCGCCGCTCGAGGACCTGCCCTTCGAAGGCGGCCGCTTCGACCTGACGCTCGCCACGGATGTGATCGAGCACCTGGACGACGACCGGCGTGCGCTACGCGAGCTGCGTCGCGCGGCGCGCCCGCGGGGACGGTTGCTCGTCACCGTTCCCGCGTACCGCTGGCTGTGGAGCGAGCACGACGAGTCGATGCACCACCGGCGCCGCTACACCGAGCGCGGGCTCTCCGACGCCCTGAAGGCCTCGGGCTGGGAACCGCAGATCCGAACCTACTTCTACACGGCGTTGCTGCCCGGGGTGGCGGCGGTTCGGCTCCTTCGCCGCCTGCGGCCCCCCGAGACCCCTCGCTCGGACATGACCCTGGCTCCGGCGTTCCTCGGTCGCCTGCTGGAGCTGCCGTCGACGGGCGAGGCCAAGCTGATCGAGCGCGGGGTTCGACTGCCGGCCGGCGTGTCGGTCGGCGTGGTCTGCGTTGCCCGCTGACGTGGCAGTCGCGGAGCGGTCGAGGGCCATGCGGGACGCCTCGAGAGGAGGGCGGGCACGCGAACGGGCGATGACGCTGGGCTTCGCGGTCCTGTCCTTCGCCGTCGCGCTGTGGCAGCGGCCCGGGTGGGCGACCACGGACACCAAGATCGACCTCCACGTCGACCCGCTGCGCTTCCTGTCCGACGTGGCGGCGGCCTGGACGCCGACGACCGACCTGGGCGACGTCCACAGCGCCCAGTACAGCGGCTACCTGTGGCCGATGGGGCCCTTCTTCGCCGCCCTGCGCGAGCTGGGCCTCGCTCCCTGGCTGATCCAGCGGTTGTGGCTGGGGCTGCTGCTTGCCCTCGCGGCCTGGGGAATGCTCCGCCTGCTCGACGTACTCGTCGGCCGGCCGCGCGGCATCGCTCACCTGGTAGCGACGGCCTTCTACCTGTTCAACCCCTACACGGTGTTCAACACCGGCCGCGCCACCAGCGCCCTGATCGCCTACGCCGCCCTGCCCTGGCTCCTGATCGTGGTGCACCGCGGCGTCCGTGCCGTGCACGGATGGAGGGGCTGGCGGGGCTGGTGGTGGGCGGGCGCGTTCGCGCTCTTGCTCACCTCGTCGGCGGCGGGCATCAACGCCGCTGTGGTGGGCTGGATGCTGGTCGGCCCGCTGGTTCTGCTGCTCTACGAGCCGATCACCGGAGCGGTGCGCTGGCGCGACGCGGGCGGCTTCTTGGTGCGAATGGGAGTGCTCGGCGTGCTGGCGTCGCTGTGGTGGATCGTGCCCCTGCTCGTGCACGTCCGCTACGGGATCGACTTCCTCCAGTTCACCGAGCAGCCGCGATCCATCTGGGGCACCAACAGCATGAACGAGTCGCTGCGCCTGATGGGCTACTGGACTTCCTATCTCGGTTACGGCTACGGCGTCGCGCGCCCGCTGTTCGACGACAGCCCCACGCTGCTCTACAACCCGCTGGTCGTCGGGGCCTCGCTGCTGCTGCCCGCCCTCGCCACGTTGGGATTCCTGTGGACGCGCCGCTTCCGTTACGGCCCCTTCCTGATGTTGCTGGTGATCGTCGGCGTGTTCATCATGGCCGCCGGCTTCCCGGAGGGCACCCAGGTGCGCAAGGCCATGGAGTGGATCTACCGCGAGGCGTGGCTCGTGCGCTTCATGCGCACCACCCAGAAGGCGGCCCCGCTCGTAGCCGTGGGCGTCGCGGGGCTGCTGGGACTGGGCGCCCGCCTCGCGTGGGCGCGCCTGCGTGAACTGAGGCCCGGGCGAGGCCGAACCGCGGCGCTCGTGGGCGCTCCGGCCGCCCTGGCCGCGCTCATCGTGCTCGCCGGGCTGCCGCTGGTCCGCGGGGAGGCACTGGACAGCCAGCTCAACTGGGACACGATCCCCGCGGCGTGGACGGAGGCCGGCAACGGCCTCGATCGCGAGTTGCCCGAGAACTCGCGGGCGCTGATCCTGCCCGGCTCGGTCTTCTACTACTACAGCTGGGGCGGCACGGTCGACTCGATTCTCCCCCGGCTCACAGAGCGCCCGGTGGCCGGCCGCTACGAGACCCCGCTCTCCGACCTTCATTCCTTCGAGCTCTTGACCACCGTCGACTCGCTCGTGCAGCAGGAGCGGCTGTTCCCCGGCCAGCTGCGTCCATTGCTCCGCCTGATGGGAGTCGGTGCGGTGGTCAGCGGAAGCGACGACGACCTCTCGCGCAGCGGCTCGATCGACCCCGCCTCGGCCGCTGCCGAGCTGGCCGGCCAGGACCTTCGCGTGCCCAGCCGGCGCTACGGGCCGGAGGGCTCCCACCCGCCCCGGCCGGGGGACCTGGGGGCGCCCGTGGACCTCCCGCAGGTGCGCCGCTTCGATCTGCCCACCGGCCGCGGCATCGTGCACGTCGCTCCCAGGGGGCCGGCCACGATCGTCGACGGCAGCGCCCCGGGGCTGGTCGACCTGGCCGCGTTCGGAGCCCTGCCCGAGCGCAACCCCGTGCTCTACGCGGCCGACCTCTCGGCCGGGCAGCTGAGAGCCCAGGCCGATGACGGCGCCGAGATCGTGGTCACTGACTCCAACCGGCGCCGGCAGTTCATCCCCCAGTTCGCCCAGCAGAACTTCGGTCCCACCCTGCCCGAGAACGAGGACATCAACAAGAACGCGGCCTCGACCAACCCGTTCACCGAATACGGTGCCGACGCCCAGACGGTCGCGGCGCTCGAGGGGGCGAGCTATGTCCGAACGCCAAGCTCGGCCAACGCCGCCCAGTTCCCCGAGCACGCCCCGATCGCCGCCTTCGACCGCGACCCATCGACCTCGTGGCTGGCCGACCGCCTGGCGCCGGACAGCGCGTGGTGGGTGGAGATCGGCCTCGACGAGCCTCGCGCCGTGCCCTACGTCGACATCCTGCCCGCGCGCGGCGATCGCGGCATCGTCCGGGCCGTCGACGTGAACGGCGTGGCCTCGCCCGTGGGGCGCGGCTGGACGCGGGTCCGGCTCGACGGCTCGACTGTCTCGAGCCTGCGCGTGAGCCTGACCGACGTGGACCAGCCCGAGGTCGGCCTCGGAAGCGGCGGCGGGCTGCGCGAGGTGCGGATTCCCGGCGTGCGCGCCAAGGAGCTCCTGCGCGCGCCGATCGTGAGCGGCCGGGCGCTGGCCGGCCGAGACCTGAGTCGAGTCGGCCTGACCTACCTCTTCGAGCGCACAACGGGCGACACGCCCTTCGAGCGCGATCGCTACGTCGCCGACCCCACCATCGGGCGCTTCGAGGACCGCGGCGATCCAGAGATCCGGCTCGACCGCGCGGTGTTCGCCCCGGCGGCGCGCGCCTACTCCCTCGACGCGTGGGTTCAGCCCGCCCTCGACGCTCCCGACACTGGTTTCGACCGCCTGGTGGGGATGGATCCGCGGACGTCGTACGACTCCTCCAGTCGCTTCCACGACCTGCCCCGCTACCGCGCCTCGGGCGCTTTCGACCGAAGCCCCGACAGCGCCTGGATCGGGCTCTGGGTTCGCCCCGTGGCCCCGCTGCCGTGGATCTCCTGGCGCACCGACCGCCCGCGGACCGTCTCTCACCTGCGTCTCACACCCGCTCGCCAGGCCGTCCGCCGGCCGACCCGGGTGCGCCTGTCCTGGCGCGGCGGGTCGACGCCGGCGCTGTCGGTGGCCCCGGACGGCGGCGTTGTGCTGCCACGCCCCGCGCGGGCCCGCGCGTTTCGCCTGACGATCCTGGCCGCCCGCTTCCCGCGCGACACGGCGCCGCGCGAGCGGGCCAACCGGGGCGTGGGGATCGCGTCGCTGGCGGTGTCCGGGCTGCCGGCGGCGCGTGTGCCGCGCGCCGGGGCGCTGCGCTCCTCGTGCGGCTCGGTGGCCATACAGGTGGGCCAGAAGCAAGCGCCGCTGCGAGTCGACGGGACCATCGAGACACTCGACGCCGGCCGCCCGCTGCGCGCTCGCTCCTGTCGCGGGGAGGTGAGCATGGGCGAGAGCCTCCAGCGCATCCGCTCACTCCCCGGATCCTTCAGCGTCGACCTGCTGAGAATGCGCTCGCCCGCGCCCCGGCCGGCGCCTTCGTCGGGCGGCGGCAAGGTGGTCGACCCCGGGCGCCTCGAGCGCAGCTCGGTCGACGGCGTACGCGTGGCGCTCGACGGGCCCTCGTGGCTGGTGCTGGGCCAGAGCTACAACCGCGGCTGGGAGGCCACCTGCGACGGGCGCTCGCTCGGCGCGCCCCGGGTGATCGAGGGCTACGCCAACGGCTGGCCGGCGCCGGCGTCCTGCCGTGAGGTCAGCTTCGCCTTCGCTCCGCAGGCCGGCGTGCGCACGAGCTATCTCATCTCGGGGGTGGTCTGCGTGCTGCTGGTGCTCTTCCTCGTGCTGGGGCGCCTGCTGTTCGGGGGCGAGCGCCCGCGGGAGCCGTCCCGTGCGCCGCTTCCCGACCCCGCCCCGCGCGGCATGCCGCTGCTGCGCTCGCTGGCGATCGCCCTGGTCATCACCGTGCCGCTGAGCCTGTGGTTCGCGCTGCGCATGGGCCTCGTGATCGGCCCGCTGGTGACGTTCGTCCTGTGGCGCGGCGTGGGCCCCCGGATCCTGATCGCGGGCGCGGCGCTGCTGCTGGGGGTGGTGGTTCCGCTCCTGTACGTGGTGGTCGGCCCCGACAACGACGGCGGCTTCAGCTTCGGCTACAGCAATTCGCTGCTGCTGGCGCACTGGGCCGCGATAACCGCGGTGTTCCTGCTGGCGCTGAGCTGCTGGAGGGCCCTCGCGGCGGCCCGCGTCGAGGACGGGGATCCAAGTGATCTCAAGCCCGCCAAGTGAGCATGGTCGTCCATCACGTGCTGCTCGCTCTCGCGGTCGTGGGCGTGGGCGACGCAAGCGTGCGCGCAGCGTCGATACTGGTCTCCTTCGGGTTGGAGCGCGCGCTCGCCGCCACCGTCCTCGCGGTAGCGGTCGTGGTGGTGGAGACACTCGTCCTGGGAATGTTCGGCCTGGGCTCGAGCACGATCGCGCTGGTCGCCCTGGCGGCGCTCACCTGGGTCGCCGTAAGGCTCTGGCTTCCCGCCCCCGAACAGCGGCCCGGTGCCGAGCTCAGCCGCTGGTGGAGCGGGCTCGACACTCCTCTGCGCGTTGGCGCGGCCGTGTTGGCCGGGGCCGCCGCCGGGTGGGTCGCGTGGCAGCTTCGCTACCCGTCGATCGGGTTCGACAGCAGCCTCTACCACTACGCCCAGGTCGCCGGATGGGTGGACAACGGACGCCCCGGCTCGATCCTGGACCTCAGCTACGACCTCCCCTACGGGAACTATCCGCTGACCGACGAGGTCGTCCTGACCTGGTTCGCCGGAATCTCCCGCAGCTTCCCTCCCCTGGTCCTCTGGAACCCGGCGATGCTTCTGCTGCTGGGACTCGCGAGCTGGGTCACCGTGCGCAACCTGGAGGTTCCGCGCGGAGCGGCGCTGCTGGCCGTGGCGGCGATCGTGACATTGCCGCTGTGCGTCCACCAGCTCAACGAGCCCCAGACCGATCTTCCGGCGTTCGCCTGGCTGGCATGCGTGGCGGCGTTGTCCAGCGGCGCCAGCCGGACGCCCCTGTTGGTGGCGCCTGCCGTCGTGGCCGCCGGCCTGGCCGTCGGGACGAAGACCACGCCGGCGGTGTTGGTGGCGGCGTCGCTGGGCATCGGGCTGTATCTCGCACGCCGAAGGCTCCGGCCGCTGGTGCCCTGGCTCGCGCTCGCCTCAGCGGTCGCCTTGGCCGTCGGCGGGATCTGGTACGTCCGAAACCTCGTCCAGCACGGCTCCCCGTTGTGGCCGTTCGCGGCCGCTCCCTGGGGGGACCCGAGACCGCGCTTTCTCGAGCTGGTGGACACCAAGCTCGTCGAGCGCCTGAGCGCGACGCTGGACGGTCGCCTCGACATGTACGCCGGTCAGCTGGCCGGCGGAGTGGCGCTGCTGGCCGGAGCGCTGCTGGCTGTCGTTCGGGGTGCCGTCCCGGGTGGGCTGACTCGCTCCCTGAAGCTGGGGCTGCTCACGGCCGGAGGCGTTACCGTCCTCGCCTTGCTGATCTGGTCGACGGCCCCCGGTACCGGGCTTCCCAACGCGGCGGGCCTGCTGTTTCCGGAGACCTGGCCGGCGTCGACCGTGCGCTACCTGCTCCCGGCCCTCGGCGCCGCCACCGTCGCCGTGGCCCTCGCCGGGCGCGTCGGCGGGGTAACGGGAACCGTGGCCACGATCGCCTTGGCGGTCTCGGTCGTGTGGAACGTCGTGAAGGACACCCAGCTCGGCGTTCCCTACGTGCCATCGGCGCGCACGATCGTGCTCGGCGCGATCCTGGGCCTGCTCGCGCTGGCGGCGGGAGCGATTGCGTCGAGGGCCATGGAGCGCCGCGGACGGCCTCCCCGGCCGGCGCCCGCGGTCGTGGTCGTGGTGGTCGCGGTTGTCGTGGGGGTCGTTCTCGCGCCCGCCGGGGAGGGCTTCGTGGCGCGCCACGCGAAGGTCAAGGGGTCGACCGCGCTCGGGCCCGGTGTCGCCGCCTTCCTCGCCAAACAGCCGCACTTCGAGCGGGGCGACATGACGATCGCCTTTGCCTCGCGCGGCCTGCAGGCGCAGTTGGCCGGCGATCAGCTGAGCAACCGCTTGGAGCTGATCCCCGCCCGGGAGGCCTGCGCGAGCGTGCGTGCCTTGGCGCGCAAGAGCGTCCTGGTGGTGTCCGATCCGGCCTTCCTGGGCGGCCTGCTCGGCATAGCGCCGTACGGCGCGCACCGCTGCGTGGCCGGCCGCCGCCCCGCGTACCGCGATGAGGCGTTCCGGGTCTACCTGCCGGGGTCGCCATGAGCTCTGAACGAAACCCGGTCACCCGGCGCGATGTGACCATCGTGGTCGTGATGCCCGCTCGCAATGCCGCCCGCACCCTGGAGCGAACGGTCTCGGGCATCCCGAAGGAGTGGGTCGACGAGATCATCCTCGTGGACGACAAGTCCACCGACAACACGGTCGACGTCGCCCGGGACCTGCCGATCAACGTGATCTGGCATCCGCACAACGTCGGCTATGGCGGCAACCAGAAGACCTGCTACCTGGAGGCGCTCCAGCGCGACGCCGACATCGTCGTCATGCTGCACCCCGACGGCCAGTACGAGCCCACGCTGATCCCACAGATGGTCACGCCGATCCTGCTGGGCGAAGCCGATCTCGTGCTCGGATCGCGGCTGGCGGAGCCGGGTATGGCCCGGGCGGGCGGCATGCCGCTCTACAAGTACGTGGCCAACCGGGCCCTGACCGCCGTGGAGAACCGGCTCCTCGGCACCCGCCTCTCCGAGATGCACACGGGCTACCGCGCGTACTCTCGAAGGCTTCTGCTGCAGGTGCCGTTCCTGCGCAACGCGCTCGACTTCTCCTTTGACTCAGAGATGCTCATGCAGTCCATCCATCTCGGCTTCCGCGTGGCCGAGGTCCCGGCACGCACGCGCTACTTCGACGACGCCTCGTCGATCTCGCTTCGCCCCTCGGTGGTCTACGGGGTCAAGACCCTGTGGGCGGGCGCGCGCCTCGTGCTGCATCGCAACGGCATCGTGCGCTCGCGCAAGTTCGAACCGTGAGCCCCGCGTGAACTGTGTCTGGTGCGGGCGCCCCTTCGACGCCGGGGCGCCCCGACTGGAGGGACGCCGCCTGTGCCCCCACTGCGGGGCCGCCACCACCGACCCATGGCCGGACGCGGCCGCCCTGGAGCGCGCCTACGCGGACTGGTACCGGCCGGCGAGCGGACGCTTCGCCGGTCCCGGCGATCGTCTCCTCCGCCGCACCCGCGGGCAGCTGGCCGGGCGGCTCGCCCGCATCGCCCCGCCCGGCACGGTCCTGGACGTCGGGGCGGGCGAGGGCGTGCTGCTCGACGCGCTGCGGGCCCGCGGCAGGAAGGCAATCGGGCTCGAGCGTGTCTCGACACGCGCCGACGTGCACGCGGTGGACCTCGAGGAGCTCGACGAGCGCTTCGCCGCGATCGTCTTCTGGCACTCACTCGAGCACCTACCCGCGCCGAGCCGCGCCCTGCGACGCGCCGCGGAGCTGCTGCTCCCCCGCGGGGTGATGGTGATAGCGCTCCCCAACGCCGGCAGCCTGCAGGCGAAGGTCTTCGGTGACGACTGGCTTGCCCTGGACCTGCCGCGACACCTGGTGCACCTACCCGCCGACGCCCTGCTCGCGCGCCTTTCCGCACTCGGGCTGCAGGTCGAGCGCGTGAGCCACCTGCGAGGTGGGCAGGTCGTGTTCGGCTGGCTGCACGGCCTGGTCGGAATGCTGCCACGCGTCCCCGACCTGTACGACGCCCTGCGGCGCCCGGCGGCGCGACACCAGGCCGTGGACAGCCGCGGCCGAGCCGTCGCCCTGGCCGCCGCTGTCGTGATGCTCCCCGCGGCGCTCGCCCTCGCCGGGCTGGAGGCGGCGCTGCGGCGCGGGGGCAGCATCTACGTCGAGGCGCGCAAGCCGCGTCCATGATCACCGGCGAGCGGGTCACCACACGCGCTGGGGCGTTCAACCCGACATGGCAGCGCCACGTCGCCGCCTACGAGGCATCGGCGTCCTTCCTCGGACCCGGGCGGGTGCTCGACCTGGGTTGCGGGGTCGGGCACTCGTACGAGCGGCTCGGGCCGCGCGAGACGGTCGGCGTGGATCTCGACGCCGCAGCGCTCGCGGGCCAGGCCCGCGAGACCGTGGTGGCGGACATGCGGGCGCTGCCCTTCGCGGCCGGGAGCTTCGGCTCGGTCGTCGCGGTGCACTCGATCGAGCACGTGGCCGAGGCAGACAGGGTGCTGAGCGAGGTGCGGCGGGTGCTGGAGCCGACGGGCGTGGCGGTGTTCGTGACCCCCAATCGCCTGACCTTCGGGCGCCCGGACGAGATCATCGACCCCTACCACCACGTCGAGTACGACGCCGATGAGATCGCCGCTCTCTGCGTCCCGCACTTCGCCGACGTGGAGGTCCATGGGCTGTTCGGCTCCAAGCGCTATCAGGAGCTGTTCGAGGAGGAGCGGCGGCGGCTCGACCGCTTGCTGCGCATGGACCCGCTGCGGCTGCGCCGTGCGGTTCCGCGCCGGCTGGCGCAACGGCTCTACGACCTGATGCTGACTCGGGCTCGGAGCCGGCCCGATCCGCGCGCCGCCGTCATCGGCATCGGCGACTTCGAGCTCCGCGACGACCGCCTTGCCTCGTGTCTCGACGTGGTAGCGGTTTGCCGCTAGCTTGCGCCGCCGTGCCCGCCCGGCCCCCTACGCGAGTGCTGCTCGCCGTCGCGCTCATCGCCGCCTGCACGCTGGCTCTGCAGGTGGCGCTGACGCGCGTGTTCTCCGCCGCGCTCTTCTATCACTTCGGGTTCCTGGCGATCTCCCTGGCCCTGGTGGGCACCGGCGCGGCCGCGATGGTCATCTACCTGCGCCCGCGCTGGTTCGAGTCCTCCGCTCCGGCTGCGTCGCTGGCTCCCTGGTGCGCCGCCCTCGCGATGTCGCTCGTGGTGGCCCCCGCCGTGCTCGTCCGGCTGGATTACTCGTTCGAGTCGTCGATCACCCTCAGCTTCGCCCTCACGCTCGCGCTGGCCTCCCTCGTGGCGTCGGTGCCCTTCTTCTGCGCCGGGATGGCGATCACGCTCGCGATCACGCAGAACACCGGCTGGATCCATCGCGTGTATGCCTCGGATCTGCTGGGGGCCGGCCTGGGCGCGCTGGCCGTGGTCCCCGTGATGTGGAGCGTCCCGGCCCCCTTGCTGCTGGCCGCGCTGGGCCTGGTGGCGGCCGTCGCGACCGTCCTCTGCGCCGACTCGCCCGCCTGGCGGCGGCGGGGCATCGCGGTCATCTCCGTCGCCCTCGTGGCGGTCGGTCTGGGCGCCGCCACATCGCTCTACGAGCTTCCGGCCGCGATCGACGGCGACACCGTCGCGGACCGCTGGACGCCGCTCAGCCGGGTGGTGGGATACGCCTCGACGGGATCACCCCGCTTCGGCACGCTGACCTACGACCGCGACTATGCCCCCGTGCCACGGCATCGGCGGGGCGAGCCCCTGCCCGATTGGCGTTCGCTCCAGCTTGGCCCTCAGAGCATCGGCTTCGAGATCGCTCCACCCGGTCGCAGCCTCGTGATCGGAGGAGGGGGAGGCCGGGACATCTACAACGCGCTCTCGTCGGGCGAGCGGCGCGTCGACGTGATCGAGCTCAATCGCGCGATCGTCGACGTGGTCGACGACGACCTGGGGCGGAGCTTCGGGTCGCCCTACAGCCTGCCCGGAGTCGACGTGCAGATCGGAGACGGACGCTCGACGCTCGCCCAGAGCGATGCCCGCTACGGGGCGATCAACCTCGGCTTCACCAACACGCTGAGCGGCAACGCGGCGCAGGGCTACGCGCTCACCGAGAACAACCTCTACACGACCGAAGCCATGGACGAGTACTTCGACCATCTCGCTCCGGGAGGTCTCCTGATGGTCTCTCGGATCTACCGGCTGGTCGGCGACGAGGCCCTGCGGGCGACGGTGCTCACGCTCGCCGCACTCGAGGATCGGGGCGTGCAGGACCCGGCCCGGCACGTCGTGGTCCTCCTCGCCAAGGACCTGTTGACCGCAAAGCCGTTCGGCACCGTGCTGGTCCAGCTGACTCCGTTCACGCCGGCCCAGCTGGCCCGCATCAAGCGACTCGCGGGCGAACGCGACTCGCAGGTGGCCTTCGCGCCCGGCGGCCCGTTCCGACTGGAGTGGAAACAGCTAGCGCGGGCGTCCTCACCCGAGGCCTTCTGCTCGGGCTATCGCGTCGACGTGTGCCCGACCAGCGACGACAAGCCCTTCTTCCTGAACTTCGAGCGCCTGGGCCAGATCGGCCAGCCCACTCCCCCGGGCTACCTGTTCACGGTCAAGCCCTTCACGGTGCTGCTGGTGGCGCTCGGCATCCTGCTCGCGCTCTGCGTGCTCGCCTTCGCGCTCCCTCTGGGGCTGGTCGCGCGATCCGACCGCCCGCCGCTGGGCTCGCTCGTGCTGTTCGCGGCCATCGGGATCGGCTTCCTGGTGTTCGAGATCTCGATGATCCAGCGCTTCGTGCTGTTTCTCGGCTTTCCCACCTACTCGCTGAGCGTGGTGCTCGCGGCGCTGCTCTCGTTCACGGGGCTGGGCGCCGGCCTGTCGGGGCGGGGGACAGACCAGAGGCACGCGCTGACCACCGCCATGCTGTCCGTGAGCGCCCTCATCGTCGCGGCCGCCTTCGGGCTCAGGCCGCTTCTGGCCGCGCTGATCGACCTGCCCTTCGGCGCGCGGATTCTCCTGACCGCGATGGTGCTCGCGCCCTACGGGCTCCTCATGGGAATGGCCATGCCGATCGGCCTGAGAAGGCTGTCGAGCCTGTACCCGAGGGGCGTGCCGTGGGCCTGGGGCATCAACGGCGTCACGTCGGTGTTGGCATCGGTCCTGGCGCTGACGGTCGCCATAACCGCGGGCTTCACCGTGGCCACGCTCGTGGCCGCGGCCTGCTACGCGATCGCCGCGGCCCAGGCGATGTGGGGCCGATGGCCCCGCGATGACGACGAGAGCATCACGCGGGCCGGCCGGGAGGACGCCGACGGTTACGCAGGCCGACTACGCCGACGGCCAAGACCGCGATTGCGCTCAACAAGCTGATGATCCAGCCGGCGCGGAAGCTGGCCGGCTCGTAGCGAAACTCGACCTCGTGGGTGCCCGCCGACAGGGGTACGCCGCGCAGCAGGTAGTTCACCCGCTCGATCGCCACGTCGCGGCCGTCCACCGTCGCCTTCCAGCCGGGATAGTCCAGGTCGGTGAGCACGAGTAGCCCGGCGCGGGACGCTGACGCGCGAGCCACCACCCGCTCCGGCTGGTAGGACACCAGGCGAGCCGAGCCCGCCGCGGCCCCGCCGCCCCCGTCGTCCTGCGGGAGCCCCGGGAGCTCGCGCTCGGTCACGGCCACGCGGCGGCCGTCGAAGCCGGGCGCCGTGGCGGCCACGAGCGCCTCGCGTTCGGTGTCGACCGTGTGCTGGCGGCTCACCACGAACACGCGCGGAAGCGCCCTTGCGTTGCGGTAGATCACCGCGTCGGTTCCGCGATAGGCCACGCTCAGGCCGGGCCGGCGCAGCGGCGGCTCGCCGGGGCTGACCATGAAGTCGGTCACGCTCAGCAGGTTGAGCGCCCGGATCGAGGCCTCGGTGTCATTCGCGCGTTCGGTGGGCTGGGAGATCGTGGGCCGGTTGTTCACCGAACGTCGCCACAGCTTGTCGTAGCGCCCCTCGGTCGGATAGTCGTAGCCGCGTGCGTCGTAGAGGCCGAAGTTCATGGTCTGATCGGCCGGCAGCGGGTCGAAGGGGGTGAGTCCGAGCCCGGCGAAGCGGTTCGGCGTACGCGATTGGAGGTACCGAGTCGCGTCCGTCTCGGGCATGACCGCCTCCTCCTTGGTGATGGCGGGGTTGTAGCCCATGTTCGCCCGGAAGAGGTCGACCGCGAGCAGGGCGAGCGTCGCCGCCACGAACACGGTGGCGGTCAGCCGCAGCGAGCCGCGACCGCGCAGGCGCAGAGCGATCAACACGAGACCCAGGAAGGCCAGCGGCAGCCACTGGAGCAACGCGCTCATGCGCACGATGTCGGCCTCCGGACTCTCCCCGGAGGTGGGCACGGGCGGATCGGCGAAGCCCCATGCCACCTCGAGCGCCGTACGCAGTCCGGTGGCGGTGAGCTTGCCCGCACCCACCATCCACAGAAGCGGCACAAGGAAGATCACCGCCGCCACCGCCAAGACGATTCCCTCCCGCGGCAGCGCGTCGCGCCGCGCACTGAGCTCGTCGAGGCCCCACCCGGCCAGCAGGCCGAGGCACAGCACGAAGAAGACGATCATCGGCTGCTGGTGGGTGCTGCTGAAGCCCGGGAGGCGCTCGACCAGGTCGAACAGCGGCGGGATGCCGATGACCATGATCACGCAGAACAGGGCGAACAGCGCGACCGCGATACGGGTCGCCGTCGGGCGGATGAGCAGGGCGGCGGGCGCGAGCATGAGCGTTACGGCGCCCGCGTACCAGCCGCGCAACTGCATGAAGGGCTCGATGTTCGACCCCTGGCTTGAGCGCCCCCAGTAGTCGTGAAGGAAGAGCCCGAAGAGGTACTTCCGCGGCCAGTAGTCGCTCGTCTCGCCCGCGCGCCGGCCGTACTCGTCGGACTGCAGCAGCAGCTCGCCCAGCGGGAGGATCACCACTGCGGCCACGGCGGTCCCGGCGATCAGGGCCAGCGCGAACGCGGCCGCCGGGCGGATTAGTGCGCGCGGCGCGAGGCGCTCGGTGCGCCAGTGCAGCAGCAGCCGAAAGACGAAGAAGGCGAGCGCCACGAACAGAACGTGGAAGGTGGTCTCGGCGTGCCCGCCGAAGTAGCTGAGCGCGACCAGGATGGCCAGCCCGGCGCCCGGCAGGAGCGCCGGTCTTCGGGCCGTAACGCCGACCAGGATCAGCATCCAGGGCAACACGGCCCAGATCGCCGGCTGATTCCAGCCCAGCAGCAGGATGAAGAACGTCCCGAAGGCGAAGACGAGGCCGGTCAGCAGAGCGCCCCCGAAGCGCATCCCGAGCCAGCGCGCGAGTGCAAAGGCCCCGAGCGCGGCCACGAAGAGCTTGAGGGCGGCGATGACGGCGAGCGACTTCCAGAAGGGCAGGAGGTAAGCCGGAAGGTTGAAGAGCGAGAAGACCGCGGACTGGTTGTTGGCCAGGTAGGGCCGGCCGCCCGAGATGTAGGGATTCCACAGCGGGATGTGCGGCAGAACGTCGCCCGTGTGGCGAAGGAAGGGCTGGAAGACGAGCGGCTGGTCGGCGAGCTCGAAGTTCGAGCCGATTCCAACCACGCTCGCCGGCCTGCTCGCCTGCCACGGCGGGTTGTTCCAGAGGTAGTCCGACGCCGAGAGCGTCTTGCCGGGCAGAAGCCCCGGCCCCACCATCACCACCGACAGAACGGCGTAGATCACGGCTGCCGCGAGGGTCGGCCGAGCCCGCAGCCAGGCGAGACGCCCGCGGCCGGCGGCGCTCCTCGAGGAGATTTTGGGATCGGGTATCACGTTCACGTGGTCACGCCGGTCCCCGGCGCACCGCAGGCTTCGGGCGCAAGGCGGCGCAGAATAGCCGAGACCTCTTCAGGCTTTGGCGTGAAAGACGCGGCTGCCGAAGATCAGGAAGTTGGCGGCGGTCACGACCACCACGGCGCCGAGGTAGACCACCTGCGAGGAGAGCCCCAGCGGGGAGGGGAGCACGGCCACGGCCGCCGCGGTCGTCGCGTACTGGAGGCCGGCGAGCAGCAGATAGCGGCCCGCCTGTTGGTGGACCGAGAGAACGAACTCCTCGTGGTGGACCCAGACGAACACGCGCTGCAGCGTGAAGTGGACGCACAGCCCGAGCGTGTAGCCGATGACCAGAGCCACCTGGAAGGCGACCCCGAACACCTGCGCCAGCAGGGTGGTGGTAGCCACGTAGACCACCGTCACGACCCCGCCCGCAATGGCGAAGCGAACTCCCTGGCCGAGCCGGCCCGACTCGGGGGAAGCCAGGTGGCGGACCCTCTCGCGTGCGCTCATGAGCCACGCAGGAAGGCGTCGGTCTCGGTCAGCGCCTCGGGCGTGCCGATCTCGTAGAAGCGCTGGGTGGCCTCGAAGCCGAACAGCTCGCCGCGGTCCGCGAGCCGCTCGTAGAGCACGGCCAGATCGCGCTCCTTCTCGTCGACAGCGTCGAGCGCCCCCGCCTCGAGCCCCCCGAGGCCGTAGTCGATCCAGGGCATGTCCGCGGTCGGGTTTCGCTTGTCGTAGCGCAGCACCCGACCGTCACGAAAGAGCACGTTGGAGGTGTCCCAGCGCCCCTCGTTGCGCAGCACGGTCATCACGGCGGGCAGGCCGCTGGCCCGCCAGGCCGCGTCGACGTCCTCGTAGGGCAGGCGCAGATAGGTGTCTCCGTAGAGAACGAAGAAGCGCTCACCGAGCAGCGGCAGAGCCCGGCGCACGGCCCCTAGGGTGCCGTCGAGCTCGGGCGCGTCGTGGCTGTAGCACACCTCGAGGCCGAAGCGGGCCGGCCCGATCGCTCTCTCGATCTGCTCGCCCCGGTAGCCCACGCACACCACCACCTCCGCTGCTCCGTGGTGGGCGAGCAGCTCGAGCTGATGCAGCAGAAAGGGACGGCCGGCCACCTCCAGCAGCGGCTTGGGGGTATCGCGCACCCGCTCGCCGAGTCGCGTGCCCAGGCCTCCCGCGAGGATGCACACGGGCGGCAGTGTGCCGCCCGCGCTCACTCCTCCTCGTCCTCCCAGCCGTAGCGGGATTCGACGATGTACTTCGGACGGTCCCGTATCTCCTCATAGCTGCGCCCGACGTACTCGCCCATCACTCCGAGCGAGAGCAGTTGGAGGCCGCTGAAGAAGGAGACCACGATGACGATCGTGGGATTTCCGATGGGAAAGTCGACTCCGCCGAGCTTGAGGCCCAGGTAGACGATCGCCAGCAGAAAGGCAAAGCCCGACAGCGCGATGCCCAGGAACGAGCTGACCTGAAGCGGGTATCGAGAGAAGCCGATCACGCCGTTGAGGCCGATGAGCAGCGAGCCGAACAGCGGGTTGTACTTGCTCTTACCAGCAACGCGGGGATCGCGGTCATAGGGGACGCTGGTCTGGCGAAAGCCCACCAGACCGACCAGGCCGCGCAGGAACCCGTGGCTTTCCTTGAGCGCGACCACATTGTCCACCACGCGACGGCTCATGAGGCGAAAATCGCCGGTATTGGGCGGGATCTCGACCTCGGCGATGCGGGCGATCAGGCGATAGCCCAGCGCCGCCACGATGCGCTTGGGCAGCGTCTCACCCGCCCTCGTCCGTCGCTGCGCGTAGACGACGTCATAGCCCTCGCGCCAGCCCCTAACGAGCTCGGGGATCAGCTCCGGGGGATCCTGCAGGTCGCAGTCGATGACGACGACCGCGTCCCCGCCGGCGGCCTCCATCCCGGCCAGCGTGGCCATGGGCTGGCCGAAACGGCGCGAGAAGCGCAGCATCTTCACCCGCGGGTCCTGCTCGCGCAGGCCGAGAACCAGCTCCTCCGTGCGGTCGCGCGAGGGATCGACGCTGAAGATCAGCTCCCACTCGAGGTCGAGCTCGGACAGCACCTTCGCGAGGCGCTCATAGGCCCGCTCGACGTTGTCCTCCTCGTTGTAGGCGGGCACGACGACGCTGATGGTGGCGTGGGGCTCGTGCCTGGCGCCGACGATCGAGGGGCGCTCGGTCATGGGTCTAGGCCCGGGCGACGCGCGACGGTCAGCCCGCGAATGCCGGCGGGGGGCCTCACGCCTCGCCTGAGCAGCGCCTCCTCCAGCCGCAGGACAGCACGCATGGCACCGGAGTTACGCCCCTTGGCGATATCTGCCGTCACGCGCCGCTCGATCTCCGCGTTGCCGAGCCGGGCGTAGCGGCGACGATTGCGGCCCTTGATCAGCGCGAAGGCCGGGAACAGCAGGCTGCCGAGGTGCAGGTCCTCCTCGACCTCGAGCCCCGCCCGCCGCGCCTTGGCGGCCAGCTCACCGCGGGCGTAGCGCCGCGCGTGACCGAGGAAGCGGTCGTAGTAGTCATAGAGCCGCCGTCCGGCCGGCACGACGAGGACGGCCCGCCCCGCCGGCCGCAGCACGCGTCGCAACTCGCGCAGGGCCGGCCCGTCTTCGGGTAGGTGCTCGAGCAGGTTGAGGCTGATCGCGCCGTCCACGCTCGCGTCGCCGAGCGGCAGCCGGCAGGCGTCGGCCTGCACGAGCCGCGCGTCGGGCACGCTGGCGTGCGCCTTGACCAGGCCCGCCGCGATCAGGTCCACGCCGATCAGGGCGGCCTGCGGATGCGCTTTGCGCAGGTCCTCGAGCAAGTAGCCCGTCGAACAGCCGAGATCCATGAGCACTGAGCCCGGGGCGACGGGACCCAAGCGAGCGAGCGCGGCGCGCCGCGTCCAGACGTCGATCGGATGATTGCGGCTGCTCTCCTCGTGAAGGGCCTCGAGCGCGGCGGACCAGTGGACGCCTTCCCCCCCATCCTCGACGTAGGAGAGAAACGGCTCGACGTCGCCGTCGCCGGCGGCCCACCCGCGATCGAAGGACGGAGGCGCCGCGAGGCCGGGAGGGGGTCGCAGCTCGATCGCCGCCTCGGCGCTCACGCCCTCTCCTCCTCGGCCACCGGCGCGAACTGCACGCCGTCGATGCGCCGCAGCGTGGCCAGGTCGGGCGTCGTACGCAGCCGCTGACCGAACCCGGCGTCGCGCCAAGGGTCCCACACTGCTGAGATCAGCCGGCCCGTGAAGGGCACCGGCTCCGGATCGCCCAGCAGCAGGCACACCAGCTCGGCGGCCTGTGCGGCGGGAACCCCGCCCTCCTCGAGCTCGCGGCGGGTGCGCTCGTAGTACCCGGCGCCGGCGGAGCCGGGTCCGGCGGCCAGCGTCGCCTCGTGCATGCGCGTGGCCACGAATCCGGGGGCTACGCAGTTCACGCGCACGCCCGACTCCTCCAGCTCGACGGCCAGGTTCTCGCTCAGGCGCACGACGGCGGCCTTGGAGGCGGCGTAGGCGTCGAAGCGCGGCAGCGGCCCGGTGCCGCCGCCCCCGCTGAACGTCACGACCGCCCCCTCGCTCGCGCGCAGCGCGGCGAGGCAATGGTGCACGGCCAGCAAGGTGCCGAACACGTTGACCTCGAGGGTGCGGCGAAAGCGCTCCGGCTCGTAGCTGCCGATCGGGCCGACCGGGTCGAGCACCGCGGCCGCGCAGACCAGCCCGTGCAGCTCGCCCAGCTGCGGAGCGATCTCGCGCCACGCGGCCTCGTCGCTGACGTCGAACGGATGGGCTTCGTGACGGTCTCCCGGCAACCCGGCTAGGGTCGCCTCCAGCTCCTCGGCGCCGCGCGCGATCAGCACGAGCTCTGCGCCGCGCTCGGCCAGCGCGCGCGCGACCGCGGCGCCGATCCCCATCGAGCCGCCGGTGACGACGATTCGCCGGCCCTTCATCGCGCGATCGCCTCGCGCATGCCCGCATAGGGCCCGCCGGCGTAGGCCGCCTCGGCCTGCTCCCAGGCGTAGCGGGCGTCGGCCAGGTCGCCGAGCAGCGCGCGGTCGTCGCCGGCGGCCAGCGCGCCCGCGAAGTGCTCCCACTCGGCGGCCCAGGAGCCGTCCTCGACGGGATAGCCGACCTCCTCGAGGTCGGGCGGCCCGAGCTCGGCCCGCATGCGGTAGATCCTCAGCCGCTGGGGGCCGTAGGAGCCGACCAGCCCGTCGACCTGGAGCTTGGCGGTGCGGCAGTAGATCTCGAGCGAGAACATGTTCTTCCACTCCGTCCAGGTCACGTGGAGCATCGCCCAGGGTCCGTCGCGCCCTTCGCCCTGCCCGAGGATCAGCGCCGCGTTGTCCTCCACCGGCGCGTCCCAGAAGTGCGTGCGCAGAAGGGCCGAATGCAGCGGCAGCGGCCCCGCGAGCCAGTGGCTGAGGTCGAGCAGGTGCATGCCCTGGTCGGTCAGCTCGCCGCCGCCGGAGCGCTCCGGTTGAGCGCGCCACTCGCCTTCGTACCCCGGGCGCCCGCCGTGCCCGTAGCGCGCCCGCAGGTGCATCAGGTCCCCGTGGCGCCCGCTGTGCACCTCGTCAGCCGCACGGGCGATCCCGGGATGAAAGCGATGGTTGAAGCCCACCTTCACGCGCCGGCCGCTGCGCTCCTGCGCCCCGAGCAGCCGGTCGATCTGCGCGGTGCCGAGGCCGGCGGGCTTTTCCACCAGAACGTGCGCGCCGGCCTCCAGAGCCGCCTCGGTGAGGTCAGCCAGGCGCTCGTGGGTCACCGCCACCACCACCACGTCGGGATCGAGCGCGAGCAGCTCGTTCACGCCGGCGCAGGGCTTCGCGCTGTATTCGCGGGCCAGCTCCTCGGCGGCCGCGGGCAGGGCGTCGAAGCAGCCGGCGACCTCGTCATCGGGCGCCAGCGCCGCCGCCCGCTTGGCGCCCATTCGGCCGCAGCCGATGATCCCGACTCGCAGCGGCGTACGTCTCATGCATACTCGCTGGCGTACGCGCCGCTGAACTCGAAGTCGAAAGTCAGCTCGGGCGCCTGCGCCGCGGCCATCGCCTGTCTCGTGTCGTCCGGCCGCCGCGCGTAGACCAGCAGGAACCCGCCCCCGCCGGCCCCGACGAGCTTGCCCCCGACAGCTCCGCTGCGGCGCGCCAGGGTGTAGAGCTCGTCGATGCGGTCGGTGACCATTCCAGGTGAGCGGCGGCGCTTGTTCTCCCAGTGCTCGTGCATGAGCTCGCCGTAACCCTCGAGGTCGCCGTCGGTCAGCAGACCGCGGCTGCGCTCGCCGAGCTCCTTCGTGAAGTGCAGGTTCTCGAGCATCTCCTCGTCGCCGGCACGTGAGCGCTCGTCCTGATCGGCGAGCACGGCCCCCGCCCGGCGCGCCTCACCCGTGTAGAAGAGCAGCAGGTGGTCGCGCAGCCCGCGCAGCGTGGCCGTGTCGAGCTCGAGCGGCTCCACCTCGATGCCGCCGTCACGATCGAAGGTATAGGCGCAGATCCCGCCGTGAGCTGCGACATAGGGGTCCTGCTTTCCGACCGGCTCGCCCAGCACGTCGATCTCGATCTCGCAGGCCGCCTCGGCCAGCGCTCCGGGCGTCATCGAGACCCGCCTCGCGTGAGCCAGACCCTTCATGAGGCACACGGTGAAGGCGCCCGAGGAGCCCATGCCGGTGCCGGCGGGCACGTCGGCCACGGACGCGATCTCCAGCGGGCTTCCGTTCCAGTAGCGCAGGAGCGTCTCGCGCAGGATCGGGTGCCGGATCTCGCGCGGGTCGTCGACTTCCTCGGTCTCCGAGTACTTCATGCGGTAGCGGCGCTGAAAGACCGTGTGGGTGAGCATGTAGACGTACTTGTCGATCGCGCCCGAGACCAGGAAGCCGCCGTGCTCGGCGTAGTAGGAGGGCAGGTCGGTGCCGCCCCCGCCAAGTGAGATGCGCAGCGGCGCCCGGCTGAAGATGACGCTCATCGAACCGCGGCCTCCTCGAGCCAATCGAGCGTCCGCACGATCGACTCCCGGATCGTCAGCCGCGGAGCCCACCCCAAGGCGCGCAGCTTGGAGCAGTCGAGGTGTATGAGCGGGCTGTCGCCCACCCAGCCCCGGCGCCCGCCGGTGTGCTCGATCTCGGGCGCGAGGCCGAGGTGATCGGTGATGATCGCCACCGACTCGTCGACGATCACCGTCTCGTCGGTGCCGAGGTTGTAGACGTGCGCTCCGGGCTCGCCCTCGTGGTGCGAGGCGGCGGTCAACATCGCCGAGACGCAGTCCTGCACGTAGAGGTACGACTTCTCCTGACGTCCGTCGCCGAGCACG